>TARA_R110002096_G_scaffold151307_6_pt1 | contig 11305 bp, 7 predicted proteins | sample TARA_R110002096 | Tara Oceans TARA_R110002096 (sample SAMEA4397295) | marine metagenome | biome: Polar Biome; feature: [DCM] deep chlorophyll maximum layer (ENVO:01000326); material: water (ENVO:00002006), including particulate matter (ENVO:01000060) such as... | depth 35 m | reverse complement strand
CCACGCGGGTGTTTGATTTTGGTGGGGGATTTGAGCCGGAACAGACTTATGGCGCCAAATGGTCGATTGATCTTGAGGTTGAGTATACCTTGAACGAAGCGATCTCCATGGCGGTGGGGGCGAACAATATTCTGGACACTTACCCGGACCAGTCTGATGAGTTGCTTAACTATTTTGGCAATCTGCCCTATGATGTTTTGTCACCGATCGGGTCTAATGGCCGCTACTTATATGCCCGGGCGAAATATAGCTTCTAGGGGCTGACTGATACAGTGTGAGCCGGGCATGCAAGATTGATCCCTTGTGGCCCGGCTTGATCTGAAACACTCCACGGGAAAGGGGACCAGATGTTCTTTTGTTTTGCAACTTCACCACGCCGGTTTATTTTAACAGCAAGTTTGCTTGCTCTTTCTGCCTGCGCCCCGGCAACGGAAGAGCCTGAAAAGCCCGTATCCCTGTGGCATGTTTACAATTCTACTCTGAAAACGGCGAAATATATCGACCTGACCCATGCCTTTGAGCCGCAACAGGCGGTCTGGAACGGATTTGATCACGCTCAATTTGCACCCGCGAAGGCAGAAAATGACGTTCCGGGGTTTATAGGTAAGGGTGAAATCTTTTCTTATGAGAAACACGGGGTTGTTGCGACGGCTTATGTCCTGCCGACGGATCAGTACGGGACGCAGCTTGACCCACCGGCCCATTGGAATCCGATGGGCGCCACCATAAGCGAGATTCCGGCGACTTATGCCATCAGACCGCTTGTGGTGATTAATATCGCACCACAGGTGGCGGATGATGCCGGATATCATCTGCAGGTTTCCGATATTAAGGCGTGGGAAGACAAATACGGCAGAATCCCGGAAGGGTCTGTCGTGATGGTGCGTTCTGACTGGCATAAAAAATGGCGTGATATAGAACGGTTTAACAAGAAACCTTTTCCCGGCGTGGGCTTGGCGGCTTTGAAATTCCTGCATCAGGAACGTCATATTCTGTTTCATGGGCATGAACCTCTGGATACGGATACAACACCGAATCTGGAAGGAGAATATTGGCTGATGCATAACAATCATGCACAAGCTGAAGGAGTGGCTAATCTTGATCAGGTGCCGGAACAGGGGGCGCTGCTGGCGATCGGATACGCCAAACCCGAAGGTGGAACGGGCGGGTATGCCCGTTATGTCGCCATTGCGCCGTCGGACTGGTCTTACGGCGTTTCTATCGAGGCGCTGAAGGAACGTAGCCTGCCGGCTTTTAAAACCCCTGTAAGTCGGGATGAACATGGCGTAATGCGTCGTCAGAATATGGATATGAAGGACTGAGGATATGATGAAGCGACTGTTATTGATTTGTCTTTTTTCTTTTCAGACGCACACCGTCATGGCGGAAGATGTATGTGAGATTATTTATTCCCCGATCCCGCATATCAATGCGGCAGTTGCGACGGGTGAAGACAGGTTGGAAGGGGTTTTCAAGTTAAATACCCGGCAACAAGAAGACCTGTTCAAGTCACTTGTCACAGTTACGGATTCTTTTTTTTCTTCATCACCTTACGTAGAAAATATAATCTCAGAAGTGAAGAGCCATAAACTGGTTTCCGGTGGTTATGAGGGCATAACTACCCCGTCGATCAGTATGACGGTGGCTCTTGATGACAGGGTGGCCGAAAAGATGCAGGCCATGCAGAAAATTGCCGCTGCAATGGCTTTCTTCTTTATTCAGGACAGTGTTCTGGTGATTTGTCCCGATGATGGCAAAATCACGGAAACGGATTCGTATAGTTTTGATCTTCACGATCAGGGGGGAAAGCAGTTTTTGAGTGCGGAAAACGCCCAGCTGTTTTTTGGGATGATGATCGGCATGTTTAACGGCCCTCAGGATCTGGGATATACCTATTATGCCAGCCGTGGGGTGTTCTCGACTTTGGTGTCGTTATCTTCGGTTGATCATGACAGACGCGTGCTCGAGAAATTGTCTGCCACACTTAAAGATTTGTCTCAGGGGCAGGTTGACCTTGCGATCACGCCGCATCGGGTCGATATCGCATTTCCTCATAATGACTGGGCCAGTGACCCGCAAGGGGGCCATTTAAAAGATATCATGGGCAACAGCTTTTCTCTTGAAAACCTGCTAAGTCACAGGCAGAAATTTTTGCAGCATCTGGATCAGCATATCTCCAGAATGGCGGCGCATAAGCCATAGCCTTACCTTATACCTGGCCCCTAAAATGGAATTATGTTTTGTCTGGAAAATGGCTTAAGCTCAGGCGGATTGATATTTACGCTTATCGGACATAGGGTAGGCATGGTTATTTTCAGGAGGAGACATATTATGAAGATCAGGCAGATTAAGCAGGTATTTGGGGGAGTTGTGACAGGTGCCGCCTTCATAGTATGCAGCCAGACAAGCCTGGCGCAGGATGGTAAAGACTGGCAAGATAACCTCTTGGTAAAGATGGACCGTCAGGGCAAGATCTATGATGACATTGCCCTGCGTATCGGGGCGTTGGCAGAAATTGGACATCAGGAAGTTCAAAGCAGCGCTCTGTTGCAAAAACATCTTAAACAGAAGGGGTTTTCCATTGCGGCGGGCGTCGCAGGGATGCCGACGGCTTTTGTTGCAAGTTACGGCTCGGGAAAGCCGGTGATCGGGATTGTGGCTGAATTTGACGCTTTACCGGGCTTATCGCAAACCACGGATCCGGTCAGGACAGTCAACTCTCATAACAGCGCCGGCCATGCCTGCGGTCATCACCTGCTCGGGACGGGCGCAATAGAGGCCGCGGTTGCGGTTAAGGACTGGTTGAAAAAGTCAGGTCACAAAGGCACCATTCGTGTTTATGGCGCACCAGCAGAAGAAGGCGGGGGCGGGAAAGTCTATCTTGCCCGTGAGGGACACCTGGATGATGTTGATGCGCTTCTGAACTGGCATCCTTGGGACCAGAATGCTTCTAATTCGATCAGTACGTTGTCTAACTATAACGGCAAATTCCGCTTTTACGGTACGCCGTCCCATGCCGCTGCTGCCCCTGAGAAAGGCCGCAGCGCCCTTGACGGGGTAGAGGCCATGAATCATATGGTCAATATGATGCGTGAACATCTGTCGGAAAAAACCAGAGTGCATTATGTCATTACCGCCGGCGGCGATGCGCCGAATGTGGTCCCTAAATTCGCCGAAGTCTATTACTACGCCCGCCATCCGGATCCGGCAGAGGTAAAAAGAACATGGGCCTGGATTAAAAAGGCGGCCGAAGGTGCTGCATTGGGGACCGGTACCCGGGTTGAAAGCGAAATCCTGAATGCAGTTTACCCCGTTCTGCCCAATGATGTGATGAGCCGTCTGGTACATCGCAATCTGACGCGGGTCGGCGGTGTGTCTTATACGGCTGAAGAAACCAAATTCGCCAATAAAGTCATGGAAAGTTACGCGCTGGGGCCGGTTTCTCTCAAGCGTGCCGAACAAATTCAGGATCTGGAAACCGGAGACCGTGTTCTGTCAGCCTCATCTGATGTCGGGGACCTTTCCTGGATTGCGCCGACCAACTGGCTGTCTACGGCAACCTGGGTGCCCGGAACATCGGCCCATAGCTGGCAAGCTGTGGCGGCGGGGAACATGAGTATTGGCTTAAAGGGAATGCGGGTGGCGTCGAAAGTCATGGCATTGAGCGCCATTGAACTTTTCCAGACGCCGACACTTGTGGCCGCCGCCAAGGCGGAAATGGAAAAACGCCGCGGGCCTGGCTTTACCTACAAGGCTTTGCTGGGGGACCGTAAACCACCTCTTGATTATCGTAAGAAATAGAACTTTTCTCTGGGGATGAGGCTGACGAGCCGCAGCCTTCCCCCGGAGTATAACTTTTTGTTATGGCGTACCTATTTTAATATATTCGACAGAATTTTATATTGCCCTTACACTCCATTTTTCACCCCCGACGAAACCGATGCCATGAATAGGGAAACGATCACGCGTGACGGGAACCACGTTCCCACATCATAAATATTCAGACTGTGACGTCATCCCTGCCAGAGCTCTCTTACCCGGAAAGTATTTATAGTGATTGAACGATCCCGATTTTCGAATTTTCTCCTGGCCCCGAAACGGGCATCCATCCTGTGGGCATTATGTGTTATATGCCTTTTCTGCCTGAGTTCAGTACCGACGGCGCAGGCGCGGGAAACTGTCGATATTCTTATCAAAGGCGGATTGTTTGTTGAAGGGGGGCAAGAAAAAGCGGCTCTCCTTCAGGTGGCCATCAAAGATGGTCGTATTCATGCAGTCGGGCCGCATCTGGATGAGACGCTGCAAGCGGACAAAGTAATTGACGCAACCGGCATGGTTGTCGCCCCCGGTTTTATTGATCCCCATACCCATGCGGGCGCCGAATTGAGCAGCCCCGAACGGAAAGCCAACCTGAATTACCTGACCCAGGGGGTTACAACTGTGTTTATCGGCAACGACGGGGGCGGTGCCGTTGATGTTGGTGAGAAGCTGGGCCGCTTCGAAAACGACGGCATCGGCACCAATGTGGCGACCTATGTTGGTCACGGGGCGGTGCGCGCGGCGGTTATGGGACGGGCGGATCGTGCGCCGACTTCCGAAGAACTGGCGCAAATGAAGTCATATGTCGCCCGCGCGATGCAGGATGGCGCCCTGGGTTTGTCAACAGGGTTGTATTATGTCCCCGGGTCTTATGCCGCAACTGATGAAGTTGTGGCCCTGGCCCAGGTGGCGGCGGATCACGGCGGGGTGTATGACAGCCATATCCGCGATGAAAGCAGTTATTCCATCGGCTTGAAGGCGGCGGTTTCTGAGGTGATCGATATCGCCCGTCAGACAGGTATCGCGGTGCATGTTGCCCATATCAAGGCGCTGGGCGTTGATGTCTGGGGTCAGAGCCGTGATATTGTTCAACTGGTTGAAAGGGCGCAGGCAGAGGGGCTGAAAGTCACGGCGGACCAATATCCCTGGCGCGCCTCAGGCACCAGCGTTGCCGGTGCCCTGATGCCACGCTGGGTGATGGCGGGGTCCAAGGATGCATATCAGGCGCGCCTTCAGGATCCCTCCTTGAGCAAGCGGATACGAGAAGAAATGACCGAGAATCTTCGCCGTCGCGGCGGGGCCGAAGCCGTGTTAATCACGGATAAGGAAAAGCCGGATCTGGTAAACAGGACATTGGCGGAAATCGCCAGGACCCGCGAGGAGTCCGCCATAGATACGGCGTTATGGATCATTCAGGAGGGCAATGCCCGGGTGGCGTCTTTCAATATGGCGCCTGAGGATATCAGGCGCTTTATGACCCGGCCCTGGGTGATGACGTCGTCGGATGGCAGTACGGGGCACCCGCGCAAATTTGCCAGTTATCCAAAGAAATACGTTGATTATGTCGTGGGAGAAAAACTTTTAACTCTGTCTGAGTTTGTCTACCATAGCGCCGGGCAGGTGGCGGATGTTTTCGGTCTGAAGGGGCGCGGCTATTTGCGTCCGGGATATGTTGCGGATGTGATTATTCTTGATCCGGAAAAATACCGGCCAAAAGCAGATTTTGCGCATCCGGAACAGCTGACAGAAGGTATGGAGTGGGTCCTTTTGGGCGGCAAGGTCGTCATAGAGGAGGGTCGTTTTACCGGTGATCTGGCTGGGAAAGCTCTACGTAAAAATCACTAAGAGTGGTTGGTGAAATAAAGTCAAAAATGAAAAGGAATATTATGAAGGATTTTGGTCTCAGGAAACATTTTGGACTCAGGAAACATTTTGGACTCAGGAAACTGGCCATTTTAGGCCTGATGTGTGGTACTTTCTCGGGTATTGTCCCAGGTCAGCTTCAGGCGCAGGCGGATTTTGATAAACCCTTCTATCCGGAAACGGTAAAATTCAATGCCGCCATTCCGAAGCCGGCGACGGTGATCGGTCATCCACTCGGTCATCGGGTCGCCCGCAACGATTTGCTGGTACGCTATTTGACGGATGTGGCCAATATCTCGGACAGGGTTACCTCGGAAGTTATCGCCTATAGCCATGAGGGTCGCCCGATTGTGATGTTAACCATCACATCACCGGAAAACCATGCGCGCATTGACGATATTCGCGCGGCTCACAACGCCTTGCGCGGTAAAAATGCTCCGGCGAGTATTCCTGATGACATGCCGGTGGTGACGTGGCTCAATTACGGGGTGCATGGGGCGGAAGTCAGTTCCACCGACGCCGTTTTGCCGGTCGTGTATCACCTTGCCGCGGCCGAAGGGCCTGAGATTGAGAAAACACTGAAAAATTCGGTAATTCTTGTGATTGCCTCCTTTAATCCCGATGGCAGCAGCCGCCAGTCGGCCTGGAACCATATGCATGGCGCGGATGTGCCGGTGACCAATCCGGATCATCGTCTGCATAACACCTTCTGGCCGGGCGGGCGTACCAATCATTACTGGTTCGACCTGAATCGTCAGTGGTTGTTGTTGCAGCATCCGGAAGCCAAGGGTTGGGTAGAAAAATTTCACCAATGGCGGCCGAATATCAACGCCGATTATCATGAGATGGCGACGGATAAAACCTATTATTTCCATCCCGGGGCGGCGGATCGCACCCACCCGCTGATTCCGCAAAAATCAATGGCGCTGCTGGATAAGGTCGCGGACCGTCCACGGGCCTTTATGGACGGCGAACAGCGACTGTACTTCAGTGAAGAAGGCTATGATAATTTCTATCTCGGCAAGGGCTCTACTTATCCGCATGTGCACGGAACTGTCGGGGTTCTGTTCGAACAGGCTCATAGTGATGGCTTTAAGGACAGCGATTACGGTGTGGTCTCTTTTCGGGACAATATTCGCACCCATTATCGCACCAGTCTTGAAATTGTGCGCGCCGGGGTAGAATTACGGCCGGAATTGCTGAAATTTCAGAAAAGTTTTGGGGCGGAAACCCGGGAACTTGCGGCAAAGGACAAGGTGAAAGGGTATATTTTTGCGGCCCCGAAAGATCCGGCGCGGATTTATCATGCGCTTGACCTATTGAACCGGCATCAGATTACGGTGAAACGCACCACGAAAGATGTCACAGTTGATAAGAAACTGTTCAGGGCCGGCCAATCCTATCTGGTGGAAACCAATCAGGCGCAGTATCGGTTGATCAAAGGCCTGTTTGGTAAAATCACGACGTTTGAAAATAATACTTTCTATGATGTGTCCGGCTGGACCTTGCCTCTGGCGTTCGATCTGGATTACGCAGAAGTTTCAGGCAAGAACATCGCCGGAGAGATATTGGGAGCACCAAAACCGGTGGCGGCGCCTGTGCCCGAGAAGGCCGGTTCGGGTTATCTTTTCTCCTGGCATAACTACTATGCGCCCAAAGCACTTTATCGCTTGCAAAATGCGGGTTATCTGCCCCGGGTCGCGACAAAACCGTTTGAAATAGAAACGGCCGAGGGCATTCAGAAAATGGACCGGGGCAGCATTATGGTGCCGGTCGGCAGACAAGGCGGCCATTCTGATCAGGACCTGCATAAAATCATGACGCAGATCGCCCAGGAAGACGGTGTCAAGATACACAGCGTCGGCAGTGTCCATACGCCGACCCAAGGCATGGATCTCGGCAGCTTGTCTTTTTCAGTGCTGAAAGCACCAAAAGTTCTGCTTCTGACCGGGGAAGGCATTGCATCATATGATGCCGGTGAAGTCTGGCATTTGCTTGACAAGCGTATGAAAATGCCGGTTACCATGATTGACAAGCAGAATCTTGCCAAGATCAATCTTGCAAATTTCACCCATGTCATTCTGGTGGGCGGCAATCACAAAGACCTGAAAGGCAAAGTCGCCGATCAGATCAACAGCTGGGTCAAGCAGGGCGGCACATTGGTGGCCCATCGTCAGGGGGCGAAATGGGCCTATGACAACCTGCTGGCGGACAAGAAGGACGCCAAGAAAGATGCGAAGAAAGAGGCGGCTGACAAAACAACAACAGCACCAGAGCGTCTGTTGTATGGTGACAAGGTCATGAACGAGGTTCAGGACATCATTGGCGGCGCGGTTATGGCCGGTGATCTCGATATTACTCACCCGATTGGTTATGGTGTATCGGATCGCGATATCGCCAGTCACCGTAATACGCTGCTTGCATTTGATGCGCCGAAAAACCCGTATGCGACGGTGGTGCGGATTAAGGAGAACGCCCTGTTGAGCGGCTATGCTTCTGAGAAGAACCAGAAGAAGCTGGCGGGTAAGACCATGCTGCTGGCGGAACGCCATGGTAAGGGAAGTGTTGTTCTGTTTACGGACAATCCCAATTTCCGGGCTTACTTTTATGGCACCAATAAACTGTTTATGAACAGTTTGTTTTTCTCGAAAGTGTTTGATAAGCCGCGAAAGGCCAAATAAGAAAAGCCCAGGTATAGCAAATATACCTTTGTGAACATTTTAGCCCGGCCCGGTGATTTAATCGCCGGGCCGGGTTCTTTATTGAAGAGGGCAAGAGGTGCCGGTATTTCTTAAGATAACGTCTCGATAATCATGGCTTCACCGACACCGGCACCGCCACAAAGGGCCACCAGACCACGTTTTTTATTCTGACGTTCCAGTTCGTCGAGCAGGCTATTTAACAGGATCGCCCCGCTGGCGCCTAAAGGGTGGCCCATGGCGATGGCGCCGCCGTTGACATTGAACTGATCATCGCGGAGGTTGAAATCACGCTGAAATTTCAGCGCCACTGCCGCGAAGCCTTCGTTAACCTCATATAGATCGATATCTTCTGGTGTGAGGCGCGCCTTGGCGAGCGCTTTTTTTGCCGCTTCCTGTCCTGCCGTCAGCATCACCACGGGCTCGACGCTGGCGTTGGCCATACTGATAATCCGGGCGCGGGGGGTGAGTTTTTGCGCCTTTACCTGTGCGGCGGAGGCGAAAAGGAGCAAGGCGGCACCATCAACCATGCCCGGAGAATTTCCCCCATGATGCACATGGGTTATGGCGTCGAGCTCAGGGTAGGTCTGAAGTGCGATGGCGTCCAGTCCCTGAGCGCCTATTGCGGCAAAACTTGGCTCCAGGCTCGTGAGTTTCTCAAGGGTGGTGTCTGCGCGGATGATTTGGTCTTTATCCAGGATCACTTGACCTTCGGCATCCGTGATCGCAATGATCGAGCGATCGAAGTAACCGGAATCCCGGGCCTGGGCGGCGTTTCGTTGCGAGCGCAGGGCGTAGGCGTCAACGTCTTCGCGACGGAAGCCTTCCTGTGTCGCGATCAGGTCACCGGAAATGCCCATATGAATGAATTTGGTCTGCGCCATCACCTGTTTGTCGCTATACCAGGGCCCCTTGTCGGAAAACATCGCCACCCGCGACATGGACTCAATCCCGCCGGCCACCACGATATCTTCCATGCCCGCCATGATTCTTGCGGCGGCGGTAGAGCAGGCGGTGAGGCCAGAGGTGCAGAAACGGTTAACGGTCTGACCGGATATATTGGAACTCCACCCGGCATAAAGCGCCGCGATCTTGGCGAGATTGCCGCCTTGTTCGCCGGTTTGGCTGACGCAGCCCAGGATGATATCTTCGACGAGAGCCGTATCAAGGTCAGTCCGCTGTTCCAGTGCGACGAAGAGCTGCCGCAGAAGTTCAATGGGTTTGGTCTGGGCAAGCGCCCCCCAGTCGCGGGCGGCGCCCCTGGGGCTGCGCACCGCATCAATAATATAGGCTTCCATAAGTGTACTTCCTGAAGATTAATCTTTGCTGACAATAAAGCTGACAGACGTGGTGCCGCTGCCGCCGATATTAAGGGTCTGGACGCGTCGCGCGTCGGCCACCTGATAATTTCCCGCCGTGTCGGTGACCTGCTTGCAGGCGTCCAACAGCATACGTACGCCGGTGGCGCCCACCGGATGACCGCAGCCAATGAGGCCGCCGCTGGGATTGATTGGAATTTCGCCGTCCATCGCGATACGGCCGTCCTCAATGGCTTTCCAGCTTTCCCCCGGGGCCGTGATGCCGAAATGGTCAATGGCCATATATTCGGTGGTGGTGAAACAATCGTGAGTTTCGATCACATCTATGGCGCTGACATCCGTCAGACCGGCCCGCTGGTAAGCATCTGTTATGGTCCCGCGAATGTGAGGAAAGACATAGTCGGCCCCGGCGCTTTCGGTCATTTTCTGATCGAGCGCCAGTGGCGCCGAACGGTGACCCCAGCCTTCGATATAGGGAATCGTGCTGACGGATATTCCCCGTCGATCGGCATAGGCGATGGCGCGTTCTTCTGTGGCGAGGAAAAGAACCGCTGCGCCATCGGTTACCTGACCGCAATCCTGTTTGCGGATACGGCCATCAATGATGGGATTGAGGTCATTATCTTCCGTAAAGCTGTTGTCACTAAACTGCCAGCCCCGTGTCTGGGCATTCGGGTTGCGGCGACCGTTGGCAAAGTTAATTTTCGCAATGCCCGCCAGATGTTCGTGTTTCAATCCATAGCGTTTGTCATATTCATCGCCCAATTTGCCGAACATATGTGGCCAGGGGTATTTTACGTTCTGGCATTCATGGCCGAACCATGTGGCGCTGCCGAGGTGGGCGGCGGCTTCTGCGCCCGATACATTCCGCATCTGTTCAATGCCCATGACGCAGGCAAGGCCATATCGGCCCGCTTCCAGTTCCGCCGTGGCGGCGAGCAGGGCAATGGAGCCGGAGGCGCAGGCGGCTTCATGACGTCCTGTTGGCAGACCGGATAGTTTGGGATCGACCATGCCGAAATACCCGCCCATGATCCCCTGGTGATTGAACAGTTCGCCGTTGAAGTTACCCACATGGCCGCAGTCGAGATCGTCATAGTCAAGACCGCAGTTGTTCAGGCCCTGATTTAACGTATCGCGGAAGACATCAAAAATTTCCCGATCTTGTCGTAACCAGTTTGTGGCAAAATCTGTTTGATGGCCCCCGAGGAGATATATTTTTCCAGACATGATCAGGCCTTTTGTTTTGTGATAAAGCTATCCAGTGCCGCGAGACGGTCCGCCCCCCAGAACATCTCATCGCCAAAACAGAAAGTTGGCGCCCCAAAAACACCCCGGGTCTGAGCGGCGGCGGTTTCCTGCTTCAAGCGATCTTTATAGACGTCATCTTTTAGGGCGGCCATATAGGCCGCGTCGTCAAGGCCAAGGTTTTTCGCGATGTCCTGTAGCGTCTCGGGCTGGCCGATATCATGGTCCGTGGCAAAGGTGGTGGTGAAAACGGAGGCGATATAGGCCTCCAGCTTTTCCGGCATTATGTCCTTTATCCAGTAGGCGCCCCGCGCAGCCGGGATGCTGTTGACAGGAAATATATCCGGCCAGCGAAAG
>TARA_R110002096_G_scaffold8239_6_pt1 | contig 11309 bp, 11 predicted proteins | sample TARA_R110002096 | Tara Oceans TARA_R110002096 (sample SAMEA4397295) | marine metagenome | biome: Polar Biome; feature: [DCM] deep chlorophyll maximum layer (ENVO:01000326); material: water (ENVO:00002006), including particulate matter (ENVO:01000060) such as... | depth 35 m | reverse complement strand
GGCGTGAAGGCGTTGCAATGCCTCAACGACGCTGAGTCCACGCGCACCATAGTGAGCGGTTGCAGCGCGCAGTTGCTCCCACGTCCGGCGCTCCCGTGTCGTCGCGACGTTCAACTGCGCGTGCGGCACTTTCTGTCCGACGAGCAGCGTGTAGTAGCCATCGAGCCGGAACCGGCAAACGGGATCCTCGAGCGTCAGGCGCCACAACTGACTCGGCCCGTTCGCGCGGTAGAAATCGACGATGCGCCCGGCACCGCGCAGATCGACATGCGCGCGGCATTCGCGCCAGAACGGCGTATCGAGGCGATTGTTGAAGCGGTAATGTACGGCGAGAAAGTCGGCGATCGTGTCCCAACTGCGCGCGTTGTAGTGGTTGAATTCGGCCCGGACCGCGGCGTTTACCCCGCCGCCAGCGGCAGCCAGCGATTCGGCCAGCGCCCGCGCCGAGGAGCAGATCACGGCGATTGCCGTGGCTTCGAGCGGCTCGACAAACCCGGCGGAATTGCCGATCGCGATGACGTTTCCCACCCACCCGCGCTCGAATCGTCCGCTACGAAAGCGCACGATGGACGTTTCCGTCACCCCGGGATTTTGCTGCCGGAACTCGGCTTCGGCGTCGGCGTCGCTGATAAATTCCGACGCGTAAACGTAGCCCCGGTTAATCCGTGCTTCGTGTTCGATCTGCCAGCACCAGCCGGCAGCCATCGTTTCACTCGTCGTGTACGGGTGCAGCGGTTCGTCGCGTCGCTCCCAGCCACCGATCACCGCACGGTCGCAGTACAAGCTGTCGCGGAAGCTCACGTAGGGTTCAGCCAGATGCTTGCCGAGCAGCAGCGACGCGAACCCGGAGCAGTCGACGAAGACATCCGCGTGCAGATCCGGCCCGGACTCGAGGCGCAGCGAGTTGATGTGCTCACCATCACCGTCGACCCCGGTGACGAGATCATCAACGATACTGATCCCGCGCTCACGCGCGCAGGTTTCGAGAAAAGCGGCGAGGCGGCGGTTGTCCAGGTGGTAACCGAAATCATCGCCAATGACCGGCTCGCCGTGGTCGTCAACGAGGAAGGCGAGATCGTTGCGCATCAAAACGGACGCGACGCAGTGATTCTCCATGTCGTCGAAGCAGTAGTAGCCCGTCGGGCGCGGCAGGTCCGGGTGCGGATAGACCGTGTCGAGTTGGGGTGCAAACGTGTAGTTGAAATCGTCACGCTCGCCCCACACGAATCGAATGCCGAGCTTCAGGGTCGGACGTACCTCGGCGAAGAATCGCGCGGGATCGATGCCGAGGTAATCGTGAAGAAAGCCCGGTAACTGCCTGAGGCTGCCTTCGCCGACACCGATCACACCGAGCTTCGACGATTGCACGACCTGGATCGTTGCCATCGGTAGACGCTTGCGCAACGTCAAAGCGGTCAGGAACCCGGCAGTGCCACCGCCAAGAACCACGATCGCCGGCTGATTCGAGGAAACATTCATCAGATTTCATTCGCTTACGGCGGGATCACACGGAAGCGCCGGTAGTTTATTTTCAGCGCCGGACATTCACGGCATTGCGGGTTTTATATCGATAGCGTGTGACATCGACGTGACATCGCAGCGGGGTTGACCCCGGAGTCGCGACGGTCAATGGCCCCGGGCACGGGGTCGGGACACACGAGGTCGTTTAGCGCACGGGGAAGATATCGCGGACAGCCGCGGGCATTTTGTTGCGCATCGAAGCGGCGGACCACCGCGCCGGATGCGCGACGACGCTACGAGAATGGATTGATCCAGCAAGCGGCGACTCGCTCGCGCGAGGCGTCGGGTCGATGCCTGCGATCCGGGTCGCTCCCCGTTCCCGCCCACCGGATATCACGAAGAAAATATCGACTCCCCGGCAAACGGTGCGTGATGTCGCACCTCGCGACCGTGAAGAACCGGCCGGGCGTGGCTGCCTGATCGCCAGCGTCGGCGAATACCTGCGGCAGCCGTTGCGCACACTCGCCGCTGAATGACACGTTCAGCGCGAACCGGCACCGTCGCGGGTCGCGGGTCGCGGGTCCGCGCATGCGCGAGTTCGATTCCGGAAACTGACGTTGCTCGCGCACTCAGTTCCGCGCTTTCGGGCCGAAATAATTTTCGATGCCGTCGAGGTCCGTGAGCAGATCGCGCCACTCGCGATCGAGACGGGTTTTCAGCTCGGCCCATTCAACCGACGCCGCCGTCGCATCAACCGCATCACCTTTCACGGTCTCGGCAATCGCTACGGTACGCTGCCGCAGTCGGTCGAACTGCTCGGCATACAGCAGATACTGACGCGTGTCGGCCGTTGCATGGCTCGCCCTTTGCTCGAGAACCTGGAGATTCTTGTCAAGGTCCGCAAGTTTCGAGCGCAGGTCGGCGATGTACGATTCTCGTTCCCGATGCGAATCCACCGTGAATTCTCCCGTTTCCGTTGCAGGTGACAAGGGTCGCATCAATCGCGGTGCAAATTCTGTTCCGGGATCCGGGCTGTGGCGTCCTCCGACCCGAAGCGCGTCGCCGCAGGGGTCGGGGGCGCGTTACGGCGTGCGCTATGCATGCTTGAACAATCGGCAGCGACGCCGGTTCGCCACCCGCGCGACCGACGCATGCAGCGATGCGCGCAACACCCGCCGCGGCGAATTTATTGCATTCGCTTGTAAAATGTACACGCCCTCACGCGCGACGACACCCGCCGCCCTGGACTCTATACTCGTATAACGCATGCCCGGTGCGTGCGCCGGCGTCGGACGGAACTGGCCCGTAACTTGCTCGTAACCGATCGAACCGGTCACGCTCGACGGGCGCGATCGATCTGACAACCAATCACGGAGGCGAGGTCCATGGCCGACAGCACAGGCACGCACAATAAACTCGTTGGCTACGTCTTCTGGATCTTCGGCTTCATGGGCGCCCACCGGTTCTACTACGGTCGGCCGGTGAGCGGCACGCTGTATTTCTTCACACTCGGACTGCTGCTCGTCGGCTGGATCGTCGATCTGTTTTTGATCCCGGGCATGGAACGCGCCGCTGAACGGCACTACATCGATGGTCCGAAAGATTACACCGTGAGCTGGATTCTGCTGACGTTCCTCGGAGTATTCGGGATCCACCGCATGTATCTCGGCAAATGGCTGACGGGAATTCTGTGGGCACTGACCGGCGGGCTTTTCCTGCTCGGCTATTTGTACGATTTGTGGACCCTGAACGACCAGATCGACACTGCAAACCGCATGCAACCGAAGCTCGGCCCGCCATCGGATAATACCGACGACCCGCGGCCCGCAAGCACGCTGCCGCGGGTTTGAGGGTGGCGGTTCCCGGCTCAGCGCTGCTGAAAATCTGACAATCGCGGCGGTGCGCAGCCCGAACCGGGGTGCAGGCACGCAGGCGTGCGCCACGATGATGGCGCGACACGCCGACGCCGGGAACGCACACTGACTACCGAGCGACCACGAATTCCGCTATGACTACGCGAGGCAAGGAACCGGGCTCAAAGCTGCGCTCACTGCTCTCACCATTCGAGTCTTTCATTCGCGATACCAGTATCGCGAGCCTGTTGCTGTTTGCGTGCGTGATTTGCGCACTCGTCATCGCGAATTCCCCGTTCGCCGCAACGTTCAATCACCTGCTTGAAACGCAAGCGTCCGTTTTCGTCGGCGACTTCGGGATCCGCGGGTCGCTGCACCACTGGGTGAACGACGGCCTCATGGTCGTGTTCTTTTTCCTGCTCGGCCTCGAGATCAAACGTGAAGTACTCGTTGGAGATTTGAAGGATCCGCGCCGCGCGGTACCGGTTGCCAGCGCCGCGCTCGGCGGCATGCTCGTGCCCGCGGCGATCTACCTCGCGTTCAATGCCGGCGGCGACTACGCGCACGGCTGGGGAATTCCGATGGCAACGGACGCGGCGTTCGCGCTCGGCGTCCTGGCCCTGCTGGGACGCGACAGTGTCCCGGGTCTCGCGGCGTTTCTGACCGCGCTCGCGATCGTCGACGACATGGGTGCGGTCACCGTGATCGCAATGTTCTATTCCGACGATATCGCGCCCGTCGCGCTCGTGCTTGGCGCCGGCATACTCGCTTGCCTCGTTGCGCTGAACGTATTCGGCGTACGTCACCCGGGGTTTTACCTGGCCGGTGCCATCGCGCTGTGGATCGCGATGCTCGGCTCCGGTGTCCACACGACAACGGCCGGGATCCTGGCCGCGCTCGCGGTGCCCGCGCGGCCGCGAAAAGTCGGCCACTGGCTTACGCGCAGGATTCGTCGCTTGAGCGATGCATTCGAACAAATCGAAGAACGTCGCGCCGCCGGCCTGTCGATTCTTGCGAACAAGGAACAACACGCAATCATCGAACGCCTCGAATCGGCCGCCGAGCAGGCCTCGACACCGCTGCAGCGGTGGGAGCGTGTACTCGAGCGCCCGATTGCGTTCTTTGTTCTGCCCCTGTTCGCGCTGATGAACGCCGGTGTCGAACTGAATGCCGCCACGATTCCCCGCGTGTGGTCGGAACCGGTGGGTCTCGGCATCGTATTCGGCCTCGTCGCGGGCAAGGTCGTCGGTGTGGCCGGTGGCGCGTGGCTGATTGTTCGGCTCGGACTCGGGCAATTACCGGCGGGCATGAACCTGCGGCACATCGTCGGGGTCGGCCTGCTCGGCGGGATCGGGTTTACGATGTCGATTTTCATTGCGAGCCTCGGTCTCACCCCCGGCAGCGCAGCACTGGAAACGGCGAAGATTGCGATCCTGTCGGCTTCTCTCCTCGCCGGCACGAGTGGCTACCTGTGGTTGAAGTTCGCGTGCAGGAGCGCAAACGGCGAGTGACTGGCGTAGCGGTGTGTGCACACCCCGTTACGCGCTGTACGGATCCCCGGGATCAGGTCGGGTCCTTTGCTCGTAGCGGCCGCAGGTAGTTCCGCGCGAGGTAGCAGCACGCAGGGCCTGGCGCCGGACTCGCTGTAAAGACAGGTATTCGTCGCCGGGACTTGCGCGGTTCGCTCATGCGGCGGCAACGCACTCGACGCCCTTGCGCGAACCCGCGCTGTCCGTTCTGCCGGAGCCCACCAATTCTACGCCTCGCGTCGACGGTCCGGATCCTGCGCCGCATGCGCACCGGCCAGCATCGCCACGGCAAGCTGACCCGAGGTATCGCGGGCACGGTTCCTGCATCGAGATCCGGTGCAAACATCCTGAACATCGCAAGGAGGAAAAAACCGTGAGCGATCACATCTACAAACACCTGGAATTGACCGGCAGTTCAACGCGCAGCATGGAAGACGCCGTCCAGCAAGCGATCAAGCGCGCCGCAGCGACCATCGAGAACATCCGCTGGTTCGAAGTCGTGGAAACACGCGGCCACGTCGAGGACGGGAAAATCGCTCACTGGCAGGTCGTGATCAAGCTGGGTTTTACGCTGGATGAGTAATCGTCCACATCGGGTAACCGGGCCCTCATCGCGCGGCGGGTCCATTCCGTCGCGCGCATGAATGCGCGCACGGTGGCGAAACGCAACCGTGACGGTGCAGGTCCTCGATCATCGACCCGGCGTGGTGACGCCTCTCAACGATCGCAAAGCCGATTCGTCGCGGAGATTCCCGATCTGATGTGGTGGAAATTATCCTCCCGGTACGGTTCATCACCCGCATTCGTGACGAGCACGATGAACGCGCATGACAAGCTTGCGCGTGCGCGCGGCGGTTTCACCTCACCCGTGGGCGAACGCAAGGACCGTCCACTGCGACACAACGGCGGCGGCCGGAGTCGTGGCGAACCTGTTGCCGCGCCGCGAACCGCGAGGCTGCGCAAATGATGGTCCAGCTCACGGGCTGGGCGAGTTCCGGCATCCTGCTCGCAACGCTCATCGCGCAGGTCACGAAGCAGTGGCGCTCGCCTTCCGCCGAAGGCGTGTCGTGGTGGTTGTTCGTCGGGCAGATTGCTGCTTCCGGCGGCTTCCTGGTCTACAGCGTGCTCATTGGCAATCATGTTTTCATCGTGACGAATACGCTGATCCTCCTCACGTCGATCACGGGCCAGGTCATTTTTCTGATCAAGCGCGATAATGAGTGCTCTCGGGACCGAACGCACTGACAGCGGTACCCGCAGCGATATCTCTCACCGCTCCGATTCGACCATCAGTTTTCCGCTTGCCAAACCCCGCTTGAGCTGCCAGACGAACAGCGCAACGACGACGATCCACGTGTTCGGGTCGAGATAGTTGCCGACGGTTTCAGAACGCGCCCCGAGCGCGTAGCCACCGTACATGAGCACTGAACACCATAACGACGCTCCGGGCCGGTGCGGAGGGTAAACGTCCACAGGTTTTGCGCCGCTCCCCTCGCGGGGATCGCGATCGTCGAGCGCAAGCCCGGGATCATCCGGCAGGCGAAACCGGTACTCGCACCGTGACGCCCGAACCACGCGTTGGCGCGATCGATGTCGCTCTCGCGCAGCGCAAGCGAGCGGCCATGGCACGCGCTGAACGCCTTGACCCCGTCAGCGCCCGCGCGGCGACCGATCCAGTAGCACAGGTACGCCCCGATCAGCGATCCGATCGTGCCGGGTGGCACCGCGGCGAAGAATTACCACTCACCACGCTGTACGTAATACCCGCCCAGCGGCATCACAATCTCCGACGGGAGCAGCGGGAAGATGTTCTCGATCCACATGAGGAAAACAGGACCGGCGTAACCGGCGCGATCCGGCAATGCGATGGTCCAATGGGCCAGGGGCACCGCCCGGTCGTTACCGTGGTCCGGCGGCCCGCCGTCCGGATGTGAACGCCTGGCGCCGTCGGAGCGTGCCGCATGAAGGCGCATGGAGAGTCCCCGCCTCCGGATTGCGGGGTTCAGTTGCGCGTTCCGTCGCGACGCCTGCTTATCCGTGCCGGCTAACCTCTCCATGCAGTTCGAACTACCGAGCAATATCCGTTCCATGTTGCATGTCGCGCTTTCGGGAACGTACGGAATCATTGCACGGCGAAGCGATCGCCTGCGCGAAGACAGCGAACCGGGCGAGTTATGCCGGGCAACCCGCAATCCCTACAAGGCGTTGTAGAGTTTGCAAACAACCGGCGGCGATGACTTCCGCCCGCGCATGGCACCCGGACGGCACATGACGGTTTGCCGTTGTCGATCGCCGCACGCGCGGTGTGGGGCTTGACATCCGATAATGCGCCTCGGCGCGACGGTACGGTTGTTTCCGTGCGCGAGCGAATCCCTGCGGGATGCGGGCGACGCGACGAGGCCTGCGAACACGAACAGAACGAGGCACCGGCACGCTACTTGCACGTACCCGGGTACATGGAAAATGAATTCAGGAGGATCCTGTCATGAACCGATTCAAATACACGCCAATAGCGTTAGCGCTGACGTTCGCCGCGGGCGCGGCACTGGCCGCGTCACCCGGTGCGCAACTGCCGGCCACCGAACACCAGGCCGAAGCGCTTGCCGCCGACGCGCTCAGCGTGAAACAGAAATCTCCGGCACAACCCGACACGCAACAGGGAATGCCGGTCACGGCGCACCAGCAAGACGTGCTGAAACGCTTCGACGAAGCGGACACGAACCGCGACGGCATGTTGTCGCGCAATGAGTATCGCGTCCACATGGAGAGCGCTGCCGCAAGACACTACAACAAGGGACTGCACAACCCGGAAGCCCATGGCGCCGATTCCAGCGGACCCCGCGACCGCACGGCAGCAGCGAATCGCGACAACCCGGTGCCGTAAGCCGGGTGCAGGGCACGGCGCAATCGGTGCGGCGAAATGCCGCATCGATCACCGGTAACCGGGGTCGCGGGCCGGGATCCCGTCAGTTACCTGAATACCCGAAGGCGCGACTCGCCACGCAGCGGTATCCGGCGTGCGCGGTTTCGCACCCGCAGCCCCGGGTCGCGCTTTCTTGCGCTACGCGTAACGGGTGGCCTGTCACCAACTAAATGTCGTCCTGCGTGAATGCGAGCAGCGGCCCGTCCGTGTAGACGAGCGCAACGGCGCGCGCCGGGGCATCGAGTTTCGGTGTGCCGGTACCGGTGATGCCGGTCGCGACGCGCAGACCTTCGTCGAGATCGATGATGCCGAGATCGTAAGGGACGTCAGCAGCGAATACTTCGGGCGCCGCATGGACGGTGGTGTAACTGTACAGTACGCCGCGACCGGATAACTCGCACCACGTCACGTGCTCGCCCCAACAGTACGGACAGATCGGTTTCGGCGGGAACGTGTATTTGCCGCAGTCGCCGCAGCGCGTGGTGAGCAGTTGACCTTGCGCGAGCGATTGCCAGAACGTTTGGGTAAATTCGGACTGACGCGGTGGATACGGCCGCGGTTTCGCCAGCGTAATGATTTCGATACCCATTCACGCGGCCTCCAGGATATGCACGAGCGCGGCGTTGTAGTTGCCGAGTTCCGACACCGACAAGCCGAGTCGGGCGTTTGCCACCTGACGATCGCCCGCACGATGACGCAGTTGCTCCGCGAGTTCGACGAAATTGTACAGGCCGGTGACGAACGGCGGATGGCCGCGTGACAGACAACCGCCGGACGTGCAGATCGGGATGCGCCCGCCAAGGGTCGTTTCGCCGTCGTGCGCGGCGCGCGCGCCGCCACCGCGTGGCGCGAGGCCGAGCGCTTCGGACACGAGCACTTCGACGATCGTGCACGGCGCATAGATCTCGGCCAGGTCGAGGTCATCCGCGGTGATTCCCGCCTCGCTGTAGGCCGTTCGCGCTGCCGTCTGTGCGGCGATGAATTCCGTCATGTCGTTTGGCACTTCGCTGATCTGATGCGCGCCTTCGTGATAGAAGCCGCGGCCGCGCAGGCGCAAATACGGCTGACCCGTGGCTTTTGCCGTGTCCTCATCGGCGAGCACGATACACACGGCACCGTCGGCACGGCCGGGAACTTCGAACAAGCCCAACGGTTCCACGATCAGGCGCTGGGCAAAAACGTCCTCGAGGGTAATTCGCTTGCGGTACTGCGCCAGCGGATTGAGGCTGGCATGGAAGCGATTCTTTACCGCGACGGCCGCGATCTCCGCCCGGGTTGCGCCGTGATCGTGCATGTAGCGCATCGCATCCATCGCGTACCAGGAGATCGGCATGAATCCCGACGGCGTATGAAAATCAACATCGCCGGTGTGACGCATCGAGTTATTCAGGTGCTCGCCGGTGGGGATCGCGCTTTCCATGTTGATCCCGAGCGCGAGCGCGACTTTCGCACGGCCGAGCGCGATTTCGTCCGCGGCCTTGTCGAACGCAAGCCCGCCGGTCATGCCGTTGCCGACGACTTCCATCACCGTACCGGTCGCCGCGAGGCGCAGGTAGTTCGCCATGAACGTGGCGAAATAGCGTTGTTTCGGATAGTCGCGTTCGATGCCGAACACGAGACTGCCGACATCCTCTTTGCCGACCCCGGCATCGTCGAGCGCGGCGATGACGACACCGGCAAGCAATTCGCGTTCGAGAACCTGGATCGCGGCATCACGAGGACGCTGATACTTGCCCACCGGCAAGGCGCCGGCACCGATGATACAGACCGTTTTACTCATGCGGAACGCGTTCCCTTGATCACGAAATTGCCGTCGCGCGCGAACGCGCACCTACCACCGGTGCAGACGCACCGGCAGTGCCGAGTAGCCATGGATGACGTTCGAGCACGTCCTTACCGGTTCGCCGACGATTTCAATCTGCCGAAAACGCCGCAGTATTTCTTCCCACGCCACCTTGAGCTGCAGTTCGGCCACCCGGTAGCCGACGCAATGATGCGCCCCGAAGCCGAAGGACAGGTGCTGCCGCGCTTTTTTACGATCGATGATAAATGCGCTCGGATTATCAATCATGCGTTCGTCGCGATTGCCCGAGATGTACCACAGCGCGACCCGATCGCCGGCTTTGATGAGCTTGCCGTCGACCTCCGTATCTTCGAGCGCGGTTCTTGCCATGTGGGAGATCGGCGTTTGCCAGCGGATGATCTCCGGCACCATCGTTTCGATCAGCGACGGATCCGCGCGCAGTTTTTCGTACGCATCCGGATAGCGGTTCAGCGCCACCACCCCGCCGGTGAACGAATTACGGGTGGTATCGTTGCCGCCGACGATGACATTGATCAGATTGCCGAGGAATTCCTCGGGACTCAGATCTTTCGTGCCCGGGGAGTGGATCATCAACGACAGCAGATCATTCGCCGGGGCGTCGCCGGCACGCTCCTGCCATAAACCGGCGAACGTCGTAAAACACGACTCGAGTTCGTCTCGCCGCTGCTCCCAGCTGTCGACAATGCCGAAGCCGGGTTCCGTCACCGCGACATCAGACCAGCGGGTGAGCAGACGGCGCTGCGCCCACGGAAAGTCGAACAGGCGCGCGAGCACCTGCGTCGTCATTTCGATCGAAAAGCGCTCGACCCAGTCGAACGGTTCGCCGATCGGCAGGTCGTCGAGGATCCGGCAACACAACTCGCGCATGAGCGATTCCATGTCCCTGACACTGGCCCGGGCGATGAGCGGCGCGATCGCCTTGCGCTGCTCGGTATGCTTCGGTGCGTCGGTCGACTGAAACATGCGCGCGTCGACCCCGTGCTCACGAAACAGTTTCTGGTAGCCGAGGATATGACCGCCGCGTTCATAATCGCATGAGAACACGTCATCGGCGGCATTCACGCGCACGATATCCGCGTAACGGGTGAGCGACCAGAACGGCCCGTAATCACTGTGCGCGCAGTAATGTACCGGCGCTTCCTCGCGCAGGCGGGAAAAATACGCATCGGCGACATCATCGCGGTAAAGCCTCGGGTTGCTGACGTCGATCTGATCGAGCGGCAGCGTGCAGGGATCCGGATGCTCATTGCCCATGGTCAGGGTCTCCGATGCGACGGTCGCCGGGCAAGCCCTCACGCACGGCGACGTTCAGTTGTGCGTCACGAAATCGATGACGAGACGATTGAATTCCGCGGCGTGTTCGATCATGGCCCAGTGTCCGCAGCGATTGATCAACACCATGCGCGAATTGGGAATATGGGTGACAAGGTGCAGCGTATGCTCCCAGTGCACGACGCGGTCGTCACGCCCGTGCAGCAGCAGCGCGGGCGCGCTGATCCCCATCAATTGATCGAAACTCGCAAACGACGGTACCGGCCAGCCGTGCGGTAACCCGGCAAGGAAATTCTTCAGGTGTTCGGGTTCTGCGCTCGCGGCTTCGGCGCGCAGGCGACACAATTCTTCGGACGCGAAACGTTTGTCGAAGCACATGATCTCGACGAGGCGCATCATCGTCTCCGTCGTCGGGTTGCGGTAGGCCTCGACGAGAATCTTGATGC
>TARA_R110002096_G_scaffold22321_1_pt1 | contig 11328 bp, 9 predicted proteins | sample TARA_R110002096 | Tara Oceans TARA_R110002096 (sample SAMEA4397295) | marine metagenome | biome: Polar Biome; feature: [DCM] deep chlorophyll maximum layer (ENVO:01000326); material: water (ENVO:00002006), including particulate matter (ENVO:01000060) such as... | depth 35 m | reverse complement strand
TTAATAATGGCTACTGAAAATCCGGAGATGTTTGCACGTACCTCTTGCAGAGAAGTACATTGTGGCCATATCCATAAAGAAATGGTGAATGAATATAGAGGCATCAAAGTTCGGTTTATACCATCTATTTGTCCTAACGACGAGTGGCATAAGCAAATGGGGTACAAAGCTAAACGAACAGGACAAGCATATATATGGAATAAGCTCAGAGGACTTGAGGGATATCTACAGACAAATGTTGGATTCTGAGGACTTTGAAAATGACTTCACTGATGCTGAAGCAATAGAAGCAGAAATTGAAATACTCGATGAAGCTTACAGAAATGCTTACGCTGTTGCAGTTGGGAATATTTCTATTAAGCAACTTATAAGCAATTCATCAGAAATGATTTTTCTACCATTTGACCCAAACGATACTAAAACTTTTGTTTTAGTTATGGATGATATTATAGAATACTTTGAGCAAAACCAAGAATACGAAAAATGTGCTGAATTAATTACTGTTAAAGAAAAGTTTGATGACTTTAGATGAAATTGCATACAATTTACTAAACCTGCTAAGGGGAGGTCGCTCAAGTAATGATGAGCATATCTCTCTAGATCAAATTAAATTTAATATTAAGCATTATCGTGCTATGTTTATTCGTAGAGATTATGCAAGAAATCAACACGTTTCTACATCTTTAGAGCAAGATATTGGATGTGTACCACTTATAAAAGTTGATGGTAGTAAGTGTTGCAATTTGCCTACAGATTGTCCAGTATTTAGAACAGCTCATAAACTGCCTAAAACTGTACGTTTTAATTTTACAGATGCTTTTACGTTTATTGGTAAACCTAATGGTACTGGTACAATACCTAAAGTAGAACCTTATGAAGTAGAATACTTACAATATGATAAATTTACTAAAGGCCAAACTAAATATTATTTAATTGATGACCATATATATGTGTATAACCCTAATGGGTTAGATGCAATTAACATACGAGGGGTATTTGAAGACCCTGAAGATGTACATGAATGGGATACATGCAATGGAACTTGTTATGATAATCAAACTGATTACCCTCTTCCAATGGATATGTTATCAACAATTAATACCGGACTTCTTCAAGGTGAGTTAGCAATACTAATGGGGTCTCCCAATGATGCAGAACTTGACCGACAACAAAATAAATAAAAAAAATTATGGGACAAAGATCAAGAGAAGAGAGACTTCTCGAACAATTACTGGATAAAACAACAGAGGTCAGCGTTGATCTTGATGCGTCTAGAATTCAAACAGGTGGTAAATATGTATCAAGTCATGCATCAGGTAGATCAATTACTAGTGGAGATATTGAAGCAATAGCAATTACTGCAACTGGGGAATCAATTGTTTTTCCTTCAGTAAGTGGAGCAGGAGCTGTAGCTACTGGAGTACCAAGAGTAACATTAGCAAGTGATGATCCTGCAGTAGCTAAATTGGGAGAAATTGAAACTACCAATAATGCTAATCAAGTATTACTTACAGGAATAGATGCTGATACAAATGCAATGCAAGTTGATTTAGCAGCTATTGAAGTTCTTAATACAGCTATTAATCAAAAACTTGGTGATATTGAAACAGCGGTTCAATTGCAAAATATTATTGGGGCTGTTCCTTCAACAGCTGCTACTGGTTTAGGTAAAGCAATACAAAGCGCACAGGGAGCTACAGATACAGGAGTTGCTGCATTAGTAGTTCGTAATGATGCTTTAGCAGATTTATCTGGGGCTGATGGGGATTATGCTCCATTACAAGTTAATGCTACAGGAGCATTATACGTAGATGTTGCAGCAGGAGGTATTTTAGAAAGTGCAGTAGATGGAATAGATGGACTTGCAGCTGTTAATATAGGAATGTCAATAGATTTAGCGGCTATGGAAGTATTATTAACAGCTGCTAATGTAGACCATGCGGCTAATGAAGCATTGCTTACTACAATAGACGCTGATACTAATGCTATTAAAACTGCAACAGAAGCAATTCAAACAGATGCAGCAGCAATGGAAGTGTTATTAGGTACAATAGACGCAGATACTAATATTATTAAACTTAATATACAGTCGGCAGTTACTGATTTAGCAGCATTAGAAGTTTTAAATACTGCTGGTAACGCTGATTTGGCTGCTATGGAAGTAGACCTTGCTGCATTAGAAGTATTAAGCACAGCAGCAAATGTAGATTTAGCTGCTATAGAGGTTCTTCTTACAGCAGCTAATGTAGATCACGCTGCTATTGAACAAGCGCTAGATGCTATAAAAGACGCTACAGAAAATACAGAAGGTGAAGTTACTGGTTTACTAAGAGCAGAAGATAGTGCTCATTCAAGTGGTCATAAAGGTGTTATGTCTCTTGCAGTTAGAAACGACGCACTTGCACCACTTGCAGGAGCAGACGGAGACTACGCACCAATGCAAGTAGATGCTTTTGGATCTCTTTACACAAACAATCAGTTTGGGACATTTGGTAGTATTCTAGTTACTGGAACTACAGCTACAACATGTGGTGTAGCAGATAGATGTTTTGTAGCTATTTACATGCTTACAAACACAGTGTTCAATAGTTCTTCAGGTTTAGTAGCAGAAACAACACAACTTTACCTAGATGACACGGGCACAGGTACAGATATTGATGCTGATGGAGGTGCTGCAATTGACAGTATTACTTTCCCAGCAGGTATGACTTTATATGGTAGATACACTGGATTTACTTTGGTTTCTGGGTCAGTAGTAGCATACGTAGGATAATGAATGCATTAGGAATGGGACCAGGCGCTCCACGTCTGATTAAAGATAAACACAAAAGAAGTTCTATCAGTTTTGATGGAACTAATGATTTTTTGTCGATCCCCGCATTTGCTTGGAGTGGGGGTAGTGGAGTATCTGATTTTTCTTTTTCAATGTGGATACGTTTCCCAAGTGGGGGATCTACCCCATTTCGTAGACAATCTATAGCTGATATATATACAGATACTAGTAATTTTTGGAAATTTTCATTTGATACTTCTAGTCAAGAATCTTTTTATATAACTATAGGAGGTACTAGTATAGTTAGTTATTTAGCTAGTGGTGGAATAGATGCAAATTTAGCAGATACATGGATACATTATGTTATTGTACATGATAGGTCTAGTGGAACTACAGTATATAGAAATGGATTACCTTTAACACCTGGTACAAATACTATAGCAGATACTACTACAAATGTTCATATTGCTCAACCTTTAAGAATTGGAGTTTTTGGAACTGGATATTCTGAATTTCTATGTAAAGAATTTGCTTTTTATTCTGGAACTCTTAGTCATCATTCTGTAGCCGCATTATATAATAATAGTTCTCCGCATGTAAAAGGGACAGAAGGACATGCTAGAAATGGGCTTAGAGGCTTGTATTTAATGGGAGATGGCACTGAAACATCATCAGGTGTTACTATTTATAATATGACTAACATAGGATCAGCTCCTGATGACGCAACATTAACTGGCGGAACGGCATTTTCAACAACAGTATAACAAATTAAAATAATAAAATGGCAACAATAAAAACTCGTGTGTCGATATCAAGTGCAGATTTAACGTCTAGCACACTTAATCTTAGTAATAGTTTTAATGTCACAGGCACTGCAACTACTGGATTAGCACGACAACCAATTACATCCACTGCTGTAGGAACAGCGTCAGGACAAATTACTATATATGTAGCTGATGACTATGCTGCAACTGCATATATATATTTAAAAAATATGGATACTACAATAACTGATTATATTTATATATTTATAGATACTTCAACAGTTATTTTACGACTTTCAGGCGGAGAAGCAGTTCTTCTTCCAACGAATGCAGATAAAACTTATAAATGTTACGCTACTACTAGTGGAACAGTCTTAGAATATATGGTATTTGGTACCGATCAATAATATTAAAAATAAAGAATTATGTTAGAAAAATCAACAGAGATTAAGTTTGGTAAAATACCTGGCCGCTCTAGAAAACAAGCTGGGAATACACCTACAAATAAAGGTCTTGTTCAAAAAACAAGACAGGGTGGAGTAGATGCTTACAGACTCCCAGGTGGGAAAATAGTAATGAAAGGGAGTGCAGCATACATGGGAGCTGACACTACATACTTTAACCAAACTAAAAAGCGAGATGAGTGGAAAGCGTATAAAAATCGTAGTAACAGTGAAGTCACTAGTGATAATGCTACAGCATCTAGTGATGCAGCTAAAGCTGCAGATAAAAAAAATAAAACAGAATCAACTGATGCTGTAGCTACTCCTCCTACTAGTAGTTCTAATTTGAACGTTCCAGCTGATACTACTCCATCAAAATTAAAATCTGTTGAAGAGAATATAAGGGATACAGAAGCAGCAGTTACTGCAGGAGCGAAGAAAGATGCAGAAAAAAGAGCAAACCAAGCTGATGATCCTGCTAATAGAGACAAAAATCCTAATGCTACTACTTACCCTGTAGCAGATAAAAAAGATCCACCGATAATAAAAAAATCTTCGGAAAAAGGTGATAAGCCAATGTCTAGAGAGCAAAAGCAAAATCAATCGCAAGGAGCTGGTGGGGGAGCAAAGTCTAATGTAGATAAAATTGGTTCTTCGACAGAAGATGATGAGTTTAAAACAGGAGCAAAAAAAGTTCAACCTTTATCTGAAGCGGAATTAAAAGATCGTAGAGCCAGTGCAGCTGAAAATAAAAGTTCAACTGAAGAGGAAAGTTCAGAAACAAAACCAACTGCTAAATCAGATCCTTATGGAGATGCTAAAAAGAAAGACGCTAATTTAGATTCTTATATTAAAACTAGAAATAATAGTAAGAAAGGATCTCCAGAACATACTAAAGCTCAGAATGCAATTAATGCTGCGTATGAGAAAGGACCTCAACGAGAAGTCAAACAAGAGACTAAATCTATCCCAATAAAGGCTCCTACATCAATTAAAAGAGATGCACCTGATAAGAGCTTAGCTGTTAAGCAACAGAATAAACCTGTAACATCTCCGCTTTCGAAAAAGTCTTCTTCTAATACAGGAGGAGGATCAGGAATGGGACTAAAAAATAAAGCAGACAATCTTAAAAATGAATTAAAATCTACTGCTCAAAATTTAAATATAGGTAAATCTAATAAAGACACTCGAATAGCTAATAGATCAAAAAGGAAAGCTGGTAGAGTAGCTAATAGGGCAGATAGAAAAAGTACACGTAATCAGATCCGAGAAATTAAAGGGAAACCTGCAAGAGCTAGTTATGGTCTTCCTAGGAAGCAAGCACAATTTGGTTTAGGGGCAATTAAAGGAGCTATTTCTGGGTTTAAAGAAGGTGGAATTGGGGGAGCACTTAAAGGTGGTGTAAAAGGAGGCTTAGGTCTTGGACAAGGGGGCATACTGAATAAAGCTGCTGGAGCTTTAGGTATAGGTGGAGGTGGAGGAGGAGGAGGAGCAGCACCGGCAGCTGGAGCAGCACCAGCAGTAGATCCTAATGCAGTTCCACAAGCTAAAAAAGGAAAAGTTGTAGATAGAAGAAAGAAGAGAAAAGGACGTAAGTAATCTAATGCATACTCTTAAAAACATACATAAAGAGTACACAGAGGAAATTGACTCATTAGTAGATTCTTCCTTATTTAAACAACTTTGCGAAGAGTTTAACATGTTAGTTGTTGAATCTCTTTTGGAAGGAGAGGAGTTTAATATGGGCAGTAATTTGTCTACATTGTCTATACGTCGTTTAGAGCGTAATCCTAGAAGGCCTACTATAGATTGGTATGAGAGCAATAAGTTTAAAAGCGAATTGCTTTCAGAGGATAAGAGACTTTATGATAGTGAAACGGGTGAAGGGCACAAATGGTTTGTATATTATACAGATCCTTGGTTTTACAAATATCACTGGGAGAAACATAAATGTAAAATACCTAACAAGACAGCTTATAGATTTACTCCTACAAGAGGAATAAAAGGTAACAAAGAGAAATTGACAAGACTTTTAAAAGAGGACGAACTAGCATATCTAAAATTTAAAAAACATGGAAGCACCTAAAAGATATCAGAAAGGAGGAAAAGGTCCTCTAAGCGGTATAAGAGCTGGGATTAAGCAGTGGAATACTGTTCGTAAAAGAAAAAAATCTTTTAATAAACAAAAGAAAGGTTTTTGGAAAGGGTGTGGAAAAAGAGGAAAAACAACTAGATGGAGAAGTACTGCAGAAAACTGTACTGATCCTGCAGAAAAAACAGTTGCAAAGTACGGGACTATAAAAAACAGACGTTCATAAAATTATAGCATGGCAATATATAAAACCGTATCAAGTAAAGAGATAGTACGTAAAGTAATGAGAGACCTTAACCCTAATGGGGCTGAGTGGATTCATGATGCTATAGAATGGATAGGTGAAGCTTTAGAGCATATTGGGGCTAGTACTCAATTAGAAACTAAAGTATGTACTATTCAGATTAAAAACAATAAAGCTTTATTGCCGCCGGATCTTTATTACATTAATCAAGTAGCAACTGGTAAAGATGGTATTAGAAATACAGTATCAGATGGGATTATAGATCTTAAAAAAGATGTTAGACTTTTAACTACTCAATTTCAAGAAACCCAAGAAACCATTGCATCAGAAGTAATAAAAAATACTGATGGGACTTATACTTCTACTTTAACAACTGCAGATTTAAAGTATTACTCTAATTTAGAGACTACTACTATTAATCAAATGCGTCAATTAAATGTTAGACTTGCTGCTATGGAGGTAGAATATGTAAATAACTTTCAAGGCGCTCAAACTCTTTCTTATTGCACATCTTCTTTCCCTAAAGGTATGCATTGCGAGGACTGTGTAAATGAAGTAGCTGTAGGCGGCGATTGTTATATGGTAGAGAATGACTATATAAAAACTTCTTTTGCAGAAGGTACAGTTTGTATGAGCTATAAAGCTTTTCCTACTGATGCAGATTGCTATCCTTTAGTGCCAGATGATATAAGTTATAAAGAAGCTATGTTTTGGTATATCTTTAAAAAAATGGTATTAGGAGGATATGATGCTTCTCGCATTGGGATGGACTATATGGTTGCAGATCAACAGTGGAAATACTATTGTACGCAAGCACGTAACGCAGCTGTGTTCCCAGACATTGACAGAATGGAAAATTTTATGAATCAATGGGTACGACTTATTCCTAATATTAACAGGCATGCAGGAACATTTGATAATTTAGCAGATAGAGAAGATTTATATAGAGGTATAAAACTATGAAAAACTTTGTAGCAGGAATGAACAAAGATGTTGATCTCCCAAATCAACCAGAAGGATCTTATAGAGATGCGTTAAATATGAACTTGAAATATTCTTCAGGTTCAGTAGTTACTGAGGGAGGTACATACAGAATACCTGCAATGACTGGAAAACAGGTTATTGGGAATGTAACTCTTGATAACGATAATATAGTATTTTTTACTATTCATACAACTGTTGATGCAAATAATGCAGTTACAGAGATTTATGAGATTCTTTTATTTAAACCAAATGATAACTCAGTACTTGATTTATATAGAAATAATGGTTTAAATTTTAAAGCTACTCATCCTATAGTTGCTACATATAGGAAAAATCAAGCTAATGAGGTATTAATTTATTTTACAGATGGGTATGTTAAAGAACTTACAGATCCTGTAAAAGGAGAAGGATATACATACATAGAGGAGTATAATCCTCCTCGTACTATGAATATTACACAACAAACTTTATCTAGAAATTTTGGGCATAGCCATGAAATTTTGTATTCAGATCCTAAAAATTCTGTACATAAATTACAGCTAACTCCTAGAATTGGGAAACACACAACTGTAGATTCTGCAAAAATTGAATCTGGGGGAGCACTTCTAACAGGGGCGTATTACTTAGCTCTAGCTTATGCAGATACAGATGGTTTGGAAACTAATTACTTTGTAGTATCTAATCCTGTATATATTACAGATGGAGGAGAAAACTCTATACCTACATCTTCTTTTGTAGGAATACAAGGGGGCTCTGCTACAAACAAACTTATTAAATGGTCTATAACTATACCTGATAATGGGAGTATTACAACTTTAGATTACCCTTTGCTTCAAGCAGCTGTAATACAACAAATAGATACTGCAACAACTGTATATAAAATGTCTCCAAAGTCATTAGCATCTGGAGCAGGATCTCACAATGTTGTGTTTACAGGACTAGAAGACACTTCTTCTCTTGCAGTTACAGATATTATAATTGATGACGTTGAATACATTGCAGCACAAGCTATTGCACAATTAGATAATAGATTGTACTTAGGAAATCTAAGAACTAACAAAGATATTGGTTATCAGCCTTTTGCTAATAATATTCAATTAAGTGCAAAAACGGAAGGAATTAAAACATTTGCTCCTGAAGTATATGATACAGTAATTCTTAATAAAGGATATTCTATTTTATTGCAAGATTTTGAATCAAGTATTGGTAAACAATACGTACCTGCCGCTTCTATAGGAGGTGACGGGCATTGGGATATTAGTAGTGAGATACAATTAAACAGCTACAGTAACCTTCTTAAAGATATCCAACAAGATTCTTCTGGGAATTCTAGAAAAGGGTATAGAGATCCAAAGTATAGTTTTAAAAAGAAATCATATAGAAGAGGAGAAGTATATGCATTTTATATATCATTTGTACTAAACGATGGTACAGAAACATATGCTTATCACATACCTGGAAGAAAATGTGAAACAATTTATGATGACTCTAAAAACAATCCTTTAGGGATTAATAAATCATTTGTTCCTGAAGACATTATATTAAAAGAATGTGATTCTTTAGCTTATGCAAACTCTTCAGTGCATTTTCAAGCTACAGGTATTTGGAAAGATGAATTACTTGCAAGTAATCCAAATTTATTTGTTTATCAAGTAGCAGATACTCATGAAGCTGCAGGAAAAACTACTGGGTATTGGGAAAACAGAAATGAATTTTATCCTATATCTACGGATTTTATGGGATTTGATATAAATGTTTCTGGACATGTCTTTTCAGATTCTAATTTAAATATTATAAATCAAAATGTAAGGCATCATAAAATGCCTTCTAATATGGATCCTGCTTATTCGTATGTACAAACAGCTGGTATACATGTATATGAAGATGGACATAGATTTATAACTGAACAAGCTACTGATCAAACAGGCTTTCCATTAACTTCTTCTTACAATCTTTTAAATAATAATTTTTTAGCTACAAATGAAACAATTAGACTTTTAGGAATTAAACTTGAGAATGTTAAAATACCTCCTCATTTATTAAATAAAGTTCAAGGATATAAAGTGTATTATGCAAAAAGAAAGCAAGATGACAAAACTATACTTGGGCAAAGTCTTGCTATTCCAGGGCATCCTAGATACGCTAGTGTTGCTCAACAATCTTTAGCTATAGCAAGAAAAGGGCCATATCATAAAAGCTTTTATCTTTATGGAGGGCTAGACCATACTGATAACTCAGCAATTGATATTCACTCTGATTGGCACCCAACAAATAGATATTATGGTAATCCTGTATTTACGTTCCATGATTTTAATATGTTACGTAAAACTCCCACATTAACTGCAGCTACACATGTTCAAGGTGTATATGGTGTAATGTTTAGGCAGTATATGGGGGGACCTGGGATATATGTCCCACCTTGTTATTATCATGATATTTTAAATAGCCCTACACAAGCTACAAATACTGACTTTGATGATTATAATGACTTATTGGGTTCAGGTCAAAAAGGAAGAGCTTCTCAAGAAACTACATCATTTCCTTCATTAGGATGGGTTAGTGCTGTTATGGGAAATGTACAAGATTTCTTTTATGCAGATCCATTAGATCCTTCTATCCCAGCTGGGGATGGGGGTATTAAAGGAGAAAATTTTGTATTAGATATTAGTGATTCTAGTCCTTTTCCTTTAGATGCGGCGGGGGATGGAGCCGGAAGTTCAAATAGAGGGTTATTTAAACAAGCAGATATTGACAACATTCAACCTAATTATGAAGCTAATGGAGGTGACGAACTTCAAGCTATTATAGATACACAAGCTAAAGCTTCTAAAGTTAGAGCGTGGTTCACATCTGTAATGATTGGGACAGCATATATTTCTCCAGCAGATGTTCTTGGGGAAAGATCTATTATTAAAGGGGGAGATTATAAGCATGGATCTATGTCTGATCCAGACGGATACATGGGACATCTTAATAGATTTTGGGGAAGTCAGGTAGCTTCAAATTACGCAATAAATTTAGTAATAGAACCTAAAGGGGCTTCATATGTACCAGGAAAATCTGTATTTTCTAGTGGTAATCCTGCAGCATTTAAAGGAGCTAAGTATTTATTTAATGAGGCGGGGGAAACTTGTATGGCATTTAGTTTAATAAGTGGGTTACCGCATCTTAGAGGACATGTTCCAGGGTTAAAAAATAATATTGGAAATGACAAAGCTGGGTTAACTAGATGGGGGGAAGCAAATAGATGGTTATTCCCAGATGCTGTAAGTGATGGTGTCCCGCTTTCTTGGTTGCGTATGGGTAATCATACTGATAGTTCATTTTTTGCTGACAGTAACGAAACCAACTACAATCCAGCCGGATTTAGAGGATTAAAATATAATTTAGAAGCAGGACAAAGAGAGTTTGGATTGCCTATGTCTTGGCTAGTAAATATATGTGCTACAAAAACAGATGTTTTTAACCCATTTGATCAACAAGAACTTGTATGGACAGGGTATTTTCATAAAATAGAATTTGAAAATTCACATAATCTAGAACAAGGAATATCTATAGATCCTAATAATCCTGACGCATCAGATCATTACTTTAAAGGTTCTAAAAGTGCTGTTATTTTTGGGGGGGATACATATATATCTAGATACTCAGTTAGGACTACATCACAATCTTACGGTCATTCTTTCTTTAGAGCTTCTAGTCGTTTAAGAGATGTTGTGTTTCGTGACCCAACTGATCATCCTTCAGATTTATCTAATTTTATTACTAAGACTATTGGTACTTCACATAGACAATACGCTTTTCAAGGGGATATTCCTACAGATTTAAGTCCTGATAGTGGAAAGTTTGGTACAACTGGGGGATTTCCTATTTGGGATTCTTCTCAAACTTTACTTCAAAATTTTGCAACTGCTTCAGATGAATCAGATGATGCTGTATCTCTTAGAAAAACCGTACTTTCAGTAGTACAAAATACAGAAAACTGGGTAAAAGGAAATGTAAATCCTGTTTCTACTTTATTTTCTGTA
>TARA_R110002096_G_scaffold177383_3_pt1 | contig 11328 bp, 3 predicted proteins | sample TARA_R110002096 | Tara Oceans TARA_R110002096 (sample SAMEA4397295) | marine metagenome | biome: Polar Biome; feature: [DCM] deep chlorophyll maximum layer (ENVO:01000326); material: water (ENVO:00002006), including particulate matter (ENVO:01000060) such as... | depth 35 m | reverse complement strand
TTACAATTCTTACATCAGCAGCCCCTAAGATTTTAAGATTTCCTGCTCCTTGGTCAGAAATGTATGAATGTGTTCCATCATGGTAAATCTGGAGATCTGACCCAGCGCCAAATATGGCTTTGTTGTTGTCCCCAAAGAGAACATTGTTAGAACCCGTTGTATTGCCAATGCCCAGAACGGTGGACAAACTTCCCGCGCCACCCCCTGCCGTAGCAGCATCAACGTAAGCTTTGATTGATTGCTGTGAAGCAATCTTAGTAGCACTGTTAGAAGCAAAGTTGTCTTCGTCCAGGAACGCAGATCCAGACACACCAGTATTAATAACCGGACTTGTTAATGTCTTATTCGTTAATGTGTCTGTAGTAGCCTTACCAACCAGGGTGTCACTAGCATCAGGGAATAGAATATTTCTAGTAGCAGTAGGGCTAACAAGTCCAAGATTAGTTACATTACTGTTTTGATGAATACCTAATGTTGGAGTAGAGCTAGTATTAAACTGAAAGTTGTCTCCACCAGCATTGTTTAAAACATAAAGCTGACCGCCATTAGGCCGCAAGTTAATATCATTACCAGCAGTAATTGATAGAGTTGCTAAAGAAGTGATAGTTTGGATTGCACTGCTGTTTAGCGCAACAGTTAATCTAATTTGACCATTAACTTTAAATAAATTTTGACCAGTGCCAGCATCATAATTAATACCTTGAGAAGAATCTAATGTAATTCCACCACTACCATCGTTTGTAATTCTATCTAACGCAATGCTACCAACATTAGTTATGTTTACGTCACTCATATTTAAGCTGCCCGTTATAGTGGGGCTAGTTAGAGTTTTATTTGTAAGGGTATCTGTGGTTGCTTTACCAACCAAAGTATCACTGGCGTCTGGAAGCAACAGTGTTCTAGTTCCAGTAGGATCAACAACACCCAATGATGTGGTGTTGCTGTTTTGATAATATTTCATAGTTGCCTGGGCGCTATTATCAAATTGTATTCTTTGCTGACCACTAGTTCCAAGTATGTCAACTTGACCACCAGCGGGTTTAAGAGCAATATCACCCGCAGAGTTTACATTAAAATCAGAAGCAGAGTTAAGCGTGGCAGCTACAGCACTAACTTGGAATGTAAGCCTGGTCGCTCCACCATCTTTAAAATAAATTTCACCACCGTCTGCGTCCAGAGTAATATCTCCAGAAGCATCTATAGCTACATCACCAGTGAAGTTTAAGTTTCCAGTAAAGGCGGGATTAGCAAGTGTCTTATTGGTAAGCGTATCTGTTGTAGCTTTACCCACAAGAGTATCGCTTGCATTAGGAAGAAGCAGAACCCTAGAGCCAGTAGGATTAACCACGCCTAGTTTAGTTGTATTGCTATTCTGGTAGTATGTTATTGTAGAGCTTCCGATGGCATTGATCTGAAGGGCTTGCCCTCCTGAGTTTGTTAAGAAATCAACATTGCCGGTCTGAGGTTTAAAGTTAATACCACCGCTTGTAACAGCCATGACAAGTTCGCTTGCGGAAACCATAGATGTGCCAGAAGCGCCAATCTCAAATGTTATTCTAAGCGTACCGCCATCTTTGAAAAAGATCTGATCACCGGCGGCATCTAAAACAATGTCACCAGCAGCATCTAAAAGAATATCGCCAGATCCAGTAAGAGTGCCTACACCTAAACTTCCTGTGATAACGGGGCTTGCTAAAGTTTTATTTGTAAGCGTGTCTGTCGTGGCCTTGCCAACAAGTGTATCACTAGCGTTAGGAAGTAATAATGTTCTGGTTGCAGTAGGATCAACGACACCCAATTTTGTAACATTACTATTTTGAAAATACTGCATGGTTGCTTGTGCGGCATTATCAAGCGCCATTCTTTGTGCGCCAGTGCTGGCTAGAAGATTAATCTGACCGCCGCCAGGTTTAAAATCTATATCTCCAGAGGTGCTTACTATTGTAAGGTTATCAGCAGCCGTAATAAGATCAGTAATGTTGCCATTGATAACAAGTTTAGTTGCACCCGCAGAGGTTTTAATTGTTACCTTTTGTGTATCAATATCAGTTCCTACAATCTCAGTAACAGGTATAGTTGTAACATTACCGGAAGCATCAAACTTTATAAGTTCATTTGCACGATCAGCAACCAAGGGAAGGCTAAGATTAATTCCAACAAGTTTGTCACCTGGTTGCGCTATAATCGATCTGTCAACTTTTTCATCAAGTTGCTGTGACATAACCACGTTGCTATCAAGCTGCTCATTCAATGAAGAAGCAAGGAGATCACCCGCAGTAACAAAGTCAGTTGTTCTGGAAAGCTCTCTACCACCCATGATAATCAAAGTATCAGAAGATATAAGCGCAGTGACTAAAGAAACTGACCCCGTTCCATTTGCGTTTATTGATACGCTGTAATTCGTTGCGCCGGTTCCAATCGCTAATACCACGTTGTTTTTTAAAACAGCGATATCGGAAGCTTGTAATATGTTGAAACTAAAAGCGAATGGCCCTGTTCCAGTAGTGCCTTGAAACTGAACTCTGCGCGTAACGGGGTTAATTGCGATATCGGTCATGTCTACTTTCCACTTGTTTAGCTATCCTATAGCAGATTAATACTATTTACTCAAACACGTTTGATAAATCTGGGCTTCTTTCTGGTGTTGTTTGTCCAGGACGCCACCAATAATTTTGTCCGTATTGATTTCTATACCTGGTTTCTAATCTTCTCATTTTACTAGAGTTGTCTGGATCAACCCATTTCTTAGATTGATCTATAACCATTCTCTCTAAAGCTAGACGGGAATACCACAAAGAAGAACCTGGGGTATATCTAGCTGCAAAGTTTATAAACTCACTTGCTGCATTAGTGTCTTCACCTTTAATAGCTTGAGTAACATTTCCAATTGTAAGCTTTCTAACATCATCCACAAAGCCGACAACCGGACCAGCAATAGTTTCAGCTAGTCCTCTATCAAATCTATTTACGTCTGAAAACAAAAAGTCTCCATAGATACCAAGACCGCCACCTTGCAAGAATGCAGCACCCCAAAACTCTGGACCTTCCATTGGCCTGGGATCTCGACCCTTCGCCATTTCTTTAAGTTGTAATGCTAATGCACCCATAATAGTCGTGCTAATTAATAGGTCAGCGAAGTAAGTTCCTTTGCCTCTACTTGTAGGCTGATTTAAACCTCTCATTATATGCGTGTTTACCAGGGTAACGCCAAAGTTTTTATACATTGCAAAAGATCTAGTAAGTTCTCCAGCAATTGTACCAGGTCTAGTATCTCCGGTTAAGGCTATACGCCCACGGAGAGAGGAGCTAGGAACAGCAAAGTTAGTTTCTGTTTCAACCATTACTAACACGCTTGTTGCTAAGTCACGGGCTAAATCAGAGCGTATATCTGTACGGGCTTCAATGTCTTCAGCCCTTAAGAATGAAGCACCTTCATACTCATAAAGCGGCGTGGACCTAACAATGTCCCACTTACCTTCTCCAATTCCATAATGGTCTAATGTCTTACGCATCATTGGATCTAAATCATTAAACGCTTTTCCAGAGTTGTCAGCTAGGTTTCCAAGAAACTCCATTCCAAAAGACCAGCGCCCTGCATTTGTCCAGGGAGAAAGCAATGATGCCCTCATAACAAAATCTGAAACTCTCCTGGTAACTTCTGGTCCAGATAGATCTCCAACATAACGCATTTGCGCAGAGGCTAAAGTTGACCAGGCTTCTGCGGTTAATCCAAGCCTTACCGCAAGCTTACCTTTTTCCTCAAGGCCAAGAGGGTTCATTAAACCTAAATACTTTTTTAGCATTTTTGTTTGCGGCAAACCAACCATTGACCTGGCAATTCTTCCGAAATTCATATCGGTTGTTGCAGTAATTGCAGCCGCACCAAGCTGCGCCGATTGCAACATTTGCCTAATTCCAGCAAAAGTAAATCCAATCCTACTGTCTACTGGTGCATTCATATTTCCGGTAACAGCCGAATAAAGAGCATCAATAGAAGATGCAGCCTTTGTTGCGGAACGCTCTAATGCCTGGTTGCCAGCGGCATCTTTCTTCAACGTCTGTTTAACAAAGTTAACGGTAGCCCTCGGATTGGGACCAAGGACTTCCATTATAGCAATGTCCCTAGACATCATATCGATATGGCCCATCATTGCATCAAATGGGTTCGGGTTGCCAAACTTCTTCTGGTATTCCATCCAGGCGTCTGCATTTCTAAAAACAAAAAACCGATGGTCTTGATTTCTTAACGCTAATGATTTTCCACCTGATGTTGTTCCAGGTTTCATTTTGTTAAAACCATCTGTAATTATTGACTCATGTGCATCACGCATTGCCAACTCAAGCTTATTAGGGCTAAATGGTAAGCCTGTTTGTTCATCTACCATTTTTTGTAAATCTAACCTGGCAGTAATAAACTCTTTCCATTCATCATAACTAGATTTTCTAACAAGCATTGTATCGTGTATTTGAGGTAAACCCCAATCAAGTCTTTTAACTATTGCGCCACCGGCGGCATTGAACCTGGTCCGTAAGTATTCAGATGCGGCTTTCCAGGCTTGAGACATTTCACGCGCTGCAATACTTTGAGTAGATCCTTCGTCAAAGATTTCTCGAACCATGTCTTTTAGTTGCGCTTTTTGTCTTGTTTCTCCAACAATGTTTCTGCGAAAGGTCGATAAGAACTCATCTAATTTTCTTGTGGCGCTTCGCGTAACTGCTTGCTGAACTTCAGTTACACCGAAAAATTTTGCTGTTTCACTTTTATTAAACAAAGATAAAGCTGCTTGTGCCTTATCTGCTTTACCCGTAAAAGTTCTATAATTTTCTAAATCGTAATTTATTTTTTTCCAAGTAACGGCTTGCAGTGCAGCCCTACGCTTTCGCTCAATCGCAAGTTTTTTGGCAGCTATTGATGTATCACCAGCAGCTTTTGCAGTAGCAGCAGCCCCACCCATCTGACGATTGTATTGAACCTCAAGCTCATCGAACAAACCTTTAATCTCATCAGCTTGCTCTTGAGTAATTTGATTTTCGGCAACGCCTTCATCAATGCAATTTCTAAAAGTCATACTGTGCAGAACTCCAACCGTTTGATCATTGCGTCTTCTTGATCTAATTGTTTCTTGAGATCACGAAGTGTTATAGTAGTAGTTTCTATTTCACCAGTATCAGGGTTTATGCGCTCTCCACTAGGAACCTCTAAATCCATATCTAAGCTATCTATAGCTTCTGTTTGGATAAAATCCTCTGTACTCTCGCGGTCTGCTCTTTGGATAGCGTCTGGTCTTGTTGTTCGACTCGCAGATACATCGAGGCTAGATCCTGATAACGGGTTGTCTCCTGAGATTTCTGTGACTGTTTGGGGTTCATTAATTCTTCCGTTGTTGTCAATTTCTGCATAGCCATCAGCTACTCCCTCCTGTTTTAATGTTTGATATGTAGATTTTGGATTAGATCCAACTCGATCAAGATAATTTGGTGGCACGATTCGGCCATCAGATACGAATCTTTTATAATTTCTGATGATAGAGTTTTCTGGGGTAACGTCCATATGAACAATACGAACTTTATAATCCTTACTTCTATATAGTGATATTACATCGCGCACCGTCTTAACGTCAATACCTACTTTTGGCAAAACGATATTGGTTCCACGCTCAATCATTACAGATTGTAATTCTTTTGCTAAATTAGAACTTTCTTCATGTACGGCAGAAGCTCCTACACCACTTTCATATTCTGGTAGTGTCTTCTTAATCTCATCGCTATCCAAAATTGCTGACCTGTTAGCTACAGCCAACTTATTAGCAATTGTGCTTTTACCAGAAGCGGGTGCGCCAAGAACGATAGTAAGCTCTTTGTTTGTTAAAACTGGTTCAACAACTTTTTTTAGTTCCCTAAAGGCAAAAGTTTCAGCGTCACGCTCAAGACGCAAAATAGCCTCATCTGTAGAAACAACATCCTCATCGTTTATTCTATAGACACGATTATTGTGCCATTGATTTGATCCATAACCATCTGCTTTAACAGTTTCGGGCTTAGAAGATATAACATCTAAAGCTTCTTTTACAGAGGGATGATTGTCTATTTGCGCCCTGGTAGGATTTTGATCAAGCAAACGTGAAAGGTCTGAGATAGAACCAGTTACAATTTCATCAGCACCAAACATATCAACAGCAAGCTGGTCGGCCTGGCGTTCAGCAGCTATGCCTGTTGGTTCTTCGAACCCATCGAGACTTGGTTCTTCAATTTCAGATCTTGTGATCTGCGCTGGACCATCGACAGAGCGTCCAACATCGCCAGAAGATAGGCGGTCGAACTCGCCCGACTCAATTGATCCTCTGATAGCATCGATGAATCCGCTTGTTGGGGCAACGTAGCTGTTTGTTTCTCTGGCTGTTCTTGCTGCATCGTTAAGGGCGTCTGAGAGGGGGCCTTTGCGGTTTGCAAGCGTTTGGAGGAGCGCGATCGTTTGGGCATCTGTACTGGCCTTTCTTTCATTTGCAGTTTTAGCTAGAATATTACCTTCTGCTTCAAGACGTTCTGAGTTACGAACTAGAGTTTCAAATGCTGCCTTGTCACGCCGCAACTCTTTAAATGCTCGGTCAAGAACTTTAGCACGTTCTACATAAAAACTTTCAGTTACAATTTCCTCACCGAATAAAGAAATTTGTTTTACTTGTTCAGACCCAGCGCCTTTAACCTGGCGAACTATAGCTTCTGCTTGGAAAGCATTACTTGGATCTGCTTTCGCCAATACTTCAATAGCAGCAGTCTGCAACTCTTGATCATCAATTAATCTTCCGACAATTGCCCCGTACTTGGCTGGAATAACATTATTAACTACTGCTCCAAAAGCTGCATCACTCAAGGCCATCATATCCCTAGCTTGGCGTACAAGCTCAGAGCGAGGCGGTAGTTCGCTTAATCTACCAGGGTCAACGCGAAGCACCTTGGCGGCATCAATGGACGTTCCTGTGCCTTCTGCAATGTTTTTCATTGCCGCTATCACACGCGCTTCTTCTGGAGTTATCCCATCTACTTCGCGCAGCTTATAGCCTATCACCTTAACATCTTGCGAAGGATCTTGTGACAATATGCGTTTTGCTAGACCTAACCGTTGATGTCCATCTGCAATTGTTAGATTACCATCTGCGTATTCATAAACAGTAACAACGCCAGCTTTGTATTTGTCCCAGGTTGTTATGCCTTGAAGACGCTCAGATACACCAAACTCATCCCCACCTTCTTTGAACTGGAATGTTTTGGCATCCACGGAAATTTTATTGGGATCAAAAGTATATAGAACTCCATCTAAATTATCTGAAAGCTGAGATGTGCTTATATTAGAATTTGGTTCTACCGACATTTTTGGAAGCACGTTATTGACTGCTGCTATTTCTGCTGTTGATAGCCGTGTTTCATGCTCAAGTAATGCTTGATTGTTATCCGGTGCAGTTAATGGATTAGAGTTATCAATGTCAGCCTGGTTATTAAGAGCTTCAATGAGAGCCTGGTCTTCTGAACTAAGAGGAGTTTTAATTCGAGAGGATAAAACCTCAAATCCTTTTTTTGCTTGATTAGCAGTTAATCTAATTCCAGCCCCCGCTAAAGGTAATGCTCCACCGATAGCCGCATTTAAACTTACGTTTTTTACAAAATCTTCAAAGGTATATTCAAGATCAAGTTCCTTATACCATTTAGCAACTTCAACTTCAGAGATAGCACCAGCACCAGCATTAATTAATGTGGATTGCGCTATGTTTTTCCAAAGACCCTTATGATAGCCGCCAAAAGGCATTGTATTAGCAGTAACAGGATCACCACCACCAGCGCCAACAGCCCCTACAAATCTAGCAGTCCCAGCTAATATGCCTGGGTTTGTTCGAGCAAGTTCAGATAACTCAGCATTTTTTGAATTAACAATATCTTGTGCAGAGTTTTTTATAAATTCTGAGTTTATTTGAGTTAAAGAAGGCGGTAAGCTATTTTTGTTTTCTGTTATGTATGAGTAAATTTCGTCAGCATTTTTTTCATAATTAATATTTGAACCTGATGATAAAAAACCGCCAACAAGAAAGACTGCTGGATTTTCAAAATCAGCACCGTTTTCATTTAGCTCATCAACAATTGGACCCCAAACGTCTAGCATAGTAAACGCTTTGCTATTCGATCCGCTGCCGCCATTGTATTTTGAAACATCAAAAGAAATAGTTAAATTTTCTAATAGTGTATTTGTTGGCGTAGATACGGTTTGCCCTGGAGCAAAATCCAACTTATCTACTTTATCAAAATTCATTGAAGCGCCTCAACCAATTTTTGAATATTAAATTGTATTGGATTATCGTTTACATCAGAAACAAATAAAGGATTTAGCTTATCAGCATCTCCTAAAGTAATTGCAAAATCGTCACCACCTCTTGAAACAATTGTATAATTTGAATCAGCAACAAACATTCCCATACCAGAAATATCTTTAACAAGTCCTGCGTCAACAATCTGTCCACCACTTGCAAACGCTAAACTTTCTGGAGTTATATTTTTTAAAGCAGCTTCAATAATATCTGGAGTTAGGTTTGAAGGAACTAAAGTTTTTTGACCCCTGACCTCTTGAATGCCTCCAAAAGATTCGCCAGCCTTAACACTACCTCCAAGAGATTGATTAATAGCTTGGTTCCAAAGACTTTCGCTAAAAGTATCTTCAAATCTAGCTATGTCTGCGTATATAGCCGTTGCTACTGTTCGGCTAATTTCAGATGAATTAGGAAGATACCTAAGAGCAACAGAAGTCAAAGCATTAAAGGGTCTATCCGTATTGGTAGCGGTAAAATCAAGTGGTTTAAATCCACTAGATAGCGCTTCAAAACCTGATAGTGCAGAACTAGCAACACTCATGTTTCCAGCATTTACTAACGCGCCTATGCCAGCAAACTCTGGAGAACTACCAGAAATTTCTGCAAGCATATCCGGTGCGTTTTGACCACCACCATCAACAATACCACCAAGTAAGTACATTTGTGTTGCTCTGTCGGCTGTTCTAAGTGTTTCGACAAGACTATTTTTTTCCTGTTCAGTAAAAAACTTAGGCTCAATGTTATATCTATTTGCTACAATATTAGAATAATTTATTCTTTCTTTAATTGAAGCGGATAACTCCACTGAATCACCAGTTAAATTTAATTGATTTAGTTCAATTTTATTATTGTTTGAATCAGTAAGTCCTCTGTTCATTGAAAAAGCAAGCGGGTCTTTACTTAATTCTGACTGCATATTTGACAGCATTTTTTCAGCGAGGGTTAAGTTTCTTAGTTCATCAGATTGAACTCCACCCTTTTTTAATAAGGTAATATATTCAGAAATTTCGAATGGAGTGGATTCTCTAACTTTATTAACAAAATCACTGTCTAATGTTAAAAGTTCAAAATCTGTTTTTAAATCTTGAGTTAAGACATCTGGAAGATTGCCAATTGATTCGGCTAAAGCTGCAAAATCTTCTGGTGGCACTTCCAGACCAGCATTAGTTAATGCTTGAAATGATTTTATTGAAGCATTTAAAATATCTATTTTTGGCTGGGCAGCTGCTTTTTCTATTGCTGCCATGTTTTTAGCATTTGTATTTGCAGCACTTAAATAAGCATTTGCTACTTGTAAGGTTTCTGCTTCGAGCAATGTATCAACACCCGCAGCACCCAAGCCAGGCATTCCATCCTTTAATGAACTAACTTCTGCGACAAGTTCTTCTGGAGACATTTTTCTATAAGTAGAAGCTTTTTCCATATTAAATTCTAAGTTTCTAATTGCATCTCTAGCACCAGATCCTAAATCACCAAGGCTTCTAGCTGATGCTGATAGGCTTAGAATTTGTTTTTCAGATGGCATACCACCCAATGCGAGAACTCTTTCCGCTTCCCTTATATCAGATAAAAGCGCAGTGGCTTCTGCTCTGGAAACTGAAAGAGCAGAATTATAATCAGCCCTTAAAAACTTTCTAAGGTTTTGTGTTGCCGAAAGTGTCATACCAGCAACAGGCTTGGTTTCCATTTTCGATAACATACTTTCTTTTTGTTCGAGGCTAGACGTATTAAATTTATAAACTGTATTTTCTTTAGTCGCTGCCTCTAAAGATTTTGTTCTAAATTCTTCTATTGTGTCAGCTTCAGCACCCAGATCCTCAAGTAACTCAATACTCTTTTGAATATCAGCAGAAATGGAATTAGCATTTGCGCCTGGCAATATTGCATTAGCAATAATATTTTGACTTTGAAGATCCGCAGAAGCGATTATTTTTTCATTTTGATTGTTTGCTTGCAGCTTTACATAATAATTTGAATATCTTTCAGTAGCTTTAGCCGTAGCACCTTCAAGATTTACTTTTAAAACTGCACCGGCGGCGGGGTCCATATCCGCAAGAGAAGCGGAGTATCCATCAGAAACTTCTAAAAGCTGTTGTTGAATTACAGAAAAAGGAGTTTCGTTTTGCTCTCCCTCATTCATAATCCTCATTATATCAACTTCAGCATTGGATTGAAGTTCTGCCGCCGCCACTCTGCTACCTAAAGCATACGCAGCCCTCTCCTCGATCCCCTGTGGACCACCTTCGCTATCAATAGACGCCAAGGTAGGCAAAGCCCCTTCATCGCGTACACGGCGCTCTCCTCTAGCGGTTGCTTCAGTTGAGGCTTGTTTAAAAGCAAAGTCAGCCATACGATTAACTTGCTGAGAAATGTTCTGGCCGAGCCTTGCTTGCTCTCGCGTATCCGCAAAATCTAATTGTTGCGGTTGCCGTGTCTTTAAACCAATTCTCTGATATCGTGGAAGGATTGCCATTTTTTTACCTTAACTTACTTGTCCGTATCTATATGCACCAGAGCCTATTGTTCCAGCAGCAGAAACATAAGAATTTAGTTGTGCTGTGCGCCCAGCAGATCGATATATACCAGCTTGCATACTTGCCTGGCCCAGCGCCAAAGTTTGATTTTCTTCAGAAATAATTTTTTCTCTTGCTCCTTCTGCAAGCCCAAACCTTTGTAAAGTTAAAGCAGAGCCAGATCCAGGATCTACACCACCACTACCGGCGCGAGACACAATCGCCGCTAGTGTCTCATTAAGATTGCGAAGCGCAGCAACACCTTGCTGTTTATATGCCAAAGCTTCAGACCGACCTCTAAGATCTGCCTGGGCAGCTTGTTGGTCATACTGTCGCTTCTGGGCAGCACCGGCGGCTAATGTACCAACCGCTGATATTCCAGTTGTTAATGCCATTCCTGCGCCAGACGCTAAAAATGCTCCTACTGCTGCCATGTCTAATTCCCCACGCTTAAACGATAC
>TARA_R110002096_G_scaffold109618_1_pt1 | contig 11330 bp, 15 predicted proteins | sample TARA_R110002096 | Tara Oceans TARA_R110002096 (sample SAMEA4397295) | marine metagenome | biome: Polar Biome; feature: [DCM] deep chlorophyll maximum layer (ENVO:01000326); material: water (ENVO:00002006), including particulate matter (ENVO:01000060) such as... | depth 35 m | reverse complement strand
CATCTTCTCAATCTCACGGCGATACTGGAACGCAACGTGTTCTGTAATGTGAGCAGCCATAGCCTGACCAATTGCTTGAGCAAACGGAGATTGACCAACCATCTCCCTCATCTTTGGGTCTTGCATCGCTGCCATGTGGACAGAGATGTGTGCCTCGTGGTCCTGATACTTAAAGGCTTTGACAGGCTCTTGCTTGAGAAGCATCATATTTTCTGTAACAGGATCAGAGGGTTTGATGTCTTCAGGCAGCTTAATGATATCCCCAGCGTCTTGAATACCTAGAACCTCCAGCATCTGACGGTGCAGCTTGCCTAAGTCGTATAGCTGTGGAGCCTGTTGAGACAACTGAAGAGCCGCCTGATACTGCATGATCCGCTGAGACATTGTAGCAGCATTTGGGTCAGACACAGGTATAACGTCTACACGAGAGTCGAAATCTTTCTGACGATCAAAGTCACCGTCCATCTCGTAAGCATATTCTGACGGCATGTAGTCACGGATTATACTAGACAAGAGACGAAGCTCTTTCTTCATGGCTGCATGCATGCGAGCCTGAACACCAGACATAACTTTCATGGAGCGTTCCATCAAAGCGAGGGTAGAACCCACTGGTGCCTGAGCATTCATGTCCCCTACTTGAATGTCCGCAACTGAACCAATACGCCTTCCCTCTTCGACAATGTTTCCCAGTAACGAGTAAAGAACAGACGATGGCTCCTTGTAAGGGATGAACGTAATCGAATCCCGAATAGCACCACCCGGTACGTCAACGTCCCTGAACTCACCCGGCATAAGCGGAGTGTCATCACCTTTAATACGGAGACCCCTAGCTTTAAGGCCAGCAGGCAGATTCGATAATGTACCAGCATCAACAAGCTGGCGAAGAATCGAAGTGGCAGACTTGGCGAGACCACCGATGAGATGAATAAGGCCCGTGCCATAAAAACCCAATCCCGGCAAATACTTGTAATGGACAAAGTGTAGTCGTTTCTTTTTCTTAGCATCGTCTTCGTACCAGTTCCTTCTGATAGCAAGTATCTCCCTAGAAGACTTGTCTATGGTAATAACATAAGGGCGAGCGATACCATCTGGATCATCAAACTCTTCCGGCATGTTCATGGTTACATGCATCTCAAGAATTGTGTGACGATCATCATCCTCAATGACAGCACTCTCCCCATCTAGCTCGTCGTATTTTTCTTGAATGTCAGAGAAGTCTGGCTCTGGAGAGGGAAGGTCAACGTCCCGATACATCCCAGCGACTTGTAACTCCAAGATTTCATTAGATGTTTTCTTCATGAAGTGGGTGTAGCGTGGGCATGACGCCAGATCAGATGCACCATACGAGGCGACAAAGTCTTCTGCAGGTACAAACATAGATACAGGGCGATCCTCTAAGGGATCGTAATATACCTTTTTGAATGCAGAACCAGCGAGTGGGAGCTTGAATAACATCTGCTCTGTCTCATCTCGGTATTCTGTCATCTCCTCTGTAAGAAGGTAATTCATCTCTGTCTGGATACGATCAGCTTGATCCATCTTCTCAGGGGTCATTTTACCCATGATCTTAGTGCGACAGGGTCCAGATGCAGGGAAAAGCTCTCCCATAGCCTGTGCTTGGAAGCGTACAACAGCTTCAGTCAGTACTGGGTGGAACACACCAGATGCGCCCTGCCATGGCTGGCTACGGTCTTCGATCTTCATACCCAGCAAATCTAAACCCTTGACGTAGGCTCTTGCCCAATCACGGCGTGATTCACGGTCTGACTCAAAGTCTTCCACAAGTTCTGACGCCATACTTTGCAGAGTGGCCTCATCGATAAGTTCAGCAAGGTTCTCGTCATGATCACCCCCCATGATCTCATCTGAGATGCCGCCCTCAAAGTCTATGATGACCCCACCGTCACCTGTATCGATAGATATTGCTTCTGGATTTATAACTTCGACTTCAATTTCTTCAGCCTCTGTTCCTTCAATCTCAAGATCGGAAGGGTCCATTTGCTTCTCTATAGCCATGACTTGCTCCTAGTAGTACTCAACTGGTCTTCGATATTTTGGTTCGTCATCCCAGTCATCTGATTCAGCTCTCACCCAGCCGCCTTGTCTAAACCTTAGCAGAGCTTGAGTGGTCGAGTCCACCAAGTCATCATGATCCCCAGAGGGGAATGACGCACACTCCTCGATCACTTCTTCTGCCCATCTAGTAGGTGGATACCATATTGCACCACTTGCAAACAAGTCTGTTACTGCATTTACCCTAGCAATCTTGTCTTGACCCCTAGATGGAGTGAACTCAGTAACAGGTATTCCCATAGCTCTAAGCTCAAATATGAGGGGCGCACCAGACGCCTTCTTCTCCACGATCATCTGATCTGGCTCAAACTCCTGATACTTGTCGTAAGCAGCTCTCTTTAGATCAGGAAACTCCAGCTTCTCTTTATAAGCATCAAGCAAGATGATATTTGGCTGAGACCTTCCATTACTGTCTGGGTGATAGAATACCCCCCATGTTGTACAGGCGCTGTAGTCAGACCGTTGTGTCTTCAGGAAAGCCGTGTCCCAAGATTGTATGATAGCTTCGCATGGGGGAAGTGATAGGCTATCCCACTCCCTCCACCACTCACGCTTGATAAGCGCACCTTCTTCAGACGTTGGGTCTTGCTGATACTGAGCTGACCACTTGGACACTGGAAGCTCTGCCTTGAGAGCCTCAAGCTCTTCTTCAGACCAGAACTCAGGCCAGAGCGGTCTGCCCGAAGGCATCAGTGCCGGGAACTCAATAACCTCCCAGTCATCCATTCCCTTCCTGTCTCCCGTAGACTTCAGGATTTGACCAGTCAAATCTTTTTTAGACCACCTAGTCATAACAACAATGATGGCACCACCGGGCTGTAAACGCTGTCGTGGCCCTGATGTGTACCATTCATAGACCCGGTCATAGACATCGCTATTGAACTGCCCCTGTTGGGCATCTTGCTCACTATGTGGGTCATCAATTATTAGAAGGTCCGCACCCTTACCAGTCACAGCACCACCCACACCAATAGCAAAGTAATCACCCCGCTTATTCGTGTTCCAACGGCCAGCAGCCTTGGAGTCACTAGAGAGGGTTATTCCCTTAAAGACCTTCTGAAAATCTTCAGACTGGATAAGGTTCCTAACCTTACGACCAAACCCAACAGCTAACTCTGCAGTGTGAGCCGTCTGGATAACCTTCTTATGTGGATACCTACCCAAGAACCAAGCAGGCAGAAGGAAGGAAGCAAACTCAGATTTAGTATGCCGTGGTGGCATATTGATGATTAATCTCTTCAACTCGCCCTTGGCTACCCTCTCAAACGCTTCAGCCATAGTCTTATGGTGCCTGCCTGATATAAAGCTAGGCCACATGATGTTCACAAAACTTATGAAGTCATCCTTGGCGTTTACCTTGTTCTCCGCATCTTCAAGTTCACTCATTAGCTCTAAAAGCTCTGCCTGTTGCTCCAGTGGCAATTGAGCGATCTTGTCTTTCATCGCAGCTAATTTCTGCATAGTCCCTCCTTTAGGTGGCAGGCGGACAAAGGTGGGGACAGTCCACCTGCCTCAAGACAAACTATGGGAGTCTAGTCTGCCTCGCGCGTATTATATTATATACTATACAATATATCTACCTATATAGATATTAGACTACCTATTATAGGTAATAGACTACCTATTATAATAGGAAATTAGAGTTTTCTTTAAAGAATGACGTTGCGTAACTTGCAATTAAGTGACGTAACGTAACTTAAACGGATTTAAATCGGCATTACAATCCGTTTTGTGTAGTGGATATAGTTCTATTGAACTAATTTATGCCACTGTGTAGGGTGGGGTGAGGAGAAATTAATATGGAAGTTTCTATACCTATGATTTGGGATATTGTATTAGTGCTTATCATAGCGCCTTTGGCTTGGTGGTTTAATCAGACCCACAATGAAGTCAAAAGGCTTAACATTCTTCTGAATATGACCCGTGAAAACTATATAAAACGGGAAGACCATCAGTCAGAACTCAGTAGAGTCGTGGATCACATCCTCAGACTGGAAGGTAAGATCGATAAACTGGCGGAAAAGAAGTAATCAAACGCCTCTCAATCCCGGCACTAACATATAATAGCTCATATAAAGAAATTGCTCGCTAAGGGAGTACGCTATCAGCCCACATCCGTTGGCGATATAGCGAGCATACCCAGACTATAGGTCCATTTGCTTTTTTTTATTTGGATTTAGGAGGGGGTCTAGGATTCCTCAGCTTATGTAATCGTTCGTGGGAAACACTATGTATACGCATGTGTGTGCGGGTGCGCCTAACAGGGGGGGTGGGGGCGGGTGGGGGTCGCGCGTTCCTTCTCATTGAAAAGGGGCGGACCGATTTAACATAATATCTATTATGACTTTACCCCATCAGCCGATCCAGCTTGGCCTGCAGCTCGGACTTGATCGTTGCAGCGTCACGTTCTGTCTTATCCTCAGTCTCCACCTTGTCGGTGAACAGTGCCACGCTCTTACCCAATAGCTCCAACGCACGAACACGAGCGCCGTCTGAATTATCAGAGTTCATCGCTTCATCTTGTAGCCGTTTCAAAACGAAGTCTGATCGAGAGAGGCTTTGCATGCGCTGTTGCTGCTCTCTATCCCTATGTAGCTGATCTAATCTTGTGGTGATCTTGCTGTTGATGACTAGCTCATGTGCCTGCCGATGTATTGTTGCAGGCTTCATGTTCTCTGCATCATACGCCTCTCGATACGCATCACTAAACGATAGGCCTGAAAACACACCCATACAGAATGCCTCTTGCTTCTCTGTGAGACCATTGGGGAGGTTGGCACTCCTTGCGCTTACCCTATCCCTTACCTTTGTCTTAGTGCCTGTGTTCTTGTTACCTACTACTGTGAGCTTAGGCTGCTTGGCGCTGCGCTTGGCTCTCGGCGTTTTCGGTGTCTGATCTGTCATCTTCTATCTCCAAATGTGCAAGCTGCTTGTCATTTTGATCGAGCTGCTTGGGCCGTTTAGTTCAATTGAACTTATGCCAACCATATCTCATGAACTTTTTATTGTCACGATATCCTTATATTTTGTTGGGCATTCAGAGGAAAGTGCGAGAGGTTGACCCTACGTCATCTATCATTATGTGTATTTAAGGATTGCTAAGTATCATTAAAGCTGATCTAAGCCTGATTGTCGGAAGGGACGACGCGGCCTTGATTGCCCCCTCGCCCGAACCCCGAAAGCAGACGCCCCGATGGGGACAGCGCGACAGTCCAGTGCTTCGAGAGCCAGACAAGCCGATGATCCTGCAAGTTGCAGACTAGATGCGGATGTCCCTTTCAACAGCGGTCTCTGGCTGGCGAGGAAGAGAAAAGACCTTGCACCAAAACGAAGTGGCCCTTGATTGGGCCTCTATCTCAAGCAGTCCTGTTGGACTGTTTCACATAGAAATCTTTCGGAGAATACACGATGTCAAAACTTATCATCAAGGATGCAGACGCAGCCGTTACTGCAATGGATGCCTTCTCATCTCTCTGCCTTTCATTCTCTGAGGGAAACTACGCTGCCCTCGCAGTGGACACAGCAGCGTTCATCATCTCAATTAAAAACGCAGTCTCATAAAGGAGAACCACATGTACTTTGAAAACGCCATTGCAATCCACCGCCAACGCATTGCAGCCACAAAGGCCCGTGACAATTACTTAGCTGATCGACTGACAGAGAAGCTAGACTGGGCGGTTCGCTGCCATGTCAAAGAGATCGGCGGCACTGAGCGCAAGGATTACTTGAACGTATATCTATCAGTTGCCAGCATAGCTCTCGGCTATGACAAAAACGATCCTCTATACGTTGCATCTGTTTAATCCCAACCCAACAAAGGAGAACATCATGATTTCTATCAACACAAAAATCGGCACCATCAACGCCAATGGCATTGAAGTGATCACCACTGTCGAATGCGGTGAGGGAAGCTGCACCCTGCTTATCAGAAGCAACTCAGCTCTGGGTCGTGATTGGCGGTATGAGTTCACTGACTTCGACGGTGATGCATACCATTGGGTAACAGACCAAGCGCCAGAGTGCGGCAAGGATGGTTCATACAATCCAGATGACCTCTTTCAGTTCAGTGCCACAATCCATGAGGTCAAGAAGAACGGGCGTCATTGGAAGGCGGGCGGTCAGCTTGTGACACCCCCCTCAAGTGATGATTATAAACTTGCAGCTTCAATACTGGCATCGTGATCTTAACTGTGTAGCCCTACGGGGCTGCATTATTAACTTCACAGGAGGAACTACCATGGCAACCTTTACAATTCACCAGCGCAAACTGGGCAAAGACAAGTCTGATCAGATTAATACTGACAGCAACTCTGACATGGCAAACACCTACTTCCGCATGGGTCTAGTGCGCCGTGACAATGTTGATGAGCTTGTCGCTGCCACATTCGATCATGACATCTACCGCATGACTACCTGCCTGCAGGTTGTTTCAGATCATGCCCTGACCGTGATATTCGATCACATGAACGGCTATACTTGTGAGGATGTTCACAATGAGATCGTGCTGATGAAACGCCCAAGCATGTCAGTCGGTGACATCGTCACTAACACTGGCTCAGGGACATCATGGGTTTGCATGCCATTCGGCTGGCACGAGCTGGACCAAAAGATAGAAACTAAGATAGCCGCATAGGAGGATGCATCATCATCAAGATATACATCTGGGCTGAGACATTGCCCTTCATATACAAGGCTGCGCTAGTCGTGGCTATCAACGGCGGCATACTCGCCGCCATCTACCATTTGTTGTGATACTTTGAATGATCCCGGTTCGCCGGGGTCATTGGAGGCATCATGCCTACAACGCAAACGTCAGCCAAAAAGGATGAACAGATGACAACTGCAAAAAAATTTATGATTTCCGATAACTCAATCAACGTGGTCTATCAGGCCGAACAAGAGATCGGAACCCTCAAGGGTCAGAACCGCGACAACAATGACGCGGCAAACGGCCAGAAGATGACAGCTTACGGCGAGGTAATCGCCTCTATCGCTCAGGTCAAGCTGGTCAAAGGTAACCTGCCGCGCTCTGTTTCAAAGACACTGCGCAAGGCTTTGCTCGAAGAGGCTGGCCTCAAGGATGCTACCGTCAAGCGGTATGTCGAGAACGGTGTTGGTGCCGTCCGCCTGATCAAAGAGAAGATCGGTGACATCCCATCTCAGTACACTGGGTCTGCCGTGGTTGCCGACCTTATCGCCATGGATATCGACAGCGAGAACAAGCTGGCAAAAGCTATCAAGGGCGAGGGCGAGAAGTCAAAGGCTCAGATGCTGGCAGAAAAGGTTGTCGGTAAGTTCTCAAACAAGAAAGATGAGAGCGGCAAGATGGTTCAAGGTGATGTCTTTCGGGATGGCCTTGATGATGAGGAACTTGATGAGTTCCAAAACGTCATGCGTGAGTTGATGGCTGCGCGTAAGGCCTACCGCGACACGGCTGCGGCTAAGGCTGCGGCTGACAGCGCGGCTGTCGAGAACGACACTGTCGATGCCTGTGTTGTTGAGATGATGGATGCACTGGGTATCGCATCATGAACTATCGCAAGTTGAAGCGGTTGGAGAGACGCTGGGCGTTCTTGGAGGGTGTTGCTTCTGGCATCACCTTCGCCGCCCTGATGATGGGCATGGTGATCTTTATGCTTGCTTGGTGAGCTTTGTTGGACGGCCTTTCGGGGCCGTCACGCTAAGTTCAATTGAACTTTTTTGAAGGAGTTAATCATGAAGTTAGATTTGACAAATTACAATAATTACCAAGAAGGCCGCGCTCACGCAAGGCAAGACATGCTGGATGGTGACTTTGATTTATCAGAAGCGATTGCGTCTTTTGGCAATGACCCTGCGGACAGCCCATTCGAGCATGGCTACCTGCGTGAACTGCGGGAGCGGTCATCGAAATAATTTCAAGTCAGAGTATAAAACTGACAACGCGGTGGCAATCCGCGCAAACAAGAGAGGAAGTACAATGAAAAAGTACAAAGTAACAGCCACAAGGGATGTGCTATACACCGCTACAATAGAAGCTGAAAACGAAGACGAGGCTCTTGCAATAGCAAGGGGTGTTGAACCTTACGAACCCTATTATGAAAAGACTAAGGTTTACTGTTGGAATATCCAATCAATCACCTCAGAAAATACTTGGGAGATAGCAAACTAATGAAAACTTACACCTATCACACCGACAACGGTCATGGCTGGTTGGAAGTGCCAGTTGCTGACTTTCAAAATGCTGGTCTCAAGATGCATCAGGTCAGGGATTACAGCTACGCAACCGTGCAGGGAGACACTTATGAGCGCACCCTCTACCTCGAAGAGGATTGCCACATGTCCCTGTTCTTGGATGCTATCGCAGCTAAGGGTATCGAGTTCGACATCGTCGAAGAACATCACACTGGTGACGCTTACATTCGTGAGCTTGGGAGGGTTTCGTAATGGACGAAGAAGAAATGATCACAGAGCTTTCAGCTATGGCTGAATGGAATAACTTCGCAGCATCGCTGGTCATGCAGTACAGATCGAAGGGTGACCTATCGCAGAAGCAATGGGATGCTGCAGAGCGTACCATCCTGAACGTCCAAGCAAAGGCTCTGTTCAGAAAAGAGATGTCACGCACCGTGGATGTGTCGCGGATCAAAGACCTGCTCGAAACAGCCAAGGTAAAGAAGCCTGTCTTTCGGGCGGCAGAGCTGGCCTTCTCGCTGGCACCCCTGCACGGCAAGAATGCTGGTGCCGTCTATGTCAAGCGTGGGCCAGACTACCAAGGCAAGATCATGGAGGGTCAGTTCATCCCTGTGAGTAGCTGCCAGAGCGACACAGCGGACGCTGTAGTGCGTGTTGCAGGTGATCCTAGAGGTCAGGCAGTGCAGCATGGTCGTGAGACCGGGCGTTGCTCCTGTTGCGGCAGAGAGCTGACTGATCCTGTATCAATAGAGATGGGGATTGGCCCTGTCTGCGTAGCGAATTGGGGACTGTAATGAGTGAGCGCGATCCATTATTTTTTAGCCACGAACCCTATCCTATTTCTGACAAACGTGGAGTAAGTCAGCTCTTTGAAGGGAAAAAGGTTTGGTATGAAACCCATCAGGCTCGAAAGGTTGGTGTTATAACAAGACGAGATTTCTTAAAAATAATGCAAACGTATCATTGTGGTGGGACTTACCATTATGTCTATGCGTTTTTAAAAGATGATGGAAAGGTTTTATATATCGGTCAAACTTACGACTTTGATAAAAGAATGCGTTCTCACAAAGAAAAACACTGGTGGAAATCAGTTTCTAAAATCTGTTTGGAGCGGCACCACTGTAAAAAGTTTGCTTATAACAGGGAACAAATTCTTATCGATAGACTTTCGCCTAAACACAACAAGCAAGGACGAAGGCATAAGAAAATTGTAGAGAAAGATATTCCCCCAATTTTTTATGGGTATATCGACAAACATGTAGAAAGGGCCAGTCATGAGTAAGATGGGAAACTACGTTGTCGGATTACAAGAAGGTGATGAACCTTACATTGAAGTCTACAAGAAAAGAATACTCAAGGCGTATGATGACAAGAGTGTGGCTGAGTTAGATCAGATGATACTAGCTCTGCGGAAAAGATACGACGAAGCGGTGAGACGCAAGACAGAGACAGGTCTGCGATCATACAATGATGAGATAGAAACTGCATCTATCCAAATCCATAATATAAAATATGCAATATCTGTCAGACAGATTGGAGAAATGTCATGAAACTAACACAAGCTAAAGCTATCTGCGAAGCAGCTATCGACTTTGCAATGAACACAAAGAACGGGCGTGATGCCCAGTACGTTGTGCCATACCTCGTGTCGGGCGCTGGGATCGGCAAGACCACCTTGGTCAAAGACATCGCCGCGTCCAAGGGTATTGGCTGCGAGATACTTTCACTCGCCCAGTATGATGCTGGTGAGCTAGGTGGCTGGGCCGTGCCGTCAGATGATGGCGAGACCATGGTGCGCAAACGTCCTGACTGGATGCCGACTAAGGGTAAGGGCATCTTGTTCTTGGATGAGTTGCCACAGGCTCCGGTGTCCAATCAGAACATTGCGGCTCAGATCACAAACGAGCGGCGCGTTGGGCCACATCATCTGCCAGAGGGCTGGGTCATCGTTGCCGCTGGCAACCGCATGTCTGATCGTGCTGGCACTAACGTCATGCCATCTCACCTGAAAGACAGGCTGATGTTCTTGGAGATCGAAGCGGACATGGAGGACACCATCGCTTACTACTACAGCAAGCGTATCGATGAGCGTGTGTCAGCGTTCTTGCGCTTCCGCCCTGAGTGGCTGCACAAGTTTGATCGTGATGCAGATGCATCGCCATCGCCACGGTCATGGGAGCGCGTTGCTTCAATCATGTCTTGGGGTCTTGATCCGGTGAACCAATTAGAAGCTATCGCTGGTCAAGTTGGACGCGCTGCTACAGCAGACTTCACTGGCTTCCTTCAGATGTATGACAGTGTGCCAGACATCGATGCCCTGATTGCTGCGCCTGATGCAGCGGACATCCCAGACAATCCAGCCGTGCTGTACGCGGTGTGTGCTGCGATATCATCAAAGATGAACCCAAAGAATGCGGGTAACGTGATCAAGTATCTTGACCGCTTGCCGCAGCAAGAGTTCGCGGCGTTCGTCATCAAGGATGGCGTCAATCGTCACAAGGAACTGAAGCAGTCGCAAGATATCCGCAGTTGGATCATGCGTCAGGGTAAAAACCTGATACTATAGATCAATGACTTACACGGATAGTTAATGGGCATTAACTATCCAAGCCTACATTTTTACCCTTTTGTCGGTTTTGTCGGGGGAAAGTCGCCCATTTTTAAAACAGGATGTAGTTCTATTGAACTTTTTTATGGAGGGTTATGCACAATGACTGCAAAGGAATTGGCAATGAAGATTGCCGTCTGGATACAAGAGGACATCAATGAGGGTGAATGCGATCCTAGTGAGTGGATCGAAGACCTTGATGAATATCTGAAGGGAGTAGAATGATGGAAGAACAGATGAAGGTTTCTCGTGCCATCACGAGGCTGGTAGTGAAGCACCCATTCTTTGGGTCAATTTCATTATCACTGAACGTATCACCGGATGACAGCATCCCGACTATGTGTACTGACGGCAAGTCAATACGCTGGAACCCATCCTTTGTTGATGGGATGGATCAGGAAGAGACAGTCGGTGTCATGGCACACGAGGTCTTGCATGTCACGTTCAAGCACATGATGCGGCGCGGTGAGCGTGA
>TARA_R110002096_G_scaffold147671_17_pt1 | contig 11332 bp, 5 predicted proteins | sample TARA_R110002096 | Tara Oceans TARA_R110002096 (sample SAMEA4397295) | marine metagenome | biome: Polar Biome; feature: [DCM] deep chlorophyll maximum layer (ENVO:01000326); material: water (ENVO:00002006), including particulate matter (ENVO:01000060) such as... | depth 35 m | reverse complement strand
ATGACGCGCAGGCGGTAGTTGTTAAAGTTTCGGAAGCCGTAGGCATGGCGTTGGATCAATTTCAATTTCAATAAAGGTCTTCGGTGATGCCGCGGCTTATTGCTGAATCGCCAAATGTAGGCGACGGCATCACCTCAGTTGGATTGCTTTCGCTTGGGTGGCGGGAGCAGCTAAGCGTGTTGACCGTAAACGTTTCGATGAGCCCAGGGATACACCGTAGAGCCTGTTGGGCGTGGACGTTCTTCATTTTCGCCAGCAATGCGTTAACCACATCAAAAAGATCTACCACGCATCGTAAATTTGTTCGAGGGCTGAGTGGTGAGCGAAAAGCCGCACATTCTGGTGATTGGATGAAGAACGCGTTCTGAGCATCTCCTGAGTTCTTGCTTTGTTAGGCTTCTGGACGAGTATTTAAAGTGGTGAAGGATGTCGCAGCACCAAAGCAAACCGCTGGAGGAGGATTCTCTTACGAGGACCAGGTGGTTGCCTACTATTTGGTTTGGATGCTTGCTGGTACTTCGCCGTTCAGGGCCAACGGGACCATCGAGCGGATCGACTGCCAAACGCAAGTAGATGGTTGGAATGGGTTGGATGACCTGCTGCTTACGATCAGCGAGCGCGGTAACCATCACACAGCGCTTTCAATTAAGAGCAATCTCCAATTTACGAAAGTAGCCGCTCCAACTACTTTGGTTAGGGCTGCGTGGGAGCTTCTTTTGCATCGCTCATCGGAAGTGATGGACGAAGATTTAGACGGGTTTGGTCTAATCTGTGTTCCCCACCCCGATCCGCCGAAGGTGGCGATTCAAAGCCTTCTGTTGAAAGCCAGATGGCAAACACCGGCTCAACTTGCTGAACGCCTTTTTACCTCGGGCTACGCTTCCCCAGCCGAACGAAGCATTCACGATTCATGTGCTTGTCCCGATGATCTATCCGAAGAACTCCAGGAGTATGAAAAGCTTCCTGGCCGAATTTTGAAAAAGATGTCGGTGGTGGAATTGGATTTCGAACACACGGATTCTTCATCGGAAGCATTGGCTCGCTTCATTTGCTCCCACCTTGTCCAAAGCGGATCAACTGCTGATAGCGGTCGATTGTGGGACCGCTTGTGCCGCATCGCCCAGGAAGTGCGAAGGGCTGGTGGCGGTTTGACGTGTGAAGAACTCAGGCAAGAGGCACGCAAGATTGTTGAACTTCGAGATTTTCCTGATTTTGCGCGCGATTGGGAGAAGTTGTCTCAGTGGATGGGCACCCAAGTGGACGCAATACCGCATCGGATGGCCGGAACGGTAGCGATCAATCGTGATGCCTTAGTTTCCAAGGTGATGGGGCAATTTGAATCGCGTTTTGTCGCGCTCATTGGTCCGTCAGGCACTGGAAAATCGGCCATTGCGAAGGCAGTAGCCAAAGAGTTTGAAGAATCCGGTGACGTGATCTGGCTCAAGGGCGAGTTGATGAGACCAGGCTATGTCGAGGCATTGGCTTCGCACCAGAATTTGGATCATACCTTGAGGGAAGTCTTGGCGAGTGGCCGACATCGCCGCGGGTTGATCATCCTCGACAACGCTGAAAGGCTGCAGGAAGAAACGCATTTTGCGGAGTTGAGTCTGCTTCTGAATATGGTTTCGCTTTCCGACTCCGGATGCACCTGGAGATTCTTGGTTACGGCAAGGGAGGAGTCGTGGGAGCGTGTAAGCCTTGAAACCATCCTGCAATTTGGGCATCGAGTCACATGGAATACGTTAACAATCGATCTTCCAACCTTCGAATCCTTGGAGCCTGTCTGGCGCGAGTTCTCAACGCTTAGAAGCCTGGCTCAACGTCCACACCTTACTCGATGGATGCAGAACCTTAAGGTGCTCGATCTCTTGTGTGGCGCCGTTGCTCAGGGACACGTACCAAACCATCAGGCAATCACTGGAGAAACCGAAATGATTGCGTGGTATTGGCGCAACTCGGTGCGATCTGGTCCCAAGAGTGCACACCGAGATCAACTCCTACAAAAACTAGCGATTCAAAATGCGGACCTGGGACAGTTTGAGGTGCCTGAAGCAGAACTTACCGGTGAGGAGCTTGATTTGGTCAGTCAGTCCTCGAATTTCCTGAAAACCGATCATGATCGCGGAACGGTTTCTTTCACGCACGATTTGATTTCTGACTGGGCGAGGTTTCGCGCAATTACAACCCAGGATGAGAGCCTTGAACAGTATTGCAAAACACGCTTCTCAATTCCGCACTGGCACGCGGCTATTCGGTTGTATGGACTGTATCTCCTTGAAACCGATGATACCGGCGAACAGTGGAAGGAAACAGTATTGGCAACACCAGGTGGGCGCGATATTCTTCTCGAATCGCTAGTTTTTGCAGGTAATGCCCGGAAGCTATTAGATAGTGTTTGGTCGGTGTTGGCTGAGGATAATGGCACACTTTTGAATGCGTATTTGAAGCGCTTTCAGCACATCGCATCCATGCCCAATCCCAGCTACATGGCCCTCTCAATCCAAGCTGGAATAGACCCGCAAGAAGCTCGAACGGTTGAAAGAATTCCACTTGGCATGTACTGGATCGGCGTGGTTGGCGCTCTGGCAAACCATTCTCTGGACGTTCTCGCTCTTGCTCCTACCGAGACTGCTCGAATTGCTCGAACTTGGCTCCGGTCGACCCGAGAGAACTGGCCTGGTCGGCAAGAGGCCGCGGCCCTTGCAATTGACCTTGCCACCCAAGAAATGTGCGTAGATACATTTTACTACCGCGCTCCTAAGGATGCCGAAAAGTTGCCTTACAAGGCATTGATTGAAGCCTTCTCAGTTCGGCCAGATGATGTGCGAAACCTGTTACTTAAAGCTGCTGGGCGAGTTAAGCCCACAAAGGAAGATGGAAAACTATTTGAAGGCTATCGGCCACCCGGGACAGTAGCCCGCGTAACTTCTAGCTTTCAAGGTTGGATTGAGACCGAGCAGCCACCTTGGCCTGAAGGACCATGTATCCGTGTTTGCGATTCGTTCCGTTCGACTTGTTTGGACTCGGATGCGCTAAATGTCATTATGGTGACCGCGCCAGACCTTGCACAGGAGATTATCCTGGCATTGCTGATTGAGTACCGCCCATCAAAAAAGGAACCACCGGACCATCGTTGGATGAAGCTGCGGGAGGAAGAGGTCGGCCTTGAGCGTGTCCACAGCTTCTCTCCGAGATTTTATACAAGAGGACCTTTTCTCCGATTTCTATGGGCAAGCGTAGAGGCCGCACTGCAGACTATCATTCGTTTAGTTGACTTTGCTACTGAGCGTTGGATGGAGTCCCGATACGAGGAAAGTAGCCGTAACGTCGGTATTGATATTTCCCTTCCCGATGGGATACGGCATTTTGTAGGCGATCCTGACGTATTTCACTGGTACCACGGACATTCGCAAACGGAAATTACGTCGTCAGCGCTAATGGCTGTGGAGAAGTGGTTGTATCTTAATCTGGAAAAGGAGCAGGATGTCTCATCGGCGATTGAACTAATCTTGACAGCAAGTCGATCGGTGGCTTTTCTCGGGGTGCTTTGTGAGGTTGGCAAATTCTCGCCAAACCTCTTCGCCGGCCTGTTGAGGCCCTTGCTTCTGGTTCCGGAGATCTACTTTGAGGACAGGCGTTTCCTAAGGGGTGGGGGCGCGCTGATGGGCACTGGCGCTTCGTTTCTCGAAGGGGAATGGTTCTTCAATCTAGCTCGAGAATGGGACGCAATGGAACACAGAAAACGTGAGCTTGTTCAAATTGCAGCTCACCACTTTCACCATCACCCAGAGACAAGAACAGTTCTTTCTGCTGCGCGGATTGCCTGGAGCAAGTTGGAACAGCCTGTTGATGAACGAAGGCGGGCTAATCTGGAAGCGTTGATTGCACAATTTGACGAGCAGAACTGGAAAGAAGACAGCCTGCCCGATGGAAGAAAAGTCCTCTCCTACTATCCTCCGGAGCATCTAGCACCTGATCCGGAGGTGATCTCTCGTAATGAAAAGCAAATGCTGCTGATTTCACTCCCCCTAACCTGTAGGAATATGATTTCTCAGGGACAAACGCTTGGAGAAGAAGAAATTCCCGCATTCATCCGGCAAGCGAAGGACCTGGCGGGATTTGAGCCTGAAGACGAAGACGTATTAGAACTTTCACCAGTTGCGAACAGCCTACTGGGAACGATTGCTGTTTTGTTTCTCCTGCATCGAGACTGGCTTGAAGATCATCCCGATGAAGAGAAATGGTGCCTTGAGACACTTGCTGATGTTCTCGCAGAGCCGCCCGCTTGGTCACGATTTGATTCTCCCGACGCGATAGGACAAGAGACTTGGGAACATTTCGCCGCAGACACAGTCCCATCTCTCTGGGTGGAAGACCAAGAGAATACAGCTGTGCGCGAAGCGGTTCTGCAATTGGCTTTTGCGAAACACTATAGTGCGGCGGGCATCTTGGTGTCGCGTGCCTTTGAACGACGGAATGAACTTGGTGACGGATTCTGGCAATTGGTGAATTTGATCTTTGAATCGGCAGTGATTCGCTGGGAAATTACCGATTCCAAATATTCGAAAGAGGAACTCGATACTTCGAAATGGGAATCTGAGGTTGCGCAACGATTTTTGTGCTATGACTTCGATGCCGGACTTCCCAAATGGGCAGAGCGAGCTATATCGAATGGCAAACTTTGGTCTCCGGGAAACCACTCACGTCACTTGTTAGCCGAAAAAGTACATTTGCTGATCAAGATACCTAAGGTTGATATGGTTCAGATTGCCGGCACTTTCGCTAATATATTTCTGCCCGATCAAGCGGTTGATGATTCCGAACGTGCAGTGTTTTTGGAATTTTGGGATCAAGCTCTAGACGTCTGCCTAGCAGGCACGCGATTCTTCGATAAAAACGGAGAGCACGTCCCACAAGAAGTAACAGAGGCAGGGATTCCCTATGACTCAGACAGGTGGGTGTTGCAGCGACTCGCGACAGTTATTTCGCAGATGAAACCCATTGAGAGTCCAGAAAGATATTGGCAACCCATTCTGGATCTCGGAAGGCACGCAGAGTCATGGATCGAAGCCTTTCTAAGTCACTGGTTCCACGAAGCCAAGAACAAGATGGAGGCGAGGTTCTTCGCCCACAGGTGGATTGAAATGGTGGACCATTGTTTGGCGTCGGAAAACTGGATTCCGAAGGGCCGATCGGGACACAAATTGCCTTCTCTTTGGATGTCTCTAATCGGTTCAACGCCCTACCTCGGTAGCCTCTGGCAAGAAGAGGACGCCGAGATCCTTGAACTTGCAGTCGAGCGCATTGAAAATGTCTGCAGCCGTGTAATGAACTCCCAATTCGAAGCTGAAGCCTTTCTTTTTTGGTTGTGCGAGAATTCGGCAAAGAGAATTCGAAAACACATGCTGTCCGAGGTTGCAAACTATGCTCAAGAGGCGTCCGACTATTGGTGGCAGATCCGCGATCTTCCTCGTTGGATGGCTCGGTATCTTTCCTTGCTCTGGGAAGAACACTTCAGATCGCCCCAAGTTGGTTCTGAGGAACGGAAAGTGTATTTTGCCCTCGTTCAACGAACAGCGAAGACTCAGGAGCCAATTGCGTTAGAACTTCAGGCAAATATCGCCAACGATGGTTGTTGATTCGCTGTAGTAGTCCAGGCTTCGACCTCGCACATTTCCAACAAGCTGAAAATTCTCAAAGAACAAGAATTCTCCTCGAATTGAAAACCATTCCACTTGCCGTGGATATTTTCGCACAACATACACCTATCCAATCAATTCCTGGATCACGGCTCCTCCAAATTGACTGAGTTGTTTGTGTCTGCCGGCGTGGTAGTAGGTCAGGCGATTGTCGTCCAGACCCAGCAGATGCAACAGGGTGACGTGGACATCGCGAATGTGATGAACACAATCGACCGCTTCGGCTCCAAGCTCGTCGGTCGCCCCAATGGTGTGACCCGCGTTCACTCCGCCCCCGGCAAACCACATGGTCATCGCTTTGGCATTGTGATCCCGGCCGTAGGATTGGCCGCCGCCGCGGAGGCCGTTGTCGGGAGTTCGACCGAATTCACCGCACCAAACCACGAGCGTGTCTTCGAGCAATCCGCGATTCTTGAGGTCACTCAGCAACGCGGCGATTGGCTTGTCGACCGCTCGAATCAGGGAGCCATGCGCCTTCTGGATGTAGTCGTGACTGTCCCAGTTGCCCGCGTAGGCTTGAACGAAGCGGACGCCTTTTTCCACCAGGCGGCGGGCGAGCAAACACTTGCGGCCAAAGGCGTCCGTTTTGGTCTCCCCAATCCCATAAGCTTCCAGCGTGGACGCTTTTTCCCCTTCCAGATCAAGCACGCCCGGGACCTCCATCTGCATCCGATAGGCGAGTTCATAGGAGGACATTCTGGCCTCCAATTCACTGCGTCCGGGGCGGGCCTCAAGATGCGTTTGATTGAGTTTCGCCAAGAGGTCGAGATTGCTGCGCTGACGTTCGCGCGTTACGCCCCGTGGCGGGTTCAGGTCCAGAATCGGGCTCCCTTCGGGGCGAAGCGGGGTTCCCTGGAAATCAGCCGGCAGATAGCCGTTCGACCAATTCCCGGCCCCTCCCTGAGGATAACTGGTTCGAGGGAGAACGACGAAGCCCGGAAGATTCTCGTTGAGAGTTCCCAGCCCATACGTTACCCACGCCCCCACGGCGGGATCACCGCCAAAGCGGTTTCCGGTATTCAGTTGATAGCAAGCGGTCGGGTGGTTCACGGAATCAACCTGTGCCCCACGATAGAAACAAATGTCATCAACCCGATCCTTGAGATGCGCCCATTCGGTGCTGATATCCGCGCCGCTTTTCCCGGCCCGAATGAATTCAAAGGGGCTCTTCACAAAGTATCTCTGCCCGGAGGACATGGCGCTTTCCATTTCACCACTGCGCGAGAACTTTTGAAGATGTCTTTTCGTGAGCTCGGGCTTCGGATCGAAGGTATCAATGTGCGAGGGACCTCCTTCCATCATCAGAAAGATGCAGCGTTTTGCCTTCGCCGGATGGTGGGGCTGGTTGAGAGGTTTGCTTCCTTCATCGGCCTGCAACATCGAATGAAGGGCGACGGAACCCAACCCGGCTCCGAGTCCATAGAGGAACTCACGGCGTTGCGGCATGGCAAAGAGCGGTCTGGTTTTCTCCGTCATGATCAATCCAGGTAAGCAAATTCATTCAGGTTGAAAATCACGAGGCAGACTTGGGCTAGGCCCCGCGTTTTCGGATCGACATCGATGGGCTGGGTGTCGGGCTGATAGTTTTCGAAAGCGGGCATTTCTTCGAAGAAGTCGTAGGGCTCGCCGGTCTTCTCGGCCATCACGGTCCGCTTGATCCGGATTGGAAAGCTTTTGGGCTCGTGGTTCGAAGACGCCTCCTCCCGAGCCATGGTTTCCCAGTGGGTAAGGCAGGTTGCGAGCTCCTCTTCGGAAGGGCTCCGCGCCAGGGCGAGTTCGAATGCCCGTTGAATTGTTTTTTCGGCGGGATTGCCCTCCTCAGTCAATCGTTTCGCGAACGCAATCGCCCGATCCTGCACTTCCTCCGCGTTGAAGAGCGTCAAGGCCTGCGGAGCCACGGTCGACGTTTCCCGAAGTTCGCACGAATTATCAGGGCCGGGTTGATTGAATGTCTCGAGGAATGGGTCCCGCAAGCCCCGGACTTTCTCCGCATAGATGCTGCGCCGGTTTCGCTGTTCCGGCAGTGGATCCGGCTCGTAAACCGATGCCGTTCCTCCCATGATCTGGCGCGGTTGCATGGCAACTTCCTCGTTCATGTCCGGTCTTGCCGGGATGCCGCCGACCTGCGGATTCAATTCCCCGCTCACCGCCAACATGGCATCGCGAAGTTCCTCGGCAATCAACCGCCGGGGACGAAAGGTTGCGTATTTCTCCAATTTGGGATCGCGCGCCAAGTGAAGGGGTGGATTCGGATGCCGACTGCTGCGGCGATACGCCTCGGAACTCAGGATCAGCGAATTCAGCTTCTTCACCGACCAGTCATTTTCCATCAACCAGTTGGCAAGATAGTCGAGCAACCGGGGATGGGTTGGCAGGCCTCCCGTTCCTCCAAAGTTGTTGGGATTGCCGGCCAGGCCAACCCCAAAATGCCACGACCAAACCCGGTTGACCAGCACCCGGGCGGTGAGTGGATTCCCGGGATCGACGATCCAATTCGCCAGCGCAAGCCGTCGCTTGCCCTGACCGGCGGGAAACGTCGACCCCTCCATTTCGCCAAGACTCACCGCCGCACTCAGTGGTGCTGGATGCACCGGATCGGAGGGAGAGTAGACATCGCCACCTGCCAGAATCGCATCCGTTTCCATCCGACCAAGCTCCCATCGATGTTTCGGCATTGGGATTCGGTTTCCAACGTTCTTTCGCGTGATCGTGCTTCCGGTATAAACCGAAAAGGCGATTGGCCTCGTGCGATCCAACTCCCAACGATGGCGCGACAAGTTTTTGTTCATTCTGGCCAGGGAAGCTTCGTCGCCAGGATCAAGACCGTTGTCCCCCACTCTAGCCGAACCCGATTCTGCTTTTCGGAGTTTCGCCACCTTCTCCTTGAGAGCTTTCTGTTGCCGCTGGTAGGAAGCCAACTTGGCGTTGACCCATTGGTCCGATGACGAAAAACCCGTCTGATTTTCCGGTGGGAGAAACGGGGCGTTGCGCTCCACAAATTGCGTGGTCGAAAACACCGCCATCATGCTGTAATAGTCCCGCGTTGGAATGGGATCGAATTTGTGGTCGTGACATTTCGCGCATTGCAGAGCGTGAGCGAGAAAGGTCTGGCCGACCGAATCCGTCACGTCATCCAACCACATTTGCCGGGTCTCCCGGAAGACGCTCATTCCGGTTTGTTCCCACGGCCCCATCCGCAGAAATCCGGTCGCAATCAGGTTCTCCGGATTCGTTTCCTCCAGTTCGTCGCCCGCAATTTGTTCCCGAACGAACTGATCATACGGCTTGTCGCCGTTGAACGAACGCACGACATAATCGCGATACCGCCAGGCATTCGGCCGGGTGTAATCGTTGGCAAATCCGGCGGAATCCGCATAGCGAGTCACGTCCAGCCAATGGCGGCCAAAATGTTCGCCATACTGCGGCTTTGCCATCAACTCAGCCGCAAAGCTCTGAACTGTCTTCCCAGGAATGGTGTGGTATCCATCGACGAAGGCCTTCACCTCCTCCGGAGTCGGGGGTAAGCCGGTCAAGCCAAAGCGAAGCCGGCGGGCGAGTTCTCTTGGCTCAGCATTTGGAGCAGGTTCCAACTTCGCTTCCATCAGCTTGTGATTGATAAAAAAATCGACAGGATGTTCGCCCTCCGGAACTGAAGCACTTTTCAGTGGATGATAGGCCCACAGTTTCTCCGGCTCGTAGCGTCGATTCTGCCAATCTTCCGAAAGCGCCTTTGATGTCTTAACTTGCAAACCTTTCGCATATTTCTCCTGAATCAAAGCAATGCGTTCTTCGCCCGGCCACGGCGCGCCTTCATTGATCCAATCCCGAATCCACCATTGCTGTTCCTGAGTCAGTTGCTCCGCTTCCTTGGGCGGCATCTCATAGTCCACTTCCCGACGCGTCGTCGTGATATAGAGAAAGCTTTCCTCTCCTTTTCCAGGTATCAGCACCTCATCCGCGAAAGTTTTCCCACCTTTCAGCATTGACTCCAACGTCCGCATATCAAAACCGCCCTTTATCTTGTCAGGTTCATCGCCATGACAAGCATTGCACTTCTCAGCAAAAATCGGGTTTACCTTTAACGCGAAGAGCTTCTCTCCTTCGCTGACTTCCGCGGAGAGCGTTCCGATGAGGAACAGGGAAACATTGACGACGCAATGCTTCATGGTTTTCCAGGTTGGTAGAGGGGGTTAATTTCTGAGGGCGTAAGCGTTGAACGGTGGTGGAAGCCAATGAACGCACGATGATGGCATTCGTTCACGGCAAACACCTGAACAACAGGTTCTTCGGAGTTGAGAGGCGGATGCGCTCCCTCTCGTCATCCTCTCTCAACCAAAGGCGATTTGGCCAGCAAAAAGCAAGGACACCCTTCTTCTCAAAAACAACAGTGCGGCAACGCGAAAGAATCGCGAAACCGCACTGCAAAAGAGGTAAGGTGTCTCAGAGGAGGGCTTACGCCTCAGCCTTCAGATCCTGATAGAGCTGGAAACCTTCTTCAGGCTTCAACCCCTCGTGGACCACGCCGCGAACGGCTTTCATCATTGGAACCGGAGCGTCGGACTGGAAGATATTTCGTCCCATGTCGACTCCGCTGGCACCCTGTTCGCAGGCATCATAGGCCATCTTAAGCGCGTCCAACTCGGGGCGCTTCTTACCGCCGGCGATCACGATCGGAACCGGGCAGCAACTGGTGATGGTCTCGAATTCTTCTTCCACGTGGTAGCACTTCACCAAATGGCAACCCAGCTCAGCCATGATCCGCGTTGCCATCCGGAAGTATTTTGCGGTCCGCTCCATGGAACGACCAACGGCCACCACGCCCATCACCGCGATTCCATAGCGATTCGCGGCATCGATCGTCTTGGTCAGGTTTTGCAGCGAACGCCGCTCATGCTGGCTCCCGATGAAGACCTGGACGGCCAGAACCGACGCATTGAGGCGAATCGCTTCTTCGATATCGACGGCGGTATCTTCGAACGAAAGCGGCTCATAACCGGGGCGGGAAAGCTTCATGGGCTTGCCATCCCACTCACCTTCGTATTCGTCCATTGGACTGATCATCGACGTTCCGCCCGACGCTCTCAGCGCGATCGCTTTCTGGGTCGAAGCAGGGATGATACTGCGCTGAATTCCGCGAGTCAGCATGAGACAGTCGCAATGCGGCTCGAGCGGCAAAATGGTTTGGTCAACCCGTTCCAGACCGGTGGTTGGCCCCATGAAATAGCCGTGGTCGAAAGCCAGCATAATGGTGCGACCGGTCTTGGGATTAAAGACTTGGGAAAGTCGATTTTGGAGTCCCCAGTCGTATTGATTCGAGCCTTTGAGGAAAAAGCCCGGAGTTTCCTGCGGAATTTCTGTGTAGAATTCCTTGTTCTTCTGAACGCCATCTAAGTCAGCCATAGTGGTAGAGTTTAGGAGTTTGTAGTTTGTGGTTAAGATGCGGATTGTTCCGCGGTGAAATCGGCCATCGTCTGCAAAATAATCGCCACCGAACAGGCTCCGGCATCCGGGTGCCCCAGCGATCGTTCTCCGAGGGTTTTCGCCCGTCCCATCGTTGCGATCATGTCTTTGGAAGCCTCTTTTCCAGCTTCGGCAGCCTCTGCAACCTGCTTCAAGGCTTCTTCCAGCGGCAC
>TARA_R110002096_G_scaffold342549_1_pt1 | contig 11333 bp, 9 predicted proteins | sample TARA_R110002096 | Tara Oceans TARA_R110002096 (sample SAMEA4397295) | marine metagenome | biome: Polar Biome; feature: [DCM] deep chlorophyll maximum layer (ENVO:01000326); material: water (ENVO:00002006), including particulate matter (ENVO:01000060) such as... | depth 35 m | reverse complement strand
GTGGAGTATGCCGAAAGCACGATTGCCAAAGAGCGTGCTGAAAAGGAACAAATTGAGCGGGGGCGTTCCCTGTGGAGAAGTTCTTCGGCGTTCCTCATCGTCTTTGCCGGGTTGATGCTCTTTTTAGGAGCGGCGGCCGGCAGTTCGGCCCGAAAGGAAACCCAGCAAAATGAGCTCGCATAGCCCTTTCCATGCAATTGGAGAACTGGGCGAGGAGGAAGCAACAGACAATGATTCGGAAGCTTCCGACAACCCGGAAGAATCAATCGAGGGAGACGCAACCAGTCCAAGTCGAGGCTCGCAGTCACCCTCCCATGATTCAGGTCGTTCTGATCTCGGCCTCTGGAATCCTCACCCCATTCAACGTCCGGCTCTCGACCAGGAGTTCCAATCTCTGGCGTGGCCGCAACGTGGCGTTGAGGCCATTCTCTACTGGTTAGGTTGCTCCGAACACTGGTTGAGTCCCAGTGGTTGGCTCCGAGCTTGGCTCAGACTGAACATCTGGATCGCGGTCTTCTTGACCATTTCTGCCTTCACGGTTGTGCCAGCCGTGGCTGCGGTCATGACCGGGTTAGCAGGTTGGACAGGTCAAGTCAGCGTTCTCTCCGATGACATTGGAAGAATCGTCCACAGCCTTCCTCCCATTGTCGTGACCGTCGGTGTCATCTTCCTAACCGTTTATCTCGTTCGGCGTTACCGGAATCGATCACGATTCCATCAGCAACGCCACCCATCTCAACACCCCGGCTACCCAAACCACCACAATGGCTTTGATGAGTATCAATAAACAAGATCAACAACCCTTAACTGGAAATCCAGCAAACTACAATGAATCATAAATCACCACCCAATCGAATTGAGGTCGAGGCACGGGCCTTGAAGACGGCCCTTCAAGGCCTCTCTAAAATCGTGTCGAGACGACCTTCGCTCCCGGTCCTGGGGACCCTTCGCGTCGAAGCACCGAACAATGGATCCGGGCAAGTCAGTCTGACGGCTACGGATCTGGACGTTTGGTTCACGATCCGTATTCCTGCGGAGATTCAGCCCCCTCAAACTACCGGCGATCCGTTCCTGGTCAGCTTGAGCCGGATCAAAGATATTGTGAAAGTTGCACGGCCAAAACAAGTCATTGATCTGGCAGAATTGCGCGCAGATGATCGTGAAGGAAAAAGCGGCAATCTCCAACTGAAGAATTTCCCGTCACCACCGGCTGTCAGTTCTCGGATCAAACCCGTTGAGTTGGATGAACCAGCGCAAGAAAACCTTCTACAAGCGATGCTCTGCAGCTCGAAGGATGAAACACGCTACGTGCTGCGTGGGGTGTATCTGGATCCGGAGAATGAGCAACTCGCGGCGACTGATGGACGGCACCTGGCGTGCTTTGGAGCTCCCTACCTAGAAAGTGGAGCCCTCAAGAAACCCGTCATCCTGCCCGCTCACAAGTTGTGGAGTTGGAGAGGTCTCAGAGCAATCGGTCCAGTTTCCGAAACTTGGAAGTTCAGAGTTGGGTACCCCAAGTCCTCAACAGCCTCTTCCTCGAAAAAAGCTCCTGTCTTCAGGTTGGACGGTCCGCACTGGACTTTTTCCGGGAAGTGCATTGAAGGGAACTATCCTAACTTTGCACAGGTGATTCCCTCTCCGGATCAGTTCCAGACTCGGCTGGAGTTCAATCCAGCCGATCTGGGAGCGATCGCTCAAGCAATCAGTCAATTACCTGGGAAACAAATCCAAAACCATCCCATCGGATTACGGATCAGCGATGAAACCGTGGGGGTCCTTTATCGGGAAACCGAGAGTGATTCCTATCAGGAAATCGGAATTCCATTTCGGCGGAAATCCGGTCCGGATTTAAGCATCAGCATCAATCGGGAATATTTCCTCAAGGCACTACGATTCGGCTTCCATCGCATGGATCTTGGAGATCCGATCTCTCCCGTGAAGTTTAGCAATGGGAAGCAAGGTCTCATGATTGTGATGCCACTTCGCAATGAAGTTCCCGATCAAGTTCCTCAGCAGGTGGCCAAGATCCGTGGCGTCTACCCCGAATCAAATCCGCCAGCCAAACCAACATCCACCCCTCCTAAAATCATGAACAAACGAAGCGGAAACCGAAATGGCAACGAACGTCAACAACCACCTCACCCAACAAAGCCAAGGAACAGGTCTGCTTCTTCGGCAGATACTCCCAAAACTGATCCAATTGATCAGGCGAGTCATCAGGTCACGGAAATAAAGGAAGCCCTCAAACACGCGCTTTCCTGTCTCGGTGATCTATCGACAACTCTGAAGATGCTGCGCCAACAACAACGTTCCACGGATCGTGACATGCGCACAGTACGAAGCACCCTTCGATCACTGACGAAGATCGATTTCTAACAAGAAACCAAACAACAATAGCAACAACACCTGCGCGAGGGCCCGGACAGCGAATAACGCCCCGGGTCTTCGCGCGTACATCAACCATCAATCTATATCATCATGGCTATTACCCTTATCTCCAACTATGCCAAACGCCTTGGCCTTCCCGGCTACAGCTCACACCAGTTCAGCGTCTCAGTTCAGACGGAGTTAACCGACCTCGAACGTGTGCCGGGAGAAATCGCGCGGCTCTATCACCTCTTACAAACGGCAGTCGATCGTGAAATCCAACAGACGGGTTTCGTTCCAGATGAAGTCTATGGACTCGAAGCATCAACGCCTAGCGCTGGAAACGGAAACCCTAACGGCAATCCCCGTCATCACAACAACCGCAACCAAAACTCTTCCTCCACCTGGCAATGCACGCCAAAGCAGCGTCAACTGATCCGACAACTGGCAGGAGAGTTGCAACTCTCGGCGGAACAGGTCGACCAACGATCCCAACAGTTGTTTCGCCTTCCCGCCGCAAAGTTGAACAAACTCTCTGCTTCCGGTTTGATCAGTGACTTACTGGAACAAACCGGGAAAGACGCAGTGAAGGTCGGCTCGAGGGGATCAAATGGTTCACATCGTCAACCGACAGGAGAGCCATGAACCGCGAAATCCTCTCCTACATCAGTGCGTCTCGCCTTAAGACATGGCAGACCTGTCGGAGGCAATTCTACTTTCGTTACATCGCGAAGATTGAAACACCCTTGTCCCCTCCCCTGTTTGTGGGGCGGGAAATCCATGAGGCTTTGCGCTGGTGGAATTGGGCACGCTGGCGGGGAGAATCTCCGGACCGCGATACGCTTCGCTCGGAGTTTCAGGATTCCTGGAACCAAAACCTGAAACGTGAGACCATCTTGTGGAAGGCGTCTGACGATCCTGACAAAATCAAGGAAGCAGCTTGGAAGACCCTCGATACCTATCTTGACCAGGGGCCGGTTCCGCTCTTGGAAAGGCCCGAAGGTGTAGAGGTCCGGATTGAGGCTGAACTCGGCAGACAGGGTTATCCGCCCTTGCTCGGGATCATTGATCTGATTCGACCCAACGGAGTCATCGTGGACTACAAATCCAGTTCCCGTGCTCCTTCTGGGAAGCTTGTTGCTCATCAGCACGCAACTCAACTCGCCTGCTACGCTCTGCTTTACCGCGATGCGACCGGTCGGAATGAAGGAGGGTTCGAGCTTCATTATCTGATCAAAAGTCGAAGCCCAAAACTGGTGGTCTCCACATTTGGCCCGCTCTCCAAGAACCACGAAGAAGAACTCTATCAACTCATCGATGACTACCTTCTCGGTATCTCGCGTGAAGCATGGATCAAGTCCCCGGGCCAACACTGCGCTTGGTGCGATTACTTCGATCGCTGCGGCTCCCTCAATTCTTAGGGCCACCACGCAGGGCCACCAAGAAACAAGAGGGTCGGTTCGTGACTGAACCGGCCCTCTTTCATTTCCAACCTCATCGATTTCGAAAACCACGAAATCAAAGATCTACAATCAACCTACGGAAAACCCAATGCTCTCACCAACGAGGGCATCGGGTCTTCTGCATACAACACCAATAACACGACAAGAAAAACATGAATCCTCATTCAAACCATCCAACGAACCAACCTTCCCTTCTCCTTGATGTCCTAACTCGCGAAGGTGTGCTCATCAACGTCAGCGTCCGCTACCCTCGCTTTCACAAGAAACTCAAGGCTGCCGACCTTGGCTTGGGCGAAGAACAGGTGAGCGACCGGCTCATGAGCCTGGGGCACAAACGTCTCCTTCCGAAGGAGGCTCTCGCAGAACTCGCCCTGATCGAGTCGCGCACTCATGCGCTGGTTGATCAATGCACGTTTCCATTCCTCGGTGGGATCGGGCACTTCCTGCCCAACGGCAAACTAATCGAAGCTCAGGAACGCTTGTCCTCCCAGGAACAGAGCTTCCATCAAGCCCGCAGCCACTTCCTTGAAGAGTATCGCACCTTGCGAGCTGAGGCTCTTGAAGAGTGGCAAGCTGCAGCTGAAACCATCGTTCAAGGTCGGGGCGAGCAGGAACGATTTCTTGCTCAGATCCAAGCCTCGTTTCCCACCCGCGCCTCGATCGAGAAGAAATTCTCTTTTGAGGTGCACCTCTTTCAGGTCGCGGTCCCAGAAAGCCTCGGAATGGAGTTGGTCAGCTTTGCCGATCAAAACGATATCCGCCGAGCACGCCATGAGGCAGCCCAATCCGCTGCGACCCAAATTCAAGAAGGCGTGGAGACCTTCGTTGGCGAGTGCGTCACTGTATTGCGTCAACAAACCGCTCAACTTTGTGATGAGATGTTGTCAGCAATGCATAGCGGCAAGACCGACGGCGTCCATCAACGAACCCTCAATCGGCTGGTGAAGTTTATCGATGGTTTCAAGCAGATGAATTTCGCCAACGATCAACAGATGGAGCAACAGCTCGATCAGGTAAGGAAACGTCTGCTTGACCGCACCGCCGAGGACTACCGTGGGAATCCCATCGCGACCCGATCGCTGGAAAAGGGGCTCACTGACCTGCGCAACCATGCAGCGGATCTCGCCAGTCAAAGCGCCCACGAGATGGTGGAACGTTTTGGCCAGCTTGGTCGGCGCAAACTCCAACTCGCAGGGTAACCTCCTATCCTCCCCTCCCCTCTCCCTCACTTCTGCTGCAAAAAAAGCAGTCCTTCGAGAGAATTGTGTTCAGCGCCGGAGCTTTCTCTCCATGCCACACAACTGTGATAAGCGGAACCAAGGCGCGACCTAACGCACCCTACCAAAACAAAGCTTAGCCTCGAAGGACTGCATTAATATCGACCAACCAAACAACCTCAACCTTACAACCCAAACCAAACCAAACTTAAAATCATCATGTCACATTTCACAACGATCCAAACTCAGATCCGCGACATCCCAGCTCTGCGAGAAGCCTGCGATGAACTCGGTCTTGAACTCCTTCAAAACGCCGAAGCCCGTGGTTTCGCAAGCAACTCGCGCGCGGCAGCCTACGTCGTTCGGCTCAAAGGTCCTTACGACATCGCAGCTGATCGCCAAGAGGACGGAACCTATCAACTGGTCACCGACTGGTGGGGCGGTCACGTCCGCGAAGAAGTCGGCCCCAACTTCGGTCGACTGCTTCAACTCTACGGCGTTCACAAGACGATCCGCGAAGCTCGAACGAAGCGTCTCCGAGTCCGTCGCCATCAGGAGCAAGATGGCTCCATCAAGCTAACCCTTACCCAACCTCACTAATTCATCCACCAACCAATGAATCACCCCCAGCAACAAATCATGGTCACGATCACTCCCGAAGGAGATATCCGGATCGATGCCAAAGGCTACACAGGTTCAACCTGCGAGGAGGCTACCGCGTTTCTCGAAACGGCTCTCGGCAATGTGAAACATCGTGAACAAACCCGAGATCGGTATCGGCGTTCCCCTCACATCATCTCAAACCAGCAGGAGGTGCAATCGTGAGCGCCTCCCCCATTCCTCATGTCATCCATTTTACCGCCGATGGCACTGGAGCCGGGCTTTATACCGAAGCGATCGACCTCCAACAGATCGGTCGTCTGGAAATCACCCGAGCCTCCAACGTTGAGTTCAACGAGATTACTCAGCAGTGGGAAGTCTTCGATTTCACCGGTCACAAGCTGTTCGCCCACAGCTCTCGGAAAACCTGCCTTGAATGGGAACGGCAAGCCTTCAATCAACCCGAAAACCCAACTCCCAAACACGAATACCAACAACCAACTTCATCAACATGAAAGAACATCTCATTCGCTATGCGAGGGCCGGTTATGCCGGCCTTTTTTTGTGTACTCCGGAAGAGACCCGAGCGGAAGCAGAAGTCCTGGCTGCCGCCCAAGATCTCGAACGCCCCCTCTTTTCCTGGAGCCTGACCAACGGCTTTGTGGATACCGGGAGTGGGACGATCCGTGATTGTCCCGATCCCGTCGATGCGTTAACCCATGTGGAAACCATCGAAGGTTCCTGCATCGTCCTTCTCCATGATCTCGGAATGTTGTTGCAGGACAAGGATCCGTTCCTCATCCGAAAGCTTCGTGACACCCTCCATCACGCCAAAGGAGAAGGCAAACTCCTCGTCCTACTCGGCATCTGGCGCCCTCTCCCCGCTGAACTGGAACGAGAGATCACGCGGATCGACCTCGACCTCCCCGGAAGAGATCAGTTGCTCGATGTCATCGAAGGAATTCGACAATCCGCTTCTCTCGACAAGACCAAAGACCTTGAGGCGATCGTTGATGCCGCATCTGGTCTCACCACGATGGAAGCTGAAAACGCGCTGGCGTTGTCCGTCGTTGAAACCGGGCAGATCACGGCCCCTGTGGTTGCTCGAGAAAAGGCTCACACACTGCAAAACGCAGGCCTTTTGGAAGTTATCAATACGACCACGAGTCTTAATGACATCGGAGGGTTGGCGAATCTCAAAAACTGGCTCCTTCAGCGCCGTGAAGCGTTCGGCAAGCGGGCTCGCGAATACGGCCTGCCAAGCTCCAAAGGGATGCTAGTCACGGGTGTGCCCGGGAGCGGAAAGTCACTAACCGCGAAAGCAACCGCCAGTGTCTTTGCCGTCCCTCTGCTCAGGCTGGATGTTGGCAAACTCTTCGGCGGTATCGTCGGGCAATCCGAAGCCAACCTCAGGTCGGTCATTCAGACCGCTGAAGCGATCGCTCCCTGCGTCTTGTGGATCGACGAACTTGAAAAGGGATTCGCGGGTAGCTCCAGTTCGAGCGGCTCGACCGATGGTGGCACCAGTGCCCGAGTCTTTGGTTCGCTGCTCAATTGGCTTCAGGAAAAGACGAAGCCCGTTTTCATCGTCGCAACCGCAAATGATGTCTCCAAACTACCACCGGAGTTGCTGCGCAAAGGGAGATGGGATGAGCTTTGGTTTGTCGACCTCCCCAACCAACAAGAGCGTACTGCGATCTGGGACATTGTGATCGAAAAATACGGTCGTGATAAGCTCGACTACGATACCGTGGCCCTAGCCCGGGCCTGCGAGCTCCATACTGGTGCCGAAGTCGAAGCCGCGTTCATTGAAGCTCTCCATCGAGCCTTTAGCGAAAACCGGGAACCGACCGATCTCGATCTGGGCGAAATCCTCTGCGACTTCGTTCCCTTGGCCACCTCCATGGCTGAACCCATCGAAAGGCTTCGGCATTGGGCGAAAGGAAAAGCCCGCAACGCCACCCACGCTGATCGCCCACCGAATGGAAAGCGAAAGCTCGATCTCGGCTAGGCCTACATGAGTTGATGACCCCAGGAGGTCATCGGGAAAACCTGCCACTTTCTTGAGGTGGGTTTTCTTTCGCTATCGGCTCCCTCGCCTTGAGCTGTTTCCCCAAAACCCGCAGTCCACTACGGTCTCAGAAACTCATCTGCTCACTGGTTTTTTGGACTTTGATTTATAAGACGAGTTTCTGAAACCCTCTCTCATATTCATCGCGTTATGAACGTTCAGGGAACTCGAGCCGGTTTCATTTAAGGAACGTATTCTTTGACACCAGTGGCGAGGCACGAAGCTTCAAAGATTGACGAGGGCTTGAGATCTTGCTCTAAATGGATTTTTATCTGCTATGAAGTATTGGGCATTTATTTCCTACTCGAGCCGAGATCGAAAGTGGGGCAAGTGGCTACGGAAAAAATTGGAGAACTATCCCATCCCCAAAGACTTACGGGGACGGGTGTTTCCTGATGGTGCCGAGTTAGGGAAATACCTCCGCCCAATTTTCCGCGACCGAGACGAACTGCCTGGCTCGGATGACCTCGGAGCCAAGGTAACCGAAGCACTTCAAAATTCACGATACCTTATTGTGCTTTGTTCACCGCATTCGGCCAAGTCAAAGTGGGTAAATCAAGAAATCGAGAATTTCCAAGCAATGGGGAAGAGCCGCAACATCCTCGCTCTGATCCTTCAAGGAGAGCCAAACAGCGGCGATCCTACAACAGAATGTTTTCCGCCAGCTCTGCGCGAGCCGGTCGAACCCATCGCGGGGGATCTGCGCAAGGAAGGCGATGGAAAGCGGCGCGGATTTCTTAAAATTTTTGCCGGAATAGCGCAGTTAGATTTTGATCAAGTTTACCGAAGACACGAAAGAGCGGTGCGCCGGGGTCGAGCGGTGTTGGGGACGGTATCTTTGTCCCTTATAATTGCTTTCGCAGGGTTGACAGCTTGGGCACTGCAGGAACGTAGAACGGCTCAATCAAACCTAGAGGTTGCCGAAGAAAATGAACGGCAAGCGCTTCGGGAATCAGGGAGATATTGGCTTCAGAAAGCCAAACTTGAGAACTATCCCGCAAGGCAAATATTCGCAGCAAAAGCAATTACATTCCGCGGGACTCCAAAGCTTGATGGATTGCGGATATATGGGCCGGATAACTCCGATGATCCATTTTGGGATACCGTTCCTTCACAGCGGTTAGACCCTCATCTCGATGAGGCGGAGTTTCGAGAGGCCGAAGATCTTATTAATCGGGCCGAGGGGATGGTTCACCCCCCAATCTTGATTTGGTCGAGCCCGCAATTAGCACACCATACAGGTAAGGTCACGGGTGTGGTCTATAGTCCAGATAGCACACAAATCTTATCCTGTTCTGAAGACCATACTATTAAGTTGTGGGATGCCAATACAGGTAGCCTCCTAAAACGATTAACCGGGCATTCTGGGCCTGTGAACGACGTTGCCTTCAGCCCCGATGGCACTCAAATTCTTTCTGGTTCCTCTGACAAGACAATCAAAAGGTGGGACACAGAAACAGGAAGGCTACTGCAGACGTTAGAAGCACACCTTTCAAGCGTCAACGCCATCAGCTTCAGCCCGAACGGGACGCACTTTGTTTCCGGTTCTACGGATAAGACTCTTAAGCTATGGGATTCAGAAACAGGGGACCTACAGCAGATCTTACTTGGAGCCGACAGGATTAGCAGCGTGGCATTTAGCCCTGATGGCAATTCAATCGTTTCTGCTTCTGCCAAGGGATTGCTTAAATTGTGGGAGGCAGAATCAGGAAAACTTCTCCAGACTCTAAATGCTAAACAGGTCTCCAGCGTAGTTTTTAGCCCTGACGGAAATAAACTGCTTTCAGGCTCCTCTGGCAATGATATAAAGTTGTGGGATCTAACATCTGGAAAACTCCTCCTTAATAATATGATGGCACATTCTGCCCCTGTCAATTGTGTGGCATTCTCCCCAGATGGAAAAAAATTTCTCTCTGGCTCGTCAGATGACAAGATCAAGCTTTGGGATACAACTAGTGGACAGATGGTCCATCCCCTTGAAGGGCACTTTGGCTCTGTAGAGAGCCTAGCGTTTAGTCCAGATGGGACTCAGGTTCTTTCTGGTTCTGCGAGCAACACGATTAAGATTCAGAAATTGAAACCGGAGAAACTAATCCGGACTTTTGCAGGGCATTCAGGGTCTGTTCGCAGTGTCGAATTCGATCCCGATGGTTCTCAATTTTTATCTAGTTCGTGGGATGGGACTATCAAGTTATGGGACGTCGCGACAGATAAGCTTCTCCAAACATTCAAAGATGATTCAACCTCTGTCTATTGTGCCGCGCTCCATCCAGATGGCACAAAGATCATCTCTGGTAATAAAAGATTAAGGCTTTGGGATATAAAAAGTGGGCGACTGCTTGATACTATTGAAGCCCATTCAAGCCCTATAAGGGAAATCACCTTCAGTCCTGATCAAACCCGGTTTCTCACCGGATCTGACGACGGCACGGTAAAGCTATGGGACGCCAATACTTTCAAGCTAATCCTGACTTTGGAAGGACACTCTGCAGCCGTATACTCAGTAGCATTCAGTCCTGACAGTCAGCATATTGCCTCTGGCTCCTGGGATCAAACCGTCAATTTATGGGACGCCAAAACAGGGCATCTTCTGCACAGCGTCCAAGCACACACCGGCCCCGTCTTCAGTGTAGCTTTCAGTCCCGACGGAACCAACGTGGCGTCAGGTGCCGCGGACAGTATCATTTGGCTATGGGAAAGAAACACTGGGACGCTGCTCCAATCGTTTGATGCAAATTCTCCGGTCTTGAGCTTGGCATTCAATCCAGATGGTTCTAAGATTGTCTGTGGTTGCCGAGATAACACTGTTCACGTATGGGATACGCCATCGGGAAACCTTCTCCAAAGCTTCAATGCTCATTCTGCCTCAGTCACTTGCGTAGCTTTTAGCCCCGATGGGACACGATTCATCTCCGGATCGGACTATAGTGATAGCTCGATTAGACTTTGGAAGGTCCAGATCGAAGAACCCCAAGAACAAAAAGAAGCGCACGTAGGCGCTGTAAACCGAGTGTCATTCAGTCCAGACGGAAGACAATTCCTATCCGCTTCGGATGATACCAAGATTAAGATCTGGGAAGCCAAAACCGGGACCCTGCTCCAGACACTTGAGGGACACTCTGACTCTGTAGTTGACGCCCACTTTAGCCCTGACGGCAATCAGATTATCTCCGGGTCGAGAGATAAAAGCATAAAGGTATGGGATGCCAATACAGGCAGGCTTCAAGGAACTCTCAAAGGACACTCCGAAATGATTCGGAGCCTAGCGTTCAGCCCAGATGGTTCGCGTTTCCTTTCTTGCGCCTATGAGAGTCCGATCAAACTATGGAATGCCAAAAGCGGTCAACTACTCAAAACAATTGATAACCATTCCAAAACCGAATGCATAGTCTTCAGTCCGGATGGCACCCAAATTCTTTCCGGGGCATGGGACAATAAAATTTACCTGCATAATGCAACAACGGGAGAACTCATCAGAACCCTTGAAGGACATTCGTCCACCGTTAGTAATGTTGCATACAATGCGGAAGGCTCTCAAATCCTGTCCGATTCATGGGACGGGACCCTGAGCTGTTTCCCGAAAAATGGACACTTGAAAACTGAAGTTCTGCTTTA
>TARA_R110002096_G_scaffold166418_1_pt1 | contig 11339 bp, 9 predicted proteins | sample TARA_R110002096 | Tara Oceans TARA_R110002096 (sample SAMEA4397295) | marine metagenome | biome: Polar Biome; feature: [DCM] deep chlorophyll maximum layer (ENVO:01000326); material: water (ENVO:00002006), including particulate matter (ENVO:01000060) such as... | depth 35 m | reverse complement strand
CCAAACTGGCCTTCCTGCTGCTCCCGCCCGGCGACTTGCTCTTCGAGAGTCCGACCAAATTGAGACTCTTGGATTTTTTGCGATTCCTGTCTGGCTGCTTCCCGTTCTGCAAGCTCGCGGGCACCAAGGGTCTCCTGACCGCCAATCCGACCCGTAAGCTCTCCCCGCTGTGTTTCCTGCTGCGCGAGTCTGGCTGCTTCCTGCTCCGACATGCCCCTTCGGCCAAGTTCGGCCTGAAGCTCTCGGGCGGCAGCTTGTTCTTCCAACCCGCCCATGCCGAGTTCGCGCTGCAACCCCCGAGCGGATTCTTGCCCCGCAAGAGCCCCTCTACCGAGTTCAGCCTGCAGCTCTCTGGCGGCGGTCTGCTCTGCCAGTCCACCTCTGCCAAGCTCTTGTTCGAGAGCTAACCCGCCTTTTCCGAGTTCAGACTTCAGCTCACGAGCGGCGGTCTGCTCTGCCAATTCGCCCCTACCAAGCTCTTGTTGAAGAGCTAAACCACCCCTACCGAGTTCAGTTTCCAGAGCCTGTTGCTCTTGCCTTAACCCCGTATCCTCTGCCTGCTGTCGAGCCTCTAATGTCCGCTCGCCAGTGAGCGTCTCCCCCATTAGTTCGGCTTGCTGCAGTGATTGCTGTCTCTGCCGAGCGGCTATCTGTTCGGCAAGGCCACCTCTGCCAAGTTCCTGCTGTAGCCCCATTTCCTGTTCGCTCAGCCCCAACTGACCCCTGCCGAGTTCCTCCTGAAGCTCCAACTGGCCCTTGCCCAGTTCAGCTTCCAGCCCCAACCGACCCCTACCCAATTCACCCTGCAGCTCGCGGGAGGCAATCTGCTCCTGAAGGCCACCTCTACCAAGCTCCTGCCGTAGGGCTGTTTCCTGTCCGCTCAACCCCAGCTCGCCCCTGCCAAGCTCTTCCCGTAACGCCAGTTCCTGCTCGCTTAATCCCAGCTCGCCTCTTCCAAGCTCCCCGCGAAGGCCAATCTCTTGTTCCCGGACCCCCAATTCGCCTCTGCCAAGCTCTGCCTCAAGAGCCTGTTGCTGCGCCGAAAGGCCCAACTTGCGACCGAATTGACTCTCCTCCTGCTGTCGGGAACGACGCTGCTCTTCTAATGATCCCCGGTTTTCCTGAAAACCAATGGCCTGCTGTACGCCTTCCTGCTGGCGACGTGCCTGATCTGCTCCCAACTGCATCCGGCCCAACTCAACCTGACCCTCAAACTTGCCAAGAACATCAGCTGTATCCCCACCGCCACGAAGCAGCCCAAGGCGATTCAGCCGCTCAATCTGGGCTTCTCTCGATGATTGAGTCTCGGTTTCAAACTTCGCCCGCAGAGCTGCTGTAATAGGATCATCCTGGCCGGGAGTCCCAGTAACATCCTGCATCATTCGCTGCTGTAAGGCTCCGCCAAGCTCCTGTTGCTGCTGCTGGCCCTGTTTACGTTGCTGTTGCTGTTGCTGCTGACGTTGCCGTTGCTGTTGCTGCTGACGTTGCCGACCCTGCTCTTTGAAAGCGCGTTGTGCTTGTTGGGCCTGCTGTTGCCGTTGCCGTCGAAGCGGTTTTGGCCTTCGAGCTTCTTGGCTGAATCCCTTGGGCCTACCGCCACGGTCCTGTTGATTGAATAATCTTGGCATTAGGCACCTACCCCCATTTTAGGCTTCTCTTCAATTCCTATAGGCTGATAAACGAGCACTGTTTTTCTAATCGTAAATGGCTCGTCTGCCTGACTGTTGTCGTAACGTAACTGCATGGCATTGGAGTATCCCAACAACGTCGTTGTCGTTGAGTCCGCGATTGCCGCAGATCTGACCAAAGAAATTCCAATGGTAAAATCTGTTCCCAAGGCATCTGAAGGATCGCCTATTGAAAGCAAATCCGTTTTAGAAACAGTCTCTGTGGAGACCGCTTGGATTCGGACTTCGTACGATGTGTTTTGCTTTTCAAACTCATGTCGAGCTAAGATCCATCTGTTCTTCTGAGCAATTCCCCCAGGAGCAGTGGATGCCGTTCTAAATGATGCGCTTATGACCGATCCGTTGTCATTGGTTCCTGTGTTCGTTTTGTAGACATCCCCATCACTGTACCCACCGCCATGAACAAGGTTGTTGAAGTAGGCACTTGATCCAAAAGGAAAGGTCCACGGCCCCATCCAGCGACGGTTACGGAAGTCCCACACAATGGCATTGCTTATTGCAGCCTGACTCCCTCCCGCAGCAGAAGCCAACGGCAGGAAAAAGAGGCATAAGTTTTTCTTCGCATCAGTCACCGCATGACAGGTAGCCGCGAGATTGTCAAGGTCTACCCGATTCCAAAACCTGTCTCCATCCAATCCCCTGAGTTTCTGCGGCTCCCCTGAACCGTTCCACTCATAGATCCCGTCTTCACGGATAAAAAGCTGATTTCCCAACAAGTCATTGGTGATTCCCCTCGCTGAAATCGCTCCAAAGCCGCTCTGATGCTGCCTTGCGTATGGAGTGTCGCTGGAACCTGTTGGATAAATCGACCAGATTCCATCGGCGTTGTGAATAGCCAAAGTCGTCTTAATAGGCTTCAGCGCAGTTACAGGACCATCTGTGAGGAAGAAGTCGTTTACTCCCCACGTCTCGATGTCTACGGAATCACTGTAGAACGTCTTGTCCTCTGCCCCGGTCCCTCCTGCTGTATTGCCAAACCATGCTCTGTTATCCCAAAAGAGACAGGTTCCTGCGCTGGTGAATCTGCTGTCTACATCAAGCGCAGCCGCATTGCCAGCAGCGGCTGTCCACTTGATAGCCGCATTGACCCCATTGCCATTACAGCCAATCAACGTCCCTGCGGCGTTAGCAGTTACCCAATACTTGTCTGCCGTAACCGTGATCGCGCTACCTCGATCTGTCCATGTCCCTGAGTGGTCTTCCCAGAAGCTGGTTCCCGCAAAGGCAAACACCCTGGAGGCAGACGCTGAGAAGCGATGCTTGCCACACCCCGTAACAGAAGGTGTGCCAGTAATCGCTGTAGCAATGTGCTCATCGTATCCACCTCGGTCAGTAACAGCTCCAGAGTCGAGGATCTCCGTATCCGACATGGATGTCAGAGACTCGGGAGGCAGATCCACCGCAGGACGAGAATAATCCACGCCTCCCGTCCACGGACCATATTGAATGGCCTGATTCATTAGGACAACGTCCCCGCCTGCACCCTGAAGGAGAACATTCCACCCCCGCCTCGATCTCCATACATCCGGCTGGAGGGAACAAAGGCACGGGCATTTCGCTCCAAAGCCTGATCAATCACAGATTCCATCAAGCGAAACTCCATATTCGCCGAATCAATAGACCCCAACTCAGACAGATACAAACCCGCAAGTCCATGAATCAGCGCAGGCTGCACCCACGCAGGAAACTTGGGAGCCATATCCGTAGCATCATCAGCCCCGCCCGCATCCAAGTCTGGGATGAAGCGATAGTACCGATAGGAGATCGTGTTCGTAGAATCAGGAGTAGGGTAAATATCTACGTCCCAGTACCCCGTGCTGGCGTTCAAATTCTTCAGCACTACAAGCTGTGCTTCTCCTGATTCGTCCTCGTCAGGGTCAAGCACGTCCGTATCCAAGGCTGAAGAGATCCGCAAAGGTCTGTCCTCCGTCTCATCCCTGAAGGACAGCGGTTCCAACACGTCGCTTGCAAGCGAGTATGTACGAGTCCCGCTTGAGGTGGTAATGGACGCATCCTGAAACATCCATGACCACTGCACACGGCCCGTAATATCCTTGGCCGCGAGGTTGAAATACTCTCGACCGTTGTCCTTAAACTCTGAGGAACTTGCTGTCAGACCCGCCCTGCGAAGTCCAATATCAAGGATTTTATTAGGCGTCATTTAAGCCTCGACTGCGCCCTCCAGCATGGCCTCTTCAAACATCACGTCATCCTCATTTGGGGCTCCAAACGTCCCGCGCTGATTCCCAGCAGCCCACGCCTCTTGAGCTGCCTTGAGAAGCGAAGGGTTGTTGGTAACCCGATCAGGAAATGATGGCATGAAGTCAACGCCATGCTCTGCACCGTCCGTAAGAAGTGCCGTTTGCTTTACCTTGTCATCCGTCATTTTCTTACGACGATCAATAGGGCTGTCAGAAGACGCCACGCCCAAATACTTGCGACCTTCGGGCGATTCCGCTGCCATGCTTACGACAGACGCAGCCACCTTTGGGTCCGACTTGATCTGCTCCACTACAGCTGGAACAATCTCCTTTACTGCGTCATTGACAATGCCAGGGAGGGCTTCTGCGATTGCTTCCGCAACCAGATCCTTAGTACTGCGCCTGCCCCGCTTTTCTTCGCTCATAATGACCTTTCGTAGTGATAGAGAGGGAGCCGAAGCCCCCTCTCTCGTAAAGCGTTTACGCAACAAGTCCCTGGAGAACCACACCAACGTGCCCCGTGTTATCTGGAGCATAGCAAGCGAAGCCAACTCGCGGTTCAGTTTCTGCATCCTTGAGCTGCACTGCACCCGCAACACCGTCAGACAGCGTCAAGTTGTTACCAATAGCGATAGACCCGTCCGCAAGGATTGTGGCAATCCCGGCAGTCTGAAGCCATCCGTAGTAGTTGGCGCTGAACGCAATCGGCGTAACCCCTGAAATGATGTAATCAGTAGCAGCGGTAGCACCGAGCACGTTATACCACAAATTCCCAACGATAGCGATGTCAGACGATGTAGTTACAGCGACCTTAAGCGGATCGTAGAGGTCAATATCCACCTTGCCACTGGTCGTTGCGCCCGTAGCACTGTTGCTCTTAACGCGATACTGTATTCCTTCACCTGCATCATCAGTGATCTGCAGCAAGGCACCCGCGTAATCATTCGCGCTGATGCTTGCAAGGGTGATCTGAATCGCTGAAGAGCCAGCAGAGATGGAGAACCTGCCAGCAGATGCGATGATGATGTCATCCGTCTCAGCCAGAGATGTGGATGAAATATCCTGTGAAACCAACAGGCCAGCGTTAATAGCAGCTGCCGTGTATCCATAGCGGAACACGCGGCCATCAGACAACTCAATCTTCTCGCCAATCGCATGTTTGGGCGTCGAAGACTCCTCATAGATTCCCTGAGAAGTCGTTGAACCCGCACCGTGACCGCCGATCCCATTGATGGCGTGATTGTTATTACGATATGTAGCCACTTCTTGTTCCTTTCCCCTTTTTCGTCAGGGTAGAACCCCCATTGGCTTGAGGGCAAGATTAAACGAGGAGGCTCAACAGCGCCTCCCCGAATAAGGATTTACGCACCAGTGATAGCAGTAGCTACACCCTGGCGACGGCAGTTGTCCGAAGTCAACTGCAGGCCCACTACCAAAAACGCCACCTTGGCGAGCTGGTTTGGACCCTCTTTGAAAGGCGTCTTCGCAAAGTTCACGCCCTTGAGCAGTTTCATCTTGAGATACTTCATGTTCACGAAATAAGCGTGGGAGGAGGAGCAATCCTGATCCGCAATCACCGGCGCACCGTAGAACGGCACACTGTTGCCTGTGCCGCCAACCGCAGCAAACTGCTGGCTGGATGCACCGCTCAACTCGGCCCGAGCGTACCCCGCAGAGGATAGAGTCTCGCGGTAGGCCCGCTGGATCGAAGCCGTGGTGAGAATGTGGGTAGGAGTGTCGTTCCCCTCAGAAACCGCATCCCAGACATCGAGAAAACGGTCAACGCCGTCATAGACATTGGTGACCGTCGTAGACGTGAACGTAGCCGAACTTGAGTTCGACGTGTTGCGCCACCATGAATTGCCAGCGCGATTGATGCCGCCAACGGTGCCCGTAGTAGGGCTGTCAGCAACGATGTCCTGGAGGCCCAGCATGGACTTGCCAGACTGCGCTCCAAAAATCGCAGCGTTAATTACGTCGCGGATTGTAAGCATAGACTGATCAGTCTTCGATCTCATAAGACTGAAAACTTTATGCTTACCTTTGTTTTCCTGCTCTTCCGTGAAGGAAATGGTAATTGGCACGGCCACATAGCGAACAGGGTAAAAAGCACTTGTGATTCCGTCTACGGCATCCGTGTTCAGGGTGTCGTATCCGTCAAACCACTCACCGCTGTTCTTCGCGTACATCAGATTGACCTGGAACTCTTTGCCTCCGTCAGAGACTTCAAGCCCAGATTTCTTAAACGCTTCCAGAGTGGGGTAGGAGTCGAAGATATTATCAGTCGGCTTCCCCTTTCTGGCACGTTCAGTCGCAGCCCATGCTGCATCCCATGTCTCAGTTGTACTGGTTGCCATTTATTCTACTCCGATAAATGGACCTGCTTACAAACCGAGGTTTTCTATCGCCTCCATCGCTTCACTCTCTGAGAAACTTCCAGAACTAACAGGCGTTGAAGTATTCCCTGGATTCACAGCCCCGCTGCGCTTGCTTTTCGTCCTCGTCGCTGCGTCCGCACTGCGAGCGTTCTGCGTTTTTTCCGCCGTTTGCCCGCTGTACAAAGAAACCAACTCTGAGATCGAATAGGGTTCGTTCGTTGTGGGGTTTTTTGTCCCATAGGCTTTGAGAATCACTTGCCCATAGGTGTCCACAAGTTCCCCATGATCCTGCCGCGCTTCTGCAACTTCCTGGTTCAACTTCGCTGACTGTTCTGTCTGAAACTGATTCTGCACCTGCTGGAGTTGCTGCTGTAAATGGTTGATCGTCTGAGCCTGCTGATTCAGGGAGTTCTGCAATGCACCGGTCTTGTGATCGGTGAGCTGCTCCACTACCCGAAGGCCAGCCTGCTCGTCGGGACCAAGTTGTGTATACAGTTGCTGTACGGGATCGTCAGTCTGGATCTGATTCAAGCCTCCTTCCAACATATCCTGATACCGCTGCCGCTCCTGCCGGATCGAACTCTGTTCCGTTTCGAGTGATCTGCGTTGATCGGCAATGTCCTGCATCTTGCGGGTATAGTCCGCATAACGCAGGGCCCCTCCGTCATCTGCTTGCAGATCGTTTGTGGTTGATTTTTGTGATTCCGGCTGGGATTGTTCTGATGTCTCGCCTGCGGGCTCCGTGGGCTTATCCGGCAACAGGTCCATAGCGAAATCTGCTTCGCTGGTCTCTGCCGGGGCTTCTGGGCTTGTCGCTTCAACAAGTTCAGAGTCCTCTGCCATGCTTTACTCCTATTCTTTCATTTGGGAAAAATCTATGTCGTGGCCGGTGTCGGCCAGCTGTGAACTTAAATCCTCCAGCGAATCTGCTACCAACGCCGAAGGCCCATCACTCTTTTTTACAGGCTCATGCTCGATTTGCCATTCGGGCACACCGCGCACTGTGCCTCCCATATCTTCCATTCCCATTTTCTTCATCATGTCCCTGCGGTGCTGAGATGATTCCACAACGCATCCGAACTGCGGGTCAAACTTGCCGTATCCCGCTCCTGAATTGGTGTTGTGGATTCGTATGAATGCAGGAAGGCGGTCGGCATTCGATCCGCAATGACAGGGAATATTGCGAGGAATTTCCTTTTCAAACTCCGCGTCAATATGAAGGTGGCCCTTGGCGCACCGATAGTCCGCGTATTTGATCAATCGAAGTCCTCCGGGCTACGTTCTACTGCGCTTGCTGTTTCCTGTGCACTGGCTCTGACCTGACCAGTGATTCCTTCAGGCGTAGGCTGACGCGCCGGAGTCTCGCCGCCGCCGGTCATGCCACCCTGTTGTTCCTGATTCTGGATATGGGCGTCTATATGAGCCTGCGCTGCCTGAACGGCTCCCTGTAACTGCTGTTGGCGAGCCTGCGACTCTGGTGAAGCGAACTGGGCAGCAAGCAGCTGCAGCTCCTGGTTCAACTGTTGGAAGAACTCGCCGTGCGTCTCCAGATGAGTCTGGTGATCCTGACCGGGGTCCACGCCAGGATCTTGACCATTGAGCAACCAGCCTTCGTTCTCCAACTGAGCAGCGCGAGTCGCTTCCGCGTCTACATTGGAAGAAATGAGCTTGTCTACGTCAGAGATCCGATACGAAGAAATCAGCGTCTTAAGAAGCTCCTCCTGATCCACCATCGGGTTGCCCTGCAGCATAGAATACAACTCCACAAACTGCTCCCTGTCGAGGGACTCGATCAGCGGCTGCATTGAACCAGCCTGAACGCTGACAATGAAGTTAAGAAGGAAATCCGACTGCTGCACAATTTGCATGACCGCAGAATGGCCTTCGCGGGCCATGTTCACTGCGAAATTGTCAGGAGTATACCGCTGGTCTCCCATAATGTTAAGAGAGCCTGTGATAATCTTCTTATAGGCTCCCCCAATGACAGACTGCATCCACTCCCGGTTCACAGAACCCGCAGAAGCAATCAGCGCAGACTCTGTTGCCGTCCTGCGAGGACTTGCGCCCTGTACCAACTCGTTTACAAGCGTAATCTCTTCCTCGTAGCCTTTTGCGTCGTTCTCCAGTTGCAGCTGGCCGTCAGGCATCCTGCCCCACTGCAACTCCCTGATATTGTTGGGATCTGCAATGATGATGTCGCCATCGGAAGACTTCTTCAGTTTCTCCGCAATGAGCGGTTCCTTTTTGGCCTCGTTCGGAGACAAGACCGTCAAGCGCGGGAACCGCTTAAGAAGGTCAGCTCTACGAGAGACAGACTCGACCATCACGTTCTGGAGGTCTTCGATGTACTCAATCGGAGGGGTCGGCCAATACCCGTCACCTGATGCGTCGAACTTGATCGGAATATACTGGAAGCCCTCGGGCACCAAGTATCCCTGACCGTCCTCAAATTCGCCCGTCATAAGGGGCTCGCCAGTAATCGGGTCAGGAATCGTCACTGCTTTTTGGCGCAGAAACGGATGGGGCTCGTCGCGAATGAACCCGTCCACTCCATCAGCCATCGCATACAGCTTTCGATGTAAACGGTCGTGGATCTCCCACACCCGAACCATCTGACCATGCTCGATAGAGTCTTTGAACGACTGCAACTCCTCGTCGCCTTCTTCGCCAGGGATCTTGATGCGAAGCATATCAGCATCGTCATCAGAGATCGACGTTGGCTTGATCTGGCGGCGGTTCTTGTAGCGTTCGTCTTTGCGGAGGAACTCCCACGGCAACCACTGCTCCTCAATAATATACCGGCCCTCGCCAAGTATATGAGGAGGAGTGATGGAGTCTGTTATGATGTTCTGCGCGGGGATTCGACGCACATAAGGGAAATCGTCTCTCATGGAGTCGTTGGAGACGTAAGGGGCGATCGAATCGTCCCCTGTGGGGTTGTATCCGATCTTGAGCCAGCCCACTCCGTAAAACAGGGCATCGAAGATCGCCTGCTGAACGTGTTCCTTCACGCCCATCAGCTGAATGCAGTCGTTGGCGACCTTTTCCAGCAACGTAGAGGATAGCTCAGCATCATCGTTCTCCACTCGTAAAAACACGCGAGGATAGTGGAACGACGTGCTTGCAATAATCGCCCGAACCGTAGGATAAAACCGGGATAAACGGATCACGCGATCCAGTCCTTTAATCGCGTCCTTGTAATCCAGGTCATACCGCTGTAGAAGACGATTAGAGTTCTTGACGCGCTCTTTTCGAGCGTTGTTGCCAATCTCAATCGCCCTACGCCAGTATTTGGGCGTAGTTGTATCGGCTAATTTGGATTCATCTGCCATGTCCTTAATCTACACAGTGTCAAATCCAAATGTCAAGAGTTTTACCCGTACCGCTTATTGGTCGTATCCTGTTCCTCAATACTCGACAGCACGTTCTTGGCCTGGAACGGCCCGCCTTGCTCCGAATGGGTCAAAGGGGAACCTGCATACTCGTATAACATCCCCAGCCCCAGCGCATCCGCTGCGTGATCCTCACTTTTCGGCTTAATCAACTCCGGCCTTCGAGGGTCTCGCTGCATAATGGGCATCGTACGGCATAGATTCGGGCATTGAGAGCGATAGACTCTCATATCGCCTCTTGTCAAGGCGTTTTTGGTCACTCGCCAACGGTTCACGACCGCCTTATGGTCGCTTGAGGTCGGCGTCAGGTACAATCCAGCCTCCGTGAAGATGTCCGCTGCTGTGTTGGGGCGATCTTCGTCTAATCGACGCCGAATGAACATATCGTGAGGAGCGTAGATCCGGTCTGGATACCGCCCGCCTGTCCACGCATTGCCATGAATCATGTCCATAATCCCTACGGCGTGTTCCTCCGCATAACGATCTCCCTGGTAGTACTCTCCTACCACCCAGACCCGATCATCGTAGTCCGTTGCCATCAACAAGGCGCACGTAGGTGACGATTCCCCGTAATCAAGTGCCACAAACAAGGGCCAGTTGCCGGGAATCTCGTCCTCATGGTCAGGGCTCACCTCCACCTTCGGCGAAGTCCACGGGAAAAAGGCCCCTACCAGAGAGTTCCAGTCCCCGTCCAACCACGCCTTGACGAGTTCAGGGTCACCAACCCCCTTCAAACGCTTCACGTAATCAGGGTCCGTATCCAGCAGCTTGCGGTTGTCCTGCACCCTCGATGGGATGAAACAACGCACCATCTCCGTCTCAGGATCTACAAACGGCTCCACCTCGTCTATAGGAATAGGGCGAGAAGGGATCTGAAAGTAGTCCTGCACCGCACGATGGCCCGCTCCACCAGGGTTGCCGGTCGCCCGTATTCGCTTGTTGCGAGCCGAACCGCGCAACCTCGACTTCATCCGGTTGTAACAACTCATATCCGACCACTCTGGAAGCTCGTCCCAGCCAATCCAACTCAAAGACCAACCCTGATACTTCACAAAGTCAAACACCGTCTCAAAGTGCCGGAACTTCAACACAGAACCGCCTGGAAAGTTCCACTGCGAAGACCCCACCTTGAAATCCCCGCCCAGCTGAGGATAGAACTGCTGAGAACGCATGACCAGATCCTCCAAAGCAGGATGAGACTGCCGGAACAACACCCCCTGCCATGAAGATCCCTGATCTACGTCCGTTAAGAAGTCCCCCAGCAGAAAGTCCGACTTGCCCCCACCCGCAGCACCGCCAAAGAACAACTCGTCCACCGACGGACCCGAGCGAATCGCCGCACCCTGCGGCCCAGGCTGGGGAGACCAGACGCTCTTAGGCACTCTTCTTCTCCAGCTTCAAACTTTCCTTCCACTCCTCCAAAGTGACCTCGCGCTTGGGAATCACTACCTCACCCAAGTCCTTGCCATCCTTGCCAGTCACCTCAGCACGTTCCACATACCCACGGTCCTTCGCCAAACACTTCAACGCAAACAACACCGAAGGCACGTTTCCCGCCTCTACCAACTCCACCAGCTTCGACTCAGCCAGATCGCAAAACTCGTTGCGGGCATCGTCCCGCACCTCCTTCAGCTTCTCCGAGTCCTTCACGCGACGCGTCAGGTTCCTGCGAGTCATCCC
>TARA_R110002096_G_scaffold431286_1_pt1 | contig 11345 bp, 12 predicted proteins | sample TARA_R110002096 | Tara Oceans TARA_R110002096 (sample SAMEA4397295) | marine metagenome | biome: Polar Biome; feature: [DCM] deep chlorophyll maximum layer (ENVO:01000326); material: water (ENVO:00002006), including particulate matter (ENVO:01000060) such as... | depth 35 m | reverse complement strand
CATAAACGAAATTTAATACTTTTGTGCGTAACATCAGTTAATAATCATAAAATTTAGTCTACGGATGATTCATCAGTAAAATCATCTATATCTCTTCTATCTTTTTTTGTAGGTCTTCCAACACCTTTTTTCCTGTAATAATCTTTTGAGTATTTTAAAAGTTCTTGGGCTTCAAATTGTTCTTTTGGTGTCATATCTATTCTATAAATATCCACTAGTTTAGCACCAATTCTGCTTTCAGGAATATCATTAACTTTAATTTTATAATTAATTTGGTTTTTTCTTAATTCTATAAGGTCTTGTGCAAAAATAGTTCTACTTGGTTTTGCAACGTCACTATTTACTTTTACTTGTCCTTTTTTACAAGCCGTGGTAGCTAACGATCGTGTCTTATAATATCTAATACACCATAAAAACTTATCTATTCGCATACAAATTACTGCTAAAACTACGTTAATGTTATTGTGCAAGATTATATTAAAATTGTATCTTGCGACCTCAAAAATAAGCAATAATGCAGAATAAATATTATAATATGAAATTAGGAAAAATAAGTTTGCTTTTTTTAACCCTTTCAATTTTAGTTTTTTCATGTAAAAAAGATGATAATATTGATGATCCTATTGTTGTTGAAGCCAGGGATAGAGGCGAACAACAGCTAGCAGATAATGATTCTTTAGTTAAATATTTAGAAACCCATTATTATAATTCTGATGCTTTTATAGGTAATTCTGATCCTAGCATATCTGATATAATTATTACAGATTTGGAAGAAGATGGATACACATTGCTTAAGGATGCTGTAGAAACAATTTCTATTGTTTACAAAGGCGTAGATACTAGTTACGATTTTTATGTGCTTCGATTAAATCAAGGAGGTGGAGATTCGCCAAATTTTACTGACAATATAAAAGTGCTTTATGAAGGTTTTTTGCTTGATGGAACAATATTTGATAAAAATGACGTGGTTGAATCAAGTTTTGATTTATTGGGAGTAGTAGAGGGTTGGAGAAGAGTAATGCCGCTTTTTAACACAGCTGAATCATTTATAGAAGTAGGAGACGGAACTATAAATTACTTAAATAGTGGATTAGGTGTGATGTTTTTACCATCTGGTTTAGGATATTTTTCTGGAACTGGACCTACAGGAGGCTTGAGTGCCTATTCTCCGTTGATTTTTAAGTTTGAATTATTGCGAATGTCAGAGAACGATCATGATGCTGATGGTGTGCCTTCATATCTTGAAGATTTAGATGGAGATGGTGAATTTTATGTAAACTTTGATGATTTAACAGATGCAACCGATGATGATACAGACGGAAATGGATTTGCTAATTTTAATGATAGCGATGATGACGGCGACGGCGTTTTAACTATAAATGAGGATATTGATGGAGATGGAGATCCTACAAATGATATAGGGGCTAACGGTATACCTAAATACTTAGATGCCACAGAAACAGAATCTAAGCCATAATTCAATAAAATTTGCTAAACAAAAAAGACCTTGCATTGCAAGGTCTTTTTTGTTTATTATAATTTGGTATTATAAAATAAGAGATAAACTCAATATTAATTGGTCAGGTCTTGTGTCTAATCTACTGTTTCCAATACCATTATTACCTAAAAAAGTAGCTTCATTATCGCTAAAACCTCTTTCGTATCTTAAATCAATACCCAGTTTGTTAAGGTTAAGTCCAATTCCGAAATTTAACCCTATTGAAAAATCATTTTCAACATTATTTATGGCAATACCGTCAAATTCTGTATCCAAAATATATTGAAAAGATGGTCCAGCAAAAACACTAAGAGGACCTATTACTTTTAGTCCTACAAGTATTGGTGCATCAATTTTTTGCATTTTAAAACCGTCGTCATTATAATCACTTTTAGTGCTAGTGTAAACCAGTTCGGGTCTTAAATAGACTTGGTTTCCAATTTTTCCAAATAAACCAATGTGGTACCCTATATTTCTATCTGGATTTTGCGCATTGTCTCCAATAGATTCAAAATAGTCGCCGTTTGCATTGTAATTTAATCCAGCTTTTAATCCAAAACCAGTTGCTGTTTGCGCCATTGTTAACGTGGGAATAATGGCGATTACCAAAATAAAAAATAAATGTTTCATAAATATTCGTTTTTAAGATTTGATTTATAATATCAAAAACGTTGCCAAACACAGATTAGTATTTTATTGGTTTTCAAAAACGAAGAATGAATGATTTAAAAATAGTTTTAACAAACATATTAATAATCTTATATAATTCTTGTTAAAATGAATTCAGAAAATAAAAAAATATGTAGGTTTGCCAACTGATACGCTGATAGAAATGAAATTCGAATTAAAAGCAAAAGATTCTCAAAGTAAAGCAAGAGCAGGAAAACTAACTACCGACCATGGTGTGATAGAAACGCCTATTTTTATGCCTGTAGGTACCGTTGCAACCGTAAAAGGTGTGCACCAACGTGAATTGAAAGAGGATATAAATCCTGATATTATTTTAGGAAACACCTATCACCTTTATTTAAGACCACAAACGCAGGTTTTAGAAAAAGCTGGCGGACTTCATAAATTCATGAATTGGGATAGAAATTTATTAACCGATTCTGGAGGTTATCAAGTCTATTCACTTTCAGCAAACAGGAAAATTAAGGAAGAAGGTGTTAAGTTTAAATCGCATATAGATGGGAGTTACCACACCTTTACACCAGAGAATGTCATGGAAATACAACGTATTATCGGTGCCGATATTATTATGGCTTTTGATGAATGTACGCCATATCCTTGCGATTATAATTACGCAAAGCGGTCGATGCATATGACGCATCGATGGTTGGATAGATGTATTAATCACTTAGAAAAAACGCCACTAAAATACGACTATAACCAAGCGTTTTTCCCTATAGTTCAAGGAAGTACGTATAAGGATTTACGAAAGCAATCGGCAGAGTATATTGCAAATTCAGGAGCTGTTGGAAATGCTATTGGCGGTTTATCAGTAGGGGAACCAGCTGATGAAATGTATGCTATGACCGATGTGGTTTGTTCTATTTTACCTGAAGATAAGCCAAGATACTTAATGGGCGTAGGTACACCAATCAATATTTTGGAAAATATAGCGTTAGGTGTAGATATGTTTGATTGTGTGATGCCAACCCGAAATGCAAGAAATGGAATGCTTTTTACCGCCTATGGAAGTATAAATATTAAAAACTTAAAATGGGCTGAAGATTTTTCGCCAATTGATGACATGGCAATTACATTTGTAGATACAGAATATAGTAAAGCCTATTTAAGACATCTATTTACTGTAAACGAATTACTAGGTAAGCAAATAGCAACCATACACAATTTAGGATTTTACTTGTGGTTGGTTAGAGAAGCCAGAAAACATATATTAGCAGGAGATTTCAATACTTGGAAAAATAAAATGGTTAAACAAATGGATAATCGTCGATAAAAAAGAATTTAGAAATACAAAAATGATTTATAATATAAATTTAATGGCAGTATTATTCCTTTCCTTTGGAGAGGTTAGGAGAGTATGAAAATATTAGATTGGTACATATTAAAGCGTTATCTATTTACATTTTTCATGATGTTATTGCTGTTCATTCCTATTGGAATTACAGTGCACTTAGCTGAGAAAATTGGTAAAATTTTAGAGAATGAAGTGCCAATAGGCGAAGTGCTGTGGTATTTTTATGATTTCACTATTTACTTCGCACACTTATTATTTCCATTATTTTTATTTCTGTCGGTCATTTGGTTTACATCAAAATTGGCAAACAATACAGAAGTCATTGCCTTTTTAAGTTCTGGAGTTTCTTTTACTCGTTTTTTACGTCCTTATATGATTGGCGCTACTTTCGTGGCTATTTTGGCTATTATTCTTGGCTTATTTTTAGCACCAAAAGCGAGTGAGGGTTTTAACGATTTTAGTTATAAATATTTAAAAAAGGGCAGAAGTGCCGTAGATAATACAAATGTATTCAGGCAAATAAATGATAACGATATTATTTATGTAAGTAGTTTTGATGTTAAAAATAGTGTAGGTAGAAACTTTACTCTAGAGCATTTTGAAGGTAATGAACTTATTTACAAAGTATCTGCTGATAATATTAAATATGTCAAAACAGATTCTACAGCGACTTACGAAATGACTAATTATACGAAGCGTTATGTAGGTCAGAATGATGATGAATTGGAAATAATTCGAAAAAAAGATACACTTTACGACTTCCAAGTGGATGATCTTATACCAGTTATATATGCAGCAGAAACAAAAATGTATGGCGAATTAAAACGTTTTATAGCTAAAGAGGAAGCTCGAGGATCCTCAAATGTTGGTCGTTTTCAATTAGTACTCTACAGAAAATGGAGTTTGCCAGTTTCGGTATTTATACTTACCATTATAGCAGTTGCAGTATCATCTAAAAAAAGGCGAGGAGGCATGGGAATAAACTTAGCAGTAGGTATTTGTATAGCTATGGTATTTGTGTTTTTTGATAAGGTTTTTGGAGTAATGGCAGAACAATCTAATTTTTCACCTTTAATTGCGGTATGGTTTCCTAATGTCATTTTTGGTATTTTAGCAGCTTATTTGTTGTATAATGCCAAACGCTAGGGCTTGATTATGAAATAAGATGTACAGAATTGCCGAAATTATTTTGTAAAGTAACAAGGCAAAAAAAGTAAATATAGCTAGAGCTAAATTGAGGCTTTTTAACGCAGTTAGTTTGCAAAAGAATGAGTCAAAATGGAAAGATTATTTCGTAATAAATCCCATCTTAAAAATTACCTTCATTTACATTTTCTAGTTTTTATTGCTGGTTTTACCGCTATTTTAGGAGAACTCATAACCATTAAAGCCATTCCTTTAGTTTGGTTCAGAATGGTAATTGCAGCTATTTTAATGTTCATATATATTAAAATAGCAAAGGTTAATTTAAAAATTACGCCAAAAGCAATGCTTCGGCTTTCTGTTGCTGGAATTATTATAGCATTACATTGGATAACTTTTTTCGGAGCCATAGATGAAGCTAATATATCTATAGCTTTAGCCATGTTTTCTACAGGTGCTTTTTTTGCTTCTTTTATAGAACCTATAATTTATAAACGGACTATTATTTGGTACGAAATACTTTTTGGAGTTATTGTTATTATTGGTGTTTTCATAATCATGCAAAGTGAAATTAAATACATAACAGGAATTATTTTAGGTATTTCATCCGCTTTTTTTTCATCCTTGTTTGCTGTACTAAATGGCAAGTTTTTAAAACAGCATACGGCAACGGTTATTTCATTTTACGAATTTTTAAGTGGCGTCTTCTTCATATCACTATACATTTTAATTTTCGGTGGTGGATTTTCATCAGATTTCTTTAACCTAAGCCAATCAGATTTTGGTTATCTATTCATTTTAGCATCTATTTGTACGGCTTATGCATTTATAGCAGCAGTTTATGTTATGAAGCTAATTAGCCCGTATACAGTGGTTTTAACGTATAATTTAGAGCCTATTTACGGTATAGTAATGGCTATAATATTATTTCCTGAGAAAGAAAAAATGAGTCCTTCATTTTATTATGGCGCATTAATAATTATAGCAACAGTAGTACTAAATGGATTATTAAAAAACATTAGAATTTTAAAAAGAAAACGTTCTTAGTACACTATCAAATTAAAGTTTTTATATTTGTACTCTAACCAACATGTAACCGAAATTAAATAAATTCTTATGGAATATTTAGAATTTGAACTCCCTATTAAAGAACTAGAAGATCAACTCCAGAAATGTAAAATTATTGGAGAAGAAAGTGATGTAGATGTTACCGAAACCTGCGCTCAAATAGAAAAAAAGCTTAAAGAAGCTCAAAAAGATATTTATAAAAACCTAACGCCTTGGCAGCGTGTACAAATGTCGCGTCACCCTGAAAGACCATATACTTTAGATTATATTAAAGCACTTTGTGGCGATTCGTTTTTAGAATTACACGGCGATAGAAGTTTTAGAGATGATAAAGCCATGATTGGTGGTTTAGGTAAAATTGGAGACCAAAGTTATATGTTTATTGGTCAGCAAAAAGGCTATAACACCAAAACACGTCAGTACAGAAATTTTGGTATGGCTAATCCTGAAGGTTATCGTAAAGCTTTACGTTTAATGAAGTCAGCTGAAAAATTTGGAATTCCAGTAGTAACTCTTTTAGATACACCTGGAGCGTATCCTGGGCTTGAAGCTGAAGAGCGCGGACAAGGAGAAGCCATCGCTAGAAATATTTTAGAAATGACCCGTTTAAAAGTGCCAATTATAACCATAGTTGTTGGTGAAGGTGCTTCTGGAGGTGCTCTAGGAATAGGTGTTGGAGATAAAGTATTAATGTTAGAAAACACATGGTATTCTGTAATTTCACCAGAGTCATGTTCATCTATTTTATGGCGTAGTTGGGAATATAAAGAACAAGCTGCCGAAGCTCTAAAATTGACTGCAATAGATATGAAAAAACTAAAGTTAGTTGATGAAATTATAAAAGAGCCATTAGGTGGCGCTCATAGAGACCGTACAAAGACATTTTTATCGGTTAGTAACGCCATTACAAAATATTATGAGGTCTTAAAAAACTTATCACCAAAAGATTTAGTGTCTCAACGTATGGAAAAATATCTGCAAATGGGTGTGCATAAAGGCTAAACCATTTAGAATCATAGTATAGTAAAATCTGGAGTTTAGAATACCAGATTTTTTTATGGGTATTCACAATATTTATAAGTTATTAACAGTTAAATTGTTAACGACTAGTTAACAATCAGAAGTCGCTTATTCTTTAAAAACCTTCAATTTTATTTACTTTCGTAGTTATGAAACAACCAAACCCCGTTCAAGGATATAAAGTAGATAAAAGTACTATAATTAGTCTTGAAAAAGGAAAAACACCACCACAAGCACTTGATTTAGAGGAGGTTGTACTTGGAGCGATGATGATTGATAAAAAAGGGGTTGATGAGGTGATTGATATTTTAAGTCCAGAAGCCTTTTACAAAGAAGCGCATCAGCATATTTTTGAAGCTATTTTTCACTTGTTTGAAAGCAGTGAACCTGTAGACTTATTAACCGTTTCTACACAATTAAAGAAGAATTCAAAATTAGAATTATCAGGAGGCGATTTTTACCTCATTTCACTAACTCAAAAAGTATCATCTTCGGCTCATATTGAGTTTCACGCACGTATTATTTTACAGAAGTTTATTCAACGAAGTTTGATAAAAATTTCAAGTGAAATTATTGAAGAATCTTACGATGAAACCAAAGATGTTTTTGATTTATTAGACAAAGCCGAAGCTAAATTATACGAAGTTACTCAAGGAAATATCAAAAAATCTAGCGAAACAGCTCAAGATTTAGTTATTCAAGCCAAAAAGAAAATTGAGGAAATTTCAAATAAAGAGGGGATGAGTGGTATTCCTTCTGGATTTAATAAACTCGATAAATTAACATCTGGTTGGCAACCTTCCGATTTAATTATTATAGCTGCACGTCCAGGTATGGGTAAAACAGCTTTAACGTTGTCTATGGCAAGAAATATAGCGGTAAATCATAATATTCCGGTAGCTTTTTTCTCTTTAGAGATGGCATCAGTACAATTAATTACGCGTTTAATTTCAAGTGAAACTGGATTGTCTTCAGAAAAATTGAGAACTGGAAAATTAGAAAAACACGAATGGGAGCAACTTAACGTAAAAGTAAAAAGTTTAGAAAAAGCACCTTTATTTATAGACGATACACCATCACTTTCCATTTTCGATTTGCGTGCCAAGGCGCGTCGTTTATCTTCTCAACATGGTATTAAATTAATCATGATTGATTATTTGCAATTAATGACTGGTGGAAGTAGCCACGGCGGAAATCGTGAGCAAGAAATCTCTATGATTTCTAGAAACTTAAAAGCTTTGGCTAAAGAGTTAAATATACCTGTAATTGCATTATCACAGTTATCGCGTGCCGTAGAAACCCGTGGAGGTAGTAAACGTCCACTATTATCAGATTTACGTGAATCTGGTGCTATAGAACAAGATGCAGATATTGTGAGTTTTATTTACAGACCAGAATATTACAAAATAGATGAATGGGATGACGATGAACGCTCTCCAACTGAAGGTCAAGGCGAATTTATTGTCGCCAAACATCGAAATGGCGGTTTAGATAGTATTCGTTTAAAATTCATCGGGCACTTAGGTAAATTCGATAATTTAGATGATTTTGATTCACCTTTTGAATTCCACTCTAAGATGAATGCAGCAGCAAACGATGATACATTTAAAGCAGATAATTTTAAAGCAAGTCCAGATGAAGCTTTTGGAAGTTCATTTAATGAGGATGAGGATGATGTTCCGTTTTAAAGAAATACATTTATTAGGAATTCACTAAAATTGTATTCTATTTTTATACTATTAGTGTGTTTGTTTTCTTGTGGAGGACAAAAACAATTAACTTGAACATCAGCAAATAATGTAAAAACTACTACCGATTCTAAAGTTAGTTTTGCAGCTGGTAATGATTCTAGCTTAAAAGATGCAGTAGTTATTAATGCTAGCGGAAGTATGGAAGGCATTAAAGCCGAATACGATTTTATTGAAATAAAAGAATGTAGACGAGGCGTTAATTGGGGATTAGTAAAACAAGCTTTGAATCATGAAGGAAAAAAAAGTTATGATATCATAACCATAAAAATCAACTCAACAGGAGAAGAAAAAGTTTATTATTTCGATATTACTAAGTTTTTTGGTAAGTTTTAAATCCTAATATTATAATAAAACTTTCTTTCAGTTTTAGTTTTTAAGTATCTTTAGCTTAATTATGATTTCTACTGATTTGTAATAAATACAACTTAGAAATCTCATAAAATTTAGTCTCAAATTGAAAAAGATATTCATTTTACTGTTATTTATGTGTTTAGGTTTCAAAACCTACGCGTCTTATGTCCTAATTCCTATGGATGTTGAAAGTCAAAAAAATCATTTAAAAGCTTATGGCATAACCTATTGGGTGCTTAATAAAGAGCTTAAAGTAAAATGGTTACTGAATTATAGAGGGGGTTCTTTTTTATTGCCAGATACCGAAACTATTAGGCGCGAATGTCAAATCAGAGGCGTGTCTTTTGAAGTAATTTCAGATTCTAAAACAGAAAGTATTTTAGAGGATATTAGTAGTCCAAGTCAAAATATGGAAGCCGTCGTTTTAGAAAAAGCACCTAAAATAGCTGTTTACTCACCTAAAGGAAATCTGCCTTGGGACGATGCCGTAACGATGGTTTTAACCTACGCAGAAATTCCATACGAAACGATTTATGATGAGGACGTTTTAAACGATGGTCTTTTGTTATTTGACTGGTTACACTTGCACCATGAAGATTTTACAGGGCAATACGGCAAGTTTTATGGCGCTTACAAAGCAGCATCATGGTATATTAATGAAAAGAAAGAAGCTGAGGCGCTCGCTAAAAAATTGGGTTATAATAAAGTTTCTGAAGAAAAATTAGATGTCGCTCTTAAAATTAGAGATTATGTTATTGGAGGTGGCTTTATGTTTGCTATGTGCAGTGCTACCGATAGTTTTGATATTGCTTTATCTGCAGAAGGTGTAGATATTTGTGAAGCTATGTTTGATGGCGATGGGAGTGATCCTGGGTATCAAAATAAAATCAATTACAACAATACATTCGCTTTTACTAATTACAATTTAGAGCGTAGCCCAAAAGTATATGAGTTTTCTTCAATTGATATGACTCGAAAGCGTATGGTTTCCAAAACAACCGATTATTTTTCACTTATGGAGTTTTCGGCAAAATGGGACCCTATTCCAACTATGCTCTGTCAAAATCACACTGCTTTGGTAAAAGGCTTTATGGGCCAAACCACATCATTCACAAGAGATGAAATTAAATCTAATGTTTTAGTCATGGGTGAAACCAAATCTAACGGTGAAGCTAAATATATTCATGGTATAAAAGGCAAAGGGTTTTTTACATTTTACGGCGGTCATGATCCTGAGGATTATCAGCATAGAGTAGGAGATGCCAAAACAGAATTAGCCTTACATCCAACATCTCCGGGATACAGACTTATTCTTAATAACGTATTATTTCCTGCGGCAAGGAAAAAGAAACAGAAAACGTAAACAAAGTTTAATTAACCGGTATTAAAACTCTTTGAAATGTATAGGTATAACCATCAGCACCAGAGCCAGTAGATAACTCATTAGTATCTATTAACAAAGTAGTAGTGGTCGGGAATGTAACTTCTCCAAATTCTGTTTCTTCTATAGTAATATAATTACCATCAGTTTCTTCAGTTATTGAATAATTATAATTGCCAGAATCTAAGAAATCTTCTTTGGTATCATCAGTGTTATTATTTGTAACAGTAATAGTTAGTGATTCATCACTAGTATCATTTGCGTCTTTATTATTAAAAACCCAAATAACTACTTTTAAATCGAATTGATGACTCACATCAGCAATTCCTCCATTTACCTCAATTAAATGCCACTGAATGAGATAATCTGGTAGATCTTCATTAATATTATCATTACCTAAACTACAATTTGTGAATAATAATGAACAAAAAAGGATTAATAAAATTTTGTCTCTCATAATATTAATAATATAGCTGTTTATCATTAGATACAGATTTATAAAAATGGTTGCGTTGTTAAATCAAAAAATATTATTTTACTCTAGTTTATCTTCAAAAATTAAATATCTATGAAGTGTTTTCAAAAAGAAATAAAGTTACAACCTTACAAAAGAGGATTTCATTTAATTACAGATTCAGTTATAAATCCTATACCAGAAATTAGCCAAATTAATATAGGACAGTTACATGTATTTATAAAACATACATCTGCCAGTTTAACTATTAACGAAAATGCTGATTTTACCGTTAGAAGTGATTTTGAAAGTCATTTTAATGTTATGGTTCCAGAAAACGCAACACACTACAAACATACTTTTGAAGGAGCAGATGATATGCCTGCACATATAAAATCCTCTTTGCTTGGTGCTTCTTTACAAATACCTATTACTAATGGAATACCAAATTTAGGCGTTTGGCAAGGAATATATTTATGTGAGCATAGAAATAATGGAGGTTCTAGAACGATTGTTATAACTGCTTTTGGTACATAAAAAAATCCGATTCAATTAAGAACCAGATTTTTCTATTATTAAGCGAATACTATGATTTTACAATAGGCGAAACGCCTTATTTTACTTTCTCTATTACAGCTTTAAAAGCCTCTGGGTTATTCATAGCTAAATCTGCTAAAACCTTACGGTTTAATTCA
>TARA_R110002096_G_scaffold166760_3_pt1 | contig 11345 bp, 19 predicted proteins | sample TARA_R110002096 | Tara Oceans TARA_R110002096 (sample SAMEA4397295) | marine metagenome | biome: Polar Biome; feature: [DCM] deep chlorophyll maximum layer (ENVO:01000326); material: water (ENVO:00002006), including particulate matter (ENVO:01000060) such as... | depth 35 m | reverse complement strand
AGAATATGACTACGATAACCTCCCTGATTTTATTACGAAGGATGAGTTGACCGAACTGTTGCCTAAAGCGTTGGAGGAGTTTGAAGATTTTGTTCGTGGCGAAGGCTATGAAGAAGAATACTTAGAAATGTGGGTAGGCGATAAGGCTTTTGACCTTAACGTCTGGGATGAAGAGGGAGGCGATAGAAGCGGAAGGTGTTCAGCCTCATTGTATCCTACCTTTGAAACAATAAGGTCGGATACTGGTGAGCCGTGGCGAGAAACTGACGGTGAACAGTGGGTAACTTTATTTAGTTGGAGTAAATAATTATGGAGTTACCTACTGAAGAAGAGTTTATTGTGACTTGTCAGTCACACATGTTCACCTTTATGATAGAGAAAGATTTAAATAAAGCTATGAAGGGACTTAAAACATATCACTATATGCAAGCTGTTATAAAACAAGGAGGCTCTAAGTACAAGAAGATACATCGAAAAGCCTTTGAGGATTTCATTGATAATACTAAAGAACATGGGAGGTTTTATGCAACTGAGTGATGAGGAGCCAGTAAATCGTGAAGAGCTATTGCTTAGCGTCATGCAGCAGATACAAACAGATGTATATGAAAATGAATACTCTCTTCTATATGACTTGTTAGATTTAATTAGTTCTGACGCATTAAAGAGTTTCTTAAAACAGGCGGAACACTATGAAAAACTACGATGGAATTAAAGAAGGCAATGTTATATGGCGTGTAGATTATTTGAATCAGTTTGACGCACCAGTCTATAGCTTTAGTTTAGATGATGCACATAAGGTAGCAAGACATCATAGCCATGAACCTTATATTATAACAATGGTTAGGAAAGATAACCTTCAACAAGAAGTAAGTAAATAATAATAACAATTACTTAATGACTTATAAGTTAGTAAGTTCTTACGAACTAACTTATAAGACATTAAGTTATTGTACCACAGTTCGGGTCGGCTGTCAACTAAAATCGTATTTAATTTTAAATCAATAGGAAAAACTATGGAAACTTTATTCAACTTAATCGCAAAAGCTACACACTCTACAGTATTTAGCGGAAAGAAAAACGGTACAGTTTTAGGTAAGGCTTTTATTGTACGACAACGAAGCAGTAAGAATCGCTTTCAGGTTAGCAAAGGGGAATGCTTTAACATCTTCCACTGTTATAAGTGGGCGTTCTATGTACAACACAAACAGTCTCGAAGCATTAGCTTTAAGAACATCAAAGATATTAACGGCATCGAAGGAGTACAAGCATAATGACTATCATGCAAATGTTTCCAAACAACTCAGCAGTTCAAGCCATCCGAGAGGGTGGCTATGGCTCAGCAGATTTTGATATAGCTGTTGCCCCACTGCAATATCCTATCTGGAACAACGCAGAAAAGCGCACCAGTTCTAAGTCTGTTATCTACCGCACCGATACTGGTGAAGAGTTAGGTATTCATGGTCATGGATACAAACCTATAGCACCTAAGCACATGATAAATGTTGGTGATGCCCTGCTAGAGCGTTCGGACTTATGTCTAAACAAGTTAGAAAGAATAATTAGAACCTCACACAATGGCGCTAGAACCTTTGTACAGTATCGTTTACCAGAGCATACCTATAAAACTAGTGACGGTGACGAGGCAAGTCTAAGCCTCCTAGCCATATCATCCTTCGATGGAACATGGCCGTTTATGATTAGTGCCGCCGCAATTCAGTCAGCCTGTACAAATCTACAGGTCTTTGTAGGTGGTGAGGTGTCAGTGTTCAAAGCTAAACACACACAGTCACTAGACATTGAACAGGGTGGCAGGATTATTACCAAGTCTCTTGACTTGTTTCAAAATCAACGTGGCCTTTGGCAACAGTGGAACGACACAGAGTGTAGTAATCTACAGGCTTTCAAATCCTTTGCCGAAGCAATCAAATGCAAGAGCGCACTGGACTTATTATACAAAGGTTACACTAGCCCTGTTGATGCGCTAATGGATATACCTAGACGTAACAATAACCTTGACTATCTCTGGTACAAGTACAGCTCAGTATATTCTAAGCGGCTTGGCAATAACTACTGGGCTGTGTACAATGCACTGACTGATTGGTCTACACACTTTGAAGCACCAAGAAAATCAAGCATAGATAACATTGCAAGCATCCAGAACGACAGACAGCAGTTAGTTCGTGAAGCTATTAAACATAACCACAACATGAAGGCGGCTTAACTTGGAGAACAATCTAAAATCTGCAAGCGAAGATGTTAAAGAAGGACGCTTAACTTTAATTCAAGCTTTAAGTAAATGGGATGTTCATGCTGACGAGTTATTAAAATTCATAATAAATAGCGACAACAAAACTCAAGAGGAGAAAGATTGACAACCTTTGGAATTACCATGGGCTTGTTGCTTTGCAATGCAGATGCATATACAATTTTAATTTGTTTTACATTATCACTTGTTGCAGAGCAATCAAAAGATTATTAAAAAAAACTGTACAAATGTATCAACTTGTGGTATAATGCCACTTCAATTTTAACACCAACAATAGGAAATATATCATGGCAATATTATCAGGAACAGCATACTGGGCAAGCGTCACTACACCTAATACTACTTACGAACCTGTGTATACAGTAAACTTAGTTGTAGATGAAGACACCGCTGAAGGCTTTCGGTCTAAGGGACACACAATTAAAGACATGGACGAAGGCCCCGCACTTGTAATTAAGCGGAAAGTTAATGGCCCTAACGGTATGATTCGTTCAGCACCTAAGCTTGTAGACTCTGCTAAGAATCCAATTGATGAGCGTATCGGTAATGGCTCAGAAGTTAAGGTTCAGTATAAGGAGTGGGAATCAGTATGGAAAGGTAAGACCTTTAAGGGTTTAGACTTTCAAGCTATGCAAGTTTTAGATTTGGTATCTGTCGGTTCGGCTGACGGCGGAGAGTTTGAGGTAGAAGATGAGATGGAGGGAGTAATCTAAATGAGAACATATAAGCAAGATGGTATCTCTTATGATGTTGACTTGCTTGACGAAGAAGCCCAAGGATTATTCGGGCTTCTTCAACAGGCAATGATAAAAGTAAGAAGTGCAAGCGATGAGGTGCAGTTGTTTCAAGCAGGTGCTCAGCATATTAAAGTTTTATTTGAAGATAAGCTTACGGATGAAGCTATCACTGAAGATTTTGAGGACACGGAAGTTGCAATAGAAGGCTAACCAAGAGGTGTTACAATGCCGTTTGTTAAATTCCATTTGCCCTGCAATGATTGTGGTGGCAGTGACCCAGTAAGTCAGAACGATGACGGGTCAGCGTATTGCTTTAGTTGCAGTACATATTTTAAAAACTATGGCACAGCGGAAGTGCATCAACAAGATACGGTAACGGACTTCACAAAGTATCAGCTCAACGGAACAGGTAGTGGCACTAGCTTCAACGCCCTGAACGATAGAGGTATCAGTCTAGACACCGCAAAAAAATATGGTGTTAAGTCTACTACCCTTAATGGTCAGGTCACTAGTCATCACTACCCATTCTTTTACAAGGGCGAAGAAGTAGCAACAAAAGTTAGAAAGCTCAACAAGCAGTTTGCTTGGAAGGGAGATTCTAAATTAACAGGGCTGTTCGGAGAGCAGTTGTTTAAAGCAGGCGGTAAGTTTATTACAGTGGTAGAAGGAGAGTGTGATGCGATGGCAGCATACGAACTACTTGGAAGTAAGTGGCCTGTGGTATCAATCAAATCAGGAGCACAAGGAGGTGCTCGTGACGTTAAGAATAGTCTAGAGTTTCTAGAGTCTTTCGACACAGTTGTAATATGTCTTGACTCAGATGCTGTCGGCAAGGAGGGAGCTAAAGCAATTGCTAAGCTACTCACTCCAAACAAAGCTAAGCTTATGACATTACCCGAAGGGTTCAAAGACCCTAACGATATGCTTAAAGACCGCAAGCATTCTAGCTTTGTTAATTGTTTCTGGGATGCTAAGGTCTACACCCCTTCAGGGATTATGAATCTCTCTACCCAACTAGATGAATACAAGCGATTGCGTTCAGAGAAGCTACCATCTATCCCTTATCCTTGGGCTGGATTAAACAAGAAGCTAGAAGGTATCAGAGCAGGAGAGCTGATTACATTGACTGGAGGTACTGGTCTCGGTAAGTCTTCTGTAACTAGAGAGCTGACTCACTGGCTCATCAACAACACCAACGATAACGTAGGCATCGTAGCTCTTGAAGAGAACTGGAGCCGCACAGCAGAAGGTATCATGGCTGTCGAAGCTAACTCCAAGCTTCACCTAGACAGTGTTAAGAATCAGATGGGTGACGAGAAACTTGAACAGTATTACCGCAAGGTCTTCATGGGAGAGAACGAAGGGCGTGTCTGGATTCATGCTCACCTCGGTGTCAATAACCTAGAAGACATCTTCAGCAAGCTACGTTACTTGATTGTAGGTTTAGATTGCAAGTGGGCTGTAGTTGACCACCTTCACATGATGGTTCTTCAAGCCTTAGAAGGTGATGAGCGTAAAGCTATTGATGGTATAATGCATCGACTCCGCTCTCTTGTAGAAGAGACTGGTGCTGGCTTGATACTTGTCTCCCACCTTCGTAGAGTTGAGGGTAACAGAGGACATGAGAACGGCATTGAGACTGGCCTCTCACACCTTAGAGGTTCACAATCTATTGCTCAGCTAAGTGATTGTGTTATAGGATTGGAGCGTAACCAACAATCAGAAGACGAGGTAGAGGCTTCGACCACTAAGGTCAGGGTACTTAAGTCGAGGTACACTGGTGACGTTGGCTTAGCTTGTAGCCTACACTATGACTCAGTAACAGGCAGACTAACAGAAGTAAATGACGGCGATAACTATGATGCCTTTGACGGAGATGAGCTATGAGTAACTTAGTATTTGATATAGAAGCAGACGGTCTCGACCCTACTAAAATATTCTGCATTGCAGCTCAAGACGTAGACACGATGGATGTGTTTACGTTTGACGTTACTCAGCTAGAAGAAGGTTACGGATTACTTAGGTCAGCAGATAAACTAATAGGTCATAACATTATTGGCTATGACATTCCTGCAATCAAAAAGATTACAGGTATTGACCTGTCTAGTAAGAAGCTTGTAGATACACTTGTATTATCTAGACTCTTCAAACCTTCTAGAGAAGGAGGACATGGCCTAGAGTCTTGGGGGTATCGCCTTAAGTTTAACAAGGGTGACTATGGTGACAATCAAGATGCTTGGGATGCCTACTCCCCTGAGATGCTTCAGTATTGTAAGCGTGATGTAGAGTTAAACACAAAAGTATATCAGCAACTACGAATAGAGAGCAGGGGTTACACACCTCAAGCAGTTAACCTAGAGCACAGTGTCGCTAAGATTGTAGACGAACAGAGGCGTAACGGATTTAAACTAGACCTTCAGAATGCTATGCTTCTTGTCGCTCTGTTTCAGGAGCAGTTAGACGCTACTGAAAATGAAGTGCATGAGACTTTCCGGCCTAAAATTATTGTAGATATTTTGAAGCCTAAGTTTACTAAGGCAGGTAAGCTTGCCAAGGTTTCCGAAAGCTCTGAGGGGAAGGGTTGTAGGCTTACTGATGAAGAGTATAACATGATGCTTACAACTTTAAAACCAATAAAGCGTGAGACTTATATAGACTTTAACTTAGGTTCTCGTAAGCAGATAGGCGAGTATCTTATTGAAGCAGGATGGACACCAAAGAACTTCACACCTACTGGACAGCCCATTGTTGATGAGGGTACGCTGTCTAGAGTTAAGGGTATCCCCGAAGCTGAGTTGATTGCTAAGTATCTGATGCTTCAGAAGCGTCTTGCTCAGGTCAACAGTTGGATTAAAGCAGTAGAACCTGACGGTAGAGTGCGAGGTTATGTCAATCCTAATGGTGCAGTGACGGGACGTATGACCCATAGTCATCCCAACATGGCACAAATTCCGAGCAGTAGCTCACCCTACGGCAAAGAGTGTAGGGCTTGTTGGACTGTTAAAGATGGCAACAAACTTGTAGGTATTGATGCCTCTGGTTTAGAGCTTAGAATGCTTGCACACTATATGAACGATAAGGAGTACACAAATGAAATCCTCAACGGAGATATTCACTCAGCTAACCAAAGACTTGCAGGACTTGAATCAAGAAATCAGGCGAAGACTTTCATCTATGCATTCTTGTACGGAGCAGGAAATGCAAAGCTTGGGTCAGTGGCTAAGTCAGGCCAAGCAAGAGGTAAACAGTTGCGAGAACAGTTTCTTAATAGTGTCCCATCACTTAAATCTCTTGTCGGAAGAGTACAAAGAGAAAGCAAAAAAGGTTTCCTTAAAGGGTTAGATGGACGCAAGATTTCTATAAGGTCAGAACACGCCGCATTAAATAGTCTGCTTCAGTCAGCCGGTGCGATTGTTATGAAAGAGGCGCTCGTTGTTCTTGACAAAAACCTTAAAGGTTTAGATGCTCAGTTTGTAGCCAATGTACATGATGAATGGCAAATTGAATGTTCAGCAGGTGACGCTGATAAAGTTGGGAAGCTAGGCGTTGAAGCTATTATTACAGCAGGTAAGAACTTAAACTTAAACTGTCCCTTAGATGGGGATTACAACATCGGAGATGGATGGCATGAAACCCATTAAAGCAGATAGAAAGAAGTTCGACCTCGACCTACAGTACGGCGAGATACGTGAAGATAAGATTGCAGAAATGCTTACCAACAAAAAGATAGAAGTTAAATCAGAGCGTGGGATGTGGATGAAGACAGGCAACATTGCTATTGAGTATAAGTCTTACGGTAAGCCTTCAGGTATTGATGCAACAGAATCCGACTACTGGTTTCATAACTTATGCATTGATGACGAAGAGTATTGCACTCTGGTCTTTAACACAGCTACGCTAAAGAAGATTGTTAAACGTCTAGATAGTTTTAAAACAGTGTCCGGTGGTGACAACAGGGCCAGTCAAATGTACCTGTTAAACTTACAGAAGCTATTCTCTTCCGATGTAATCAAAGCCTTTAAGGAGTTAGATGATGAACCAGAAGCCGCTTAATACTTTAGTCCCTGACATCTATGAGTTACTTGAAAGCCTTTCAAACGGTGAGCCTCTTCCAATAACGGAGGAGGCGTTAGACCTTACAATGGCTTCAATGAAAGAAGCTATCCTTCACTGGGCAACACCAAGAAAGAGAGACACTGACTTCACGGTAAGGATGTCTAACGTAGGTAAGCCGTCACGACAGTTGTGGTTTGAGAAGCGTGACCCCAAGGGTCGAGGCAGCGTTGACGGAGCAACACAGATTAAGTTTCTCTATGGTCATGTGCTAGAAGAGATTGTACTCATGTTGGTTAGGATGGCAGGACACAGTGTCACCGATGAGCAGAAGCAAGTAACAGTACAGGGCATTGTAGGACACATGGACTGTAAGATTAACGGTCAAGTAGTAGACGTTAAGTCTGCATCCAAGTTCGCATTCAATAAGTTTAGACAAGGCACGTTAGCTTCTGATGACCCCTTCGGTTACTTAGGACAGCTTGCTGGCTACGAGAAGGCAGAAGGAACAGATGAGGGTGGGTTCCTTGTTATCAATAAGGAGAGCGGTGAGCTGTGTATGTATGTTCCCGATGACCTTGATAAGCCTAATATAGATACTCGAATAGTTAGACTATTAAGTGATTTAGAACTTGACACGCCGCCAGAACTATGTTATAATCCTACCCCTGACGGCAAGAAAGGAAACATGCAGTTGGCTAAAGGATGTACGTGGTGTAAGTATAAGTTTGAATGCCACAAGGATGCCAATGACGGCGAAGGTCTCAGGACTTTTAAATACTCTACAGGTTATAAATACTTAACCAAGGTGGAGGCAGAACCCAAGGTGGACGAGATACTATGAATCGTAAAAAGTCTAAACGGATAAAGAACCATACAGAAGTTTTGCAGGTTGAATGGCTTAAGAGTCTCCTCAATGACGAGGAGGCTTCTAAGGTAAACCTAATGAACTTCAAAGATATGCTCCCTGAGCAAACACATATTTGGGCAAAGGGAACTATACATAATAGTTTTTATACAGCAAGGTGGCTAACTATTAAAATAAAACAACTGCTTAGAATCTTCCCTAACAAACAGGTTGAAGACATTACATCTGAAGATGTTAAGTGGAAGATGGAGCAACGATGAGTAAGGTACGTAAGGGGTATAGGAAAGCCAGAGTAAAGCGACCTGTTGAGAAAGGCGTAGTTAAGGGCTACGACTCTAACTGGGAGTACGAGCTACACTCTGGCATCTTAGATTCATGGGAACACCACGTTGATAAGGTTGCTTATACAATCGAACATAAGTATGAGCCGGACTTTGTAAAGAACATCGAGGGAAAGAAGATACTCCTCGAAGCAAAGGGACGCTTCTGGGACAGTGCAGAATACTCTAAGTATATATGGGTAGCAAAAGTTCTTCCGGTTGATGTTGAGTTGGTGTTCTTGTTTGCTAACCCTAACGCTCCGATGCCTGCTTCCAAAGTTAGAAAAGATGGAACACGGCGGTCTCATGCAGAGTGGGCTTCGGCTAATGACTTTAGATGGTACAGCGAAGATAGTATACCTGACGATTGGATTAACGTACAGAACAAAGAGGACTTTAAAGATGAGCATTAATGACGCAACGCCACAAGACTGGGATAGAGTTAGGGAAACCGGAGAGCCTACGTTTGAGGAGTACATGAAACGATTAAACTCTACGTGGGTTTATGATAGCACTAGAGGTACTGACCCTGTTGTTACTGCGGATGCTGTAGATTTTGAAGACTGTTGGGACAACACCCCCGCTACAGGAGTAAACAAAACAGGGCTTGAGGCATGGATGCGAGCAGCACATGAAGAATCTGAAAATGTTATAGATAATGTAAATAAACCTACGCACTACAACACAGGAAACATAGAGTGTATAGAGGCGATAGAAGAGTCTATGTCTAGCGTAGCATTTAAAGGTTATCTTAAGGGGAACTGTTTAAAATACTTGTGGCGCTATGACTACAAAGGCAAGCAGGTAGAGGACTTACAAAAAGCCCAGTGGTACTTGAGCAGGCTCACTCAGACGGTCTTGTTTGAGAATGAGGAAAACGGCTAATGGTCTGTTGGCATTGTGGTTCAGATATTATATGGGGCGGTGACGCAGACATAAGCCACGAAGATGATACGTTTGCAATAGAAACAAACCTTCACTGCCCTGCCTGTAAATCTGAATATGTTATTTATTATCCTAAAGAAGAGGTCAAAAGTAATGAAGAAGTGGTGGCGAATATGGGCCAAGAGTTTAGGTGAGAAAGTTGGTGAGACAGACCGACAGGCTAATGCAGTTGCAGGAATCCGCACCTTTTGGTGGGTCGTACATATCCTCACCTGTTTTATGATTATAACAGGAAATGCTAAAAATCTAGGTTGGTTCTGATGGACAGAAAAGAAGAAAGACAAGATAGGTTTGAGCGAAAAAAACAGTTTAAAAAAATAACGAGGTCTGATAAAGTTAAGGCTGAACGCAAAAAAACTAAAAGGAAAAGTAATGACAGTTCAATTTATGAACATGCTGTGGAGCATTGAGTTTAGAGTTGGAGTTGGATTTGACATAGAGTCCACGAGCAGTAGACCTATATGGATTATAAAGGACGGAGATATTGCTGCCGGAGAGTTTGACGGACTCGTAATATGTATTCCTTTCTTTGTTATTACTATCGGTAATGTATGGAGCTGTGATTAGTTTTACAGTTATTTATTTGAAAGACACTAAGGACGATGACAATGGATAAGTACCAACAGTTTATACACAAGAGCAGATATGCCCGATGGATGCCCAACGAAGGCAGAAGAGAAACTTGGGAGGAGACAGTACAGAGGTACGTAGACTTCTGGATTAACCGTAAGCAGATAGATAAGAAAACAGCAGAACGTTTGTATGAGGGCATTGTAACACAGAAGGTTATGCCCTCCATGCGATGCATGATGACAGCAGGAGAAGCATTAGACAAGGACAACGTAGCCGGTTTCAACTGTAGTTATCTAGCTATTGATTCTCCTAGAGCTTTTGATGAGCTTATGTATGTACTGATGTGTGGAACAGGTGTTGGGTTCAGTGTTGAGAGGGCGTTTATTAGCAAGCTCCCTATAATTGCAGAAACATTTCATCCAACTGACACGACGATTGTTGTTGGAGATAGTAAGATTGGTTGGGCATCTGCGTTTAGAGAATTAATTGCAATGCTATATGCCGGTAAACTTCCTAAGTGGGATGTAAGTAAAGTTCGACCCTCTGGCGCTAGACTTAAAACCTTTGGTGGTCGAGCTTCAGGAGCACAGCCTTTGGAAGATTTGTTTCGTTTCTGTACTGAAATATTTCAGAAAGCAGGTGGTCGTAAACTAACATCTATTGAATGCCACGATGTCGTATGTAAAGTTGCAGACATTGTAGTTGTAGGCGGTGTGAGGCGCTCAGCACTTATCAGCTTGTCTAACCTGTCTGACAACCGGATGGCTAAAGCTAAGACAGGTGCGTGGTGGGAAGCAGACGGCCACCGTAGACTAGCTAACAACAGCGTAGCTTACACTGAGAAGCCAGACTTTGAAGCCTTTATTAATGAGATGAAGACTCTCTACGAAAGCAGGGCAGGCGAGAGAGGATTGTTTAGCAGGGTAGCGGCACAGAATATTGCAGCTCGCAATGGTCGTAGAGATTCTGAGCAAGACTTTGGAACTAACCCATGTTCAGAAATTATTCTACGCTCCAATCAGTTCTGTAATTTATCTGAAGTAGTTGTGCGAGAGAATGATACGCAAGAAACACTAAAAGAAAAGGTAGAGTTAGCCGCAATCATTGGCACACTACAAGCTACACTTACAGACTTCCGGTACTTGCGTAATATCTGGGCAAAGAATACCGCTGAAGAAGCACTTCTTGGATTAAGCATGACAGGCATTATGGATAACAAACTACTATCCGGACAAGGAGACCAACAAGAACTTGAAACTACATTGGAAAACTTACGTGACCATGCTATTAAAATTAATGAGAGATGGGCTAAGAAACTTGGCATTGAGCAGTCTTCTGCTATTACATGTGTTAAGCCGAGCGGTACTGTATCTCAGCTTGTTGACAGTGCCTCTGGCATTCATCCTCGTTTCTCTAAGCACTATATTAGAAGAGTACGTTCTGACAAGAAAGACCCGCTTGCAGTCTTTATGGAAGCCGCAGGATTTCCAGTAGAACAAGACGTTATGTCTGAGTCTTCAACAGTATACAGCTTTCCTGTTAAAGCTCCTGAAGCCAGTGTTGTTGTTAAGGAAGTTGGAGCT
>TARA_R110002096_G_scaffold32369_2_pt1 | contig 11352 bp, 9 predicted proteins | sample TARA_R110002096 | Tara Oceans TARA_R110002096 (sample SAMEA4397295) | marine metagenome | biome: Polar Biome; feature: [DCM] deep chlorophyll maximum layer (ENVO:01000326); material: water (ENVO:00002006), including particulate matter (ENVO:01000060) such as... | depth 35 m | reverse complement strand
GGTCAATTCGGCCTTGAGCTGCTCGTCCGAGAATTCCAGCTCAGCCAATTTGTCGAGCAGGACTTGCGAGCGGAACACGCGCAGTTGCCGGAGCGATTCGATGGTCATGCCGCGCGCCTTGAGTAGTTGCTCGAACGGCACTCCGCCGAGTCGCGGATCCTTCTTGGCCTGCACGCGACGCGCTTCGATGGCGCGGTCGAGGTCGGTTTCACTGATCGTGATGGCCTTCTTTGCCGCCATGCTTTCGAGCGTTTTCAGGTAGATGACCTGCCGGATGAAGCGGTCCCGTTCGAAGTCTTCACTCGTGCGCAGCAGCAAGAAGCCGAGGTCAATCAGCGCGATCGCTTTGTTGTTGACCATCGCGGCCGTGCCTAGCGGCAGCTTGTCCGGATCGGTTTCGATCGCGGCGCGTTCGCGGGCTTCGGTCAGCCACAGCTTGAGCATGTCGCCGGCAACATTCTCGTTGGCTTCTAGTCCGAGCTCCTTGCGCACCACACGTTCTTGCGAGATCTGCACGGACAACAGGTCGAGCCACTGCTCTTCGCTCGTGTTGCGCACCGCGGGGATATCCTCGGGTCGGCGACCGGCTTCGATCAGCTGTTGCTGCAGCTTCGCCCAATACGACTTCACGTCTGCCCGGCTCGGCATCACGTTCAAACGATTGGCCTCGTTGCGCGTGATCATCGCGTCGACCATCATGCCGCACGCTTCTCGGCCGCGCTCATCGCGGCGCAGATGGAATGCCATCTCCATCGCCACATCGGTGCGAGTGACGGTCGCTTCCTTGCCGTCGAGCTGGTAGGTGGCGAGGACTTGGTTTGGCTCCTGGGGAATGGCCAGGCACAGAAGGGCTAAGGAAGAGATCGCGAACATAGGGGGCTGGGACGATACCAGAAGCGCTGTGCTTCCCGAGCAATCGCTCCAGGGACTGTCAAAAGTGGCCGTGTGCTACGGCGATCCGGCGCCTTTGTGGCGCCGCGTCGGCAACTGGCGATGGCGGCAGATGCCTGGCAAAACATGGTTTGCACCGTGCCCTGGGTTTCTGGGGCCTAGTTGTCTGACGTGCCGCGCCTTACCCGAACTTGCCTTCGATGTAGTCCGACGTTTCCTTCTTGGCAGGCGACACGAACATCTGCTCGGTTGCCGTGTGCTCGACCACTTCGCCCATCAGCATGAACACGCATTCATCACTGGCGCGGCGCGCTTGGGCCATGTTGTGGGTCACGATCAGGATCGAGTAGTCGCCACGTAATTCCCAGATCAACTCTTCGACTGCGCGAGTCGCTTCTGGATCGAGTGCCGAGCACGGTTCGTCCATCAGCAGAACCGACGGTTTGGTCGGCATCAAGCGGGCGATGCACAGCTTCTGCTGCTCTTCCAGCGACAGGCTGGTCGCCTTCTTGCCCAGCTTGTCTTTGACGCGGTCCCACAACAGCACTTGCTGGAGGGCCGTTTCGACGATGCCGTCCAAGTCGCTCTTCGAGGATCTGCCTTCGCCGTGCAGGCGGTGGCCAAACAACACGTTCTCGCGAATCGAGAGTGGTAGCGGATTCGGTCGCTGGAACACCATGCCGACGTGGCGCCGGACCTGAATACGGGAGGCGTCTGCGGCGTAGATGTCTTCCCCGAGCACGTTGATGGTGCCGGTCGTGCGCACATAGTCGAGGCGTTCGTTGATGCGATTGCAGCTGCGCAACAGCGTCGACTTGCCACAGCCCGAGGGCCCGATCATCGAGGTGACGATGCCCTGCTTGATGTCCAGGTCGATGTTGTGCAGTGCCTGAAAGTCGCCGTACCAGAGGTTCATGTTGCGAACCTCGATCGCGAGCGCCGAGTTGGCAGTGCCTTGCTGTGCTGGTGATGCCGTGTGCGTAGCCAAGGAATTAGCCAAACCGTCCCTCCAAGTAGTCGACCGTTCGTTGGTCGGTTGCGCCGCCCGAAAACAGCTTTTCTGTTTCGTTGATCTCGATGCACGAACCTCCGAGGAAGAAGGCAGTGCGGTTTGCGAGGCGCCGTGCCTGCTGCACGAGGTTGGTAACCAGAATGATGGTCATCTCGTTCTTGAGTTCTTTGAGCACCTCTTCGATGCGCATCGTCGTGACCGGATCGACGGCGATGGAAAACTCATCGAGTAGCAGCAGCTGTGGCTCTTGGGACAGCGCGCGCGCAATCGTCAAGCGTTGCTGCTGGCCACCACTGAGAAGGGAGCCAAGGCTGTTCAAGCGGTCTTTGACCTCGTCCCACAGGGCCGCGCGGCGCAGGCAACGTTCGACGATGACGTCGAGGTCCGCCTTCTTGACACGGCCGGCGAGGCGCGGTGCGAGGGCGACGTTGTTGTAGATCGACAGCGGCAAACCAACTGGCAGTGGGAACACCACGCCAATCATCCGACGAAGTGCATACAGGTTGCGCACCGTGGTCAGGTCGCGGCCGGCGAATTGGATGTCGCCGTCGACCTTCATCGTGTGCACGAACTCATCCATGCGGTTGAGCGACCGCAGGAACGAAGTCTTGCCGGCATTGGCGGGGCCGATGATGCCGAAGATGTCGTTGCGCTTGACGTCGAGGGTGACGTCCTTGAGCGCGACCTTGTCGCCGTAGCTGATAGTCAGGTTGCGAATCGCCAACAAGGTGTCGACATTCGTGGCTGATACACGAGATCCAGCAGGCCCGGTCTGGGCAGGGCTTGTTACCACTTCTTCTTGCCTCGTAGTTTCATCCGGAAGTAGATCGCGACCGAGTTCATCGACATGACCACCATGACCAGCGTCAGGGCGACGGTGAACGGAATGTGGTCTGGCACATCCTGCACTTGCGTCGAGACGTTGTAGAGATGCAGCGACAGCGCCATGCACTTGTCGTCCAGGCTGTTTGGATACATTTGGCGCAGGAATACCGCGCCGGTGAACATGATCGGGGCGGTCTCGCCAACGGCGCGGCAGACCACCAGGATCAGGCCAGTCAGGATGCCACTGCCCGAGTTGGGCAGCACGATACGCCAGATGGTTTGCCAGCGAGTTGCGCCCATGTTCCAGCACGCGTCGCGGAACGACTGCGGCACCGCTTGCAGCGATTCACGAGTCGAGACGATCACGACTGGCAGGGTCATCACTGCCAGCGTGCTGCCGGCTGCGAGGATCGACTTGCCGAACTGCAGGAAGTAGACGAACGCGCCGACGCCGAACAGCGCGTGCACGATCGATGGCACGCCGGCCAGGTTGACGATGGCGACGTTGATCGTGCGCGTCAGCCAGTTGTCGCGCGCGTATTCACTGAGGTAGATGGCCGCGGCGACACCGAGTGGCAGTGCCAACCCCAGCGCCGTGGCGGTCAGCCAGACCGTGCCAACCAGCGCGGTCGAAATGCCGCCGGCGGCACCGCCCTGGCGAGGTGGCGTCGTCAAGAAGTCCCAGCTCATGCCGGGCGCACCTTCGAAGACGAGTACAGCCAGGATTGCTCCTGCCGGAATCAGCAGCAGTAGAGTCACGGCCAAGAAGCCCATACGCAGCAGCTTCTGAACGGTCAGTGCGCGGCCTTCCGTAGTGGTCGGTTGGAATGTACTCACTTGCGATTGGTTCACTTGGAGCTGGCTCACTTCGCAATCCTGCGACCGCGAACAATGCGGTCGGCGAGTAGGTTGATGCCGAAGGTGATCAGGAACAGCAGCAGGCCGAGAACAAACAGCACCTGATAGTGGTCACCGCCAACTGCGGCTTCCCCGAGTTCGGCTGCGATGGTTGCCGTCAGGGTCGCTGCCGAATCAAAGATGCTTTCAGGCGCCATCAACATGTGCCCACTCGCCATCAAGACGGCGATCGTCTCACCGAAGGCGCGGCCGACGCCGAGCAACACAGCTGCCGACATGCCGGGGCGTGCGTGTGGTAGCACGACCTTCCAAATGACTTGCCAGCGCGTGGCGCCGAGGGATTCGGCCGCTTCGCGGTAGCCGTCCGGAACCGCTTTGAGCGCGTCTTCGGCGATGGTCGCAATGATGGGGGCGGCCATCAAGCCGAGGATGATGCCGGCGTTGAGAACATTGAGGCCGAACTGCACATCGAACAGGTCCTCGATGATCGGCTTCATCACCGTCAAGCCGATCACGCCCCATACAACCGAGGGGATCGCGGCGAGCGTTTCGATGCCGATCTTGAGCCACTCGCGTTGCTTGCCACGCGCGAACTCACCGATGTAGACGGCCGCGGCAAACGCCAGCGGCACGGCGATCGCCATGGCGACGACCGTGATCCATGCGGTGCCGGCAATCAGCGGCAGGGCGCCGTAGCTCGGTGGGTTGATCGCCGGCTCCCAGCGGTCGCCGAACAGCAGTTCACTGAACGACAGCCGGTTCCACATGAACTCGAAGCCCTGTGCGCCGATGAAGATGAAGATCGCCGCGATGAACAAGATCGCCGAGATGCCGCCGAGCTGCACCAGGACCTTGGCAATCATGTCCAGCTGCCACGCGGAATCGCGCCGGTCGAGCGACGCGGCCCAAGCTGGTTGTTCGCCTTGAATCGGCTTTTCAGCCGATGTGGGCGAGTCGGGTTTATCTTGCATGATTCCGGCCGTTGAGGGCTTGCGGACGGGTGGGTGGGGCGAGCGGCTGGCGGGTCGAGAGGTTGGGCTTGGTGAGAGGTTGGGCTTAGCTGGCGTGTTCGCCGCGCAGCTGTTCCATCAGTTCCCGCACCATTGGCGTCAGCTGCCGGTAGACCGCTTCAGGGGAGGCCGTGGTGTCGATGTCCCACTCAAGTGCCGAGGTGTGGAACGGCAACTTTGGCAAGTGGGCGCGCGATCCCTTGCCGAGTCCAATGACCAGGTCGAACTGGTCTAGCTGGTCCTTCAACGTCGTCAGGTCGGTTGGCCACGCCTTGCTTAGATCCAGTCCGACCGTCTCTGCGAAGCCCGTGTAGTCGTCTGCGGTGTCTTCCGATGCGGCCCAGCCGGCACTGATGTAGCGGCCGCTGTTTGGGAACGCCTTGGTCGTAAAGTGCTCGGCAAGTTGGCTCGCACCGCTGTTGGTTTCGTCGAGATACAGAATGCGGAACGTCTTCTCACCCTTGGCCTGCCCGGTGACCACGAACACGGTTTCCTCGCACAGGTTCTTGGCTTGGTGGATCACGCGTTCGAGGCGATTGAGGGTCGCCATCAGCGCGAACAGATCCTTCATCGGGCGCGTCTTTGCCTCGCCTTCTTTGGCGAGGTCGTCGAACACGCGGTCGAAGTAGGGGGCGAACTGCGTCACCGCGGACCTGGTCGCCTGCGCCAACGACGCGTCGCGATTCTGGAAGCTCTTGAGCGCGTCCGCTAGCGCGCGCCGGGATTGTTCGGCCATTACCTCGATGTCGCGCCCAACCGTGGTCGGTGGCTTCTCCGACAGTTGTGCCGCCGTGCGTGCAATGGTGGTCGCGTAGTCGCCAATGCGTTCGAGGGCGATGTTCAGTCGCAGCACGGACGACACGTAGCGCAGGTGTCCGGCGCTTGGCAAGTGGCGAGCCACGAACGCGTGGCATAGGCGGTCAAGCTCGCGGGTCTGGCGGTTGATCGTAAAGTCACGGATCACCAACTGCGCTGCCGACTGCTTGTCGAGTTGCAGCACGGCCGCCACCGAATCGTTGATGGTTTCGACCAGTTGATTGCCGACGCGGCCAACCAGTTCTTTGATCCAGTCCAGGTCGCGTTGCAGACGCTCTTCGTAGTGTGATGGCAAGGTTGGGTTGCGTTGGTTCTAGGATCGATTCGGGGCAAGCCGGCTTCGGCGCAAGTCGGAAACTGCGCCAAGTAGGGGCTGTGCCAACGGGGGGGGCGGAGGCGTTGGCCTCAGCCTACATCTTGCGGAGCGGTACGTAACGCTTCGCGGCAAGAACCTTCTGGCCGGCGTCGCTCTTGATCCAGTCGATGTAGTCCTTGATGTCACCGGTGGGCTCCCCGTTGGTATACATGTAGAGCGGGCGCGAGATCGGGTAGCTCTTGTCGAGCACCGATTCGACCGAGGGCATCACGGCTGGCGCCGCCTCGTTCTTCTTGATCGGGACGACGCGAACTTCATCCGAAGCGTAGGCGATGCCGCTGTAGCCGATGGCGCTCTTGTTGTGCGCGCATTCCTTGACAACGTCCTTGCTGCTGTTCATCAGCTTGCAGCGCGGTTTGAAGCTGCCGGCCTCGTGCAGTGCGGTCTCAAGGAAGCACTCGTAGGTGCCACTGCTGCTTTGACGGCTCAGCAAGATCGTGGGATCCAGGGCAGCGTCTCCCAGGTCAACGCCGAGGTCCGACCACTTTTCGACTTTCCCGCCATCGCCGAATAGGGCGTTGAGTTGCGAGATCGTCAGCGACTGGATCGGGTTGTCCTTGTGCACATAGACCGCGATGCCGTCGTAGCCAACGATGTGCTCGACGGGCGTGACGCCATTCTTCTTGGCGCTTGCGATTTCAACGTCCTTGAACGGACGGCTTGAGTTGGCGATCTCGAGGTCGCCGGCGATCAACGCAGCAATGCCGCCGCCGGAGCCTCCGCCGGAAACCGAGATGGCGAGCTCGGGGTGGGCCAAGGTGTATGTTTCGGAGAAGGCGACGGCGACCTCGAGCAAGGTATCCGAGCCGCGGTTCTCGATTTCCTTGCCACCCGGGCCACAACTGGGCAGGGTGGCGATCAGGGCGAAGGACATGGCGGCCGTGGCCGTGAAGAGCTTCTTGTTCACTTTTATGGTTCCTTAATGAGTGGGCGCCTTGGCCCACGGCGAAGAGGAAAGCCCGCGGCTGTTAACGACTCGCGCAGTCTCTGTTAAGGTTGTGTGAAGATGGTCGCGCGGCAGCGCGTCAGGCCGCCAGTTCGGTCGGGTCGAGCAGCCTAAAAACTCTAGATGAAATAGCTTAGAGCACGATCTTTCGCTGCGCTCGGGAGCACGAACCGTCGTCACCAACCCGGTATCCGGGGCCGCCATTGCTGGTTGGCGAGCCGCTGAGCTTGCTGACGTCCAAGCTCAATTTGTTCTTGTGCGTGCCGTCGATGTAGTTGTTGCTGCCGGCTGCCTACTCCCAGCAGTCGCCCACGGCGCCTTGGCTGGTCGCGACGCGCGCGACTGGCTCCAGCGTCTTGGGCATGATCAGGAAGCCGGCGTCGCAGTAGCCAGCCCAGTCATCGTGGGAGCCGCGCGCGGCCGGACCGGCGGTGGTCTCGACGTTGTCGAGCCGGCGGTAGCGCAGTTCGCCGTTGGCTGCACACCAGCGTTGCAAAGCGCTTGGGGTGGGCGGGACTACTGCCTGAGGCTCACACGACCACCTGGTTGCGAGCAACCCGGCGGTGCCCAACTAGCCAGTCGTGCGCTGCTGCTTCGGGGAGCGATGACGACCGACGGGATTGTGCAGCAGATCGTCGCTGTCCATGGGCATGATCGGCGGCAGGCCCTGCTCGTCCGCGACTTCGCCCGGCGGGCGATGGCGGAATCGGCGGCTTTGCCAGAACCACTGCTCGGGCGCTTCCTTGATGCCTTCGCCGAGGCCGCGATTGCAGCGCGTGGTGATCGCAATCAAGTCCTTCTCACGATCGCCAGTCTTGGCGTCGCGGATGATGTCGAACACGCGCAAGCGGTAGCGCATGCGGCCGGTGCGCATGAACGCGACCACGGCGATCGGGGCCCCGGTCGCGAGGTGCAGTAGCGCGGGAGTCGCAACCGAGCGCGCTGCCGTGCCGAGGAACGGCGCGACCACCGCACTGTGCTTGCCGCCGCCATCGGCCAGCAGTCCAATGACCTTCTTTTCGCGCAGCACCTTCTTGAGCGTCCACATGACGTTCTTGCGCGCGACGCAGATTTGGCCGGTGCGCGTGCGCATGTCCGTGATCAAGCGGGTCAGCGCCGGCAGCGGGCTTGGTCGGAACACCGAGGTGATCGGCAAGCCGAGTAGCGCGGCAGTCACGCCGGACAGGTCCCAACTGCCGACGTGGCCGGTGGCGAAGATCAGGCCGTTGCCTTCTTCGAACAGCTCCTGCAGCGGCGGGTATTCGTCGAAGTTGAAGTGCTTGTTGACGGTGTCTTTGTTGAAGTGCCGCATCCGGCACGAGTCGATCACCAGCCAGCCGACGTGGCGCGACCACTTCCACAAGTGATGCTTGGGACGGTTTGGACCGAGTTGGGTGCCTTCGCGGAAGGCGATGCGCGTATTGCGCCAATAGCCACTTGAGCGCTTGCCCTTGCGGTCGCGCACACTCCAGTAGAGAAACCACGGGATCGCGATCAGGTCGCCAATGAAGTAGGCGAGCCAGGTCGGCAGGATCGAGATGATCCAGATCACAAACCGCAGGCCGCCGACCAGGACGCGCTGCCAGATCGGTTCCCGCATCGGCTTGCTGCGTTCTTCGTTGGGGTCGTCGGGGTTGTCTTGGGCTTCGCTCATGAGGTCGTGGCGGTCTGCTTGTCGGGTAGCCGCACCATGAAAAGGCAAAGCAGGCCGATCAGCAACTGTGCGCTTTGCGCCAGCATCGCCGGCTTGCTGCCGTAGCTGTCGCTGACCAGGCTGTAGATGACGGCGCCGAACACCGACAGCTTGATCGTGATGCCGTAGAGGCCGAAGTATTGACCGATTTGCTCCGGTGGTGCCAGCACCACGATGATCTTGCGGCCGGCGGACCAGATCCCGGTCAAACCGAACGCGCCGAGGGCAACCAGGGTTGCCAGGTAGGCGAGCGGGTTGTTGCCGCCAAACACGGCACCTCCGATCAGGGCTACGAACAAGGCTACGGCACTGACCCGCATAACGGTCAGCGGGCTGCGGTCGTTCCAGGCGCCGATCAGGATCCCGACCAGCATGGCGATCACGTTGAGGCAGATGCCGGCGATGCCCATGAATGAGTCGATGCCCTGCTGGCCGGTAAAGGTCGTGCCAAACAGCCGGATCCCGTGCGAAGCCTGTTCGGCGAACACCGACTTGGTGAACTCAGCGAAGTAGAGAATGGCCGTGTTGAGCACGTCGACGAGAAAAAAATTGCCGACCAGAAACCACATCAGCGGCGGGTGCTTCGGTAGGTCGCGCAGCGTTTGCCAAAGGCGCTGGTTGGCGTCGCGCATGGCGGCACGGGCTGATACGGAACTTGGCTGAGGTGGCCGTCGATCCTTGACCAACAGCATGCACGGCAAGGCCAGCAGCAAGAACAAGCCGGCGGCGATCACGAAGAACGTTCGCGGCGATGGATGCGCCGTCATCGTGATCGCCAGCACGAGCAGGGTGCCCATGTAGCCAACCCCGACGCCGATGCTGCTGAGGCGGCCGGCCCGTTCTGGCACGGCTACCGACGTCAGCAGCGAGTTGTAAAACACCAGCGCGACGTTGTAGGCGAGGTTTGCGGCGAAGTAGCAGGCAAGCAACCAGAATGCGCCGAAGTCAAAGTACCAACCGAACAGTGCTGCGATGCACAGCAGCGTCGCGATGGTCAGGTAGCGGCTGGTGCGCGAGGTGGTGTCGACGAGAGCGCCGAAGAACGGCACCAAGAACGCCGCCGCCACCATGGACAAGAAGTTCGTGACGCCGTGTCCGGTCAAGCCACCGAGTTCCGCCTTCGCATAGGGCGTGAAGACGAACGTGACCGTCGCGATGTATATGGTGTTCGCGAGGTCATAGAGAACCCAAGCTCCGGTGCGCACTGTGCCGGTGCGCACTTGAGATGATCGCATCCCGTCTTCGGCACTGGAGATGGCATCACTCATGGGGTGGCAGTGTGCCTGCTAACGCAGTGGCCGGCAGCATTCTAGCTGCGTGCGAGGTCGGAAAACCCTTGGGCATGTCGAGGTCGCCTGAGAGGATCCTCGCCATGAAAGTTCAGGATGTAATGAATAGGGAACCGCACGCGGTTCGAATCGTCGATCGTTTGGATGAAGTGGCCCGCATCATGTGGGAACAAGACTGTGGCTTCGTGCCCGTTGTTGATGGCGCCAATGCGGTGGTTGGTGTGGTTACCGACCGCGACCTGTGCATGGCCAGCTACATGCAGGGTGTGCCGATCGCGAGTATTCCGGTGGTTGCGGTCATGGTCCAGGACCCCACGACATGTGGGCCGGAAGCTACCATGGCGACGGCGATGGCTGCGATGGCGGCCGGTCAAGTGCACCGCCTGCCCGTTGTTGACTCGCAAGGTGTCTTGATGGGCGTATTGTCGAGCAATGATGTGATCCAGGCTGCGAAGGCGCGGCCAACCAAAATTTCGGCAAGCGATGCGTTGGCCACGATGGCTGCGATCACGAGCCCGCGTTCCGGTGTTCGTGAGTTCGCCGACGCGAAGCGTGCGCCAGCCAAGAAGGCTTCTGCTGCGAAGACCGCGACCGCCAAGGCAGCCGCGACCAAGGCGCCAGCCAAGCAGGCTGCAGCCAAGAGTGTCGAGAAGACCGCAGTGCTCAAGCCAGCACGCAAGCCGGCCGCCAAGCCCGCCGCAACAGCGCGCAAGGCAGCTGCAAAGGCGAAAGCGAAAGCGCCAGCCAAGCCCACTAAGGCAAGTAGCTCGCGAGGCGGCAAGGGGCGAGGTAAGGCGAAGGCCTAACGCGAAGGTTCTGCGAGTCCGCTCACAGAAACCAGCGAGCCCGCTCGCAGGGGGCTGACTTCTTCGTCGCGAACCCTGCCCTCTTGAGAACGCTGCGGCCTTGAGGACTCAGCTGGCCTTGAGACTCAGCTGGCCTTGAGACGCCGGCCCCGCCGAGAGCCGATTCCGGCCGGCAACACCTACTTGAGGTTGTTCGCGAGCAGCTCGGGTGCGAGCGAGCCGGCCGAGCCGATCACCATCGCGCGCCGCCACGACTTGACTGCCGCGCGCACGTCGTCGTCGCTGGACTTACCGTCTTGAAGCACCGCTAATACCTGGCGCTGTGCTTCGCCGTGGCCGGCCGCCAGCAGTGCCTGCCAGCGATCGGCGTGTTGGGTCAGCGAGATCGGGCGGTCCATCAGGCGACTTAGCGCCGTTGGGGAGTCCTCGGCGCGCCGCAGAGCCCGCGCCAGCGCGGTCAATACTTCGGGATCCGTCGCGACGCGGAACAGGTCGCGCAGCAGCGGCGCCGCCCGCTTCTTGTCGCGACGTCCCACCAATTCGGCGGCGGCGGCACGCGTCGCGACCGGCATCTTGGTGTTGGTTGCGACCCGGATGGCGTGCTCGACGAGCCGCTTCGAGGGCGGGGCCAGGAAGCCTTCCATCAGTGCTCGGATGCGCGCCGGCTTACGTTCGTCGAGCAGGTGTTGCTCCAACGTGCCGTGCGTGCTGGCTCCGCCGATGGCCATCATCGCGACCAGCGCCTGCCGGCATTCCTCCGGCGACGAACTCTTCAGCGCGCGGGCGGCGATCTCGAGAGCGGGAAGGTGGCGGCTGCGCGTCAGCGTCAA
>TARA_R110002096_G_scaffold430346_3_pt1 | contig 11353 bp, 10 predicted proteins | sample TARA_R110002096 | Tara Oceans TARA_R110002096 (sample SAMEA4397295) | marine metagenome | biome: Polar Biome; feature: [DCM] deep chlorophyll maximum layer (ENVO:01000326); material: water (ENVO:00002006), including particulate matter (ENVO:01000060) such as... | depth 35 m | reverse complement strand
AGGCCATGAGTTTGCTCCTCCCGAGCCATCATACTGGTCAATCCATGCCTTGCGTCAACAGGCGTTCGACCTGAGATGGCGCATCCCATTGCGGCATGTGGCCGGCGCGCAGCACATGGACCGCAACGCGCGGCGGCATGTTGAAGATCTGGTCGCGGGGAATGATCGCATCCGCGATACCGAACAGTGCCGATACCGGCAGGCTTTCCGGCAGGGCGGCAATCGCGGATATCGTGTCGATGCATTGCGTATTGCCGCGCGCCATGGCGGCGGCCAGAGCTTTCAACCGGCCTTTTGCCAGTTGCGCTGCCATGGCCGACAAACCCTCCGCTGACAGGGTTGCAGCCTTCGGCCCCAGCAGCCGCAGCAAATGCGACAACTCCCCAACAGACTGCGCCTGGGCCATGCCGGACACAAACGCGCCATTGATCTCCAGGCCGCAGCCTGCGGGTGCAATCAGTGTCAGCCGGGCAACAGCCTGCGGCACTTCAGCGGCGGCGCGCGCCGCCACAAAAGCGCCCAGCGAATGCCCGACCAGATGCACGGGTTTTGCGACCCTGTTCAAATGCGCCGACAGCCAGGCGACAAGATCTTCCGGATGGTTGGCAACGTCCTCATTGCCGCCATGTCCAGGCAGATCGACCGCATCCACCATATGTCCGGCACGGCGCAGCGCGCCTGCCAGAGCGGCCCAGCCCGTTTGATCGCCAGCAATACCATGGACCAGCACAAACCCGCCTTCGGCATCTGCAGGCGCGTCCGGCCCAGCGGGAGCGGCGGATGCAATAGTATCGCCACCACACGCCGCATCGACGTCACTTGCCTCAATCCGCCCGCGCCGGCCGGTGCCGGAAATATCAGCCAGGGCAAAACCTGCCTGCTTCGCTTTTCTGCGGGCCAGCGGCGTTGCTCTGATGCTGCCGCCGGTAGATTTGGTTGCAGTTTTGGGTTGGGAACGCGCGCTTGGTGCTTCGCCAGCCGTTTCCGGCTCCGGTACCGGCGGTGTCGCCTCCGTGTTCATCGCGGGATCATCGCTCTCGATTTCCGCAATCGGATCGCCGACATCCACCACGTCGCCCGGCGTTGCCAGAATCTTCACCAGCTTGCCCGCGCCAAGGGCGGGATATTCAACAAGCGTCTTGTCGGTTTCCAGTTCAAGCAGCGGATCGCCGCGCTTGAAACTCTGCCCCGCCTCCACCAGCCAGCTGGCGATTGTGCCCTGCTCCATGGTTTCGCCAAGACGCGGCATGGCCAAGGTAATCATGGTCATGCCAGCATCATCTTTGCCGCATCAACGATCAGCTGCGGCGTGGGAACGGAGTTTTTTTCCAGCAGCGGCGACACGGATATCGGAATATCCTCGCCGGCAACCCGGATCACCGGATCTTCCAGGAAATCGAAACATTCTTCCGAAATCCGGCTCGCCAGCTCTGCCGCGACGCCGCAGGTCATGACGCTTTCCGCCACCACCATGGCCCTGCCGGCGCGCTCGACCTGCGGGCGGATGGTCTCAAAATCAAGCGGGTTCAGCGTGCGCAGATCAATCACGCAGGCCTGCACGCCGGATTTGGCCAGCGTTTCCGCCGCCGCCAGCGCGTAATGCAACTGCCGCGAATAGCTGACGATCACCAGATCATCGCCTTCGCGCATGATTTTCGCCTGGCCCCACGGGTCCGCTTCTGCCTCCACATCCAGCTCGCCCTTCATTGTGTAAAGCCCCTTGTGCTCGATAAACACAACCGGGTCGGGCTGGCGCATCGCCTGGCGCAACAGATGATAGGCGTCGGAGACAGTTGCCGGCATCGCAAGCCGCAGACCGGGCGTATGCATGACGTAGGATTCAAGGCTCTGGCTGTGCTGCGCCCCAGCGGAACGGCCTGTGCCACCCTGTGTGCGCAGCACCATCGGCACACCGATCTGACCGCCGAACATATAGCGGATCTTGGCCGCCTGATTGGCCAGCTGATCCATCGTCATGCCGATGAAATCGACATACATCAATTCGGCCACGGGCCGCAGGCCGGCCATCGCCGCGCCCACCGCCGCCCCCACAATGGCGGCTTCGGAAATCGGCGTGTCGATCACCCGTTCGCTGCCGAACTGGCTGATCAGATCCTTGGTCACACCATAGGCGCCGCCATAGCGGCCAACCTCCTCGCCCATGATGATGACATCCGGGTTGCTGGTCATTTCGTCCAGCAATGCCTGGCGCAATGCGTCTCTGTAAGTTGTCTCAACCATGATCGCCCCTCAATCCCGTGCCAATATGCGTTCAAGCCGGGTGCGGACCGGCTCCGGTTCGGGCTGCGAAGGGTCGTAGACATCGCGGAACATCGAGGTCAAAGGCGGCTCTTTCTGAGCGATGGCAAAATCGATCGTTGCATCCATTTCTTCGGCGATTTTGGCATCCAGCGCGTCCAGTGCGGCGCTGTCCATTTCTCCGGAACTGAGAAGGTTTTCGCGGGCCTGCAGCACCGGGTCTTTCTGCCGGCCTTCGGCTTCTTCATCCTCAGCGCGATAGGGCGATTTGTCCTTGCGGGCGTGTCCGTAAAACCGGTAGCAATCAATCGCCAGGAAGCCCGGTCTGCCGCGCCGTGCGCCGGAGACAAGTCTTTTGGCGGCTGCAACAACATTCAGCACGTCCAGCCCGTCGACGGTTTCAGCGGCAAGGCCAAAGGCGCTCGCCCGCTCATGCAACTCAGTGTTAGCCGTTGCCTGATCAATCCGCGTGCCCATGCCATACTGGTTGTTGATGCAGACAAACAGCACCGGCAGACCCCATAGCGCTGCCATATTCATGCTCTCGTAAAGGATGCCCTGTCCGGTCGCACCGTCACCGAAGAATGCAACGCTGACGGCTTCGGATTTCCTGTGCCGTGCCGCCAGACCTGCCCCGACCACAGCGGGAATACCGCCGCCGACAATCGCATTGGCACCCAGATGGCCAAGGCTCATATCGGCGATGTGCATCGATCCGCCCTTGCCAGCACAATAGCCCGCTTGCTTGCCGGCAATTTCCGCCATCATCCGCGCCGGATCGGCACCACGGGCAAGAAAAATGCCATGGCCGCGATGGTGAGTCGTAAAGCTGTCGCCATCACGCATCTGCGAGCAGACGCCAACCGCGGCGCTTTCCTCGCCGATCGACAAATGCAGCATCGAGCCGGCCGACTGGCCGCGCACAAACAATTCTCCGACGCACTCTTCAAACAGGCGCACCCGTTGCATCATGGCGTAATGGGCAGCCAATTCCGAATTGCTGCCCTGCTGTGTCTCAAGCACTGTCATATCAATCCGTATTGTCTGGCTTTGTTGCGCAAGAATGGCAGCCCGTTTTCCATGACTTCCGCTTCGCCGCTGGCCACCGGCCGCCACACCGAAAGCCCGAAGGCCAGTTCCGGTGGCATATTGATGAAGCTTTCCATCGCCAGTCCGCCCTTGAAATCGACCGCCCGCAATGTGGCGAAAATTTCATCCCATCCCACCGTTCCGGCACCAGGTGTGCCGCGGTCGGATTCAGACAGATGGATGTAGCGCAGGTGATCGCGGGCATCGAGAATGCCTTGCGCGATTCCCTTTTCCTCGATGTTCATGTGGTAGGTGTCGAGATGCACGAACATGTTGTCCGCGCCGACCCGTTCGATCATCGCGACAGCCTGCCAGCCGGTATTGAGCAGATGTGATTCATAGCGGTTGACCGGTTCGATACCGAACAGCAGACCAAGCGATTTCGCATGTTTTGCCGTGGCCTCAAGCGCCTTGGCAACATTATCCAGTTCCGCGTCGGTTGCCGGCATACCGCTGCGCTCGCCAATGCCGCCATAGGTGACGCCTGACAGCGCCTCGCTTCCCATTGCAGCCGCCTTATCAAGTGCCTGTTTGAGAAAATCCACGGCGCCATCGGGATTGCGCGATGCCCAGACCGCTTCCGGCAACCCCAGAGAACACACCGAGCGCATGTTGTGAGCCTCAAGGGTTTTGCGGCTGTGTTCCGCATCAACCGAAGGCGGATCAAGCAGCGCTATCTCGAGAAAATCCATTTTGTAGGACGCCGCTTTCGCAACCGCCCGTTCGCAACCTGCTCTGTCCCAGGTCATTGTCCACATACTGGTATGAACGCCAAAGCCTTCCATCGGATCCTCTTTTTTCAACTGTTCTGCAAAATCGCTTCTGCAAGTGTTTCATCCAAAAACAACCGGTCGACAAAACCGGCCCGCAACACTGCCACAGTAGCTGTCGCCTTGGTAGCGCCACCGGCCGTTATCACCACATCCATGGCACTCATTTCATCGGGCTTCACACAGGGCGTGCATTTGTTCAGTGGCATATCGGCGATTGAACCATCCGCCTTGAAGAACACGCCGCAACAATCACCGACCACATCATTGTCGCGCAGCTCATCAAGCTGCTCGGGACTGAACAGCCCGCTTTCAAACAGAATTGCACCATCGCGGCATTCGCCGACACTCATGATGGCATGGGTCGAACTGCGTGCCACTTTCATCGTCTCGCGCACCAGCCGCTGGCTCATGATCAACTCACATGCGGCGGCATTATCGGCGACAAACGGCGCTGGCATCAGCATCGCTCTGCCACCGGTTTGCGCAGCCAGCCGCACACACACATCAACCGGTGCTGTGTGGATCGCATGGGTCACCGACCCCATCAGCGACACAAAAGTCAGATTCTGGTTTTTCAGACCGGCAAGATTATCCGCCATTGCCGACAGGGTGCGCCCCCAGCCGATGCCGATTGTAAAAGGCTGATCACTGCCGGCGACACGCGTCAGATAGGACGCAGCGAGAATGCCGACCGCAAGCCGGGCATACTCATAATCGTCGGGGGCCACGGGGACCGGTGCAACCCGCACTTCCTTGAGATTGAACTGTTCCGCCAGCTTGTCCGCCAGCGCCAGTGTCCGCGAGGTGCGGTGCTCAAGCGATATGCGAACCATGCCCCGGTCGCGCGCATCGGCCAGCAGACGCAGCACCTTGAAACGCGAAATACCCAGGCGGTCGCTGACTTCCTGTTGACTTAATTTGCCTACATAATACAGCCACGCCGCATGCGCGATCTCGTCATCTTGGCGCGTGACAGCCAGCATTCAGATCAACTCCTCCCCGACTTGGTTTTGACTCGCTTCGGGTCCTTTCGCCAGACTTCCGCCAGCGTATTGTAATTTTTTCAAAACGCCTTGACCAACACCTTTATCGTTATATAGTCACATACGTGCAGTCAATGCACAAGTGTTGCGAAGCGTCACTATGCACCGCTACAGCTTCGACAGAAACCGGCGTTCGCAGGCTTGCGTTGCGTCCGGTTTGTTGCTGGTATAGCGACTGGCTGCCAAAGATGAATTCGGCCGGAAACGTCCAGAATAGGACGTCCGGAGTAAACGCCCCCAAGGGCATCATGGAGGAATAGATGAAAAAACGTACAACTCTACTCGCCGGAGCATTGCTTGCCGGTACAGCGCTCGCCGCTGGTTCAACTGCGGTGATGGCTGAAGGCAAGTCAATCGCGACCGTGGTCAAGATTGCCGGAATTCAGTGGTTCAACCGGATGGAAGAAGGCGTCAAGGAATACGCTGCGGACACCTCCGACAATGCCTTTCAGGTTGGGCCTGCACAGGCCGACCCGCAGCAGCAGGCTGCGCTGATTGAAGACATGATTGCCCAGGGCGTAGATGCCCTTGCTGTTGTACCCATGTCACCGGAAGCATTGGAGCCGGTTCTCAAACGCGCAATGGAAGCGGGCATCACCGTCATCACCCATGAAGCGGCAAGTCAGCAGAACATCAATTACGACATCGAAGCTTTCGTCAATGAAGATTTCGGCGCCAATTTGATGGAACAATTGGCCACCTGTATGGAAGGCAAAGGCGAATATGCTGTTTTTGTCGGTTCGCTGACATCGCAGACCCACAATCAGTGGGTTGACGGCGCCATCGCCTACCAGAAAGAAAAATACCCCGACATGACAATGGTCGGCGACAAGAATGAAACCTTCGACGATTCCCAGAAAGCTTACGAGAAGGCACAGGAAGTTCTGCGCGCATTCCCCAACATCAAGGGTATGCAGGGCTCCGCATCCACAGACGTTGCCGGCATCGGACTTGCCGTTGAAGAACGCGGCATGGAAGATGCAACCTGCGTCTTCGGCACATCACTGCCCTCGATTGCCGGACAATATCTCGACACCGGCGCTGTTGACGGCATCGGCTTCTGGGATCCCTCGATTGCCGGTTATGCCATGAACAAACTCGCCGCGATGGTCATCGATGGCGAAGCCATAACCGACGGCATGGATCTCGGCCTGCCGGGTTATGAGAACATCACTCTGGACGGCAAGGTCATTTATGGACAGGCCTGGGTGAATGTGAACAAGGAAAATATGGCAGACTATCCGTTCTGATCCATACAATGCGGGCGGCGGCCCTATCCGCCGCCCAATCCTTTCTCATGACCTGAAGATTGCTTATGACCGAAGCAACGCCTGACGCCTTCATCAAGATGCACGGCGTCACAAAACGCTATGCGGGCGTCACAGCTCTGGATGATGTGGATTTCACAGTCAGTCCGGGCGAGGCTGTTTGCCTTGCCGGTGAAAACGGCTCGGGGAAGTCCACCCTCATTAAAATACTCGCTGGTGTCGAACAGCCGACCTCCGGTGAAATTTATATCAACGGCCAGCGCAGAGTGAATTTGAACCCGCGCATCTCGTCTGCAGCGGGCGTGATGGTGATTTTCCAGGATTTCTCGCTGTTCCCCAATCTGTCGGTCGCCGAAAATATCGCATTTTCTACCCAGCTCAGCAGCCATCGCCGGTTTTTCCAGCGCGCCAAATCGCGTGAACTGGCGAAAGAAGTGCTGCAGCGTGTCGGCGTTGATATTCCGCTCGATGCAAGGGTGGAAAATCTGCCCGTAGCCCATAAACAGCTGGTCGGCATCTGCCGTGCTCTCGCCTCCAACGCCCGCCTGATCATCATGGATGAGCCGACAACGGCACTGACCGAACGTGAGGTGCGCTCTCTTCTGGAGATCATCCGCCGCCTGAAGAACGATGGCGTCGCCGTTGTCTTCGTCAGCCACAAGCTGGCCGAAGTGCTGGAAGTCAGCGAAAGAGTATTTGTCCTGCGCAATGGCAAAAAAGTCGCCGAAGGCCCGGCAGACGAGTTTGATACCGCCTCCCTGACCCGGCATATGACGGGCCGCGACGTTGCTGAAGTGCCGCCCTCCGCGATTGACCCCGGCGCGCCGACTCTGATGAAAGTGTCCGGACTTGGCAAGGAAGATGTCTTCAGCGATGTCAATTTCGATCTGAAGGCAGGCGAAGTGCTGGGCATCACCGGCCTGCTCGGCAGCGGCCGCACATCCCTTGCCAAAGCCCTGTTCGGTCTGGCCGATCCCGATCAGGGTGAAATTATACTCAACGGAAATTCCATCCCGCTGGGTGATCCGATTGCGGCAGCTGCCGGCGGAATTGGCTATGTTCCGGAAGACCGCCTGACCGAAGGCTTGTTTCTGACCCAGTCTATCGTGCGCAACGTTGCGGTCGGCCGCCTCGAGGCCCATGAAAAGCACGGCTTTTTGAATCTGACCTCGCTGGTGGCGGAAGCCGCAGACTGGCTCAAGCGGCTGAAGGTCAAGACGCCGGATATCGAAGCGCCTGTCAAATCCCTGTCAGGCGGAAATCAGCAACGTGTCGCACTGGCCCGCTGGCTGTCGCGCAGACCCGGTGTTTTGATCCTCAATGGTCCAAGCGTTGGCGTTGATGTCGGCTCCAAGGCGGAAATTCATGGCATTATCCGCGATCTGGCCCGCTCCGGTATCGGCATCATTGTAATTTCCGACGATCTGCCGGAATTGCTCGCCACCTGCCATCGCATTCTGGTGATGAAGGCGGGCCGCATCGTCGACGAAATCGAAGGCATGTCGGTCAGCGAAACTGAACTCGCCCACAGGCTGGCATCATGACCAACTGGCTGCCAAAAGGATTTTTCATCCGCAATGAAACGCTGGTTGCGATTGTCATCATCGGTTTCTGCATTATTGCAACCTTGTCCGATCCGCTGTTTTTCTCGGTTACGACCCTGAGCGATCTGTTACGCGCCTCCATCGTGCTTGGCATCCTCGCCGTGGCGGCCATGCTGGTTCTGGTGTCAGGCGGTATCGATGTCAGCTTCACCGCTGTCGCAGTGTTCGCCATGTACTCGACAACCGTCCTCACCCTTGGCCTGTGGCCGGAGATGCCATGGTATCTGATTTTTGCCATCTCCATGGGAATCGGCGCATTGCTGGGTGCCGTCAACGGCATCTTCATCGCCGGCTTCGGCCTGCCAACGCTGATTGTCACGCTTGGAACGCTTTCAGTGTTTCGCGGCTTTCTGCTGACCTTTGTCGGCTCTGAGCGGATTTCCGCCCTGCCCCCGGAAATGCGGAACTTTTCCCGCCTGATGATTGCCCGCGGCACCACCGAAGGCGGCAATTTTTATGCCCTGCCCTGGGCTTTGGCGGCCCTGGTATTCGTTGTCGTGCTGACCTGGTTCATCCTGCAGAAAACCATGCTGGGCCGGTCGATTTTCGCCATTGGCGGCTCGGTCGAAAGCGCCCGCCGCATTGGCATCAATGTCCGGGCGACGCAATTCTTCATCTATGTCTATGTTGGTGCACTTGCCGGTCTTGCAGGCATTATTTTCGGTGCCATGGGGCGCATGGCTGATCCGTTTTCGCTGGTCGGCCTGGAATTGTCGGTGATCGCAGCCGTGGTGCTCGGCGGCGCGCGTCTGGTCGGCGGCTATGGCACTTTGACCGGCACATTGCTGGGTGTCGCACTGATTGTGCTGGTGCAGAACAGCCTGATCGTCATCGGTATTCCATCAACCTGGCAGTCGGTCACTATCGGCCTGCTGATCCTGATCGGAACCGGCCTGCCCGCTTACGAGGCGAAACGCGCCGCAGCCAAAGCCGCCTGAGGGAAACCCATGAACACAAACCCCAACAACGCAAATCTGATGCACACACCGGAATTCCGCCTTGCGGTGATTGCGATTGCGGTCTTCGCGCTGATGTCGTTTCTGTCGCCGGAGCGGTTTCTGTCGCCTCAGAACCTGACCTCGATGGCCTTTCAGTTTCCCGAATTTGCAATCCTTGCGCTGGCCATGACAATCACCATGATGACCGGCGGCATCGATCTGTCCGTCGTCGGCATCGCCAACTTCACGGCAGTCATCGCCGCCACAATTCTGACCCGCTTCTCCGGCCCCGAAATGAGCGTCAGCTTTGCGTTGCTCTGGTTCGGAATCGCGATCATCGTGTCGCTGGCGATCGGTGCCATTTGCGGTTACATCAATGGCGCGCTGGTGGCCTATTTCGGTTTGCCGCCGATCCTTGCCACGGTCGGTTCCGGCCTGGTGTTCACCGGTTTTGCTGTCGCCATGACCGGCGGCAGTGCGGTTATGGGATTTCCCGATGTGGTGGCATGGCTCGGCAATGAACGCCTGTTCAGCATCCCGGTGCCGCTGATCGTCTTTGCGGTGATGGCGATCGGGCTGCACATTGTGCTGACCCGCACAAGCTTCGGCCTGAAAGTCACGATGTATGGTGCCAACCCGCTGGCCGCGCTGTTTGCAGCGATCGACATCAACCGCATGCTGCTCAGGGTTTACATCATGTCCGGCATGTTTTCGGCGGTCGCCGGACTGGTCATCATGAGCCGCGCCAATTCCGCGAAAGCCGATTACGGCTCCAGCTATCTGCTGTTGGCGGTTTTGATTGCGGTGCTGGGCGGCGTCAATCCCTATGGCGGTTATGGCCGCGTGGTGGGCGTGGTGCTGGCCGTGCTGTCGATGCAGTTCCTGTCCAGCGGCCTCAACATGTTGCAGGTATCGAATTTCGCCCGTGAACTGATCTGGGGCGCATTACTGATCTTCGTTATGGTGATCAACACAACCAATTGGGCCGCGTTCAGAATGTTCCGCCCTGGCCCGGCTAAAACTGGCTGATCTGGCCGATCCGGCTGATCTGAAAGGAAACCATGAAAAAGATTCTCAACAATCCAAATGACTATGTCGATGAGATGCTGGCTGGCTTTGTCGCCGCCCATCCGCAATATTATCAGCTTTACGGCGAGACGGGAAAAGTTGTGGCGCGGGCCAGCAAAGCCCGGGACGGCAAGGTCGGTATTGTCACCGGAGGCGGCTCCGGCCATCTGCCGGTGTTCACCGGTTATGTCGGCGAGGGCCTTCTCGATGCCTGTGCCATTGGCGATGTCTTTGCATCGCCTTCCGCTGAACAGATGGCCGACGCCATTCGTGCCGCCGATCAGGGAGCCGGCGTTTTGCGGCTCTACGGCAATTACGGCGGCGACGTGATGAATTTCGACATGGCCGGTGATCTGGTCGAATTCGACGATATCACATGCAGCACGGTCGTGCTGGCAGATGATGTCGCCTCCGCGCCACCGGAGGAACGCGAGAAACGCCGCGGTGTGGCCGGCATGGTTTATGCCTTCAAGATAGCCGGGGCAGCAGCGGAAGAGGGCCGCGATCTCGACGCGGTGACGTCTGTTGCCCAGAAAGCCGCCGATGCCTGCCGCTCGGTCGGCGTTGCGCTGAGCCCGTGCACCGTACCGCAGGCCGGCAAGCCGACCTTTGAAATCGCCGATGATGAAATTGAAATGGGCATGGGCATTCACGGCGAACCCGGCGTATGGCGCGGAAAAATGCGCCCGGCTGATGAAATTGCCGGGGAAATGATGGACCGGCTTCTCGACGATATGCCACTGGCGTCCGGCGATCATGTCTCGATCATGGTCAACAGTCTTGGCGCGACGCCGCCGGAAGAGCTTTATATTCTCTACCGCATTGTCAAACAGCGCCTGGACGCGGCCGGCGCAACGATCGTCATGCCACTGGTGGGCCGCTATGCAACCTCAATGGAAATGTCCGGCGTCTCCTTTACCCTGTGCAAACTGGATGATGAGCTGGAGACCCTGCTGAAGGCACCGTGTGATTGTGAGTTCTGGAGGGTCGGATGAGCATTGATCGCGCCGCATTGATAGACGGCATCGCCCGCCTCAACGCTGCCATGCAGCGGGATTTTGACCTGCTCAATACCGCCGATGGTGCTCTGGGTGATGGTGATCTTGGTATCACCATGACACGCGGCATGTCGGCGATCAGCGAAAATGCCGAAAATCTGCCGGAGGATCTCGGCATGGCGCTGCTGCAATGTGCCCAGGCCTTCACCAAATCATCCGGGTCGTCCTATGGCACATTGCTGGCAACCGGCCTGATGGCAATTGCCAAAACGGTCAAGGGCGAAACCGAAATTCCGGCGGAGCGCATCTCGGA
>TARA_R110002096_G_scaffold16243_3_pt1 | contig 11359 bp, 11 predicted proteins | sample TARA_R110002096 | Tara Oceans TARA_R110002096 (sample SAMEA4397295) | marine metagenome | biome: Polar Biome; feature: [DCM] deep chlorophyll maximum layer (ENVO:01000326); material: water (ENVO:00002006), including particulate matter (ENVO:01000060) such as... | depth 35 m | reverse complement strand
TTTTTTTGGTTCGTTTTTTTGGAGAAGCAAAAAAATGAACATAAACAGAATATTAATTTTGCTTTTAGGCTACTGAAAAAATAAACGGATTTTATTATTATTTTAAATCATCAAAAATCACAATAAAAATAGAAACACATGAATCAATATTACAGCAAATTAGATAGTGAGCGTTTTGGTTATAAGGTTTTTAAAATAAATTCTTTCCCTACAGGTAACTTACAGGAATTCATTCAAGGTCTCAAAAATGAGGGAGTAAAGCTCGTTATTAGTCGATTAAACATCAATGAATTAAAACTAATTAATGAACTAGAGCGAGAAGGTTTTGAACTAAAAGACGTTCAATTGACACAAGGTTTTCAGTTAGAAAACTACGAACCCATAGCTATTAAAAATCAATTTGCAGAAATCAGAGATTTTCAAGCAAGCGACCTTCCTGAAATTGAGAAAATTGCTGCTACTGCTTTTGCAACATACGGTCACTACTTTGCTGATGAAAAACTAAAACAACACACTCCTGAAATTTACAAAGATTGGGCAAGAAACAGCTGTCTAAATAAACAATTAGTAGATATAATTATTGTTGCAACAATTGGTGAACAACCTGTTGGATTTCTTTCCCTTAAAATTAACGACAACGTTGCAATAGGTGGAATGGGAGCAGTTGCAATAAAGCACCAAAACAAAGGTCTTTTTAAAAGCATCAATTTAAAAGCAATGAACTGGGCAAAAGAAATGGCTTGTAAAAGCATTGAGCACAATGTGCTTGCAAACAATCTCCCTGTGAATGCAGCCTATTCCAAATTGGGTTTTCAAATTCAAAAATCGGAAGTTACTTTACATGGATGGATTTAACACATATAAGTAGAACCTTCTTCTTAATTAAAGATTGATTAATGAACATTACACTGTACGCTAAAAACTCTTAATTAAAAAAACTTTTTACTCTTAACTTAAGTCACTTTTAACTTATTCAGTATATGAATTGAATTAAAGTTTTTTTAACCACAGAGGTCACAAAGGTTTACACAAAGAGTCACAAAGTTTAAAGTTATTGAACAACCTGATTAAAGTTAAAAAATTCATAATTCATTTCGTTAATTGTCAATTGTACATTGAATATTCGTTCTTTCTTTTTCAAGTTTCTCATTTCTAGTTTCATCCTTCATCTTTTCTCCTTCATCCTTAGTCCTTAATCCTTCATCCACTTCTTAATTGTCAATTGTTTTATAAATCTCCAAATACTCCTCAGCAATCCTCTCCGCATCAAACCGTTTCACATTCTCCAAGCCTTTTTCAATTAATACTTCCCGTAATATATCATCTTGAATAAGCTGCAAAATGCCTTTACGAATAGCTGCTACAGAATAAGGATCTACCAACAAAGCTCCTTCTCCTGCAACTTCTGGCATAGAAGCCACATTGGAAGTAATGACAGGTCTTCCGACTGCTTGTGCTTCCACAATGGGTAAACCAAAGCCTTCATAGGTCGAAACAAAAGCCAACAAATCCGAAGCTTTGTATTCTTCAATCATTTCTAAATTGCTCAAATTACTTTTAATGGTAGAATCGACTTGATTACGGTCTAATTCAGCTTTCAACTCTTCGGTCTCTTCACCAATAATAATTAGTTCACACCTAATTCCTTTTAAGGCTTGAATTAGTCTGCTCAGGTTTTTATTCGCTTTGGTGCCAATGTGTAAAATCTGTGGTTTTGCTTCATTGAATACTTTAGGACTGTATTTCAACGGCAAAGTAAGTGGATTGTAGATGACCTGAATGGGTGTTTGAAAATTCCCAAGAGATAAGATTTCTCTTTTACTAAACTCCGAAATTGTAGTAACCAATGTCGCATTACGAATCGGCCAATCAAACCACAATTTTTGAAACAGCCACCTTTTGATACCCCTTTTTCTTTTTAAGGCTTCAATGTCGTGAATGGTGAGGATAGCATTTTTAAAAGGATACCACAGTAAATAATGATCATGTCCGCTGATGTGAAGCAAAGCTGCTTTTTGCTTTTTGATAAATTGAATGTTCTTAATTCTGTTAATCAGCCCCTTGCTTTCAAAAGGCAATTCAACTGCTTCAATTACTAAATAAGACAATATTGCTCCAAACACATTTTCAATGCTGTGGAAAGAGGCAATATTTTTTCGAAAGACCAGTAGTTTATTGGACAATTTCTTTTGGATTTTGTGGAAACAACTGAAGGTTAAACAACTTGAGTACAAATCTCAACAAAACAAAAAACAAGAGGGATTTTATTAAGTGATTGAAGATTTTGATAAAATCTGTTTCAGCTTTTACCACTTGAAAAAAGAAGAGTAGAAACCACAACAAGATGATAGGTGACCCACCTGCAAGGCCCTTGATTAATAATTTAATGATGAGTGCCAAGAACAAGCCATAAAGCAACATTGCCAACCAAGCACCATAAACTCCATAATTCGCATAAAACTCCCCAATTACCGATAAGCCCATCGAAGTTCCCTTGTTCAGATCAATGCCACTAATGGTTCTAAAGTTAATGAGTGCTTGTTCAGCACCTTTTTTATTGGGAAATAAAAAACGGGGTAAAATGGCTGACTCTATCGCTTCTGTAATGGTAGACCCTTTTAAATAAGCTTGGTTTTTCGGAACATTCTCCATGATCTTACTGATGATCCAACCCTGATTTAAGCGGGTATTGACATTAGCAGTTTCTTCCTCTTCTTGATTGGGGTTTAAATTTACAGTGGTGTAAGTAGCCTTGGGTGTAAATTCATTTTCCAATACATTGTAAAATGCAGCAAATACACTCACATTTCCTTGCGATTCCCAAATAATTGCGCGGTACTCACTTTTTACTACTTGTATGATGTATAAGCCTGAGAACCCTAAGCTGATAACAGCTAATTTTACAATATAAGTGGTACGGTCTGAAAAAAGAAAGAAAGAAAGAAAGGCTGCAAGGATAATTAAATCATGAAAAAACCCGGATTGGAGGGATAGGATCAACATAAACAAGAGTACGGAAAAAAAAATGCGGAATTTGTGCTTTGGAAAAAGAAACATAAAATGTGCTGCAGCAACGTAAATAAGCAAGTTAGAAAGGAAGAAGATAAATGAAATTTGCGGAATTCTGATGGTTCTTGAAACCAAGAAAGAAATTAAACCTATTGTTAAAACTAGCTTTGCGCTTTGTAAAGTATTCGCTCTATTTCTTTCAACATAAGTAGTAATTGCCGAGATACTTAAGCTATTTTTTAGCAAGATTAATCCCAAATAGAAAAAAATGACACCCGGAACTACAAAACTCATGTATGTTTCTTCCTCCACATACATATAATACTTGTAATGAACTTTACCAATGTTGTAGCCAATTTTCGCCCCTACAATCCACTGAGATGCTGCAATTAAAACAATTAGTTCCTTGATTGGCAATTCTTTTCCAATTTTGTGTAAAAAAATTAAAAAGAGGTACAAGGTAAATGAAATTCCAACAGCAGTAATTAATAAGTTGTTAGAAAGTAAAGCACTGTAGATAAAATATAGGCTAGCTAATAAAAATGTATTTAATTGTATATTCATTTAGAAATACGAATTTGAAATTAAATTAGGTAATAAAATGACTTTAAAAGTAGCTCAAAACTGACTTAAAAAAATTTTAAACGATTTTATAATGGTATTATATGAATATACTTCATTCTTACATTTAATAGCTTCTACTATTTTAGCTCTTTCATCAGGTGAATCTAGCCTATTATATAAAAAATACATAGCTTTTTCAAGTTCATGAACATCACCTGTTTTATAAGAAACACCAGTCCACTCATTAATTAAGTCTGGTCCACAACCACACGCTTCCGATACAATAGCAGGAATGCCTGCTGCAAACCCCTCATTTACAACTAAACCCCATGTTTCAGAATCACTGCTTAGAATCAAGCAATCTGTCTCAGTATAATATTTTTTGAGTTCAATTTGATTTTTAAATCCTAAAAAGGATATGTTTGAAGCATCACTTGCCTTACTAATACAGCCTTCGTAAAGTACACCTGTACCTATCATTAATAATTTAATGGATTGTATTTTGGCTGATAATTCTTTAAACGCTTGAATTACATCCATGGGTCTTTTTAATCCAATAAACTTACCCACCCAAATAAATGTAAATGAACTTTCAGCTCGTTTTATACCATCATTTTTCCAAAAAACTTGATCAACCGCATGCGGAGAAAAAATAATGCGCTGATCAGGAACGCCAAAATGTTTAAGGTAATCTCGGTTCCGTTTGCCCACTGACAAGAACGCATCGTATTTTCGTAAAAAGGATGGATAATACAGCTTTTTGATCACTTTTTTCCACAAAGGCAATTGTGGATTGAGCTGAGAGTCACCACGAACGGCTATAGGTATTTTATTTTTTTTACAATAATGCAATGCTTGGCGGTACATTTTTAGGTGCCAACCAAAAGTAACTACATGCGATGCCCCATAATTCCTAATTCGTTCGCCAATGGCAGGTGTATCACAACCTTTATAATAAGCGGATGAAGGTGCCTTTGCCCGATTGTCTAAAAACTCATAGACATAGCCGCTGAGCAAATCCACATCCCATTTAAAAGCTTTTCCAAAACCAGCTGCACCTTGTTGTTGAGCGTTGGGTTGAAAGCCATAAAAAACCTTTAAGTCCAATTCCTTGCTCATGGTAGCAAACAAAGGCGCATAGTATTGGATGGGATGAGAGACAATGATTGCAAGCTTAGCCATGAGCGTAAATTTTACTATAATCAGGTTCTAAATCCTCTGAATAAAAATCAACCCCTAAGCGACTTACAAAAGATAAAATAATGTCAATTTGTTTCTCAGTCAATTGCTTCTTCCAGCTATTTAAACGTTCATCATTTCCTTTACCTTCAAAAGAACTTTTTGTAAAACTTGTTTTACTTAACTGTTCATACAACCCTTTAGGCTCTTCAATATTATACCGGTTAAAAACTTTCTGAAATGCATTATTTGGATCTTTGATCAGGTGTTCATAAGAAAGGGTAACCCATTTTTTATCGTTCCATTCACTTTTAATTGGTGTTAACACATTCATGGCCCATTCTGCTGCTAAACGTTCTTCAACACAACTAATCGTATTAAGTACATCTTTGTATGGAGCATAGAACTCATCCGCAAACATGCGCATATTATAGTCATACTTATAATTGGTTTTATGCCAGTCAAATGCTCCAAAATGTAGTTGAGATGCTACAATAGCACAAGGATGTCGGACAAGTAGAATTGGGTTTATTTCAAAACGTTCGACTAACCACGGCAATAAATTATTCCCAAAACAAAACTTAAAAATAAAGGTATCTGATTCAGCCAACTGACTTAAATCATTAAATCGATAAAGTTTGAGGTTTACAATTGCTCTATCAAAGAGTTTTTTAAAAAACAATTCAGCATCCTTCCATTTAGCATCTTGAGGAATGTATTGATTCCATGAAATATCGACTTCATGTCTTTCAGGGTAGGCAAATGGATTGAATGTATTTATCTTATATTTATTGTATTTGAATAATGGTTCCCAAACTAAAGCTGAATTTGGTATTTGATTCAATGTTTGCGCCAACCAGGTAGAACCACCTCTAGGACTTGCAAAAACTGATAAAATTTTTGCATTAGAAGCTCCAACTTTACCCCCATTTGAAAAGTTTATATAATAAAAAAAATGAAGTAATTCTTTTATCTTATTCATTAAGACACTTTATTAAGCTCGTTAACTAATTGATGGGCTGATGCTTTAGCAGAGTACTTTTCCAAAAATTCTAGTCTAGGTTTCCAATCATTATCTTGAGCAAAAAAATACTTCCGTGTATTTATACTAAGCGATTTAACCAGCTCTTCATAGGACATTTTTTCAGAATAAATGGATAAATAATTACTAGCATTACACTCTTCTAATATTTTAACAGCAGAACTTAAGTGATGAAACACAGCAAATACAGGCCGCTGACTTAGCAAGGATTGAAATATTTTAGAGGCCGTATAGTGTTTCTCTGTACTTCCTAAAACTAAGACCCCTTTTGCCTGATTTAAGAAAAAGAGAATGTGCAAAAAAGGGAAGCGTTCATTTTTTTCATTAACCAATTTTTCAATCCCATATTCTGAGGCGTATTCACTTATTTGTTTGCCCGGATAATTCCCGGTTCCCAGAAAATACAGTTGCTTATTAGCAGGCCACTCCCCTTTCTCTTTTAAATCACGAATGCAAGCAAACAAGCTTTGTAAAAATAAATGCGATTTGGGTAAAAAAGCACCGGCATACACATAGGCGTCTTCTCCCGCTGCCCAAGGCAAGGTCACATTCTCCAATTGAATTTGATGGTCGTTCGGATCAAAGCCATAGGGCATTCCGACATGCTCAATGCTTTTATCTTTAAAATTTCGTTCCAAAACAGGTCGATAATAAGCTTCATTCACTCCACTTATTAAAGCAGCTTTTGATACGGCATAAGGTTCTAATACTTTAGCGACCAGATTGCTGATATAGGCTTTGCTCATAAAACGTCCCAACACATCTCTGGGTTTCACCCAAGGGTCTATGTAGTCAATACCATAGGGCACCTTAAATTTCTGATACAATCCTGGCAGCATTAAAGTAGTATAATAGGAAGGGATTGGCACCCAGATAAAATTAATGCGGCGTTCTGATAAAATTTCTTTGGCCTTTTTTCTCAACTGAAAAAAAGCCCTTAAGCCAATGTCTCCAATAGCTCCTTTCCTCTTAAAAGCCTTTACTTTGACTACTTCAGTAGTACCGCGAACCGTTTTTAAAAAAGCAGCATCTAATTTTTCTTCGTAAAAGGCCTCATGGACAGTTAAAATAATGGGGTGCCAATCGAAATCCGGCAAGAAATTGCTAATTAAACGCGCCCGATGTACCCCGGCTAAATTGGATGGAGGCCAATGAGGATAAATAATTAAAATATTTCTCATAATATCAATCCTTTTACCTGTCTCATTTCGTTCTCAATAGAATGTTTTTTTGCAACAGTAAACCGCTTTTCTTTGTCCTCAACTATTGATCTCTTTTCATCAATTACACCTTGCAAACCATTCATTAAATTTTCTTTTTCTAGTGTTATCAACTGACCATGAATTGGATTTTGCTGAATAAACTCAATTTGAGCTTTGGTACTAGTTGCTAAAATATACAAGCCTGCTTGAAAATAAGCCCAAATCTTGTTGGTCAAACATATTTGTCGATTATAATCTTCATTCCCATTTTCTAGTGCAAGACCTACATCAAAATCGGCTAGTAGTGCATGTAAATCCTCTTGAGACATTGCATCTATTGTGCTAATAAACGATTGTTTTGGTTTTATGATTCTATTTTCAAAATCAGAATTTAAATGACCGACCAATGTTATGCTCAGTTGTGATTTAAACCTCCAAGCAGCTTCTATAAATTCTTCTAATCCACGACCAAAAGAAATGTGTTGTGAAAACCAAATAAGTTTTAGTTTTTCATTTTCTTTCGAAACACTTGTAATTTTAAACTCATTTTCAGGAAATACATTGTTGATGGTGATTACCTTTCTTTCTATTAGCTTTTCAGTCTCTTGAGCAATCAAAGGTGAAGCAGCAGTGATGTATTTTGCTGAGGGTAATAAGTCTTTCATCAAGCGATAACGCCTTTGCCTTTCTTTGATTTTTTGATAAGTAATTTTCTCTTCCGGATGAAAGTCTTCCACATCAAATGAAAAAGTGACTCCCTTTTTTTTTGCCCAATGAAAAGCCGGATAAAGTGCACCCAAGGTATGCGCTTCAATATGCTCAAATTCAAAGGTGCTTTTCTTCAAATACTGCATTAATTGCCAAGAACGTTTGTTTGAAGCAAATGCCAAGTTCTTAGTTGACAGAAAATTATAATCTAGAAAACTTAACAAGCGATTAAGCACACTGCCTTTCAACCAAAAACCATAAGCTTGTTTACTTGCAGGAATACTTGTAAATTTCAATTGGTATTTATCTACCAAGGCATCATCTAGCTCATCTGCCCAATTATTCATTCGAAAGGCTAGTAGCTGACATTCAAAACCCTCAGCAGACCAGAATAAATAAGACTTTAATAACCTCGGATTAGTTGAAATACTTGCTGTTGTTATAAATAGAATTTTAGACTTGGTCACAATACTTAATTAGAACTTATTCTACCTGCGAAAATAACCAATCAACCTATTTATCTTCTCGTAATTTCTCTTTATTTTGCGTGCTAAATAAAGAGAAAATTGATTTTACCAAATTTACTAGTAGTTGGTGCTCAAAAAGCAGGTACTACCTCGCTTTATGAACTGTTAAAAACCCATCCTGAATTTCACTTACCTGTCAAAGAAATTAAATTTTTTCATCGTGATGAGCATTATCAGAAGGGAATAAATTGGTATGCTCAACATTTTAAAGATTACACTGGTCAAAAATACATTGGAGATTTCACCCCGGATTACATGGCTTATAGTTGGTCAGCTGAACGAATCTATAAACAATTAGGCAAAGACATAAAAATAATTTTTATTCTTAGACATCCTGTCAATAGAGCCTACTCTCAATTTAACTTTTTTCGAATGCATGGAGTTGAGAGTCAATATGATTTTAAAAAAGCTATCGAAAATGAAGAAATCGACTTAGAACAAAATAAGTTTACCAATTGGTATACTCCTGCCAATTATATTAGTAGAAGTATTTACACCCCTCAAATTGCGCGTTTTTTGAATTACTTTGACCAAAAGAACATTCACATTGTCATCTTTGAAGAATTATTTTTACAAAAAACAAAAGAATCTATTCAAGAATTAGAACACTTTCTTGATTTAAATTTAGTGCAATTAATTTCAAATCCCACAAAAAGTAATGCAAGCCAATTGCCTAGATATAAGAATCTAAAATTATTTTACATCAAAATAAAGCGAATTCTAAATCCACTAAAAATAATTTTTCATTTTTTTGGTGTCACTAAAATTTTAAAATCAATTAATCGAAAAGTTGAGAAAAACTTACAAAAAGCACCTGATAAGCTAAGTAAGAAACAAATAAACTCTATTACAGAAAAATATTTTTATAGAGATATTCTAGAACTAGAAAAGATTATTGGAAGAGAAATTAAGATTTGGAAATAGAGTTAACATAATAAGATACCGTCTGAAATCCCCAAATAAATGGAATTACTACCCTCATTTTTTTATGAATGATCCCCCATTTAATTTCAAAAAATGACATGGGGCTTAACAACCTCAATTTGGGATGGTAATAACAGGCCTTTAAACCATGTGTTTTAAGCAGTGCTAGTAGTTCTTTTTTATCAGGTGGACTGATCCACTCTTCAGCTACTATTGACTCCATAAATTTAAGTTCCAAGTCTTGGTTTAACTTTAGTCGAAATTTAAAATTTATTGATGAAACTGACTTTGATGACCAACGATTATAAACGGAGAAAACACCAAGTACATATGTAAATCGAGCTCCAATTATTGCTGCCATCGTAAAATATTCACGATCCTGTCCCACTTTTCGCTTGGGGTTCCATGCCTGTATTTCATGTAATCGCTTTGCGATACTTCTTTTTAATAAATAACTGTTGTTCGGCAGCCATCTATCTTCAACTAATGCCTTTAAGAAAGAATTATATTTTTTTTCAATTCTAACTTCTTCTCTTGTCTTTACAGCCCCTTCATAAAAATCCATTCGCCAATCGGAATAGGCAATGTCTAAATTGGAATGAGCTACTAAGAATTTTAACTGAGTGGCTAATTTTCCAGGTAAAAGCAAGTCGTCACTGTCCAGCCATTGAATGTAATCGCCACTAGCCTTAGTAAATCCAAAATTTCGTGCTTGATTGCCTCCTTTGCTTGGGTTTTTATAAATAAAAACTTCACTGGGGTAATTCGACTGGTATTCTTCAAGAATTCTCCAAGAATCATCGGTAGACTGATCATCTACCACAATGATTTCTTTTTGAAAATTTCCTTCTTGTAGTAAGCAACTTTCAATGCAGCTTGAAAGCCATTTCGAATTATTGTAGTTTGGGATAATGATGGAAACTAATGGCATTGCTCAGATAAGAAGTTTATAAATGTTTCACTATTTTTCTCTAAATTAAATGATTTACAGTATAACTGGTAAGCCTCACCCCTTCTCTGCTGCATTAAGTCTTTGGACTCATTGGCTAAGCCATCAATAGCAGCAGCAATTTCAGTAATTGTAGGTTGTGCACTCAATAAAACTCCATTTTTTTGATTTACCAACTCAGCAACCCCTCCAACATTTGTTGCAATCACAGGTACTCCTGCCGAAAAAGCTTCCATGATTACTACTGGTAAGCCCTCTGTTTCACTAACTAAAATTAAGGCATTTATCCCGTTTTGAGAAAAAAAGGAAGCAATTTCTTTCGGACTCAACCATCCCAGAAAATTAAGCTCACAAGTTGTAATATTCGCTTTGATGGAGCTTGCTTTTTCTTTTAGTTCATTCAAATTGGCCCCATCTCCAATGTGCGTCCACTTTATAGGCGTTTTAATGTGCCTCAAGGCTTCTACAATTAAATCTAAACGCTTTAAGGGCACTACCCTAGAGATGCTAAGTAAGTGAAATTTCTGATTGGCGTCAAGGGTATTTTTATCCATGGACTTGGCACCCAAATAATGTACCTGACTCTTTGATTGTATAAACGGATAGATTTTTTGAGCATAATTCTTTCCATGTTCACTAATAAATGTACAAATGCTTGCAGCTTTTAGCATTGCTGCTTTGTAAGGAAGGTAATTGGCATGCCTGAACTCATATAAATCAAATCCGTGCATTCTACAAATAATCTGTTGGAAACCCCATTTTTTTAATAATGGAATGAGCAATGCATTATTTATCGTCCATTGAAAGAATAAAACGGTCTTCTTTTTATCTTCCAATACTTTTAATTCTTCAAAAACAGCGTTTTTTACAATTAGATCGCTGTAAACCGTTGCTAAATACCAAGCGATGATGGCTTGTTTTCCCTTAAAAAAGGCTCTAAAAAGTTCTAATAACCAATTCTGTGGTTGAGATTTAGAAAACAGATGCTTAAGGTATTTAGGTTTTGCATACAAGGTTTGTTTAATGGTTGGTGCAACAACCCTTACATTCTTAGGAAAATTAAACAGATTGTCCTTTTTAAAAGTAAAAGGTACAATAATTACTTCTGCAAATTGCTTAGCTGCAGCTTCAATCTCTGCTGACTTCCAAGTATAATCAACAGAAAAAGGATAAGAATCTGTAAAGTAGTATAGCCGATTCATTTAAGATTTAAATTATTCAATTGATAATACCGCTTCTGAAAAGGACTAAGATT
>TARA_R110002096_G_scaffold290252_1_pt1 | contig 11362 bp, 10 predicted proteins | sample TARA_R110002096 | Tara Oceans TARA_R110002096 (sample SAMEA4397295) | marine metagenome | biome: Polar Biome; feature: [DCM] deep chlorophyll maximum layer (ENVO:01000326); material: water (ENVO:00002006), including particulate matter (ENVO:01000060) such as... | depth 35 m | reverse complement strand
GGCCTCGAGCGGCAGGAACGGATCGAGAAAGCCCTTGTGTTCGCCGGCGGTCAGCAAGCGTCGTTCGACCCCGAGTTTCTCCATCGATTCGACGAAACCAAAACTGTCCATGCGCACGCCGATCGAGCCGACGATCGTGGACTTGTCGGCATAGATTTCATCCGCCGCGGCGGCAACGTAGTAACCGCCCGACGCGCAGATGTCCTGTAATACCGCGTACAGCGGTATATCCGGGTATTCATCGCGCAAGCGGCGGATCTCGTCGTTGATGTATCCGGACTGGACCGGGGACCCGCCGGGGCTGTTGATACGCAGGATCACACCGGCCGTGCCGGAGTCTTCGAACGCCGCGCGCAGACCCGTGATGATCGCGTCCGCGCTCGCCCGTGAGTCGCTCGAGATCACTCCCTGCAGGTCGACGAGCGCGGTGAATTTCTCGCCGATGAGCCACGTCCCGCGCGAAAGATTCGGGATCGACAGGACCAGGATTGCGAGCAGGTACAGAAAGAACAGCGCTTTGAAAAACGTATTCCAGCGCCTTGCGAGACGCTGTTCGCGCAACGCTTCGCGCGCAAAGGCGCTCGCGACCTTGTCGTCGGTGTCTGTCATGAACGCTTGTCCGCCTCAGATGCTGTGCGCGCAAGTTGCCATCAGCACCCCGGCTTTGCAAGGTCGCCGGCAGCGGCTTGCCGCGCTGGCGCTGGATGGCGACGGCTCAGGGTGCGGTCAGTGTTTCCAGGTGTTTGGGGAGTTCGGTAAAGTCGTCGAGCATGAACATCGGGCGGTGCCGGCGCAGCTGCCCGGGCGCATGAGCGCCGTAGGATACGGCCCCGGCGCGCATCCCGGCGGCGGTGGCCATCGCGAGGTCGTACTCCGTATCGCCCAGCATGCAGGCGTCCCCGGGGGGCAAATCGAGGTCGTCGAGAATTTCGTGCAACATTGCCGGCGAGGGTTTCGGTTCTGATTCATCGGCCGTGCGGGTCGTCACGAACAACGACGTGAGTCCCGTCTGCGCCATCGCGCGCGCGAGTCCGGCACGGCTTTTGCCCGTCGCGACGGCGAGGTACATGCCCGAGGATTGCAGGATGCCGAGCGTTTCGCGGACCCCGGGAAACAGGATCGGGGTGTCGGCAATCGCAGCGTACTGGCGGCGATAATCGGCGACGATTTCCGCCCGTACCGGTACGGCGAGTTCGGGACTCAGCCGCGACACCGCATGCTCGAGACTCAGGCCGATGATATGGCGAATCGCACTGTACGCCGGCGGCGGCAGGCCGAGCGCGCAATACGCCGCGGACATCGCCGCGACGATCGTCGCTTCGGAATCCATCAGGGTTCCGTCCCAGTCGCAGATGAGCAGCTTGATCACGGCTGACGCAGGATCTCGATGTAGCGTTGCAGTTCGCGCGGCAATGGCGCCGTGACGGCGCGTCGTTCGCCACCCGCCGGCGATCGTAACTGTATCGAACGGGCGTGCAGGAACATGCGTTTGAACCCACGCTCACGGTGGCGGCTGTTCAGCTCGGCGGTGGCGTATTTCTTGTCCCCGATCACGGGATGACCGAGAGCGGCGGCGTGTACCCGGATCTGATGGGTCCTGCCGGTCGTGATTTCCGCTTCGACGAGGCAGCTGTCGGCGAACGCTTCGACGGAGCGGAACCGCGTATGGGCGGTTTTGCCGCCGGCGGCGACTTCAGTCCGCTTCTCACCGCCGTGTCGCGTCGTTTGCAGGCACAGGTCGACGTCGACCTGCGGCGCGGAAAGTGCGCCGTCGAGCAGCGCGACATACGTCTTGTGGCTGGCGGGCGAGCGCAGCTGTGCCTGCAGTTCACGCAGGCTCGGATAGTCTTTTGCGAGGACGAGGCAACCTGAAGTGTCGCGGTCGAGACGATGAACGAGTTCGATGCCCGGCACCGCCGGACGCAGATGGCGAACGACGTCGACGACGCCGAACTGCAAACCGGTGCCGGCATGCACCGCCATGCCGGCGGGTTTATTGAGGATCAGTACGGCCGCGTCTTCGTAGATTATCGCATCACGCACGAGCGCGAGCGTCGCCTCGCTTAAGGGCCGGGGGCCCGATTCCTCGGCATGAACCGGTGGCACCCGAACCGTGTCGCCGGCCGCAAGTTTGCGGTCCGGCCGTGCACGGCCGCCGTTCACCCGCACCTCGCCGCGACGGATAATTCGGTAAATGAACGACTTCGGGGCGGGTTTGAGCAGCGCGGCGAGAAAATTGTCGAGCCGCCGGCCGGCTTGATCGGTGCCCACTTCGACGAGCCGTACCTGTTGTTTCGACATGTGGGTTAGAGACGGTCCGTCAGGGGCGTGGATTGCCCGGTTAGCCTAACACTGCTATATTCGCAAGCCGCTGTGGGGGCGGCTGGGAATCAGATGATTTTCCAGCCAGTCCAAGCAGTTAGCGCCTAAAGCGACAACATTCTAACAAATTGTCGCGAGGCCGAACTGACGGGTGCTGGGGCGCACGAGACTTATCGTTCCTTCTCGCCACTACAACGAAAAATGACACGCAAGGCCGGACGGCAGACCGCAAAATCCTCCGGCGTCGCGTAGCCCTTTCCCGCGAGGAGGGGAATTTACAACACTTGAAACAACGACGCGTACTGGGAGAAATCGAGCACGTTCGAGCCCACGCGCCACGACGCTCATTAACGCCACGTCACAAGGTACGACGCTGCAGGTTCGACGATCACGAGGCAGCACTGTGACGGTTGGCGCCGCGAGCGCTAACAGTAGGATTTAAAAATGAAAAGAATGCTGATTAACGCAACTCAGCCGGAAGAGTTGCGCGTCGCTATGGTTGATGGCCAGCGGCTGTACGATCTCGACATCGAAGCGACCGGTCGCGAACAGAAGAAGTCGAATATCTACAAGGCGAAAATCATGCGCATCGAGCCCAGTCTCGAAGCCGCTTTCGTCGATTACGGTGCCGAGCGCCACGGCTTCCTGCCGCTGAAAGAAGTTTCGCGTTCGCTGTTCAAGGAACAACCGAAAAGCGGCGGCCGGGTGAACATCAAGGAAGTTCTGAGCGAAGGCCAGGAAATCATCGTCCAGGTCGAAAAAGAAGAACGTGGCAACAAGGGCGCGGCCCTGACGACGTTCATCTCGCTGGCGGGGCGTTACCTCGTTGCGATGCCGAACAATCCGCGCGCCGGCGGAGTCTCGCGCCAGATCGAAGGCGCGGATCGCGACGAAGCCCGTGAGGCGATGGCTGGAATGGAGATCCCGGAAGACATCGGGCTGATCCTGCGCACCGCCGGGGTGGGCAAGTCCGCCGACGAACTGCAATGGGACCTCGATTACCTGATGCAGCTTTGGGAAGCCATCGACGAGGCCTCCGCGTCCCCTGCCCCGTTCCTGATATACCAGGACAGTAACGTCATCATCCGGGCCCTGCGTGATTATCTGCGCAGTGACATCGCCGAAATTCTGATCGATGACCCGGCCCTGTTCGAGACCGCGCGCGAGTTCATGCAGCAGGTCATGCCGCAGAATCTCGAGAAGCTGAAGTGCTACGAAGACAGCGTGCCGCTGTTCACCCGCTACCAAATCGAAAGCCAGATCCAGACGGCATTCAACCGCGAAGTACGCTTGCCGAGTGGCGGATCCATTGTTATCGAGCCGACTGAAGCGCTGATCACGATCGACATCAACTCGTCGCGAGCGACAAAAGGCAGCGATATCGAGGACACGGCGCTGCAGACGAATCTCGAAGCGGCTGACGAAGTGGCGCGGCAACTGCGGTTGCGCGACCTCGGCGGGCTCATCGTCATCGACTTCATCGACATGCTGGCCTCGAAAAACCAGCGTGCGGTCGAAAACCGGCTTCGGGACGCCGTAAAACTCGATCGCGCGCGGGTACAAATCGGCAAGATTTCCCGCTTCGGTCTGCTCGAGATGTCGCGTCAGCGTATTCGCCCGTCGCTCGCGGAATCCTCACACGAACTGTGTCCGCGCTGCGAGGGTGTCGGCAACATCCGCAATACGAAATCGACCGCGCTCGCGGTCCTGCGCATCATCGAAGAAGAGGCAATGAAGGATTCCACGGCGAAAATCGCCGCGCAGGTTCCGGTCGATGTCGCGACATTTTTGCTCAACGAGAAGCGCCAGGACATTACCGGCATCGAGGATCGGCAGAACGTGACCGTGCTCATGATCCCGAACCAGAATCTCGAGACGCCACACTACGATATTCAGCGGATCCGGGATCAGGACGCGGCGAAGTTCGAGGGCGACGAAAGTTACTCGATGGTCAAGGCGGTCGAAAACCCGACGATGAACCACCGCGATCTCGAAACGCCGCAAAGCGAGGTTCCCGCGGTCCGCGAGATCGCGCGGAACGTACCGAAGCCCGAGACCCCGAGCGCGGCCGAGGCACGGCCAGGACTCGTGAAGCGGTTCATGCAGGCCGTGTTTGGTGCTGATACGCCGCCGGATGCGGTGACACACAAAGGCGACAGGGATACGAGCGAACGGACCCAGCAGCGGCGTGGCTCGGGTAGCCGTAACCGGCGTCCGAATCGCAGTTCGACCGGCTCGGGAAACCGGTCGCAAGGGTCAAACGCACGCGGTAACAGCAGCAATGGCGATGGCCGCAAGACGAAGCAAAGTCGTGGTGGATCGTCACGGAGTGAAGGCGGCTCGCGTTCGCGCGGACAACGCAAGAACAGCGGCGAAGGCGGTTCTTCTTCGGGTGGCAGCAACCGTGGCGGGCGTCGCGGCGCGAAGGATTCGAATCGTGAGCCGCGCTCAGACAACAAATCCGGCGCCGCCGACAAGGTGGAGCGTGAGCCCGTAGAGGCTAACGGTAATGTGGCGGCCCCGCCGCCGCCGTCGAGTGCGCCGGCCAGGGCGACTGACGTCGACCACGAGGCGCCAACCGAGGTGAATTACGCTGCGCCGAAAACCGCGCCGGCAGCGGGCGGATGGCAGCCCGCGGCAGGCGGTACGGCCGTGGCCGCCGTCGAAACACCGGCGGAAGCGCCGGCGCAGAAAGGGAATGCCGGCGGCAGCGAGGAGCGCGCGAATCAGGGCGAATTGCCGCTCGACCCGCAGTAATTAACGAGCGTGCGGGACCCGGCTTGCGGCGGCGTTCAGCTCGCCTTCGCGAGCGGGGTAGCCGCGGTCATTTCCCGCGTGCGGTGAAAGCGGATATCCGGCCAGCGTTCTTCCGTCAGCTGCAGATTGACGAGCGTTGGCGCCATGTAGGCAATAAAATTGCCGCCATCGAGCGCAATATTGTCGGCGAGCTGCCGACGGAATTTCTCGAGTACCGCCGCATCGTCGCACGATATCCAGCGCGCGGTCTGATACGGGGCCGGCTCGAACGCGCAGTCGACGTTGTATTCGTGCTTTAAACGCCAACTCACGACATCGAACTGCAGCACACCGATCGCCCCGATGATGAGTTCGTTGCGATTCGTGACGCGAAATACCTGGGCCGCACCCTCCTCGCCAAGCTCTGTTAATCCTTTCAGCAGCGCCTTGCCGCGTAACGGGTCGAGCGAGCGCACACGCCGGAACATTTCCGGGGCGAAGCTCGGAATGCCCTGAAACGTCATCGACTTTCCGAGCGTAAACGTATCGCCGATTTGAATCGTGCCGTGGTTGTGTACGCCAATGATGTCGCCGGCCCAGGCGGCATCGGCATGGTCCCGACCCCTCGCCATGAACGTGAGCGCATTCGCCACCGTGGTATCGCGTCCCGTGCGGACGTGGTGCAGTTTCATTCCCTGTTCGAATTTGCCGGAGCAAATCCGCAGAAAAGCGATGCGGTCGCGATGTTGCGGATCCATGTTGGCCTGAATCTTGAACACGAAGCCGCTGAAATCCTTCGAATGCGGATCGACCGGTTCGGCATCGGTCTCACGCGCCTGCGGCGGTGGCGCGACTTCAACGAAGAAATCGAGGAGCTCCCGGATCCCGAAATTGCGTAGCGCGGAGCCAAAAAAGACCGGGGTCTGCCGGCCTTCGCGGTAGGCATCCACGTTGAATCCCGTGCCGGCGCCCTCGATCAGTTCGATTTCCTCGTCGAGTCGCGCGAGACCTTCGGTGCCGAAATGTTCAGTCGCGCGCGGGTCCTCACGCTTGAGGGTTGGCGACGCTTCATAAAGCTTGTCCGACGGACGGTCGCGTTCGAACGCGATCAGTTCGTCGCGCTTCAGATGATACGTACCGCCAAAGTGTTGACCCGAGCCGACCGGCCACGTCACCGGGGCGCACTGGATATCGAGTACCTGTTCGATTTCGTCGATCAGCTCCAGCGGTTCGCGCGCATGACGATCCATCTTGTTGATCAGCGTGATCACGGGTGTTTTGCGCAGACGGCAGATTTCGAGCAGCTTGATCGTTCGATCCTCGACCCCTTTCGCCGCATCGATGACCATGAGTGCGGAATCAACCGCTGTCAGCGTTCGGTAAGTATCCTCGGAGAAGTCCTCGTGACCGGGCGTATCGAGCAGGTTGACGACGCGGCCACCGTATTCGAACTGCATCACCGAGGATGTTACCGAGATGCCGCGTTGCTGTTCGATCTCCATCCAGTCGGATGTTGCATGGCGCTGACTCTTGCGCGCTTTCACCGCGCCGGCAGTATTGATCGCCCCGCTGAGCAACAGCAGTTTCTCCGTAACCGTTGTTTTGCCGGCATCCGGATGTGAAATAATCGCAAACGTGCGCCGACTGTCGATTTCCCGGGTGTCACTCATACGCCCGTGCCCCCGCATTCGAGTACGGCATAGGCGATCGCGTACTCCGTCTCATCGGCCATGCTGACAAAACTCGCACTGATCCCCTCGCTCGCGGCGAGCGCGGCGACGTTATGCGAAAACACGAGCGAGGGTTTGCCGGCCGTGTTGTGCTGAACTTCGATTTGCCGCGGTGAAACACCCTGCTTGAATCCGGTGCCGAACGCCTTTGACGCCGCTTCTTTCGCCGCGAAACGCATCGCGAGGAAGCGTACCGGGCGGCGCGCGGTTGCGAATTGCCGCAGTTCGGTCAGACCCAGGATCTTCTCCGCGAAGCGCAGGCCCCAGCGCGTGTACGCACGCTCTATACGCACGACTTCGACGATGTCGACCCCGATCCCGTAGATCATCGACGGGCCTCCACGAGCAGTCGTTTCATTTCGCGCACGGCCTCGGCGAAGCCGGAAAACAGGGCTCGGGCGACGATCGCATGGCCGATATTCAATTCACCAAACTCCTCGACGGCAGCGATACGGGCGACGTTCTGGTAATGCAGACCATGCCCGGCGTTGACCTGCAGACCGGCTTTCACAGCAAGCGATGCCGCGAGGACGATTTTTTCGAACTCCGTTGCGCGCGCGGCATCCGATTGCGCATCGGCGTAATTGCCCGTGTGCAATTCCACCACCGGGACCCCGGCGTCCGCGGCGGCACTGATCTGGTCGGCGACGGGATCGATGAACAGGGAAACCTCGATTCCGGCAGCCTGCAGTGCGCTGCAGGCGTCCGTCAATGCCGCGCCCGCGGCGATCACGTCGAGCCCGCCCTCCGTCGTCAGCTCCTCGCGTTTTTCCGGCACGATGCAGCATTTTTCCGGGCACACGTCGAGCGCGAAAGCGAGCATTGACGGGGTTGCTGCCATTTCGAGATTCAGCGGTACGGTCAGGCATTCGTTCAGAAACCGCACGTCACGTTCCTGGATATGGCGTCGATCCTCGCGCAGGTGCACGGTGATGCTGTCCGCGCCGGCGTCCACCGCGGTATAGGCGGCCTGAACCGGATCCGGGTAGCGCGTGCCGCGTGCTTCGCGGATGGTCGCGACATGGTCGATATTGACCCCAAGTTCGATGGCGGGTTTCATCTGAAGGACGGTAAGTTTCGTCGAAAAAATTGCAGCCCGTTAGTTTAGCGTGTCCGCACGGCTTCGGACAGCGTTCGCTTACGGCTTCAGTCGCGATTGCCCGGCGCCCGGAACAGGGTTCGCGACGCCAGCGGTCGATCGCCGATGTAATGGTGCAGGACGAATCGCATCAGGCGTTTCGCGTCCGGCCAGCGTGCCGGCTCGAATTCGCCGCGGCCGTCGAGCGCGAGCAGGGTCGCGCCGCTGACCGTGATTCCGCGGTAAGTGCTCGGGTTGAGCATGGGCCCCTGCTCGACGACGTAGTGATAGTTCGTCCCGGCATCGATGGCAGCGCCGCTCTCGACGTCGGTGGCGAGTTGTAGTCCGTAACCGCAGGCATCGAGCAAGGCCTTTTCGAAGCTGCGTAACGTCGGCTCTACGGGGCACCCGGGGTGTCCTAGCTTGTGCAGCGTTTGCTCGTATGCCGCAAATACATCGGCGTTCGGGTCGTCGCGCCCGGTCAGGCGCATGACGAGTTCGTTCGCATAGAACCCGCTGTACAGATGGGTACCGTCGAGTGCGAGCGGCGTTCCTGCGGTGTCGTAGTCGACGAGCGTGTGTAGTTCCCCGCGACCGACCCATGTCATCGTGAAACGCTGAAACGCCTGCAGTGGTGCCGTCGCGCGCTTTTTGGGCCGCGCCGCGCCCTTGGCGATGACCCCGACCCGACCGTATTCGGCCGACAGGCAATCGAGCAGCAGGCTGCTCTCGCGATAGCGTCGTCGATGGAGGATGTAGGCCGTGTGTGGAAGGCTGCGCAAGGCGGCGCCCGCGTTATTCGCCGAGGTCGAGTTCGCGCAGCGCGTTGATATCGTCAGACCATTTGCGTTTCGTCTTCACCCAGGTCTGCAGGTAGACACTGCGCTGGAGCAGATTCTCGATGTCCTTGCGCGCGGCCGTCGCGATGGCTTTCAGGCGCTCGCCCTTCGCGCCAATCACGATGCCTTTCTGCCCTTCGCGTTCGACCCAGATTTCCGCATCGATTTCGACCCCGGTGGGTTTCTCGCGGAAGTCCGTGATGACGACTGAAACGCTGTAGGGCAGCTCCTCGCCGAGCCCACGGATGAGTTTTTCGCGCAATAACTCACCGACGAGGAAACGTTCGCTTACGTTCGTGACTTGATCCGCCGGGAAGCGGTGTTCAGCGACGGGAAGCTTCTCCGCGAGGATTCCGAGCAGTACGTCGACATTGTCGCCGGTGCGCGCATTCGTGGGCACGATGTCGTCAAACTCGTGGCGCGCCTGTATGTCCGCGAGCACCGGGAGCAGATCCGATTTCCGGTGCACGAGGTCATGTTTGTTCAGGGCAAGCACCTTCGGGCACGTAAGATCCGAGAACAACGTGACGACCCTGTCATCGTCCGCGTGCCAGCCGCGTGCCTCGCCCAGCATGAGGACGACATCGACGTCGCTGAGCGCGGCGTGGATCTCGCGATTCATCATCCGGTTGATTTGCCGTCCCGGGCGCTGCTGCCAGCCCGGCGTGTCGACAAAAATCATCTGCGAGGTGCCGGTTGTGGTGAGCCCGAGAATTTGCTGCCACGTGGTCTGGGGCTTGCGCGAGGTGATGCTGATTTTCTGACCGACAATGCGGTTCAATAACGTCGACTTGCCGACGTTCGGTCTGCCGACGATCGCGATCGTGCCGCAGCGGTTCGGGGTGTCAGGCATGCGAACTCTGCTTTTCGAGCCGTTCGAGCATCAATTGCGCCGCGAGTTGTTCGCCGGCCCGGCGACTGCGCCCGGTAGCGGTTGCGGGGTTCGGTTCCGATTCGACATGACATTCAATCGTAAATCGTTGATCGTGCGCGGGGCCGGTCGTACTCACGGCGTTGTAACGCGGTAGTGCTTTGCCGCGTGACTGCAGGTGCTCCTGCAGGCGAGTTTTCGCATCCTTCTCCGAGCGTTGCGGATCGACGGCAGCGAGCGCGGAACCGAACCAGCGGAAAATTTCCTCGGTACAGGCCGCGTGGCCGCCGTCGAGATAGATTGCGCCGATGACGGCTTCGAGTGTGTTGGCGAGGATGGAGTCGCGCCGCCAGCCGCCGCTTTTGAGTTCGCCCTCACCAAGCACGATGTGTTCGCCGAGCGAGAGTTCGCGGGCGACGCGGGCCAGCGTTTCCTTCCTCACGAGCAGCGCGCGGGAGCGGGTCAACTGCCCTTCATCGGCATCCTTGAACTGCCGGTAGAGGCATTCCGCGATCACCTGACCGAGCACGGCGTCCCCGAGAAATTCGAGGCGTTCGTTATTCGTCTTCGCGGCGCTTCGATGCGTCAGCGCAAGTTGCAATAACGCCGGGTCGGAGAACTCGTATGCAAGGAAGTCAGGCACGTTCTGGCGGGTTGCGGCAGCGTTCGACTCGCCCCTCATGCACTAGTCCGTCACGGGTACGCCGAGATCGAGTGTCCTGTTGTAGTTAAGGACAACGTCGAGGTCGCCGAAAAACGGGCCGCGTATTTCGTAATTCAGACTCATGGTCTTGCCCTTACCGCCTTTCTTCTTCTTGATCACGAGAATTTTCGCGAATTCGGATATACGCCAGCGGTCGACATCGGATACTTCGAACTGGCGTCCAATTAGATTCACGATTTGCTGCTTCGACATGCGCGCCGACTCCGGCTGTGCCGCGATCTTCTCAAGCGCGAAATCGACTTTTGTCTTTTCGTTATACAGCGGGAAAAGCTTCATCGCCGTTACGGCTACGACCCCTAAAATAATGCACAGATAAATCAGCCCGCTCAGGGTGATGCCGCGTTGTCGATAACTGCCAGTCATTGATAGATGCTCCCATGCCGGATGGCTGCGCATATGTGCGCAGCCGCATTGTCACGTTGTTTCACCGCTTCATCAGCGTATTTTAGACCCGATTCGGCTGAATGTCGGGCCGTTGTCCCAGTTCATCCAGATCATGAACGCCCGTCCAATCAGGTTTTCGTCCGGGACAAAACCCCAGTAGCGTGAATCACGGCTGTTGTCGCGGTTGTCTCCGAGCACGAAATAGCTGCCTTCGGGCACGACCCCGGAGAAATCCTGGTTGTGACCGTTCGCGGTGACGAGGATCTCGTGTTCACGTCCGGCCAAATCCTCTTCGAGCACGCGTGCCCCGGTATGGACGGACGCGGATTTCAGGCCGACATAGGTACCGACCGCGGTTTGCTCGACGGCCTCACCGTTGATGAACAGCTTGCGGTCACGGTAGACGATATTGTCCCCGGGCAGGCCGACGACGCGCTTGATGAACGGGGTCGAGGGGTCGCGCGGATAACGGAACACCACGACGTCGCCACGCTCGGGAGTTCCGTTGTCGATCACCTTTTTGTTGATCAACGGCAGGCGGATCCCGTAGTCGAATTTGTTGACGAGGATGAAATCGCCGACGAGCAGGGTCGGGATCATCGAGCCGGACGGGATCCGGAACGGTTCGACGATGAATGATCGCAATACGAGCACGATCAAAAATATCGGGAAAAAGGA
>TARA_R110002096_G_scaffold84387_3_pt1 | contig 11377 bp, 4 predicted proteins | sample TARA_R110002096 | Tara Oceans TARA_R110002096 (sample SAMEA4397295) | marine metagenome | biome: Polar Biome; feature: [DCM] deep chlorophyll maximum layer (ENVO:01000326); material: water (ENVO:00002006), including particulate matter (ENVO:01000060) such as... | depth 35 m | reverse complement strand
GCGTTAGTTACCGCGAAATATATGAAGCCCTCGGCGATCACAAAATTAAAGTCTATTTCCAGGGCATGTGAGCGCCAGCACATTTCGTGCAAAGGTACAGTTAAAGTTATACTCGAATCGTCTGCGTATTGGACAGGCAGGAAGGGTGTGAATAGTATTTCAGATTATATAGGGAATCATCCTGCCCAAGAAGATGCTATGGAAATATTTACACAAGCTGAATTTCGATCGATTAAGAGTGATATCGACCGTAGTTCCCCCCGTGACGTCGCAGGGATGATAGCCGCCACTCATCTAAAGGGCGCCGGCGGCGCAAGAAAAATGAGAAATGATATCAATGACGCCACGGATGCTAATGGAACATCACCTAGCTCTTACTACAAGAAGCACGGTAGTTCTGTTTGCTAAAACAACTTTCTCTTTATAAACCATACAAATAACTATTTATTCGAGGTAGAATATAAAACATGTCAAGTAAAAAACCCATTTATGATCCGAAGCTGTTAGCCGGACAACGAAAAGAAGCCGCGGCGCGCACACTTGAAAGTTTGCTAAACATGGCAGATGGAAAAACTGTAGACGCCCTAACCGGGGACGCGAAAGCTTCCTTCATACCGAAAAGCGCTGGTATCAGTCACACACCAGTTCTTAAGCCTACAATTAACTTCAATGCTGCACCAGACGAAATGCAAATTGGTCCCGGTGGTAACACCGCGATTGTTTTTGGTAGAGATAGACCTGCCTCTGAGGCTAGTGGCTGGGGCGCTAAAGGCTCCAACACATGTGACACCATCGATATTGTAGCAGGTCGAAGCTCGGCTGCACGCGGTGGGGAAGGTCCAACCCCGGGATCGGTTGTTGAACCGAATCTCACTAACGACGCCGCACGTATATATATTAGCCAACTTACAGATGTTGATCTTAACTTTGGCATCGCCGGCGGAAAACAAGGTCTTATGAAAGAGCGCTCCGCAATCGCACTTAAGGCTGATGGAATCCGCGTAATTGGTAAAGAGGGCGTAAAGATTGTGACCGGTCGCTCATTCGCTTTTAAAGCTGGACCCACCGGAGAGAAAAACACACTTGGGGGCGCCAATAAAAAAACCGCTCCCAAAATTGAACTTTTAGCCGGCAACCACGATGGAGAGCAGGTTATGAGAGCCACCAAGTGGCTCCCCAAACAGACTATTAAAAATCTCCAAGGCGTTGCCCGGGGACAGAACACCAGAGACGCCCTCCGGGGTCTGGGTGAAATTGTTGAACAGCTTATAGGTACCGTCGCTCAGTTCACCAGTGTTCAACTCAAGGTAAATACTGCACTTGGTACAAGCTCCTGGCCAGGAGACACAGCTTCACATGCAGCATCTTCGCTAGAAGGGGGTCTTAAGACCCTTATGGTCGTACAGAATTCCCTATGGCATACTCGAATTAATAAAATTATTTGGGAACTTAACTATACTTATCCCTTTGGATACAAGTATGTTATGAGCCGAAACGTATACTCTACATAAAAAGAAAACACAATGGCAAAATCTGAATTTTTAAAATGGCAGGATAGAAATAATAACCTCATCCACGATGCTTGTCCTGACGACGACGAGTTCAAGGAGGTAAAAAACTGTCCTGACTGTAAGCCAAATCCTAATGCTGTTCTTCCAAACTGGAAGAAGAGAAAACTTAACGAACCATGGTTTAACGAAAAATATTGCACGTTTCAGGTTACCGTTCCTACGCGTCATACCTCTCTTATCGACAACCGTGATGTTCCAGGATCCCCACCACCCGGGGAGATTGTATACAGCGACAAACCGGGAGCCAGCATTGGCACCGAAAAGCCCGCCACTGGCACTGCATCTTCCACAACGTCAGAAGCTGATTATACAAAATCGATCTTTCGGGAGTATGAGTTAGCAGCGATTAAATCATTATTAAATAATTTTAATAAAAAGAACGATGAGTACACACAGAACCTCTTGCTGGAAGTGATTCAGTATACAAAGTACGATCTTGCGCCTAACTCGGCATCTCGTGTAAAATTATTATATACAATTCCCTATGAACACTTTGCGCCGCTGGAAGATTCAAAGAACGACGATGAGGATGATAATCCGGAGGAGACCGGTCCCCGAACTGTTTCATATATCGCACATGAGATCGCACCCAAATTAAATGTGTTCCGCCGCGCCATGCATCTATATAGTCGTTATTATAGAGTTTTCAATGTGGTAGAATCCGGTGCTTTCGTATTTGATCAAGCGCCTGTAACTGGAAAGGTATATACAAAGGATCATTTTGATAGTTATGGAGATGGGTTAGGAGATAAAGGCAGCACGATGTGGGGATTGCTTAATTCATTGGATGAGTGGCTAAATCAAAAAGATTATAATATTTTTGGTGTGGGTGGTATCTCCCTCTTCAGGACGCGAGTAGACAAGTTAGAGTTTACCTTCAGTGAGGAATACAAGCTTATTAAACTGCGTGCATATGCGGCAGGATGTCCGGACGCACCCGTCGCATGGTCGATGGATCCAGAAGAGATGGATGGACCCCTATTATCGCTCGCAAACAACGAACATTGGAAAGACCCCACTGCGTGTGCATATTTCGCACGCCTTGAAGAATTAGAGTCTGATATCACAGCCAGAGTAGAAGTTCCTTGGACCACAATTATTGAGAAGTATACTTATCCGAAGGTAATCGCTAAATTTAATTACCCCCGTGAGGAAGTAGACAATCCCACTCTTGAAACAGCCAGCTGTGTAGTGGATGCTTTAGACAATGAGTTTAAACAACTTGGTCAAGATATTTTAGATGATGTATTCAGTATCGGCGACGCCTTAGCTTATGCTTTTAATAAAAACATGTGCAAAAAGGATCTAAACGAAGCCCTTGATGCTAAAAATGAATTAGGCATAACTTATGATCCGACTAAACCGGGAGCCAAAAAAGGCGCCAAAGCCATGTGGGCAATGGCACAAGAACAAGCCTACAAAAAGCTCAACAAAGATGATCAAGTTTTTGCGAGATTCTGCCAATCAATGGGCACTGCAAAAGTTTCCTCAGCTAGCTTTTTTGTCAAGATGTTTGGAAGTTCAGATTCGACGGTATTAGACGAATTTTATTCGATGTCTGAAGGTGGACTCGATATGGTCATGTCATGCGGTTTATACGACATGATGATGGACGCAATCAAGTGTTTGTTCAAGGGCTTAACCTTGGAACAGGCGCTGGCTAGTGTATCGAAAGCTGCATTAGAATCAATGAATATAACCAATTTTGGAGATCTATTCATCGGACTACCTCCTGATAAACAAGCTAAACTGCATCTTTTGGTGAAGAAAAAGCTTGAGTCGGGTGACTTCTTTAAAGCCGGCTCCGGCGGAGAAGATGCGAGTGAACGTATTGATAACAAAGACAGCACAGTCGACTCCAAAGAACAACCCTTCTTTGGAAAGATAAATTTTGTGCTTCCGTGGGACGATGAAGAGGCTAAGGAAGCAGAACAGAAAGCGGAAGAAGGCAAGACAAACAATAGCCGCCGTACACTTGCACAACAATACCAAGGTGCGGACGACGGTCGCGGTGCGCAGACGAGTGTTGTTATGCAGGCATATGTGGCTGCCTTGTTGGAAGAATATATGGACGATTTGCTTGGGTTAGTCGATATGCTAAACAAATATCCAGGCGCCCAAATGATTGCAAATACTATTGCTTTAATCGATTGCCCAGGTCCTCCGCTTATAGAGCCAAGTATCATGGATTTTATCAAGAGCATTGAACTACCATTTTGCCGCGATATTAATGGGATCGTTGTCCCAGGATTTACTAACCCCTACGGCTGGATAGTAGACTGGGCAGACTTAAAAAAGAAGATATTTGAAATTTTCAAAATGGTTATGCAACAAATTGTAATGAGCATAATGATCAAGATCATTGTTAAAATATGCCAGATGTTGGGAGATGCGATCTGCAAAGCTTTAGAAGTTGTCGGAGATATAGCGACAGCCCTCCCTGGTATGATTACCGGAAGAACGGAGCTTTCTGATGTTATTCGCGACGCCCTTTGTGGCGAAGGTGCATCTCAACAACAAGTTGAAGACACGGTCGCCGATATGTTTGCTAAATTAGGCGTCGGTGGCGCAGCCTTAGCCGACAAAAACACAGTTATGAATTTTGCAGGTGACCTGTCGTCGGCAGTTACAACCAAAGAACTCAACGATGCTCTCTTGGGCAATGCCTCTCCAGAGTTCTTAGAGATAGCCGACGGGTTAGTTGAATATGAATACCCCCAGTTCCGTGACGGTTTACGAAATAAGAGAGCCTTCAGCAACTTTTTCGGCGCCATGGGCAATTTAATGCCGGCTAGCGTTAAGGCAGCCATGGAAGATATGTTGGAGGCTATGCCAGAAACAGCAGCATTGCCGGCAAACCCGTCGTTGTGTGCTTCGCCAGCAGATTTAGACGATTTCCGAGACCTGCGTTGTAACCTGTTGGAAGGTCGAGCATCCCGCGCCCATTGTCGGGAAATGTTTGATAACATGCAGAGCGAAAAGATACAAGACCTCGAAGATCTCGCCGGTGTGTTGCAAAAGGGAATCGGAGAAGCGATCGCTGATCAAATGCCCCCTCTTGTATCTTCTCCCGGATGCGACGACGGGCTAATCCCGTTTGAATCACCCGATTCTGTCCAGGGAGCTAGTGCACTTTTTGATGCAACCCTGAAACAAATAAAGGTTGATTTCTCTCAAGATATGCTTGGGAACGGTGGGCTGTTCGCCGGTAGCGACGATTGGGGACTGGTGAATATGGTCTTGTCAGATACCAACGGGATGCCTTTAACCGCTCATCATCGCCTAACATATAGAGATCGCGACAGAGTTGATTTTGTGGTGCCTATGGGCACCCAGGATGAGGATCCCGGATCTTGGTGGTCAACCGCCTTCCCCGACCCGCCGGCACCGGAAAGGCAAGAAGGTCAATATCCCGCATATGTTGCGTCATGGCTGCGTCAATCAATACAAAATATGGACAAAAACTTCGAGTCCAACAACGACTGGCAGCCCGCTCAAGTGTTCTATCGGAGCTTTGAACAATTAGGGTTCGATGGTATGTGGGGAAGTCGCCCGGATATTAACCTCATCTCAATGCCTGATTATGGATATAATGTAAAATTTGGAGTTCAATATCAAAACGAACAGCTTAAAATAACCCGAGCCGGCAGAAAAGATCATACCGATATCCAACTAAAGTTTAGGGATAATAATAAAGGCGCCGTTCAACACAATGACTTGCAATTCGCGTATGGATTTAACCTGAATTTGTATTTATCGGATCTGGAGAAGACCAATGGAGTTATTCACAATATAGAGTCCGACAACGCAAGAGTAAGCATTGTCAGTGTAGTAAACCCGTTAGTAGCCCCGATAGATAAGCGTGGGAAAACTGATGACGAGATTGAGCGGTTGGAAAACGAACGGGACGACGCCATCGCCGCTTATGATGAAGGAGAGGCTCCGCTTATTAAGGATCGAGTATACGAATTTGTTGCGCACGACACGACTCTCCAAGAATTAGACCTGTCGATGTATCCGAATTTCGCCGCTGCCTTCAAAACCAAACAAAGATATATACCGCAGGTTCTCTTATTACAAGAGATGTGTTCTGATAATCCGGCAGAGAGACCGGATATTGCAGATGTAAAAACGTTTTACGATTCATTCGTTACAGAAATTATAACTAAATTTTCTGATGATATAGCGGATAACACACCTTCATGGAGCTATGGAGCCAAATACGATGACTTGAACTCTAAGGATGTTGAATATGTCCTCAAGAAAGGTCAAGCCTACACAAAGTCCGGACAGTCCGCCCCGGCGGGCACATTATACGGCGATGGTTATGTACGAGATTCTGATGGTGAGGATCTAAAAAAGATTACAAGCGACGATAATATCTTAGGGTATAGCCGCATGGAACATCAAGAAACAGAAGAAGGAAGCGATCGCGAAAACCGCGTCTTCTATCTAGATCCAAATGCTTATGGAGGCTCCTATGCTAACCCACCTTATTATATTAAACCAGTAAAGAGTAATGGTTGGCTTGGCATGGTCGAAGTACTATTCCCCGAACTGAGCCCGTGTAAACCACAGCTAACTGATCTTATTGACTTCGCAGAGGTTGAAAGTGCGATAACTATAGCATATTCCACAATGCCCGAAGACGAGAGAATCAAAAACGATCCCGAATGTGTGATGGAACTTCCGTATAACAGAATTTTAATGCGTCCAAACCGCGCTGGGATCGAGGGAATTATTCTGGCTTCCTGCAAAATATTTGCCAGCACTCATTTGCTTAAGAGTTTATCAACTTTTACAACCTTTTATCCGTCCTTCCCTAACACCTTTAGTTCGCTTTATGCATCATATGTGGTGGAGTCGATGGAATCATCGTTCAGAGATGCTCAGGCGTATGGCTGGGAATTCTTTAATTCATTTAAAGATGATGAGTTTTGGTATGCGTTCTTAGAGCAATCAGTACAAATGTATAGCCGTAAAATCGATGCAGATCCGCCAACGATTGAAGAGCCGCCCGCTCATGTCATTGAAGCAATGGAGCGAATAAATGATATGAAAGAGGGATATAAATATCCCAACTCAGAGTCTTTAGAGACCGCCGTAGAGTTAGAAGAAGCCCAGCGATGGCCATGGGATACTCTCGAAAGCTGGAGAACTGAAAAGAACTTTGAAGCGATTCAAGCTACCGAAGAAGACGCCAAAATTGTGCTGAAAGAACTCGTTATGACTGAATTGAACGTAATGGGTAAAAAGTTTGTTGATAATTTAAAAGCTGTTGGGATGGTACCAAAATATAAAGATATGGATTACTATTTTATGCAACGTTTCTGCTCCGGCGGCGCCGGGCTTGATCTAGATAAGGAAATCGTTCCGGAAATCCAAAAACTCCCGACACCAGAGAATCCGGATCCAAACGAAGATGGAACCACGTATCCCGGACCATATTATACTGACGGCGGAGAGCTATCCACACAGCCCGAGGGACATGACTATGTCGGCTATTATCACATATCCGAAGATGAGATGGGCAGTGTAATCTACATGCAGGGCGAAGCCCACTCGAACACTCCTCACGGGGAATTGACAGTATACGCGGATAACATTATCATACCAATTGGAGACGTTAAAGATTATGGCGACGTGGTTAGCACAACCCCCGACGCCCCCTTCATACTTGAAAAGTTTATTGAAATCAACGGCGAAAGATATCAGGTAGGAAAAGCATACAACAAAATTGTCGCAAACGATCCCGAAGCCAACTTACACGATATCTATCCCGGCACGCTTAAAACAGTCACCACCCTTGTAACTGATCCCGTCACTAATGAAAAATATGATAAAGTAGTGGGAATAGAAGGGAACATGGGAGTGCGATATGGATTACAGCTTGGGTTGGTGATCGGGGGCAAAGCTTATAGGTTAACAACAGTTAAGATGGATGCTTTGGATCTTCCGGTTAAGTCGTTTAAAAAGTTTACCGGCGACAGCAACATCTTATATTGCTTAATAAAAATGCTCAAAGAAGATCCTGCGTTTTTGGCATTATCTAGATATGTAATTAGCACCAACAAGTTTACCTCGCTCCTCGCGATTTATAACGATATGGGCTTATTAGCCTCCATCGGGGAAATGACAACTGCCCCGGGACAGAACAAGGAGGCGTCTAATAAGCCAGGGATACAAGTCATCCCCGCCGGCACCGGCGAATCCCCAAAATATGTATATGTTGCAGGCTGGGAATACGGTGAAGACCGAGAACCCTCGGGCTGGACGTGGGGGATCAAGGAATGGGATGATTGGGATAGGGTTCTGTTAAGAAAATCTAAATCACGCATTAAAAAAGCTTTTAAAGCATTTTATAATATTAGGGATTTCAACTCGGTAGGGGATGGAGACGATTTAGACTTTACTGAGGTTTGGATTAATAATCTCAAGAGTTCTATGCTACCTCCGGCAGGGATGAATCTCTTTTCTGGCTGGGCTCAATGGCGCCGCCGAGCAAATCCTTTCAATGCTAAGGGTGAATTATGCAAAAAGTGAGTATTTATGGTAAGAGGGCTTAAAGTATGGCTTCAATAGGCGTTAGCTTACCGTTGACTAAAAATTCTGCTGATGGTTTTACTATGCTTAAAACTTTGGCGACGACAGTCAAACAAAATTTTAAAATGCTCATTCTGACAGATCCCGGTGAGAGAGTCATGGCTCCAAATTATGGAGTAGGACTCAAAACTTATTTATTTTTAAACTATAGTGAAGACGTGCATGAAAAAATCAGGAACAAAGTTATAGAACAAACCTCCCTTTACATGCCAGCGATTTCTATTCAGGCAATCGATTTTGGAATGGATCCAGACTTAAATAAGCTGTCCATCCAAATTCAATATGCAATACCGAATATAGGAATACAGGATTTATTAGAGTTTACTATTTAATAGTGAGGTTTTTTTGATGGCTGATGATCAGAAGAAAATTTTACCGATTAACTATACTCATAGAGAGTTTCAAAGTATTCGGCAAGATCTGCTACAATTAGCAGAAAGATATTACCCAGAAAATTTTCAAGACTTTAGCGAAGCTTCGTTTGGCGCCTTGATGCTTGATGCTGTTGCCTACGTTGGCGACCAGTTATCGCTATATCTAGATTATAATGTAAACGAATCATTCTTGGATACAGCGTATCAGCTTAATAACGTTGTTCGTCATGGTCGCGTCCTAGGATACAAAAATCCTGGTCGACCCTCAACCCATGGCATCGCCGCCATTTATGTGCAAGTCCCAGCGACCACAACCGGCATGGGTCCAGACACCCAATACATTCCCACCATGCTGCGTGGCAGTACTTTTACGTCTGATAATGGATTAGCCTTCGTCTTAACGGAGAATATATTATTTTCCGAACCATCCAATCAAATTGTTGTATCGCAAGTGGACAGTATTTCCGGCTCCCCCACCTACTATGCGATTAAAGCTTATGGTAACGTAGTATCCGGGCGGTTTGCACAAGAACAGATTATAGTAGGTGCCTTCGAGAGGTTCAAACGTATACGTATCGCGAACAGAAACCTCTCGGAAGTTATCTCAGTGTTCGATTCCGAAGGCAACCAATATTACGAAGTAGAATATCTCGCTCAAGATATGGTATTTAAAGAGTTGGCTAATCATAATTATAAAAGTGACAACGTCCCATCTATCCTAAAGCCAATGCTGGTGTCTAGAAAGTTTATTGTAGAGCGTGACACAACAGACACGTACCTGCAGTTTGGCAGTGGTAATGAAGCAGAGTCGAATGTCGTGGCTAATCCGCAGCAAGTGGCAATTGACGTGTTCGGGAAAAGCTACGTCACAGATACTACGTTTGATCCAACGCGGCTTTCTAAAAATAAGAATTATGGAATTTGTCCGGCAAATACAACTTTAACCATCACATATCGTACAACAAACCCCGCCAACTCGAATGTTGCAGTGGGATCGCTAAACAGCATAAGCACCGTATTATTTGATTTCGAGGATCGAAGCAGCTTAAGTGGGCTTAACGTCCAAGCGGTCATTGATTCCGCGGAGATCTCCAATGAAACCCCTATAGTCGGTAGTGTCGCTGAACCATCCACAGCCGAGATCAAGCGCAGAATCTTTGATACGTTCCCGACTCAAAATCGAGCAGTTACTCAGAGTGACTACGAAAATTTAGCCTATCGCATGCCTGGAAAATACGGTTCGCTCAAAAGAGTGGGCATCCAGAAAGATCAAAACTCCCTCAAAAGAAATTTAAATATGTATGTTATTTCGGAGGACAGCTTTGGAATGCTTATAAAAACTAACCCCACTATAAAAAATAATTTAAAAACTTGGCTCGAACAGTATAGAATGATTAATGACACAGTGGATATTTTAGATCCGCACATTATTGATATAGGAATTGATTTCGTTATAAAAACAGCCCCAGGCGCCGCTCGTACTGATACATTAAACGCAGCAATCATGGCTTTAACACTAAAATATGAAGAGTCATTCTTCATTGCCGAGTCCTTGTCAATTAGTAGTATCTACAGTACACTCAGCCAAGTTGGCGGAGTTCTGGATGTTGTTACAGTAAAGCTACATAATAAGTTGGGTGGGAGTTACTCTTCGGTTTCCTTTAACGTTCAGAAAAACCTATCCCCAGATGGCTCATCGTTAGTTGCACCGGCGAACGCCATATTCCAGATTAAGTATCCTTCTGTAGATATCAGAGGAAAGGTTAGATAGAAACACATGATTAGAAAGTATACAGCCTCGGCGGACACCACAATTGTCAACGCCTATCAGCCTAATTTGTCAACCCGCGGAACTGGTTCCAACATGGGAATGGCAGATGTCATGGAAGTCTTTTCCATTTATGGAAGACAAACACCAAGTAGTTCTGCCGCGCAAGGATCCCAAGAGCTATCACGTTTGCTCATCAAATTTCCCTTAACGGGGATTACCGAAGACCGCAGCGCTGGTCTTGTTCCAGCTAGCGGCAGCGTAAGGTTCTATCTTAGCTTGTATAACGCTCAAATTTCTAAAACAACCCCGCGAGATTATAAACTTGTAGCTCATGCTGTTTCACAATCATGGGAAGAGGGAGTGGGGTTGGATCTAGAAAGCTACAAAGATTACACGAAAGGTAATACTGGCGCCAATTGGATTGATAGAATTAGCAAGGACGTACCGGAAATCACCAAATTTGTGTTTGGTTCTGGCACCCCAGATGATTATGCCGCAGGTTCGGGAGCAAATTATATAAAGCTTTATGACACCTCTACTCGCTATAATTTTTGGTTTAAAGATACTGGCGCCGATACCCTTCCAGGAGCCACCGGCACAGAGATCCGAGTTGACATTAATGCGTTATCCACAGCCGCAACAATTGCTGCAGAATTTGAAAGAACCGCATCCTTGCAGAGTGGGTTTTCAGCGAATATTGACCCCCTCGATGCTACAATAATATATGTCACAGCCAGTGCATCGGGCTCTTCAACTAATACCGGTATTTATGGTGTTTTAAGCCCCCTTACGATCACAACACCACAAAACGGTGGTAACGCTAGCCGCTGGCAGTCTATTGGTGGAAGCTATTTAACCGGGGGTTCATATCCCTTTTTCGAGCAGACTTTTAAAACCGGATTAGAGGATTTAGAAATAGATGTTACATCTTTGGTTGAAAGTTGGATTGCTGGCACCTATGAAAACTACGGCATAGGTGTGCACTTATCAAGCTCATATGAAGCCTATTTCTCGGGCTCTGATGGAGAGAACAGCGGTAGTGTTCTTGATATATTAGA
>TARA_R110002096_G_scaffold238581_8_pt1 | contig 11393 bp, 10 predicted proteins | sample TARA_R110002096 | Tara Oceans TARA_R110002096 (sample SAMEA4397295) | marine metagenome | biome: Polar Biome; feature: [DCM] deep chlorophyll maximum layer (ENVO:01000326); material: water (ENVO:00002006), including particulate matter (ENVO:01000060) such as... | depth 35 m | reverse complement strand
CCGGAAGCACGAAACCCATTTAAAAACCCCTCCTCAAACTCACCAACCGAAACCTTTTCACCACCCTTGCGGTAATCCCTCGAGCGATCCGGATCATAGAGATTGAGAACCGAAGCCTGAACAAACGCGCTGGTCCCACCCGCAAGCTCAGGATGAAGACGGTTTCCGTCCACCTTTGTCGGCCGCCCTTCGTGGGTCGTCACAACCAATGGAACACACCCATCCGCAGTCGGCATCGCCGAAGAATAAAGCAACGCCTTACCCGGAATGAGATGCTCAACATGCTCATTGTAGGGGATCAGATATTGATCCGGGCGACGACAACTCGCCAACCCCAAACCCGCAAGAGAAGCAGAAGCCCCCATGTATTTCATGAAACCACGGCGAGTAGTTTCATCCGCTTCAGGGCCAGAAACTTCTGCAGCACCGCGCGGGAATTCTTTTTCCAACCACCCCCGGAACTCAGGAGTATCCTCCAATTCGTCGTATCCACGCCAATACTTCCGATCAACAGTCGATTCGATGCGTTCAGCTTTAGGATGATGCCACTTACGTTTCATTCAGGCGCTTCGGGAAAATTTCGTGGTTCTGCGAATTATCGATGACAAGCCGTGCAACTCTCAGGCGGATGCACACCCCAAGCCTCTCTAAGCTGGGTGCCAATTTCTTTCTGCGTCATCCCACCTTCCGGCGTCAGACCATGACTCTTCGCAACCTCCAGCAACTCCTCGGGCGACTTTTTCGTCACACCCGCCAGATAAGCGTAAAACTCATCCCGATCCGCATCTTCCGCAGTCCAGTCCAAATTCGTTATTTCATCCAACGGGCGAAGCGCCTTTTCCGGATTCCGATGACAATCCAAACAGAAACTCATGCTCAAGGACTCTTCGTGGCGAACAACCTCCATCTCATTCACCTTACCGTGGCACTCAACACAGCTAACCCCTCGATTCACGTGAGCCTGGTGACTAAAGTAGGCGTAGTCCGGCGTTTTATGAACCTGCACCCACTCGATCGGATCCCCCGTATACTCATCAGTCCCTACCGCCATCGCCTCACGAAGCTTCGCAAGCTTCGGGCTATCCTTTTTCACGAATTGGTGACAGTTCCAGCAGGTCTGCGACGTCGGAACATTTGAGTGCAACGAATTTTCGACCTGCGTATGACAGTAACGACAATCCATCCCCAACTGCCCCGCATGTAGGCTATGATCAAACGGTATCGGCTGCTCCGGTTGATAGCCGACTCGGCTATACTTGGGCGTCCAATATACGGTGATTGCCGCTACTGCTCCCGTGCCTAAAACGATGACGGCAGCGATGAGTTTGAGCGGTAAGAAGTTCGTCCAGCGTGGAAAAAAGTTCCCCATTTCGGTCTCGGTGAGCGGAAGGTATAGAGCTTGTGAAAAATTTCACAAGCGTTTATCCGTACTTTTTTCTACGCCTGTAAGTCGTTCAGGGAAACAAGTTTTGTGTCGCCAAAACAAATCGCCCGAGCACGCCCCCATCCTCAATCCTCAAAGACCCGCAGAGTGACGGAAACCCGGCGTCCCTGACGGTTCCGCGTTGGCGTGACCTCATGGGACCAGGTTTCGTTGGTGGTGAACGGAAGGACAACCACGCTCCCATCGGTCACATGGAAGTCTTGAAACCCCTTCCCTCTCCACGGCCGCATTCGAAAAACACGCGCTTCACCAAACGAGATTGTCACAATCGGCGAGCCCGGCGTGAGTTGGTTCGGCGTGTCGCGGTGCTTTCCGATGTAGTGTCCGAGCGCCCCATCATACCAATTTACGAGGAGACCATTTAGTCGCTCGTCGACCGAATCCAGGGCCCACTGCCAATAGGGAAACAGCAATTCGGGAACCTCGAGGGCGGAATTGGTCGAACCGGAATAGGCGTAGTCACGATTGTAGGCCTGCTGCCAACGCGGCGTTTTGACCCAGCGTCCACCCATCCTGACATCATGGAATTCAGGAGGATGGAGGCGCCACAGTTCTTCGAATCCGGCCTCATCCCGCCGAAGATCGTCTGGCAAACGCCCCATCCAGAGCTGATGCACGGCATCCAACCCAAACCGCTCAAAACCGGCTCGCCCCTCCTTACTCCAGTTCATTCCAACCAGCCCAGCTCCGTTAGAAACGACTCCATATCCTTCGTTGTCGCCTCAAACATCCTGTTGTCGCCTCGACCAAAATTGAAAAACCCGTGCTTCTCACCCTCATAGGCAAACAGCCGGCATTGCACGCCCGCTTCGTTCATCTTCGCCGTGAAGATTTCGGCGGTCTCGACCGAGACGGTTGGATCTTCCACTCCGTGAAACAGGGCGGCAGGCGGATCACCGGCATCCACGTGATGGGCCGGTGAAATGGCAATCGGATCGACTCCCATGCGTTCCCGCATCTCTTCGCTCCGATCTTCATTCCACGGCATTTTCCCGTCGATCGGAGCAAGGACGCAGGCGGGATTGAAAAGAAGCAATGCATCCGCTCGAGAGGAAACGCTTTCCTCCCCTTCCGGCGAAATCACACCAAGGCACGCCGCAATATGACCACCGGCAGAGCCTCCACCGGCCGCCAATCGCCCCGGATCGATTCCCAGTTCACCGGCATGCGTCCGCGCCCACCGCATCGCGTCCCGCGCATCATCGACACAATCTTTCGCCAGCGTTCCGTGGCGACTGCGAACCCGGTAATCTGCGGTCATCGCAACCATCCCGCGAGCAGCGAGTTTTTTGCATTGCTCGGTAAACTGCCCCGGACTTCCCGCTTTCCACCCTCCTCCGAAGAAAAAAATCACCGCGGGCCGCCGGTCGTCAGCCGTCCAGCTCTCCGGCTTAAAGACCCAGAGATCGAGTTTGACCTCGCCAACCTCCTTGTAGGTGACCCGCTCCGCACCAACGATTTTCGGCGGGTAGTTCTTTTGCGCGAAGGCAAATTCAGGAAGGATCAGAGCGAACAAAAAGAGCGGAAGCAGGGATTTTTGCATGTGCAGAAGGGGTTTGGAACCATTCAGCCTAGTGAAGCCGCGCGAAAACGCAATCTCGAGCCAAAGAAGGATTGGTCCCTCCTGCCAATCAATGCGTATCATCCTGAAGAAACTCCGGTGGCCGATTCTCCTTCCCATGAACTTGAGCTCCCTCCCGAACCCGCCCGTTGGTTTGTGGCGTGGTTCTGTGAAGTCTCGCGGCAAAAACTGAAAAAGGGATTTCATCAGGTTCGAATCACCAAGGAGTCGGCTGAGAACATCTCCCCAGTGGACGATGAGCCGTTCGTCGTTTTTGCGAACCATTCCTCCTGGTGGGATCCACTCATTTCGATGATCCTCAAAGCGCGATTTTTTCCTGACCGAACGGGTTACACGCCGATCGATGCGTCGATGCTGGAGCGCTACGGCATTTTCCGGAAACTTGGATTCATCGGAGTCGATCGCGAGAACAAAGCCTCCGCTTCACGCCAGTTTCTTCGCCTCTCGGAAGCGGTTTTGCAGCGACCGTTCTCGATGATTTGGCTGACCCCTCAAGGGCGCTTCGTGGACGTTCGTGACCGCCCCATCACGTTCGAACGCGGCATTTCCCACATCGCAAAACGGGTTGGCGGAATCCAATTCCTGCCCTTGGCGATCGAGTATCCGTTTTGGGAAGAAAGCCGCCCCGAAGCACTGATCCATTTAGGAACCCCGTTGCGCCTCGACCCAACGCTTGGGGTGAAGGAGATGACCGCCGAACTCGAAACCGCCCTGGAATCGGTCCAGGATTTTCTGGCTGAACGCGCGATCCGACGAAATCCTGAAGACTTTGAAGCAATCATTCAGGGCTCTGTCGGAGTTGGCGGAATTTACGACGTCTGGCGACGCTTCAGGCTGATCGCAAAAGGGCACAAACCCAACGAACTCAAACACAGCAATCTTTAGAGCCGTTTCAGTGAACCTGTTGCCGATGACTATGACGAGGATCCAGAAAGAGCGCGGCTTCGCCATCGATTCCGCGGCATTGGCAACAATTCGACTTCACATGGTGTAATGCTCATTTTCGCAAGCTGCGTCCTGCTTCTGGCCTCCATTCCCGTGATTCTGTTTCTCTGGAATCTCGCGATTTTCAAAGCTCCGCAACGCGATTGCTCGCTCTCGGCTCCAGGGGTATCGGTGCTGATTCCAGCCCGAAACGAAGCGAACAACATTCGGGGCGTCGTCGAAAGCGCAATTCAGAGCACTGGCGTCAATTTGGAGGTGATCGTTCTGGACGATGATTCGGACGATGGAACCGGCGAGATCGTCAACGCGATGGCAGCATCCGATTCGCGAATCCAACTTCTCAGGAGCAAACCGCTCCCCAAAGGTTGGGCCGGCAAAATGTATGCCTGTTGGCAATTGGCCAATGCGGCATCCCAACCGTGGCTCCTTTTTATCGATGCCGATGTTCGGGTTTCGCCCGATGCCGCGAGACGGATGATCGATTTTGCCCGGACCAGCAAAACCGCGCCCGCTCTTGTCAGTGGTCCTCCCCGCCAGATCACCGTCACTTGGGGAGAGAAGCTGCTGTTGCCGCTGATCCACTTTGTTTTGCTCGGTTTTCTCCCAGTTTTTGCGATGCGCCGATTTTTGAACCCCGCTTTTGGAGCCGCGGTTGGCCAAGTCATTCTCGCAAATCGCGAAGCCTATTTTGAGGTTGGCGGCCATTCTCAAATTGCATCCTCCTTTCACGATGGGCTCAACTTGCCGCGAATTTTTCGCGAAGCGGGCAAGATGACGGACCTGGCGGAGATCAGCGGACAAATGACCTGTCGCATGTATTTCAACGCGAGAGAAACCTGGGATGGGTTGCTCAAAAACGCGGCCGAGGGCATGGGCGCTCCCAAAACGATTGGCCCCATGACGGTTTTGCTGATCGGTGGCCAGGTTTTGCCGTGGATTGGCCTGTTTTTCAGCGATGGCCTTGCCTGGCAACTCTTCCTATTGGCGGCTTCTTTTGGCCTGGGTCTTCGCGCTCTGGCCGCAATCCGCTTCGGCCAATCCTGGTTTGGCGTGGTCACCCACCCGATCGGCGTCTTCGTCCTGATCCTGATTCAATGGATCGGCTTTGCGAGAGCCAAAGCCGGAAGACGCACCCGTTGGAAAGGTCGCGCCAGCCCCGAACCGCAACCGGGCGCCCCGCCCCATTCGTAAGTCGGTCATGACTTACAAACTGATCATCGGAATCGTCGTTCTCGTTGTAGGCCTTCTCGGCTGGACGACTTATGCAACAGGCCGCGGGAAGTATGAAACCGCTGCATTTGAGCTGAAGGAGAAGGAAGGGAAGTTTGAAATCCGCGCTTATCGTGGACTCGCCCTGGTCTCGACACCGATGGCGGAAACCGGCAAGAATTCGATGAATGACGGTTTCGGAAAGCTGTTCCGCTACATTTCCGGGAAGAATGCGCAAAATCAGGAGATCGCCATGACCACGCCGGTTTTTGTCGGACCAGCAGGTAGCGAGGAACGGGTGATGAGTTTTGTCGTTCCGGCTGAGATTGCGAGCCAAGGAAGCCCGAAGCCCAGTGACCAGCGTGTCTTCCTCTCCGAAATGGATTCCGGAACCTACGTGGTGTTTCGGTTCAGCGGATGGCGAAGCTCAAAATCGGAAGCGAAAGCCCTTCAGAAACTTCAAACATGGGTCGCGACCAAAGAACTCAAGGTGACTGGAAGCCCCATCTTCGCCTATTACGACCCACCGTGGACTCCGGGACCGATGCGGCGCAACGAAGTTCTTCTGCCCGTGAAGTGACCGATCTGTCACCACCACCCAAGCAAAAGGCCCCGATCCATTGATCGAGGCCTTTTGGGAATTGGGTTGGTTCGGCCTTGGCCGGAAACAACTTCAGGCTCCCTCGGCTGACTTGGCAGGCTCCGCCGCCTTTTTGGTCTTGGCCGGGGTGAAGCGAAGCGTTTTCTCGTCTTCACCTTTGCGCTTCGAGACCTTGACTTTGTCGCCCTCTTTGACCTCTCCGCGAAGAAGAGCTTCCGCCAAGGGATCCTCCACGTGGCGTTCGACGGCGCGGCGCATGGGCCGGGCACCAAAGGCCGGGTCGGAACCCTGCTCGATGATGAAGTCCATCGCAGACTTGTCGAACTTGAGTTCGATCTGCTTCTCTTCGAGACGCTTGAGAATCTTGTCGATCTCCAGCTGGGCAATTTGCTGCAGATCTTGCTTCTCCAACATGCGGAAGACCACAAACTGATCGAGGCGGTTCAGGAACTCAGGCTTAAACGCAGTCTTGGATTCCTCCATGATGCGCTCTTTCATGCCATCGTAATCGGACTCTTCCTTGTCGATTGCACCAAAGCCGACTTTGGACTGATTCTTGATCAGGTTCGCTCCAACGTTCGAAGTCAGAATAATGATCGTGTTCCGGAAATCGACGCGGCGACCAAAGCTGTCCGTGATCTGTCCTTCCTCCAAAATCTGGAGCAAAAGGTTCATCACGTCCGGGTGCGCTTTCTCAATCTCATCGAAAAGCACCACGGAATACGGACGGCGACGGACGGCTTCTGAAAGTTGACCGCCTTCTTCGTAGCCAACGTATCCTGGAGGCGAACCGATCAGCCGGCTGGAGGAGAATTTCTCCATGTATTCCGACATGTCGATTTGGATCAGGGCATCGGGATCACCGAACATGAACTCGGCCAGGTTCTTGGCGAGAAACGTCTTACCAACACCCGTTGGTCCGAGGAAAATGAACGAACCGATGGGACGACGCGGATCTTTCAAATCGGCGCGAGAGCGGATGAGCGCTTTGCTGATCGCAGAGACCGCAACGTCTTGGCCGATCACGTGCTTCTTCAGCTCTTCTTCCATTCCCAGCAGTTTCTGGGTCTCTTTCTCTTCCATTCGCTGGAGAGGAACTCCCGTCCACTTGCTGACGACCGACATGATTTCGTCTTCATCAACCGTGACTTTCTTCTCCTCGTTACTTTGGCGCCACTCATCGAGAAGGCTCTCGAGCTCATCTTTGTGCTGCTTCTCTTTGTCGCGAAGTGAAGCTGCTTTCTCGAAATCCTGATCCTGGATCGCCGTTTCCTTTTCGGTGACGATCTCTTCGATATTGGCTTCGAGATCCTTGAACTTCGGAGGACGCGTCATGGCGGCAATCCGGGCTTTTGCCCCGGCTTCGTCCATGACATCGATCGCCTTGTCCGGCAAGAATCGGTCCGTGAGATAACGGGAACTCAGCTTCACCGAAGACTCGATCGCATCATCCGTGTATTCGGCTTTGTGGTGGATTTCGTACTTGTGGCGAAGTCCCATCAAAATCTGGATCGCATCCTCAACGGTTGGCTCATCCACTTTCACGCTTTGGAAACGTCGAGCCAAGGCTGCATCTTTTTCGATGTATTTGCGATACTCGTTCAGGGTCGTCGCGCCAACGCATTGCAATTCGCCGCGACTCAGAGCAGGCTTGATGATGTTGCTCGCATCCATCGCGCCTTCAGCCGAACCCGCACCCACGATGGTGTGGAGCTCGTCGATAAAGAGAATCACGTTCTTATTGCGGCGAATCTCATCCATCACCGCCTTGATGCGCTCTTCAAACTGACCCCGATATTTGGTTCCAGCCACCATCAACGCCAAATCCAGCGTAATCACTTTCTTGCCCGCGAGGATCTCAGGAACGTTCCCCATTTCGATCTCTTGGGCCAATCCTTCGACAATCGCCGTTTTCCCGACGCCGGCTTCACCGATCAGAACCGGATTGTTCTTCGTGCGACGGCACAGAATCTGAATCACCCGCTCGATCTCCTCGGAACGTCCGATCACCGGATCCAATTCCCCTTCTTTGGCAAGCTCGGTCAAGTCGCGACCGAAGGCTTTGAGGGCTGGAGTCTTGGAGTCCTTTTTGCCGGGCTCTCCACCACCACCGCCAAATTCGCTCTCTTCGTCACCTTCAGGAGCGAAGTTGGGATCGAGTTCTTTCAGGATCTCATTACGGGTGCGTTCGATATCCACTTCAAGCGTTCTCAGAACGCGAGCGGCCACGCCCTCACCTTCCCGCAACAACCCCAGCAGGATGTGCTCGGTTCCAACGTAGGAGTGGTTCAACGCCTTGGCCTCTTTGCCGGCCAATGCCAAAACCTTCTTCACGCGAGGCGTGTAGGGGATGTTCCCGACCATTTTTTGGTCGCCGCCTGATCCAACCTGTTTCTCGACTTCCATTCGGACGGTTTCGAGATCCAATCCCATCTTCTGCAGCACGTTCACCGCCACACCCTGACCGAGTTTAATCAGGCCGAGGAGCAAGTGCTCGGTTCCAACGTAATTATGATTGAATCGATCCGCCTCTTTACGGGCCAAGGCGAGAACTTGTTGAGCTCTGGGAGTGAAGTTGTTCATAGGAATAGACAAGTCAGATCAGTTGGACGTAGGATCGGGGCCAGAATTTCTACTATTACTCGGTGCGGGCAAAGTTTTCAACTTACGGCGCATGATTTCGGCCCTCATCATGTCGCGTTCTTCGGCTCCGAGCTTGGTTTTTGCCTCGGTTTGAAGATGGGCGGGCTGGATTTCCATCAAGAGCAAATCAATCAACGGCTGCTCCTCTTCCGGGAAGAATTTGAGGTCGATCCCCAGCCGCAACATCGAAAGCAGATTCAACGCTTCCTTGGAGGGAATGATGTGCGCGTAGCGCAAGATGGCATAGGCACGGCCAATTTGATCCTGAAGAACTTCCAGCTTGTCCTCCATCAGCTTCTGACGCGCGTTCTCCTCGTGATCGATGATCTGGTGAATCACCTTCTCCAACTTCGCCAAAATATCGGCCTCACTTTCACCCAAGGTCGATTGGTTCGAAATCTGGAACAGGTTTGCAAGTGCCTCGGTTCCTTCCCCGTAAAGTCCCCGCACCGCCAACCCGATTTTGTTCACGGCCTGGATCACCTGATTGATCGACTCACTCAACACCAACGCGGGAAGGTGGAGCATGGCGCTCGCACGCATCCCCGTTCCCAAGTTCGTGGGACAGGCGGTCAAATATCCCCAACGCTTGTCGAAGGCGAAACTGATCTGGTTCTCCAAATTGGTATCGACATTGTTGAGCATCTCGTAGGCCTTGCCCAATTGCAGACCGGGCAGGATCGCCTGCATTCGGAGATGATCTTCCTCGTTGATCATGATGCTGATCGTTTGAGGTCGATTCATGATTGAGGCACTGCCGGCACTTTTCGCCGCGTGCTCCCGGCTGATCAGGTGTCGCTCGACCAGCACCTGCTTCTGAATGGCCGTCAAGTCCTTGAGCTCCTCGGAGAACGCATTCTCCATCTCAGGCAAGCTCTCAATTTTCGGGCGAATTTGCTCCAAAAGATCGGAACGCACCGGTTTTTTGGCCCACCCAGGAAACGCCACGCCCTCCACGTTGCGCGCCAGTCGGATTCGACTCGTAACGACGATGTCACCGTGAGGGCCGGTTTCAGCGGTCCAATCCGCAGGACTATGCAACAGAGTGGAAAATTTCATCGGTTATCGACTGTTGAAAGTAAACACGCGTTTAGCGTCAATGCTAGTCAGTTCAGTAATATTCTCGAAAGAAAGCGATCTTCCCATTCTCACGGCGAATCTGACAATTTGATGTATCTTATTAACTACGGAAATTACTGAAAGCTAAAAACTCGAAGACTGATCGCCTCCCAATTCCGTTGCCATACGCTCCGCATTAGCCCTTGGGCGCAGATTTTTCGACCACACCCATGGATCAAATGATCCTAACGCCTCCAGATCCCGCAAAAACTCGCGTGCCGCGAATTCAGGCCTCCGAAGCGATGTTCTCGCTTTCCAACTGCCTCAATTGGTCGCGAATCAAGGCTGCCTCTTCGTAGTTTTCGTTTTCGATGGAGTCCGCGAGTTTTTTCTGCAAGACACCAATCTGGTTGTCGATTTTCACTTCTTCAGGCGCCTGACCCGGAACTTTTCCGAGATGGCTCGTGCCCTTGTGCATCGCATTCAGGAGCCCTTCCACACCCGCTTCAAATATGACGTAGCAGTGGCTACAGCCCATCCGTCCGGTCTTCTTGAAATCGCCTTGGGAAAAGCCGCAGACTGGACAAATGGTTCCCCGTGAAGACTTGGATTGTGTGGATTTTTCTCCCATACCTTTTAAGAGCTCCGCCAAATTAAACCCCTGAGGATCCGTAACCCCCTTGGTTTCGGCACACTCGTCGCAAAGATTGACTTTTTGGACCTGGCCTTCGACGACCTGCGTGAGAAACACAGTGGCATTATCTTTATGGCAGACGTCGCATTCCATGATCGCTGGGTTCTGAAAAATATCCTAAGCTTGTCCTTACTAATTGTAAATTGGCGTTCCGCTGTTTTTGGTAAGCTCGCGGAATTTTTCGATGCACCGCAAGGTGATCGGCCCGGGCTTCCCATCCTTGCCTACTTTTCGCCCGTCATATTCAGAAACGGGAATGACCTCAGCGGCAGTGCCGGTCAAAAAGACTTCGTCCGCCGTGTAGAGTTCGTAACGTGTCATGTTCCCCTCTTCCAACGGGATATCGAGCTCTTTCGTGACGTCAAAGATCACGCTCCGGGTAATTCCGTTCAGCGCTCCAGCTGAAACCGGAGGCGTTTTGATCGCGCCATCGCGCACCGCAAACACATTGTCGCCGGTGCATTCGGCAACAAACCCCTGCTCATTCAGCATGATGCCTTCGACCGCACCGGCATTGAGCGCTTCCAGCTTGGCCATGACGTTGTTCAGGTAGTTCAACGACTTTACCTCCGGGCTCAACGATGCCGGAGTCGGACGCCGTGTCGAGCACGTCACCAACTTGAGGCCATTGGTGTAGTCGTCTTCAGGGTAGAGTGTGATCGTCGCCGCAATGATGATGACCGAAGCCTTGGGGCACAGTTTGGGATTCAGTCCCAATCCCCCCTCTCCACGGGTCACCACAAGCCTGATGTATCCATCATGAAGGTCATTCGCCCGAATCGTCTCAAGCATGGCCTCCGTCATTTCCTCCGGCTCCATCGGAATGGTCAAGGCAATCGCGTTCGCCGAGTCATAAAGTCGGCGGATATGTTCCTCGCAGCGAAAAACACGATCATTGTAGAAACGGATCCCTTCGAAGACGCCATCGCCATAAAGCAGACCATGATCAAAGACCGACACTTTTGCGTCGTCCTTGTCTAAGAGTTTTCCATCAACGTAAACCTTGGATGCCATCGTGAAATGTATGAATGTTACGGAGCAAAAACGCAATTTGTAACACACTTCACGAACCTTGCCGTCGGAAATTTCTAAAGATTGGGTTCAGATGTGGATCCCAACCTTCTTCGCGCCAGATTCTTCAACGATTCCAAATGGGCCTCCGGCGCCTGACGCCGGGAATGGTTCGGAAGCACTCCCGCCGGGCCCGACTCCAGAG
>TARA_R110002096_G_scaffold379_2_pt1 | contig 11403 bp, 17 predicted proteins | sample TARA_R110002096 | Tara Oceans TARA_R110002096 (sample SAMEA4397295) | marine metagenome | biome: Polar Biome; feature: [DCM] deep chlorophyll maximum layer (ENVO:01000326); material: water (ENVO:00002006), including particulate matter (ENVO:01000060) such as... | depth 35 m | reverse complement strand
AAAAATTGTGATTAAACTGGGTGCCCGGTACGAGTTGTTGGATGCGATGCCAGCCATGGCTAATTTTTTGTTGTAACTCCGCGTCCATGGGCTGATCATTGTCGGGCGCAAGGCCGCCTAACAGATAACGCAACTCAATGCCGTCGGGCAAGCCAGCTTGTATCGCCGCCCAAGTTTTATTAAATGCCCAGCACCAGCTGCACATCGGGTCGTGCACGTAATACAACACCTTATGCATACTGATCCACCCAGTTTTTAATAATCGTTTGCAATTGGCGCAAGCCATCGGTCAGCGCTGCAGGCCCGGGCTGCAAAATATCCACCGACTTTATTTCAAAAATTTGATGGGTTTTAACCGCAGGAATCGCCTGCCAACCCTCACGCTCGGCTACCCGTTGGGGACGGAACTTTTTACCGCACCACGAGCCGATAATAATGTCCGGCGCGCGCTGAATAACTTGCGTGGGATCAGCAATAATTCTATTTTTACCGCCGGCTTCTTTAGATAACTCAGGAAAGCAATCAACCCCACCGGCAATTTCAGCCAATTCCGATACCCAGCGAATACCTGAGATTAACGGATCGTCCCACTCTTCAAAATATATCGTTGGTTTTTTGTTAAACGCCTTGGCTTGCTCAAGACACATGCTAATGTTTTGTTGGTACTGGCTTACCAAAACCGCTGCTTTTTCTGGCTCGTTTATCAGCGCGCCTAGTGTAAACAGCATAGTAAAAATCTCGTCCACCGAGCGCTGGTTAAATACGTGCACTTGCAAGCCTGCTTTTACCAGTTCAGCGGTTATGTCCGCCTGCATATCCGAAAAGGCCAACACCAAGTCCGGTTTTAAGGCCAAAATTTTATCGATTTTAGCCGAGGTAAACGCCGACACTTTGGGCTTTTCCTTACGCGCAATGGCGGGGCGTACGGTAAAACCCGAAATGCCTACAATGCGGTGTTGTTCGCCCATTAAATACAAGGCTTCGGTGGTTTCTTCGGTTAGGCAAACAATGCGTTGTGCGCCGGTATTGCTTTTTATCATTCGTTATTACCTAGCCTCTCTAATGGGCTGACTACATTATGAATTTGTTGCTGTAATACGTGGGTATAAATTTCAGTCGTTTTCACATCAGTATGCCCTAATAATTTTTGCACTACACGAATGTTTGTACCTGTTTCTAACAAATGCGTCGCGAAAGAGTGCCTGAGCGTATGGCTGGTTACACGTTTGACGATACCCGCCTTCTCCTTAGCGGCCCTAATGCCCTTCTGAATGCCCGTCTCATTTATATGGTGTCGTCTAATTGCGCCATCTCTTGGGTCTACTGATAAACTCTTAGATGGGAACACATATTGCCATTCCCATGACGAACTGGCTTTCGGGTATTTTTTTGCCAACGCCCCCGGCAAATAAACATTCGCCTGCCCAGAGGCCAAATCCTCTTCAAATAAAACCCTGGTTTTTTCTAACTGTTGCTTCAACTCAGGCACCATGGAAGATGCCAATAAAGTCGTTCTATCTTTCCCACCTTTACCGTCCCTAATCAATATATAGCTATTGGCAAAATCAATATCTTGCACCCGTAGCCGAATGACTTCCATCACCCGAAAACCTCCCGCATACATTAATTTTGCCATCAAGCCCCTTTGCCCCTGCATAAAACTAAGTAGCTTACTAACCTCTTCCTTACTTAACACCACCGGCAAACGAACCGGTTTTTTTGACCGTGCAGCAGAAATATTGTCAGCTATTGGCAGTTGAAGCACTTTCTTATACAAAAAAACAATCGCATTCATCGCAAGGTTTTGGGTAGAAGCTGCGTAGTTCTTATTCATAGCCATATCAGATAGAAATGACTCAATATGCTCCTTACCTAATTCCTTAGGATGCTTTTTACCGTGAAAACGAATAAAAGACAGAATCCATTTAACGTATACCTCCTCTGTCCGTTTTGCATAATGATAATACCGAAGAACCTCACGCACCTGATCCATTAACCGTTTAGATTGCGGTCTAAACAAAGGGCTATTTGATGCATCGTCGGTTTTTTTGTTCATAACGTTAGCAGGCATGTTTTTAGCTTGATTATCAGATTACAGGGTATTATAGTCCAGCTATGTAAAGGAATTACAGGGACTTTTTGTTCCCCCTTAATAACAAGTTAGGCATCAAATGGATGGTGTATTGGAATACCCGAATACAACAAAAGTAGATTTGGATACAGTTAGTGATTTACTCACCAACAAACGAGGAATTTATTTTTGGATCGATAAAAATGACAATAATCTCGTATATATAGGCATTGCGGTTGGTGCGGGAGGCCTAAGAAAAAGAGTTGTTCAGCAGCATCTTAGCCCTAAGTATCTGGAATATAGGCCAGAAAAGCACACTTCAAAAGATGAATTTCAACTAAAATTTGCAATCCCTAGAGTGTCAAAGAACACTGGAGAGACGAAGTACGGTATTGATAAAAGTGCTTTTAGAAAATCCATAGGTCGTATACTTCAATTGAAGCCGGGGCACGAAACGGTTAACTATATAAAAGCCAATCTTATGCTCGAGGTTTTTGAATCAGAGGATGTTGAATTAATAAAAATCATGGAAAAGCATTTGATAGCTAAAAACCAACCAAAATTTAACAGTGCACATAAAAATGCCTAACAAGAACGTGCACTTGACCGCCAAACGCTTGCAGCGTTTGGTTCGCTTCGCCGGCAAGTGACGTAGGCGTTAGCTGCACCAATGAGCACCGTGCATCCATGAAGTATGTACAGATTGAGTTAACTCAAGGGAATTTGAACAATGATCACCTGTATCTGACAGGTGTTTTGGATTTTTTCCCAAAGGAATCTATTGGCGGCCCTAATATCGAAAGTAAAGCAGAACTTGAACTGGAAATTCACAGCGGCATAAACAAACCTGTTTTTACAGATATAGCTGGGGACAAGAATATTTTCAGAAAGCGGTCCTGGGTTGGCGAGTTCTTTAAAGCTCACGATCTAAAGGCTGGTGACAAAGTCATAATCCAAAAAACTGACACTCATCGCTATCACGTATACCCGATGCGAGGAAATGGCAGCTAACAATCAGTTCAATTATGGACGCTGCCTACGCAGCGCCCATTAACAAAGGCGTTAGAACTCATTAAGGAAAAATATTGAAAAAATTACATATCGCCATTTCTACAAATAAAATAGATGAGACAATTCAAGACTATAGTGTGCGCCTTGGAGTGGAACCGTGTTCATTTGTAAAAGGGGAGTATGCGTTGTGGAGAACTGATACATTAAATGTATCAATACGGCAAGATCTGTCATGTCCGTCAGGTGAGCTGAGGCACTTAGGCTGGGAAGATAACGAAGCATCAAGTTTTAGCAATGAAAAAGATGTAAATGGTATAACTTGGGAAAGTTTCAGTGCACAACAACAAGCAGACGAAATTAATGAGCTATGGCCAGAAGCAAATTACACCCCAAAATAAAACGTTCTAACAAGTCATTCAACCCGACCTTTTTATATGCCGTTTCGCTTCGCTACACGTCACATAAAAAGGCCGGTTAACTCAAACGTTAGGTATCTTGAATACACCTGCTTCAAAATAAGATAAAAACAAGGGTGAAAGGTTTTATGAAAGCAATAGCATGGACAAATTACGGCAAACCCGAAGTTCTTAAACTTAGAGAATTTAAGAAACCTTACCCCAAAAATAATGAAGTATTGATAAAGATTCATGCCTCTACTGTAACTGCAGGAGATGCTCGGTTAAGAGCATTAAATGTACCAGCTGGATTTTCATTGCTAACAAGACTTGCGTTTGGTTTAACTAAACCAAGAAAACATATTTCTGGAATGGACTTATCCGGAGAAATTGAATCAATTGGAAAAGATGTAACGCTTTTTAAAAAAGGCGATATGGTCTATGGAACCACGGGAATGCAATTAGGTGCTAATGCTGAATACGTCTGTTTATCGCAACAATCAACATTAGTAAAAAAACCAAATAATAATACCTATGAAGAAGCTGCCGCTGTCATCTTCGGAGGCTTAACAGCAATACATTTCCTAAGAGATAAAGTAGATATTAAAAGAGGCCAGAAGGTACTTATTAATGGTGCGTCTGGCTCAGTAGGGACAGCTTCAATACAAATAGCAAAATATTTTGGCGCAGATGTTACTGGTATCTGTAGTACGTCTAATATTGAGTTAGTTGAGTCTCTCGGTGCGACGAATACAATTGATTATACAAAGGTCGATGTGAATCAGAATAATCAAAGATATGATGTAATTCTCGACACTGTAGGCAACTTATCATTGAGCCAATCTAGAAACAACTTAACTAAAGAAGGAAAGTTGATTTTAATTAATGCAAGTTTATCAACTATTTTATCTTCAATCATCCAAAATAATGTTATATGTGGTGTTGCCGATGAGAGCAAGGAGTCTCTCAACTTTCTTAAGAACCTTGCTGAGACGGGAAAGTTTAAGGCTATAATTGATAGAACCTATACTTTAGAGAAAACTGTTGAGGCTCATAGTTATGTAGATACTGCTCGCAAAAAAGGAAATATTGTCATAACTATGCCGTGCTTAAATACCTAACAAGTTGCTTCATCGGAAAAAATACTCGCTCTCGCTCGCATTTTTCCGCTGAGCAAGGCGTTAGCTTAAAAATAAAGGAATATAGGTAGTCTCAAAATGGCAAAATTTTTAAATACAAGCGCAACTAATTATTATTTAGAAGAATTGATTAAAAATGCATCAGATCGTTTAATTCTAATAAGTCCTTTTTTGAAACTAAATGATCGCATCAAAGAGTTGCTCGAAGATAAAAACAGGCTAAAAATTGATGTTCGTATTGTCTATGGAAAAAGTGAACTACAACCAAGTGAAATTAGCTGGCTAAATGAACTTACGTTTATTCGTACAAGTTTTTGCAAAAACCTTCATGCTAAGTGCTACATAAATGAGTCATCATGTATCATAACAAGCCTTAACTTGTATGAATTCAGCCAAGTAAATAACAATGAAATGGGTGTTCATGTATCACGTGCTGATGATTCAGGTATGTATAAAGATACGTATGAAGAAGCACAACGAATCATCCGAATAAGTGATGAAGTTAGAATTTCAATGCAAAAGGTTGTTAAGCCAAAAAGTACTGAGAAAGTTTCTGTTGAAAAAAATAAAACAGAAGACTCTGAGTCTGTGAAAATCACTACCTCCAAGCTAGCCACAAAACTTGGCTTAAAAACACCACAATTGCTAGAAAAGCTCTGTACAGCAGGGTATATAGTTGAAAATAATGGTGATCACATTTTAACTAGTAAAGGGGAAGAAGCTGGTGCTGAAGCAAAAAAAGGAAGGTTTGGCGCTTACTTTATATGGCCTGAGGGCTTTACAATAAGCTAACAAAAAAATCCAGCTGACTTTTGGTCAGTGTGCCGTTTTTGTGCATGCCGCTGGCATTTTTCACACAAAAACAACACACCACCAAAAGCCGCTGATTTAGGCGTTATACGTCAGTAGAGAACGGAGCAAGTGAGTAGAATCCCATTCGCACTCAGGGAATCAGACGGAGAATACGTAGACGTCTACAATGTACCACGCGGTAGGAGTTGTGGTTGCATCTGCCCCTCATGCAAAGGGCAACTCATCGCAAGGCAGGCTGAAGTAAACGAGTGGCACTTTGCTCATCAACCAAAAAAATATCGAAAAATCTGCGAATATACTTTCTTTGCATCTCTTCGAGACATGATGAAACGCATGATACAAAAAGGAGCTAGAATTCGTTTACCTCCTACAATCCCAAAAGATGGAGTTGAAAAGATAACCATCCTTGAAGGGTTTCCGACAGAGCAAGATAGAAAAATCCGCGAAGTTCGATTTGATATTTGTTATGAAATCAGAGGAACGCCTCTTGTAGTTTTTCTTTCTGACCCTGACAGAGAGCTAGAGTTTTCGGCAGACGCATTTGACGTGTCACCAATCGGGATCTTAGAAATTGACCTAAATCTACTACGGGCGAACAAGCCAACTGACTTATCATATACCGAACACATAGTCACTTCGTTGCTTGAAGAGAGCGCATGCAAAATTTGGAGATACCATCCAAGGCAGCGTCACCAAGAATTAGAACATCAGCGAGAAACCGAAACTCGTGAAATTGAAGAAGCCAAAGAACGGAACAGGTTACTTGACTATCGTTGCATACAATGCGGCAATGAGTGGAAGGCTACAATCAGACAACGAACTTGTACAAATTGTGAAACCCATCTGTTCACGACGGAAAACCAGCGAGTCGTATAACGAAGTGTTAGCCAGCTTAAAATAGAGAGGTAATTTTCTTTGAAAAATAAAAATATTAATTATTTAATTCTTTCTTTCCTTACTCTTATTGCAGGGTACGCGTTTATTCGTATTGCCTATCATGCTACCGATAGCTTCCCATTTACCCAAGAGATTATTCTCATAATTTTAGGAACGGTAGCCACTATTTTTATTACTGCGCTATTACTCAACCAACAAACCTCTGTCGAAATACAAAAAGAACAAAGCATAAGGTATCTTGATATAAAAACAACCACCTACCAACTATTACTTGACTTGCTTGAGGAAATGTCCCTCATGGAGAAGTTCTCAAATAAGGATATTATAAGGCTTCAGTTTATTACACATAAGTTATCTGTTGTTGCTTCGCCAGAAGTAATAGATGAGTACCAGTCGTTCATAAGTGTTATTAAGGAAATTTCAAATGATAATAGTTTTATGGGTGAGATGCAGAGACTACACGACTCATTAAGCAAATTAATAGTTCTAATACGTCAAGACATATTGGGAGAAAACGATAACATACACTATAGTAAGAAAAGAATATCTGAAATGATTAGAAGTAATTCGAATAAAACTACCCCAGACAACGAAGGCTAACAATACCATGAACCCGGACAGTAAAAAGCACCGCTCCTCCGTCGCTCTGCTTTTTACTGCCGGTTATGGCTGCCGTTAGCTGCCTAAAGGATTACCGTGATTTCAAAATTACCTCGTTGGGTAGAATATGGTTCGTTTCTTCTTGCTTTAGTTGCGGGATTAGTTAATTCCATCGGGTTATTAGGTTTTAAGCACCAGTCAATTTCACATTTATCTGGTACTGCTACGCTTCTTGGAACAGGCGTTGTAAACTCAACATTCACTGATGTTCTTCATTTGCTTATAATTCTTCTTAGCTTTTTAGTGGGGGCTTCGATATCGGGTTATTTTTTGCGCAATGGTGCATTGAAATTAGGCCGTAATTACAGCAGTCTACTTTCTCTAGAGGCCATATTTCTTATCGCTTCTATTTACTTTTTAACCAGAGATTCCTTATACGGACATTATTTGGCTTCAGCCGCTTGCGGGTTACAAAATGCTCTCGCCAGTACGTACAGCGGTGCGGTTATTCGAACGACTCATGTCACGGGTATATTTACTGATTTAGGTATTATGATTGGTACAAAATTGAGAGGTGAGCCCTTTGACAAAAGAAAGGCCTTATTATTTATTTTAATAATCATTGGCTTTGTTTTTGGCGGTGTTTTGGGCGCATACAGTTTTAGTGTTTTTAAATTCCAGGCATTATTTATACCTGCGGGTATTTGTTTGATGCTTGCCGTGTGTTATTCGATTTACAATGCGAAGGTCAGAAGCTAACAAGCCACAGCACAATGACCCCTCCCTATCGCACAGGTGGGTGAGTCGTTATGCAAAACATAGTAGGATAGAAACCAAAGGACGATGATATGTTGATGATTGAGTATAAAAGCATGGGCTGGTGGTACTGGCTGGTAACGGCGGGGCTGCTTAGCTATGGTGTTTTTGGGCATTTTATCGGCTTTTTATTGGCCATTGGCCTAACGGTAGTTCAGTTAATTCACTTTATTATTCGAGAAAAAGGCATTACTGCTTTTCCTGTCCAAGTGCGCTTTTGGTACTTAATGCTGCTTATGGTTGCCTTACCTGGGCCGTTACAATGGGTCTATTGGATCCCGACTATCGGCACCTGGGCTCAAATTTTAGTTGGCTATTGTGCAATGGCACGATGTGTTTCGTTATTTCCTTGGAACCGAGATGCACCGTTTTCTTTTGCCTTACTGCAACAAACATTTTTATCAAGACCTGTTAAAGGGAACATTCAACAAGGCTTTGCTGGCGATAAATAACACGCGAGAATTAGCTGCACACTTAGACACATAACAGGCGCAATTGAATAACAAAGGAGACACGTTCTAATGACTATTTCACAATTGACTGAGTTACTAGGCTGGGCATCGGTCATTAATATTGGCTACCTTCTTCTAGCCACGCTTATACTGATGTTTATGAACGGTACGGTCTCTTCTATACATAACAAGGCGTTTGGTCTTGAGGAAAAGATGCTCCGTATTAAGTATTTTGATTTTTTAAGTCATTATAAAATAATGACCTTAGTTTTTATGGTGGCACCTTATGTTGCCTTAAAAATCATGGGGTACTAAACGCTTAACTAAGCCCTTTAATTTGACCACCTTACACCACGCTGTTACGTTGGCGTACGCCCCAATAATACAAAAGAGACCCTATGTACACGGATGACGATTTAGAAAATGCAATAACCCAAGGCATTTTGACAAAAGAGGCGGTGCAAAACTTTCGCTCACACATTGCCTCGCAAAGTGCTACCCAAGCGGTGGATGAAGAAAACTTTCGCTTATTAGCCAGCTTTAATGACATCTTTGTTGTTATTGCCTGTGTTCTACTCTTGTTTTCAACCAGCTGGGTTACCCACAATATACACCCTGTGTTGGCTATGGCATCTGTTGCTGTTTTATCTTGGGGGCTGGCTGAATTTTTTGTGCTAAAACGCAAAATGGCCTTTCCCGCGATTGTTTTATTAATGACGTTTATAGCTGGGGTGTTTGCCTTAGTCCAAGCCGTTTTTGAAGGCCCTTCTGACGTCTCATTGATGTTATCCGGCGCTGCATCATCCCTGGCGGCTTGGCTCCACTGGCAGCGCTTTAAGGTGCCCATAACGGTGGCTGCTGGTGTGGCGACTGCGGTCGTTTTTGCAATAGCGCTTGTTACGTACTTGGTACCAGCACTTGACGCATCTATCGCCTACCTAATGTTTGCAGCGGGTCTTGGGGTTTTTTATATTGCTATGCGATGGGACGCTTCCGATTTAAGCCGGGTATCGGGTAAATCGGATGTTGCCTTTTGGCTGCATTTGATTGCTGCGCCACTTATTGTGCACCCGATATTTACAAACCTTGGCATACTGGAAGGCAATGATAGCTTTTTAAGCGTTCTAACCGTTGTCAGCTTATATGTACTGCTGTCGATTATTTCGATCGCCATTGATCGACGCGCTTTTATGGTGTCGTCTCTAGCCTACGTGCTTTATGCATTGACTGAATTATTTAAAATTTATGGCTTTGCCGGTGATAGTTTTGCTTATGTTGGTGTGATTATCGGCTTTTCATTACTGTTACTCTCAGGTTTCTGGCACAAAACACGTGGCCTGCTCTATACAATAATGCCGCGTTATATCCAAAAAAACGTGCCCGCGATAAAGTAAAAAACCGTGTCCGGCCTAATAAATCCGCTTGCTGCAGACTCATCAAGCCGCCCGCACTCCTTTTTATACCACCCATTTAGGCGCATCCGTTCAAGAAAGGCCTGCCGGCTCAGACAAATGCAATTATGGGTTTAAAAGCGGTTATCATAGCCTTTATGCACCCTTTGCTATAAGCTGTACAATGCTATCTATTGTAGCTACTGTAATATCTTCACGTACACTACGTTTAGTAAAGGAACGCAATAGATTCAACTATCTGTTTTTGTAATGGTGATAGCAAATACAGACTTACATTTTTCACTATAAAGTAGAGGAAAGAAGATGAGTAAAGGTACAGTAAAGTGGTTTAATGCAGACAAAGGTTTCGGTTTTATTACCCCAGAAGACGGTGGAAAAGACCTTTTCGTTCATCATTCAGAAATTCAAGCAGGCGGTCAATACGCAACATTGAATGATGGTCAAGAAGTTGAGTTTGAAGTGGGCCAAGGTCAAAAAGGTCCATGTGCAACCAAAGTTCAGGCTTTGTAAGCAACAAACACATAAAACAAAAAGTTCATGCTGAAAACCGCCCGTCGCGGTCTTCAAAATTAGGTCTACACTCACGTTTTCAGCATGGCTTGGCGTTAAGTTTTAGTATTAAAAGCATTTCATTCGGTTCAACTATAGGCATTCAACATGGCAATGGGTTCAGGGACTGACATGAAAATCATTAGCCTTGTCTTAATCGTTTTAGGCATTGGTCTTGCGGTATGGGGCCATCAACTGTCGGACTCTGTCGGTTCACAATTAACTCAAGCACTTACAGGTTCGGATACCGATAAAGTCATGACGCTCTATATTGCTGGGCTTGCCAGTTTTGTTGTTGGCATCTACCTTTTCACTAGAAATTGACACCGGAGGCATCATGGACATTATTAGCTTAATTATTTTTCTAGCCATTGGCGCACTCGCGGGTTGGCTTGCTGGCAATATAATGAAGGGCCGAGGATTTGGTGTTTTGGGCAATATTATTGTCGGTATTATTGGCGCCATATTGGGCGGCTTTGTCTTCAGCTTGTTAGGTATATCAGCCGGGGGGATCATTGGCTCTATCATTATGGCCACTATTGGTGCTGTCATTTTGCTATATACCATCAGTATCGTTAAAAAAGCCTAAGCTTTATTACACGCCAAAATCATTGGCATATACTGCAAGGTTGGGGCAAGCTTTACTGACAAGTCGAACAGCTGCATAACCTCTTATCATCCCCTTTATTCAACCCGTCTTTTCCATAACTCTTGGTAATAACCTCGTTTAATAAAACAGCCCCTTGCATAGCGTATTGCATCGCTAAGCCATATCTTCAATAATGTGCCCTATAAGCGCTGCACCTAGATGGTGCCATAATAATAAAGGGAGAACGTTCATGTCCGACAATACCGACCACTATTGGGCCGAAAATATTCGGCTTATTTTAAAGCTGTTGTTTGTTTGGTTTTTGGTTTCTTTTATCTTTTGCATTGTCCTGGTAGAACAACTCAATTTAATTGAGTTTGCTGGCTTTAAATTAGGCTTTTGGTTTGCCCAGCAGGGTTCCATTATCTCGTTTGTTATTTTGATTTTTTATTACATCAAAAAAATGGACAAACTCGACGCTAAATACAACGTACACGACTAAGCATTATGGACTTACAGATACTGACATACTTAGTAGTGGGCGCGACGTTTGCGCTTTACATTGGCATTGCTGTTTGGGCTAAAGCAAAAACCACCGGCGATTTTTATATCGCAGGAAAGGGCGTTCACCCCGTGGTCAATGGCATGGCCACCGCTGC
>TARA_R110002096_G_scaffold16329_3_pt1 | contig 11403 bp, 7 predicted proteins | sample TARA_R110002096 | Tara Oceans TARA_R110002096 (sample SAMEA4397295) | marine metagenome | biome: Polar Biome; feature: [DCM] deep chlorophyll maximum layer (ENVO:01000326); material: water (ENVO:00002006), including particulate matter (ENVO:01000060) such as... | depth 35 m | reverse complement strand
CCGCGGCGGGCCCCGCGGGCATCACCAACGCCGTGCCCAGCACGAGCGGCAATAGCGATCGAATCAAGGAAGTCTCGCTGGTTTATCGGCGTAAAACCGGCGCGCGTAGGTCCGGGCCACTGCGGCTTGCGGATCGGAATCGCTTGTTACACGCCAGCCCCGTTGCTTCCGCGCGATTCGCGGGAAACGGGGTCCGGTGCGTCGAGGTCGGTGATGCATAATCCGGCGCACGGTGTCAGTCAGCGCGTAAGACTAGCACGGTCCGCCGGGTTCAAAACGACAGCGTCAGTTCGCCGCGAAATGTCCGCGGCATCCCCGGCATCAAATGCAGCGCATCGGACTGACTGCCGCGCACATAGCGCTCATCGGCGAGATTCTCGACCCGAAAATCAAAGCGCAAACGCGCGGACGGCCGCCAGCTCGCGAACACGTCCGCGCGCACATAGGCGGGCAGTCGCAATGCCAGCTCCTCCGGTTCGATACTGCCCTGGCGCTCGCTGACGTAATTGAGCGCGACCCCGAGCGACAGATCCCGCGGCCGGCGCCACGAGCCACTGAGCAGCCCGAGCAAACTCAGTTGATGCCTGCCGACGTTCAGCGGGGTCGTGCCGTCCGGGATTAGCGTATCGTCGAGGATCTGCGCATCGACAAAGCTGTAGCGCGTCGTCAGCGACAGCCACGGTGCTGCCTGAGCGCGGATTTCCACGTCCGCGCCGACACTTTCCTGTTTTCCCGTCTGCAGTTCGAAACCGGGATCCCCCGGCGCTTCCGTCGTCACGTTCGTCTGCCTGATCGCGAACACGGACGCATCGGCCGCCACGGGGTAGCTTGCAGACTGCCACTTCAAACCCGTTTCGACGGCCTCGCTGCGGGTCGGATCGAGGCCGCTGCCGTCTGGCCGCAGGCCCTCGTTCGGATCGATCGATTCGCTGTAACTCGCGAACAGCGACAGGGTCTCACGGGGCCGGTACACGAGGCCGGCGCGTACGCTGACTTCGTTCAGTGCGTGATCGAAGCGGGTCAGGGCGACCGCATCGCTGCCGTTCTGCCGGATGTGGTCGAACCGCAGGCCGAGCAGTACGCGCCAGCGCGCGCCGATTTCGAGTAAATCCCGGACGTAAAGCGAGTACTGTCGGGTTTGCTCGCGCGACGCGCGTTCCGCGAGCGTCGGCGGACGTGGCGCGCCGTAGCGCGGCCGGAAGACGTCGATCGCATACGGATCAGCATCCGGATCAGACGCATGGAACGTCGTGTCTTCATTCAGGCCGGTCGCCGAGGCGCCAAACAGCAGATGGTGCGCGAGGCCGCGGTACACCGTGATGCCGTCGACTTCCGCCTGTGCCACGAGCGCGCGCGAGTCCTGCGCGCTGCGCGTCGCCGAGCGCGCGAGTAGCACGCGTCCCCGTTCGCGCACGAGCTCGTCGGGTTCGACGGAGTTGCCGGCGACGTCAGCCCGCTGCCCGTTCAGGGACAGTTCGAGTTGCCAGCGGGCGGGTAGGTCGATCAGCGTCGCGAGCTGAAACGTGTAGCTGTCGATGCGGCCCGGGCCCGCGTCCGGCTCGCCGAGAAAACGCGATGAGGGCAACGTCAGCTCGCCGCCGATCGCGGGCAGGCCATTGTCGAACCGGCGATCGTTCGCGACATATTCAAACGACGCGTCAAACCGAACATCCGGACTCGCCCGCCACGACAGCAGCGGATTCACGAACACGTGTTCGTCGGTGACGAAATCGCGAAACGTGTCGCTCTGGTTCGTTTGCGCGATCAGGCGAAAATCGAGATTCCCGGCGCCCGGTACCGGGCCGGTCGTATCCACGCCGATCATCATGTCGCTGTAACTGCCGAAGCCGAGCTGCAATTCCGTGGCGAACTCACTGCGCGGCCGTTTCGTCACGATGTTGATCGAGCCACCCGGTTCACCGGGCCCGTACAGCGCACCGTATGGCCCTTTCAGGACCTCGATGTAGTCGACGTTCGCGAGGCTGCGCGCCGGTCGATCGCCGAGCGAGTCGTTGATGCCGTTGCGGTAGACCGGTGTATTGGCAAAGCCGCGCAACAGAAAATCGTTGAACGCATTGCCGTCGCCACCCTGACCCGTGACCGAAGTCGTCGCCTGCAACAGCGAGTCGAGGCCGCGGAATCCGGTCTGTTCGATCGTCGCCGTGTCGAGTCGTTCGGCGCTGAGCGGCAGGTCGAACGCGGGCAGCGCGATCTTGCTCGCGCGAATGTGATCCGCCGCGATTGCCCGTTTGTCGGTGACGAGTACGTTCGGGATCGCAGTGTCGTCGGCCGGTTCATCTGCCGCGGTCACCCCGGACGTCAGCAGCAACACGGCAATGACGGCAGCGGCAGGGTAGCTCAGCGATCGGTTCGTCGCGGGAAAGTCGGGGTAAGCAGGGCCGGAGCCCGCCGGCGCGATCGTGCCGGCAGCGCCTGATTCCTCGGCTTCCATGGTGTGATTAACCTGAAATTAACCTAAATTAAACCTGCAGCCACCGCCGCGAGGCACACCGTCGCAACATGGGCGAACTGACGTTCCATGATACGGCAACACTGCCCGGGCCGGCACCGCGATGGCACGCAGTCGCGGGCCCGGCACGCGCACGAAGCGACTACGCCGCGACGAACTCCGGGAACACACGATGATATGAACATACTCCTTGTAGAAGACGACTTCGACGTTGCGCAGAACATTTGCGAATATTTCGAAGCCGAAGGAAACACCGTCGAGTGGGCGCCGGATGGTTTGATCGGTCTCGAACGCGGCACGAGCGAGCAACGCGACATCATCATTCTCGATATTTCGCTGCCGCGCCTGTCCGGGATCGAACTGTGCCGGCGGTTTCGCGAACTCGGCTTTACGACCGTTCCGATCCTGATGCTGACCGCACGCGGCGACCTCGCGGACAAGGTTCAGGCGTTTCAGTACGGCGCCGACGACTACGTCGTCAAGCCATTCGCGCTCGAGGAACTCGCGAGCCGCATCACGGCCCTGCGACGTCGCGCGAATGGCTTTGCAGCGTCGTCCGTGTTGCGGGTCGGTGACCTCGAGTTTGATGTCGCCACGCAAATCGTCAGGCGCGCCGGTCACGTCCTGAAGATCACCGCGACCGGGCGCAAGATTCTCGAAGCGTTGATGCGCAATTCGAACCGGGTGATATCCCGCGCCGAGATCGAACAGCTCGTGTGGGGCGACGATCCGCCGCAGTCGGATTCGCTGAAAATTCACATTCACGCGTTGCGCGAATCGATCGACAAGCCGTTCGCGGGGCCGTTGATCAGAACGATCCGCGGTACGGGTTACCGGATCACCGATGACCATGAAGCCGATTAGGAACATCCGCCGCCGACTCGTGCTCGCCGCGTTTACGCTCGCCACGGTAATCGCGACGATATTCGGTACCGGTTTGTACCTTGCGTTCGAGTATGCCGAGGACGAGTTCGGTGACGAGCACATGCTCGGGGATATCGACGCGTTCATGCGCGCGTACGATGCCTTCCCTGGCGTCGCGGAGATTCCCCGCGAGAACATCGACGTTTATATCGTTGCCGACGGCGACAAATCGTCGCTACCCGATTACGTCCGCAACGCGCCACCGGGGACGGACGAGGTTTTCATCGACGGGGTCGAATACGAACTGCAGAAGCGTACCCGCGGCACAACGGAGTTCTATTTCGTCATCGATGAGCGGGAATTCGAAGCGTTCGAACAGACGCTCATGTTCACGATGTTCACGATCATCGTGCTCGTCGTCGCGGCTTCCGCGTGGGCGGGCCAGCTCGTGGCCGATCGTATTATCCAGCCGTTGACGAATCTGTCGCATCAGGTCGCCGGTATGGGTGACCAGGCGGGGCAACGCATCGTGCCCGACCCGAATGCCGGTCCGGGCGATGAGATCGCGCAGCTCGGCAATGCGATCGCCGGCTACCACGAGCGGATTTCCGAGTTACTGCGTCGCGAGCGCGAGTTCTCCGCGGATGTCAGCCACGAGTTGCGCAACCCGATCATGGCGGTGCAGGGTGCGGCGGAACTGCTCGCGAAACACGTCGACAGCAAGGGCGCGCAAGACCTCGTCAGCCGGATCCGGCGCAGCTGCTTTCATATGACGACCCTGACCGAAGCACTGCTCTATCTCGCGCGCGACCCCGAGAGTTTCCGCGATATGGTCGAACCCGTGAGCATCAAGCGGGTCGTCGATGTGCAGATCGCCGCCGTCAGGGACGTCGTCGAGCGCAAGGGAATCACGGTTACGGTGCAACAGACCACGGACTCGACGGTGAATACGATCCCGGCCGTGATCGAAATCGTCATCGGCAACATTCTGCACAACGCGGTGAAATACACGAACCAGAACGTGATCAATATTTTTGTCGGTGACAGCGAAATCGTCATTCAGGATTACGGCCCCGGAATCGATCGCACCGCGCAGCAGACCCTGTTCGATCGTTTCAACCGGGGACAGAACCGCAACCCCGACGGCAGCGGGATCGGTCTCGCACTCGTGCGACGTTTCTGCGAGCAGTACGGCTGGACGATCGATTTTCGCTCCGATCTCGACAGCGGTACCCGGGTCGCCGTCGCGTTCTAGCGGGAAACCGGGCAGCGCGAAATTCGCCCGCGACACGCCGGGCCCGATAAATACGTCTGCCCGCTACCGGCCCGGCGCGCGATTTTACGCTGCGTTAACACGGGATTAACCGCCGGCACCTCGCCACCCCTCTACCGTCACGGTTCACGGCTGCGCCCGGTGTGATGCGGTGCGGCCGTCACTACCGAGTTACCAATCCGGAGGGACGATCATGACAAACCGCTATATTCATCTTGCCTGCCTCGCGGGCTTTACGTTGTTCGCCACCCAGGGCGCGGGCGCCGCACCGCTGTTGCCGTACTACGGAACCCAGACCTTCAATCCCGGCGCCCCGATCGACAACCCGTACTTTCCGATGCCGATGAACGTCATCAATACTTACGAAGGATCGTTCGAGGACGAGGGCGAAATCGTCACGGAAGGTTTCGAGTTGAGCAATATCGGCCCCGGCAAAACGCTGCTCGGCGTACAGACCTGGACCCAGCTCGACCGCGCGTTCGAAGGCGAACTGCTCGTGGAGGAAACCCACGACTACTACGCGCAGGATACGGACGGCAACGTGTGGTATTTCGGCGAGGACGTCGTCAACTACGTCTATGACGACGACGATAATCTCGTGAGCACGAATACGTCGAGTTCGTGGCTGGCCGGCGTGAACGATGCCTTGCCCGGGATCATCATGCTCGGCGATGCGGTCGTGGATTTCAATTATTACCAGGAATTCGCGGTCGCCGATGACGCGCTCGACCATGCACGGATCAAATCCGTCGGTAACACCGTAACAATTGGTCCTGGAACGTTCACGAACGTCATCCAGGTTCTCGAAGGCTCCGTGCTCGAACCCGATTTCCGCGAGTTCAAGTACTACGCGCCCGGGATCGGTCTTATCCTCGCCGAGGAAGGGCTCGACGAGAACCTGATGAACCCGGAACTGAGCGTCGAGCTTGTTTCATCGGTGCCCGTGCCGGCGGCACTGCCACTGTTCGTCTCCGCGCTCGCGGGCGCGGGCTTCCTCGGCCGGCGTCGTGCGAGGCCCGTAATCCAGGCCGGTGTGCGTAAATCCGGGGCACCGTGACTTCGGGACCGGCGCCACTGTCCACACCCCATCCCTTCCCCGCGTTTTCAGGGGGAAGGGTACCCGGTCCATCAACGTCAGTGTTTCATAATCCGGAGCACGTATTTAGAAGCGATCTCAAAAATAGAGGATGTCGCGCCCGGGCCGGACGCGCACGCCGTGCGTCCGGCCGCGGCCGTCGCGGGGATGCGGATCCGCTTCGCGGTTTGGCGTTATGCTCACGGCACCGCAGCCGACGGGAGCGAACCCATGCCGAACTACACGATCATCGACGTCGATACGCATGTAACGGAAGTACCGGATCTGTGGACCGAGCGGGTGCCGGCCGCGATGCGCGAGCGCGCACCGCGCATGGAAACGGACGACCACGGGCGCGCGTGGTGGCTGATCGGCGGTAAGCGATCGATGCGGGTCGGATTCACGGCGACCGCGGGCTGCGGTGACATGATGGAACCGCCGAACGGTTACGACGATATGCACCGCGGCGCGTTCGATCCGCACGCGCGCCTCAAATACATGGATGACATGGGGATCTGGGCGATGGTGCTGTATCCGAACGTCGGCGGATTCGGCGCGCAGCAATTTCTGAAACTCGACGATCCCGCGCTCATGCTGGCGTGCGTCCAGGCTTACAACGACTGGCAGACAGACTGGGCCGCGGCCGATCCGCGGCGCCTGCTGCCGATCGCCTCGACCCCGTTCTGGGATGTCGAGGCGGCCGTGCAGGAGATCCGGCGGTGCGCCGCGAAAGGCCATCGCGGGATCCTGTTCACGGGCGAACCGCAGTCGTTCGGGCTGCCGGTGCTCGGCGACCCGCACTGGGATCCGCTGTGGGCGGTGGCGGTGGAGTGCGATTTGCCGGTGAGTTTTCACATCGGCTCCGGCAACATGGAAGGCGGCTTGAGCCGCGAGAAGATCAAGACGTACGGCAAGATGGCGACGTTCGCGGAACTCTCCGTCGACCTGTTCATGAACAACGGTCGCCAACTGTGCGATCTGCTCATGTCCGGGGTGCTCGCGCGTTTCCCGACGATCCGCTTCGTTTCCGTCGAGAGCGGGATCGGGTGGATCCCGTTCGTACTCGAAGCGCTCGATTACCAGTTCCGGGGCAACCGGGTGCGCGAAGAGCGTCCCGATCTCGAACTGCTGCCGTCGGAATACTTCGCGCGTAACGTCTACGCGTGTTACTGGTTCGAGCAGACTGCGCCGAAACATCTGATCGATGCGGTCGGGGTGGACAACATCCTGTTCGAAACGGACTTTCCCCATCCGACCTCGCTGTATGGCGAGGACGTGCATCGCTGCATCGAATCCGGTCTCGCGACCGTGTCCGCCGACGTCCGCCACAAGATCCTGTGGGACAACGCGCGTTGCCTGTACGGGGTGGAGCCGCCGCCGGCGTAACCGGCCGCAGGCATGTTCACGGGCCGCCGGTGCAATGCCGCGGCCGCTCCCGGCATCGCGGCCGGCGCGGTGCGGGCGCGATAAGGTCCTGACAACGCGCGGGTTCGGGCCAATCGCGGGCAGCCAGAACGTTATCAATACGCCGGCGTATCGTGCGGTCGCATATCCCACGCTAAAAGCACTGTCAACCCCCAGCCGTAAAGGTTCCGTCGCGCAACGCCGATAACCGGTTACGAGGAGCCCTTTCAGACCGGCATAGCTGATGATTTTTACGAATCTTCGGCGTTTCCGTCCGCCCGCGCGCAACGAGCTCCCGCTGTCGTGCGGACGGATATCGCGCCGCAATGGCAGATGAACGAATGACCCAACATGCGCCCATGGTGGATACGCTCGCCGCGTCGTGGCTCGCGTTGCAGTGCCAGATGATCCCGAAAGTTCATCGCGGCGCGGTGTACCTCGGGGTCGGTGACAAGGCCGATCCAACCGCCACGGCGCGGTGGCCGGAAGGCAGCCCGGAAAGCCCCGCCTTACATGCGGCGACGAAGCTCGTCCTCGACCGCCAATGCCCGGTGCTGTGCGGCGACGACGCGACGGCGGAAATTTCCCGCGCCGACAAGCTGAATATCGCCTGTCCGCTGATCGTCGAGGGTCGCTTCACCGGTGTCGTCGCGGTTGAAGTCGACAGCGCGTCCGAGCAGCAACAACGCGCGGTGATGCAACTGCTGCAATGGGGCTCGACATGGCTCGAGTTTCTCGTGCGCCGCGAAGCTTCCAGTGTGACGAATTCGCTGATGACCGCGACCCGGGCTGTTGCGATCTGCCTCGAACACCACGAGTTCCAGGCGGCAGCGACGGCAACCGCGACGGAACTCGCGATGCACCTGCAGTGCGAACGGGTCAGTATCGGCTTTCTCGATGGCAGCCGGGTCGGCGTTCGTGCGATCTCGCACAGCGCAAATTTCAACACGAGGACGAATCTCGCGCGCGATCTCGAAGGCGCGATGGAAGAAGCGCTGGCACAGGGGGACGTCGTCGTGTTCCCGTCGAGTGCGGATACGCCGCTGCGCATGACGGCCCAGCACGCGGCGCTCGCGAGGAACGAGAACGTCGGCCAGATCTGTACCGTTCCGATTGGTGACGATGATGATCTGTGTGGCGCCATCGTGTTCGAGCGCGCGCGCGAACAGCCGTTCGATGCCTCGGCGCTGGAACTGTGCGAGGTGATCGGCTCGCTCCTCGGCCCGATTCTCGAACTGAAGCGCAAGGAAAGCCGCTGGGTCGGTGCGGTGTTGCGCGATGATTTCTCGGGGTTCCTCGGGCGCGGCCATGCCGGTATCAAGCTCGCGCTCCTGTGCTTGCTCGCGCTGATCGGCTACCTGAGTATTGCGACGGGTGACTTCCGGGTCACCGCCGACGCGACGATCGAAGGCACGGTACAGCGCGTCATCGTCGCGCCGATGGACGGCTACGTGGCCGGTGCGACCGCCCGTGCGGGCGACCTCGTACGCAAGGGCGAAGTGCTCGGTTACCTCGAAGACCAGGAGCTGCAGCTCGAATATGCGCGCTGGGCGGGACAGCGCGAACAATACAAAACGGAATACCGTCAGGCGCTTGCCAGGCGCGACCGTTCACAGACCCGGGTGTTGAATGCACAGCTCGCGCAGGCGAATGCCCAGCTGCAGCTGATCGAACAGAAGCTCGCGCGCACGGAACTCGTCGCGCCGTTCGATGGCCTCGTGGTTTCCGGCGACCTGTCCCAGCAGTACGGCTCACCGGTCGAACGCGGTGAGGTGCTGTTCGAAGTGGCGCCGATCGATTCCTACCGCGTGATCCTCGAAGTGGACGAGCGCGAGATCGCCGAAATCCGTGAAGGCCAGCACGGCCAGCTCGCCGTCGCGGCCCTGTCGGGCGAAGTTGCCGATCTCGTCATCGACAAGATCACCCCGGTATCGAGCACGGCCGACGGGCATAACTTTTTCCGCGTCGAAGCAAGTCTTGCGGGTCCGTTGAACGATCTTCGGCCCGGTATGCTCGGGGTCGGCAAGGTCACGGTCGGCGAGCGCAAGCTGATCGGGATCTGGACCCGGTCGCTCGTCGACTGGTTCCGCCTCGCGCTGTGGTCATGGTGGCCATAGGGACGATGCACGCATGACGGAATCCGTATTCAGTCAGTCCTGGTACCGCGTCGCGGATTTGACCCCGCGAATCCGCGGGCACATCCGCATCAGCCGGCATCGCTATCGCAAGCAGATCTGGTATGTGCTGCAGGACGCGGTGAAGGCGCGCTATCACCGCTTTACCCCGGCGGCGTATTACGTCATCGGCCTGATGGACGGTGTGCGTACGGTCGACGCGATCTGGGATGCGGCGAACGAGGAGTTTGGTGACGACGCCCCGACGCAGGACGAAATGATCCGCCTGCTCGGCGAGCTGCATGCGACGGACGCCCTGCAGTGCGACGTACCGCCGGACAGCGAGGAAGTCTTTCGGCGTTACGAACGCGATCGCCTGTCGCAACTGAAAAAAAGGCTGCTGAACCCGCTCGCGTTGCGGATCCCGCTGTTCGATCCGGATCGCCTGCTGACCCGCCTGGCCCCGGCTTTGCGTTTGTTGTTCAGCCGGTTCGCGCTCTGCGTGTGGACAATCGTGGTGGGTTGCGGGGCGATTTTCGCCGCGGCGTACTGGACGGATCTGACCCACAATCTGTCCGACCGGGTACTGAGCACGAACAACCTGTTGCTGTTACTGCTCGTGTTCCCGCTCGTGAAACTGTGTCACGAATTCGGCCACGGCCTGGCGACGAAAACCTGGGGCGGCGAAGTGCACGAAGCCGGGATCTCCCTGCTCGTGCTCGCGCCGGTGCCCTATGTCGATGCGTCCGCCGCCTCGGCGTTTCCGGAGAAGCGCAAACGCATCGCGGTCAGCGCCGCCGGTATCATGGTCGAGTTGTTCCTCGCTTCGCTCGCGCTGTTCGCGTGGCTCAACATCGAATCCGGCCTCGTGAGCGCGCTCCTGTTCAACGTGATGCTGGTCGGCGGGGTGTCCACGTTATTCTTCAACGGCAACCCGTTGCTGCGCTTCGATGCTTACTACATCCTCGCCGATGCGATCGAGATCCCGAATCTCGGCGCACGCGCGCAGCAGTATCTCGGCTACCTGTGCCTGCGCTACCTGTTCCGGGTGGAGCAGGTGGAGTCCCCGGTAACCGCCCGCGGGGAGGCGAAATGGTTCCTGTGCTACGGGATCGCCGCATTTTTCTACCGTCTGTTCGTAACGTTCTTCATCATACTGTTCGTCGCGAGCAAGTTTCTCCTCGTCGGACTGTTGCTCGCCGGATTCGCGCTCCTGACCCAGATCGTCCTGCCGCTGGCCAGACAAATCGGGTTCCTGCTGACGAGTCCGCTGTTCGGGCCGCGCCGCCTGCACGCGCTGGGACTGTCCAGCGCGATCATCACGATCGTCACCGCGCTGGTCTTTTATCTGCCGGTGCCGTACTGGACCCGGGCCGAAGGCGTCGTGTGGCTGCCGGAACGCTCCCAGGTACGCGTGGGCAGCGACGGCACCGTGGCCGCGTTCCTCGCTGAACCGGCGGGCGCGGTTGCACCCGGCGTACCGCTCGTCGCGCTCGATGATCCGTTTCTCGACGCCGAGCTGGCCGTGCTCGAGGCACGCCTGCTCGAAGCGAACGCAAATTACGACGCACTCGCGAAGCGTGATCGGGTCGCGGCCGAACTCGTCGCCGAGGAGCGCGATACGATCCGCGCCGAGCGTGATCGGGTGCGCGAGCGCGCCGCGAACCTCGTCGTGCGCAGTCCCGGCGCCGGCGAGTTCATCGTCCCGGATCCCGTCAACCTGACCGGCCGCTTCGTGCACAAGGGCGAGTTGATCGGTTATGTCGCGGCGCGACCGGACGCGAGCGTGCGCGTCGTCGTGACGCAATCCGACATCCTGTTGATTCGTCAGCGCACGCTGCGGGTTGAGATGAAACTCGCGAGCCGGCCGCAAGAGACGCTGTCCGCGGTGATCCGGCGGGAGGTGCCGGCGGCAAAATACCTGCTGCCGAGTCGCGCGCTCGGTGCGCCGGGTGGCGGTCGCATTGCCGTCGACCCCGCGGATTCCGCGGGCACGCGTGCGCTCGAGAAGGTCTTTCAGTTTGACCTCGCGTTCGCGGACGGAGCGCCGCCGGCGTATTTCGGCGAACGCGTGCACGTTCGTTTCGCCCATGGCGAGGTGCCGCTCGGCCGGCAGTGGTTCTGGATGGGGCGCCAGCTCCTGCTGAGGCATTTCGGTGTATAGCGCGTCCGTACGTCCGAATCTCGCGCTCGGGCGCTACCC
>TARA_R110002096_G_scaffold435508_1_pt1 | contig 11404 bp, 13 predicted proteins | sample TARA_R110002096 | Tara Oceans TARA_R110002096 (sample SAMEA4397295) | marine metagenome | biome: Polar Biome; feature: [DCM] deep chlorophyll maximum layer (ENVO:01000326); material: water (ENVO:00002006), including particulate matter (ENVO:01000060) such as... | depth 35 m | reverse complement strand
TTCTACTTGTTTTAAGGTTAAATCAAAAAACCGTCTTTGTGCTTCCAGAACATTGCCTTCAGTTCGCCCCATACCTCGGGCAGTAAATAATATAATTGTATGATCATTGTCATACAATTCGTTAACTTTTTCTATTCTGTGTGGTAAAGGTTCGGCTTTCTCATACTCTCCATACGTATCTGTGCAAATGGTGCCATCTATATCAAATACGTATGTTTTTCCATTGCCACGAAATCTTGGTGGCCACTCTTTTTCATAGTGCATTGCTTTTCCTATCTAAAATTGATGTGGTAGAATATCCATTTATATAAGTAAATATATGAACATCGGCTAGTTCATTACCTACGACTTTTTCCTTTATATAGTCACCACCTTTTACAATTATATCAGGTTTTATTTTTTTAATTAAATCTAATGGTGTGTGCTCTTCAAATATTACTACTTCATCTACGTATTTACAAGACTCTAACATAAATTTTCTATCTTCCTGGTTTGTAATCGGGCGATTTTTCCCTTTTAATCTAGAAACACTTAAATCGCTGTTCAACCCAACAGTCACATTTCCTAATGTACTGCAAAATTTTAATAATTCAAAATGACCACGATGAAGTATATCAAAACAACCATTTGTAAATACTTTTTTCATAATTCAGAAACACCCTTCTTTTGTACAACTTTTGTGGCGCATTCATTTGCAAACATTATAGCACTTTCTATGTCTAAAGACTTACAATAATCACTTACTAATCCAGATAAAAAAGTATCTCCAGCGCCAGAGGTGTCCCTAATTTCAACTTTAGAAACTGGATATATTTTATTTTGATAAGCACACCCATTCGGACCTCGTGTGACTATTAGATTATTAGCTAACTTTTCATTTAAATTAGTTTTATTTGCTTCGTATTCTTTACTGTTAATTTTTATAAAAGTAAAATTTTCACACCATGGTCCAAGTTGTTTTTTTGTATCAAGGAACGTAAGGTTATGCAACAAAGAAATCTCATAAAGCAGTTCTTTTGTCAAATACCCCTTATTATAGTCAGAAACAACTAAAGTATCATAGGAGGATAAGTCGATAGAATTAATAAATTTCTTTTCTAAAATTCCATAATTTTTATCGTTCGTGTCAACCCTAATGAACATGTGATTGCTGTCGACATGCACATATCTCGTTTTTAATATATTTTCCCAATTTTCATTTGTTAAGATGTCAACTTTATTGTTTAAGGACAATAGGTTATTTTGAACATTTTTTGCCATTCCCCCATTTTCTTTGATTTCTAAGGAATTGAAAACTGGTGCTGGCGCTGCTGGACATAGGCGTTCAACTTTGCCATAGCAAAACACATCTTTACAACTCTCACCGATAACAAGTATTTTGCTCATTTTTACCTCATTATAAATCTTTTACCACTATTAACTTCTTCTCTCCAATAATTTAATAAATCTAGCATAGTGGTTCCAAAATTTATTTCTGGCTCCCACCCTGTGTGGTTTTTAAACTTTCTAGTATCTGGTATTTGTAAATCGGCATCAATTGGTCTTAAACGTTCAGGATCTGTCTCTACTTTAATATCTTTTACAGTTGACAAAGAAATTAAATATTCTAACATTTCTCCGACTGAGCAAGTATATGAACCGCCAATATTGTAATATTCTCCAGCTATTGGCTTTTCGGTTACCAGCATATAGTATGCCCTCACGGCATCCCTTACATCGGACCAAGTTCTTAAAGAGTTTAAATTACCAACTTTAATAACAGGTTCTTGTAATCCAGCTTCTATCAAAGCAATTTGCTTTGCAAAGGTTGACTCAGCAAAAACGTCGCCTCTACGCGGTCCAGTGTGGGTGAACATTCTAGTTGTCATAACAGTTAAGCCATACGCTTCAGCGTAAAAGCGACCAACGAGGTCCGTTCCCACCTTTGATATCGCATATGGAGAAGCTGGATGGAACGTTACGTCTTCATGTATAGGCAGTAGTTCTTTAGGGACTCTTCCAAAAACCTCGGAAGAGGCACATACATGAATAATAGGATTAAGATTTAATTTTCTTATAGCGTCTAAAACTTTTGCTGTTCCTAATATATTAGTTTCTAGTGTGTCTAATGGAGATTCAAAACTTGTTTTTGGGTAACTTTGAGCCGCTAAATGAAAAACGTAATCTGGCTTGACTTTCCCAAAAACATGCAAAAGAGAAGATAAGTCATTAATATCTCCATATTCTATAAAAACTCTTTCTTTTTTATTTACTCTTGGAAATAAATGCTCAACGTTATCTGTTTTATCATTCCACCTCATTAACCCAAAAATGTTCCAATCGGTATTATCTAATAAAAAATCAGCTAAATGTGAACCAACCATTCCAGTAAAGCCGGTTATTAAAACATTTTTCATTTATTTTCCTCATACCACTTAAGTGTTTTTTTAATTCCTTCGTCAATATCAATATTTGGCTGCCAATTTAACATTTCTTTTGCTTTTGTGCAATCAAGAAATAGTGAAGTTGGAATTGTTGGTTTTGATAAATCATGCTTAATGGTTAGTTGCTTACCAGAATGTCCTATGATTTTTTTAACCAAATCAATAATTTTTGTTGCCTTGCCAAGACCAACGTTGAAAAGTTCATAAGATGTTTCTTGTTTTTCAATCGCTGCGTCAACAAAAGCAACTAAATCTTCAACATGTAATAAATCTCTTGCGCCCTCTCCAGTCCCCCATACATTTATTACACCATCTTTATTAGTCATTACCTTGGTGACTGTAGCGCCAAATACATGAGAACGTTCTAAATCATACTTATCATAAGGACCATACATGTTTGAATGTCTCATTACCGTATGCTTTGTCCTCCCTAACCGAGAGAAGAAGTCACACATTTTTTCAATATAAACTTTTGTATTGCCTACTCCAAAATATGTTGGAAATATTTCGTCTTGGGCGTTCCAATCTATTTCTTTTTGAGCGTATGGTGCCGGCTGATACATCACAGTGCAACTTGGAAATACTACATGACCCACAGATTGTTCATAACACTCTCGTAGAATCAAACTATTCATAACAGCATTATCTGTAACATGAATATATGGTCTGTTAACAATATCATATGCACCTGAAGTTGTTGCTGCAAATTGTAAAACTATATCAACTCCTTTGAGAACCTGCTTAACCTCACCGGGATTCAATAAATCGACTTTAACCCATTTAACATTATCATTATCTTTTGATACTGGTGGTTTTCTGTTGTACACTGCTAGAATATTATATTTGTCTGTTTGTAAATAAAATTCTAAAAGATTACGACCAATAAAGCCGGTGGCGCCACAAATAAGCATTTTTTTTCTATTCTGTTGTTTCATCTATAAATTTCTCCAACGCATGATATGAGTCAAATTGTTTCATGCCTAATTTTCTTTCTATTATACCACCAACTATGTTTTTAGTTAAATATTTATAACCACCAAAAGTCGTATTTTTTTCTTTATTACAGCGCTTTACAATCTGCCCCATAGATATTGGGCTTTTTGCAACAACGTCATATGTACCATTAATGTTTTTTTCTATAGACTTTGAAATAATTTGATAAATATGCTCGTAAGATAGAAGACTGTATGTTGAATCGTTTGTAAGAGAAAGTGTTGGATCCTTATCGAAAATAACCCTACATATGTTGTTTTTTTTCATATATTTTCCGAGCAAAGCGGAAACTCTTAACGTTAAAAAATTATTAGATCTCTCTTTTACGATGGATTCTGCCACTCTTTTCATCATACTGTAAACGTTTTCTTCTTTTGAATATACATCTATTGAAGATATAAAGACAAAATTCTTGTGAGGCATGCTACAAAGGGTTTCCACTAACTTAAGATTATCATTGTATAGATCATAATAATTATCTTTACTTTTATTACAGGCACAATGAATGACTGTATCAATATTTCTAGAGGTAGCACTTTGTATAATACTGGTTAAATTATCTCGTCTCAAGCCAAGGCTACCGGGGGACTCTTCGTGGATATATTTACCCAATCCAGAACCAACCCCGGTAACGATTATATTTGAATTATTTTTTGAAAGCATTATGCCTTCTATCTACTACTTCTTTATTATTTTTAAACCACTCTATCGTGTCGATAATACCTTCTTCAACACTTATAGTTGGATAAAATCCAAAAGAATTGGCTCTAGACATATCAAAAAGTCTTCTTGCGTCTCCAGTTGGCTTTGTTGTGTCCCATTGTAAATCAATTTTTTTGCCGCAATGTTTTACAATCAAATCAACAATTGTCTTTATAGTAACACCATCACCAGATCCCAAGTTAACCGGAGAAGTAATTTTATTTTCCACCATGTGAAGCATGCCTAGAGCGACATCTTTAGCATGAATAAAATCTCTAACTGGAGACCCATCTCCCCAAACTGATAGTACATCATTTTCTAAAGCTTTTCTAACCAAAGAAGGGATAACCATTGCATTTTCGGGATCAAAATTATCATAAGGACCATATACATTCGCTGGTCTTACAATAGAAACCCGATCCCAGCCATATTGAATGGAATAAGCTTGAGCTTGCAACTCGCCAATTCTCTTTGCCCAACCAGCAAATCTATCATTATCTGAAGGGAATGTCCTCCAAACGTCGTCTTCTTTAAATACTTCTGCTGGGTGGTATACTCCGACACTACTAGTATACAAATACCATTTAACATTTTGCTTCCTCGCCGCCTCCATCATATTTGTATTAAATTGTATCATAGGGACCATAAAATCTGCTGGCTGTTCCTTACACATTTTTGGGGAACCTTTTACTCCAACAAGATTAAAGACATAATCCATATCCTCGCAGGCTTCAAGACAATTGCTAAAATGTGTCAAGTCAGCCTTGACAAATTTAACACTTGAAGGCAGACCATGTGGTTCATCAAGAGAAACCACGTACACCTCTGCTCCTCTATCCACAAGAAGGGAGACAAGTGGGCGACCGATCATTCCGGTGCCGCCAGTTACTAAAACTTTTTTATTTTTAAACATTGTTGATCCTTTTGCATAAATTAATAATCTTATCTTTTGTCAAATCTGTGTGATTTCCTATATATAAACCATAATCATGTATATGATCAGCATTGTTTAGGTTTCCTTTTATCAAGTAATCGTATTTTCCATCGACCAAATATGGTTGACGCGCTTGATTGCCGCCGCCGGCTGTGCCTAATCTATATTCAACTCGTTCACTTTCCAAAACCGAGCAAACTCTTTTTAGAAAACCTTTGTCTGGTTTTTTTAATAGTAATGGTAGGGCAAAATTACTATTACCTTTAGTATCATATTCTGTGTGATATGCTTCACCATCTAAATTTTCTAGCCAACATGAAAAATTTTCAATTCTTTTCTCAATGTTTGAATCGATTCTTTTCATCTGTTCCAAACCCAAAACTGCATTTATTTCGGTACCTCTCATGTTGTATCCTGGTACAGCAAAAGTAAAAAGAGGGTTAAGATCTGGATATTTCTCAGTGTATTGTTTTTGAAACTCTTGCGAGGCTTCCCTTATCATCCCATGGGATCTGAAAAGTTTAGAATACTGAAATATTTCTTCGCTATTTGTACATACAACTCCACCCTCGATTGTGGTTATATGGTGACCAAAGTAAAACGAAAAATTAGACATGTCACCAAAAGTACCTATTTTTTGTCCATTATAGGTAGCACCATGTGATTCACAACAATCTTCTATTAACAAAATATTTCTTTCTTTTGCGAACTTTACTAAATCTTCAGTTATTCCATTGAACCCAAGTGCATGTACCAAAACTATTGCTTTTGTTTTTTCTGTTGTTGCTTTTTTAATATTGTCAAAAGTAATTGAAAAATTTGAAAAATCAACGTCTACAAAAACAGGAGTAAAGCCTAAATTAACTGCCGGCGCAACGTCAGAAACCCAGCCAATAGGAGGAACAATAACTTCTCCCAGACCTCTTAATTCTTTAACTATACTCATCATTATATAATTGGCAGAGGCTCCAGAGTTAACAAAAGTTGTATATTTTACACCAAGCCATTCAGACCAGCACTTTTCAAATTCTTTTACTTTTTCTCCATTAGTAAATCTTACATTTGGTTGACTTATAAAATCTATAAGACACTTTTTATCACTCTCAGATATGTTGTTGTTTATTAAGCCCCAATCAAACTTATTTTGTTGCATAATATTCTCCATATTCTACAAAAAGTGTGGATTTGCTATCCTCTCTTTCATACGCTCTTTTATATTCAGAAAATACTTGCTCTGGTTCTGTCAACTCAACAACCTCAACATTAGTTAGCATTTTTCTAAAAGCTTCTGTGTGGTTTTGAGTGTGTTGTGGACCTGCATCTAGTGGAGTTTTCGCGCCCACAGCGACTCGAATAATTACTCTCGGCTTCATATCACCTTTTGACATTTCTTCCATCTTGTCTAAATGATTAACTAGTTGGTTACAGGCTAAAATAAAGAAGTCAAATCTAGGATACATTGTAATAGGTACAAAGCCATTCATTGCCATGCCTGTTGACATCCCAAGTTGAACCTCCTCAAAGACAGGCATTTCAATTCTTTTATTATCTTCAACTTTTTCCAGTGTGCTAGAAATGGCATGACCACTAACTTTACAAGCTTGTCCGAGAAAAACTGTGTTGTCTTTCTTAGAAAGCCATTCCATTGCCCTTATTAATTCTTTTTTATATGTTTTTTCCATTAAAAATTCACCCATTTCCCTGTTCCATGATGTGGATATTTAGAAGTATAGCTATAATGAACTATATCTTTAGGTACCTCTTGTAATAGCCCCCATGCCATATCGGTTGGCGTATGAACGCTCATTTTATTATCTTCTACAACCCATTGTAACGGTAGATCAAAGTTTTTAGCGTATTTGTAACATTCATGAAATACTCCAGATTCAAATGTCATATCTCCTATAAAGCACCAAACTTTATTCTTAGACTCCTTTGTTTTTAAGGCTAGGGCTGCGCCAAGTGCCAAAGGGATAATTCCACCGACAATTGAAGAAGCATAAAAATTTGGACTAACATTATTTGTTCCCATGCTATACCCAGCCATAATGCTTTCTTTTAATTTTGCCTTATCAACATCATGACAGAGGGCGTGATAATGGTTTCTCCAAGCTGAGAAGACCCAATCTTCCTCATGAATATGTTTAAATATTTCAATAACCTCTTTTTCGTTATTATTAGCTAAATGAATTGGACCTTTAATATTTCCAGCTTCATATTGCTCTTTTATTTCTGTTTCAAAGTCAATTAGCTCTTGAGCAGAAATATTAATATCTCTAACCTTTTTTAAATTTTTAGGTATGTGTAAGTTCATTATTTATCCCTTGGTTGTAATATTGGATTTTGTGCTGGCCAGCCAATATTTATTTCTTTATCATTCCATTTAATTGTAAATTGATCTTTTACATCTGGATATTCGCCAGAATAGCTCCATTTATAGTGAAAAACACTATCACTACTCAAAACAAAAAAACCGTTACCAACTCCTGGCGGTAGCAAAACTTGCTTTCTTCTTTTGTCATCAAGAATTATCCAATCCCACTTTTTATAAGTGTTAGAATACTTTCTATTATCAACAACAACAAAATATATTTCCCCAAATAAGCAAGTAACAAGTTTGTATGATTTAAAATCACCATGAATGCCGCGAAGGACGTTCTTTCTAGACGTAGATATTTTATCATGATTAAAATCTAAATTAAAATTATTTTGTTCTTTATGCCACAAAGTCCACAAATCACCCCTATAGTCCGTATAAACATCTGGTTCAAAAACTTCTACGTCTTTTATTTTCATGATATAAACTCGTGCTGAATTTTGTCATAATCCAAATATTTATTGGAAATAAAAATATTCTTCGATATCAACTCATATAATTTCTCTTGTTGTTGTTTAGTCTTAGGCAATCCATGTTTATTAAATTCTTCTCTCGGAACCTGCAAAGAACAATATTCATTTTCTGGCGTGTCCGTAGTAAAACCCCACTTAGACCCCTTTCGGTTAAGTTCATCTAGGTTGACAGAATTATTGTACACCCAGTCATAAAAATAGGTTCTTTCTTCGCCCTTTTCTAGTAAAAATTGATTTGCCCCATCTAAATCAGGAAAGTGGTGAACGCTTGGGCAATATTTGTATGACATTACGATGTGTCTTGTGTCTACACAGGAAGTTAAAAAAGTATAAACTCCTTCCGCGCCGTTTCCTGCAAAGCAGTCAGGCAAGATTCTATCATTAAAGGCTTTACAAAATTTATCAGAAAACATTGCACAATGATTGTTTACTCTTTGACCCGGTTTTAAAGTAAAGCACTTTTCTTTAGGATTGGACTGAATAAACATGTAAAAATCGCGTGGTGGGTGCATTTCTTCCATTCGTTGCTCTATTGATGGGTGTCTAATAACGTGAAAATCACATTTACCAATATCACCTTCTTCTTTCATTAGCTTATAGGCATAAGCTAAGTGATGTTCATGCCACATGTTAATTCCTGCACCAAGATAACAGTAAAACTCAAATCTACCTTTTTGTTTTATGACATTTTTTATAGCATGGTTACAAGTTTGTTGAACAGGTAAACCTTCCGGTGTGTGGTAATATGATATTTTTGTTCCAAAGTAATCTTTAACAACACTTCTTTTTTCAGCGCTAGTGCCACAATCTGAATGGACTATGTGTACACCCGGCATACTTTGCGCTAGTAGCATTTCGATCTCTTTAATCCAGTGTCTTTCATCTGGCTCTATAGAAAGACCGCATGTGTTATACACAACTAGTATTCTATTTTTACCCATCCCAGCTAATCTCCCAATCTTTAAATTCTGCTGCTAAACAATCAATTTTATAATCTTTTCTTCCGCCCACAATCTCTTGAATTTTATTCTTTGCTGTGTTTCTAATACCATTCAAGCCGTGGGTAAGCTCTAGATTGTTTCCGTCTTTTATTCCTTTTCTATAATTTGACTCATTGTACCAAATGTGAAGGTTCATCTGAGATAGAACTACAATTGCTCTGATAGTATCTGCCGTAATATTCTCACTTTTATTTAAAAGCATTTGAATATCATGTGTGATATCACTTATCTCTTTAGCATATTCATCCTTATGCTCTGGAATAAAAACTTCTTTAAGTTGCACAATTGAGAGCCGATCAACAAGCTCTGATAATGTTGGTAAATATTTTCTATTTTCAGTCATTTAATTATCCGTTACCCTTTTGTTTTTTAAGATCCTCAATTTGTTTTACGCGAACGTGTCCATATTTATTATATGGGTGCTCTGGATCTTTGAAATTTAGTACGCCTTGTCTTCGTTTTGTGGCGTCTTCATATGTTTCGTCTATTTCAGATTTTCCGTAACAATAATGCATGTGGATAAATCTAACGCTATACAATTTAAAGAATCTGTCCACAGCTTCAAAAACCCGAGTATACCACATATCTCCAAAATCAGCCACAAACCAAGGAGGCTGCAAAAATCCCATGATTCCCACTACTTTTCTAGAAACAAAAAAGTGAGTCGCCATAACCCTTTTCCCATCGTCTGGGGCTATTAAATATATATCGTCAGGAACTTCATTGCATTTCTCTAGCACAAGCGTATCCCAATTTTCTGTTTGGATATCTAAATCATCTGCTATGATACCAATCACTTCATGTGTTGTCTCAAGAAAACCAATATTATAAAGTTCTCCAAAGTTTTGTTCTTCTCTTTCAACTATAACATGTTTTACATTGTTTTCCTTTGCGATAGTGCTGTTTAATATCTTTTCAATACTATCTTGGTCATCGCTATCAAAAACAAAAACAACTTCTATATTTTCTGATTTTTTTGATTTATTAAATAAATTTTCTATAGTGCTGATTGCTTTGTGTGGTCGTTTTCTACTTGGGAAAACAAAAGATATTTTATTTTTCATAATCCTATTTATCCTATTTCTTTATTTATTAAATTGTTTATTTGTTCGTCAACAGAGCTTCTAAACTTATTGCTAATTAGGTAATTTTTTTCTATTGCTTCTTTTCTATTATGGTAATCTTCAACTGTTAAATTGTCTAATGTTTTATCCAATTCCTCTATAGAATTAAAAGTAATAATACCACTTTCGTCAAAAAAATCACCAATATTTTTGCACCCTCTAAAGATTGGTATTGTTTTCAAAGCAAAACAATCACATAAAGCTTCTGTGAAGAAGTTATCCTGTACGCTATTATTCACAACTATTGAAAAAAAGTATTCTCCTAGCGGTTCAGTTTTTTCTTGAAATTTATTGAAGGCATTTCCCCATAAATCAAAATTATGCTTTTTAGACAACGCTTTAACAATTTGGAATCTAAATCTATGACCTTCTGTTATAGTTTTGTTAGAAGCGATCATTGAAACTAGTTTGTTTTTTTTTGTTTCGTCCCATTTTCCCCATTCTTCGTCTCTAACTCTAGATTCACACCAAACTAGATGTTTACAGTTATCATATTTGTCTATTAGCTGCTTATCAAAAGTAATAATTAGATCAAACATTTCATGATTATTTTCAACACCAATATAAGGCGCTTCTTTAACATCTCTTGGCTCTATTATCCAGCCAACTTTGTATTTACTTTTTACAGACTTTATCAAATTGTCATTACACAGGGCGTTATCAACAAACAGAGAGATGCCATCATATTTCTTTCGTTTTTTTATATAATGTACGTTTTTAGGCTTTCCCCATATATTAGTTCCATTAGCTGCTATATAACCCCATAGTTTTTCAGTGTGCGAAAAGCAAGAATCAAATACATTAACAACCGAAACGTCACTATTGTATATTGGCTCATATTCTTTCCAATTTGTAGGAGAGGCATCATGAAGCGGCATCATTTTAGGATCAAAATCATATCCACAAAGTTCGTGAAAAGAGGGAACTTTACCATTCCACTGACCCCATTGAAGCTTGTCTTCTTTTACCATCTCATTATCTACTAATTCTTTTATCGTTTTAATATCTAATCCCAAAACATTAATTTTACCCTCATGGTATCTTGAAACTGCACCTTTATGAATCCATTTTGTAGGATAATTTGTAAAAGAGATATCTGCACAAGCAATAATTTTTTCACTCATCGAGTTGGAAGTTACACTACCAAGCACTTCAAAGTCCCACGGGGACCAATCATTATCAAGAAACTTTAAAAGATATTCTCTTCTCCACAACGCTGGTTGTGTTGAAATTCTGTATGGTGCGCCTTTAGGAATACTTAAGACACTAGTTCCTTTAATTTTACACAAGTGTTTGTATTGATTTTGGTGAGCAACTTTATTATTTTTATCAAAAACATTAATAAACGAGTCCCAGGTTAGATCTGCTCGACCGATT
>TARA_R110002096_G_scaffold26518_7_pt1 | contig 11422 bp, 5 predicted proteins | sample TARA_R110002096 | Tara Oceans TARA_R110002096 (sample SAMEA4397295) | marine metagenome | biome: Polar Biome; feature: [DCM] deep chlorophyll maximum layer (ENVO:01000326); material: water (ENVO:00002006), including particulate matter (ENVO:01000060) such as... | depth 35 m | reverse complement strand
CGTTTTGTTCGCTTCGTGCGCGGCAAGTTGAGTGTCGACTCCCTCGGAGAAAAACACCGAGAACGCGTAAAAAGCTCCCAAAACGAGAAGCCCGAGGATGACAGCGCCTCCGATGATCTCTTTCATGGCGATAGTCTGCCTGTCATTGACCTGCGTTGGCAACCCTGAATCAGCTCTGCCCTATCAAGTTGCCGGGTTTCCTGATGCTCGTCGATTTCATCCAGGGTTGCGGCCAGAAGTCGCTACTTGCGGCGAAGGAAGCGGCTGATGGTCCCGTCCAAGCCTGGGAGAACACCCCAAAGTTCAACTTGGTACTTGCAAGGTTCTTCGAAAAGTAGCAATCTCCGGCGTACTTTCGTTAATCTCTCCTAAATTTCCATGTCGGAAACGTCAAAATCTCTCAAACAGAAGAGTCGCGAGAAAGTGGCTCAGTGGAAAAAACTGGTCGCCGAATTCCAAAAGTCCTGTCCGAAAAAGGCTTCCTGGCAACTGGTCAATACCCTGGGTTCCTACGTCGCGCTTTGGACGCTGATGTATTTCGCGCTCAAGGTTTCCTGGTGGCTCGCCATTCCCCTCGCGATTGTCGCAGGCGGCATCGTGATTCGCGCCTTCATCATTTTGCACGACTGCGGGCACGGCTCCTTCTTCAAATCCAAACAGGCGAACGACTTCTGGGGCGCGGTCTGTGGGTTCATCACCTTCACTCCCTACCATCACTGGCGCTGGGAACACAGTATCCATCATGCCACTTCGGGCGATCTCGATCGCCGGGGCGTCGGCGATATCTGGACCATGACGGTGGAAGAGTACAAGGAATCCTCCAAATTGCTTCAGTTCGGTTATCGGCTGGTCCGCAACCCCATCGTTCTCTTTGTGATCGGGCCGATCTATCTCTTTGTCCTGCGGGAACGCTTTCCTCAGTCGAGAGCGGGTATTCAGCAGCGGAATTCCGTGTATTTCACCAATATCGCCCTGCTCTGCATCGCGATTGCCTTGAGTTTGACCTTCGGGCTCTGGACGTATCTCATTCTTCAATTCATCATCATCGCGGTTGCGAGTGCCTCCGGTGTTTGGCTCTTTTATGTTCAGCACCAGTTTGAGGATGCCTATTGGGAGAACTCCGAAAATTGGGACTACACCGAAGCGGCGATCAAAGGCAGTTCGTTCTACAAGCTTCCCAGGGTTCTCCAGTGGTTCTCCGGAAACATCGGTTTTCACCACATTCATCACCTCAGCCCGGGAATTCCCAATTACAATCTGGAGCGGTGTCACCATTCCGACCCAATGTTCAAGAACGTCAAGCCGCTCACGTTCTTCAAGAGTTTCAAGTCGATGACCTATCGTCTCTGGGACGAGGCTGGGAAGAAGCTCATCACCTTCCAGGAATTCCGGAATCTTCGGAAAGAGGAGATCAAGACTCAAAAGGAAGAGGCGGAAAAAGCTGCCCGCCTTCGCAAAGAGCGCGCGGAAGAGGATGTTGCGGTGGGAAGAGCCCATCGCGACCTCATGTAGAATTATTTCTTCTGCAGCAGCCTGCCAATGCCCAAGAAGCCCGAAGAGCTCCGCAGCTATCGCTGGTTCGGTCCCGATGACCTTCGGTCCTTCGGTCACCGTTCCCGAGCCAAGCAAATGGGGTATTCCCGCGAGGATTACCAAGGCAAGCCGGTCATCGGCATTCTCAACACCTGGAGCGATCTTCAGACCTGTCACACCCATTTTCGCGACCGGGCGGAAGAGGTAAAACGCGGCGTTTGGCAATCCGGCGGGTTTCCGCTCGAGGTGCCGATCATGACGTTGAGTGAAACCTACATGAAGCCGACGTCGATGTATTTTCGCAATCTGGTGGCGATGGAAGTGGAGGAGACGCTGCGGTGTTATCCGCTCGACGGTGCGATTTTGATGGGCGGCTGCGACAAAACCGTGCCCGCCCTGCTCATGGGAGCGTTGAGCGCGGATTTGCCGAGCATCTTTCTGCCCTGCGGCCCGATGCTGAAAGGTGGCTGGAAGGGCAACACGCTCGGAAGCGGCAGTGACGTTTGGAAATATTGGGCCGAGCGCTGTGCCGGGAATCTTTGCGAAGACGCCTGGCGCGAGCTGGAAGACGGCATCGCGCGGTCGCCGGGCCATTGCATGACGATGGGAACCGCTTCGACCATGGGCGCGGTGGCCGAGACGCTGGGATTTTGCCTTCCGGGATCGACATCCATTCCCGCCGTTCATTCGGAACACGCAGCGATGGCAACGCGTTGTGGTCGTCGCATCGTGGAAATGGTCTGGGAAGACCTGAAGCCGTCGCAAATTGCCACGAAGGAAGCATTTGATAACGCGATTCGCGCGGACATGGCAATTGGCGGTTCCACCAACGCCATTGTTCACCTCATCGCGATGGCCGGTCGCGCCAACGTCAAACTGACGATTGATCGGTTCGACGAGATTTCACATCAAATCCAGGTGTTGGCCAATCTCCGTCCCAATGGCGAATTTTTGATGGAGGATTTCTACGACGCGGGCGGTCTTCGCGCCCTGCTCGACCGGATTCGCAATCACCTCGATCTCGATTGCCTCACCATCACCGGAAAAACGCTCGGCGAGAATCTGGAAGGCGCCGAAGTTTACAACGAAGACGTGATTCGTCCGACGGATCGTCCCATTTCCAAGGCCGGCGCCACCTTCGTCCTGCGCGGCAACCTCGCGCCGGATGGTTGCGTCATCAAGCCCACTGCCGCTGAACCACATCTCCTCAAGCACCGCGGTCCCGCCGTCGTCTTCGCCAATTACGCCGATCTCAAGGCTCGGATTGACGAGCCCGATCTCGAAGTGACCAAGGATTCCGTCATCGTCCTACAAAGCGCCGGGCCGCTCGGCGCGGGAATGCCCGAATGGGGCATGCTCCCGATTCCGAAGAAGCTGCTCGAGCAAGGCGTTCGCGACATGGTCCGCATCTCCGACAGTCGGATGAGCGGGACGAGTTACGGCACCTGCGTTCTTCACGTTTCGCCGGAAAGCCACATCGGCGGCCCGCTCGCGTTTGTCCAGACCGGCGATTTCATCGAGCTCGACGTCGAAGCCCGCAAGATCCACCTCGACGTCAGCGACGAAGAGTTGGAGAAGCGCAAAGCCGCCTGGACCGCCCCCGAACGCAAGTTCAACCGAGGCTACGGCAAACTCTTCGCCGAAGAGATCACCCAAGCTCACGAAGGCTGCGACTTCCGCTTCCTCCACGGGCAGACTCCGGATGCGGAGCCGGATATTTATTGATCAATTTGCGTCGGGATACGCGTTATCCTGAGCCATTTCAAATAGGGGCTACCGTTGGTCGTAATTTCCCAGTCCTGTAAGGACGCTCGAAGGTTTCTGGCATCCTTCTACTGATCAACCGTCTCCTTCTTGCCATCATCATCCACACTCGTCTCGACATTCCAAAGCCGGATAGTGTTGTCGTCTGAAGCACTCGCGAGTCGCGTCCCGTCCGGGCTCCAGGCCACGCTCATGACTGAATTGGAGTGGCCTGTGAGGGGGGCGCCGATGGCATCCCCACTAACTGCGTCCCAGAGCCGGATCGTCTCATCGTCCGAAGCGCTGGCGAGCCGGGTTCCGTCCGGGCTCCATGCCACGCTGTTGACCGAATCGGAGTGACCGGTGAGAGGGTCGCCGATCGCGGCCCCGCTGGCCGCGTCCCAGAGCCGGATCGTGTTATCTACTGAACCGCTCACGAACCGGGTTCCGTCCGGACTCCAAGCCACGCTCATGACCCAAAAGGAGTGGCCGGTGAAGGGCTCGCCGATGGCGGCCCCGCTAGCTGCGTCCCAAAGCCGGATCGTGTTATCACGTGAAGCGCTCACGAGTCGGTTCCCGTTCGGGCTCCAAGCCACGCTCATGACTGAATCGGAGTGGCCGGTGAGGGGTTCGCCGATCGGGTCGCCGCTCGCTGTGTCCCAGAGCCGGATCGTGTTATCACGTGAAGCGCTGGCGAGCTGTCTCCCATCTGGGCTCCAAGCCACGCTCATGACCCAAAAGTGGCCGGTGAGGGGCTCGCCAATCGCAGTCCCGCTCGCTGCGTTCCACAGCCGGATCGTGTCATCAACTGAACCACTCACGAGCCGGGTCCCATCCGGGCTCCAGGCCACGCTTTTGACCCAGAAGGAGTGGCCGGTGAGGGGCTCGCCAATCGCGGCCCCGCTCGCTGCGTCCCAGAGCCGGATCGTCCCATCGTCTGAGGTGCTGGCAAGGCGGGTCCCGTCCGGGCTCCAAGCCACGCTGTTGACCGAACTGACGTGGCCGCTGAGGTGCAATGAGAAGCTTCGAAAATTTATCCCTGAATTCGTAGAGAGGAATTGGGCGAAATTCCCGCGTATGACCAGTTCCGAACCGTTCGGCGAAAATTGCATGTCGTCGCCCCTCCCATAGACCTCTGATTGCACCAAGTGATCTCCCGCCGGCGTCCAGAAACTCAAACTGCCGACCGCTTGCTCATTCTTGGCTTGTTTTGCATAGACTGCAAATACCGTCGGCGAACGGCTTGTAAAGGCCAGATTAACTGCCTTCCTGGTAGGGTCTTGATTCAGTTCTTCGAGAAAAGAAGGCAGTTCCCGTTCCCGAAGCTGCCCTCCTGGTTCCTTCTCAGGGTTCGGGGTGTGGAAAAACTGAACATCTCCGCCTTCGTCCAGGCTCGCTAGGAAATCTTCCTCAGGATAATGCGGTATCGGCCGATCTCCTGCAAAAGAACGAGCTCTCGCTCGGAAATCGTCCTCAGGATAAAAAGCGATCTTCTTCACCGGTTTGCGGTGCGCCCGGGAAATCGCAACCGGCTTCCGGATATCGGTATTCCATACCTGGATGACCCGATTCTCCAGTCCCACTGCAACGAGAGGAAGCCGAGGATGGAATGCCAGGCAGCGTACCGGTTGGCGGCTGAGGCGGAACTTTTGCAGTTGGCTTCCGGTCTCGATGTTCCAGAGGACGAAGAAACCGTTCATGGTCCCTCCCGCCAACTGGGTTGCGTTGCTATTGATGGCGACCGCGGAAAGTTCGCCGGCCGGACTTTTCAGAACTTGGCGCAGGCGCAACTGACCTTCCGGCGTTTCTAGATCGAAAACGGAAATGATCTGGTAATCGCGAACCGCCGCCAGTATCGCCTGCCTTGGAGGCCCCGCAGCAACGAAATTCCAGGTCTTGTCTGGAGCGGTCAATTCGCTGAGAAATTCGAACGATTCCAAATCCCAGAGCTTGATCCTCCCATTGTCAACGGCCACGAACTGCGAGTTGCCTTGTCCATCCGGTTTTGGAACCACGAAGGCCGTGTTCTCGGCGACATTGGCCTTCGGAATTCTGATGAATTCCTGGTAAATAAAGAGAGTCAGCAAAAAGACGACACCTCCGAGGAATGCAAAGGAAAGCGCGTCGAGGTTGAGGCGGGCCAGCCTGCCCCGCCGTGCACCACGGCTGGCCCTTAAGACAGGACGAAAAGCGAGGAAAGTAGCGACGAGCGTTGCGATAAAGCCCCCCAAGATAACCAGGTCCGAGGACCCGGAGAATCCCCAAACGATACTACCGATTCCGCCACTAAATAGAAGCGGAGTGACGAATGCGAGCCGATTTCCTTCGCCAAGCTTTGGTAGACTCAGCGTCGCGATCCGGGAACTCTTCCGAGCCTGCGCTTCGACATTTTTGCGGTGGTCCTCCAACCAGGATGCTCCCGCCTGCGATGAATCGAGGAATTCTACTTCTTCAACTTTTTTGGTCCGGTTGGGTTGAATCCGGGTAAGGACATCGTGGGCTTCTTGCAGAGGCGAGAACGCCTTGTAAAAGCCAAAGAGGACTCCCAACAGAGTGAAAAACAACAATGTGAAGAATGGTGTGTCTTCGCTTGGCAGGAGGAAGTCGGAAGCCCAGGTCAAGCCAATCAGCAGTGCCAATCCCGCCCATCCTAGGGTGCTCGCTCCGAGCGGATGTTCGGTGGCGCGGGTCAGGCTGAGGGCAAAAAAAATGGCCGTGGCGCTGAGGAAGACGGCGAAAACCAGGGCCGGATGGGCGAACGGCGAATCCCCCGCCCAAATGTCCTCTAGCAGCGGGATGGCCCGGGACTGATGCGAAAAGAAGCCGTAAAACCCGGCCAGAACAATGACGGAAAGGCCGAGCAACTCGGTGCCCCAGAGGTTTTTTCGGCTTCGGGCCGGGTCCCGAAAGCGCAGCGGCCCCAACATCATCGCCAGGCCGGTGAGCGCCAACGCCGGAGAGAGGACATAGGTGGGATTTTCTTCCACTTCCACCCTAAACATTGCCAATCCACTGAAGAGCAATCCAGTGATGAACCACCCAGCCCGCTTCAAACCGCTGAGGAGGTTTCGCTTCCACGGAACGTTTGCGGCATCGCGCTCTGCACCTTCATCCTCCGCCAGGCGCTTCGCGGAAGTGGTGACGTGGAGGCTGAGCAGCTCGCGAACCGGTTCCTTCTCGAAATAAGAGGTGTGGATCAGCTCGTCGCCCCGCAGCTCGTCCTGGACGCTGTGGACGACGGCGGACAACTCCGAGGCGCCCCAGGCCAGTTGGGAGAGCTCGGCCCGGGTTTTGGCGAGGATTTCGGTGGAGCGGCGCCCGATCGCTTCGTTGGCCGAGTCGATCATTTCCTGGTTCACTTCTTTGGGCAGCGGTGGGTAGCGGTAGCCTTCGACCACGACGGGTCCTTCGGTTACGTCGACCAAGTCGCATCCCAGCCGATTGTGCCCCTGGGCGCCTTTGGCGACGCGGGAGAGGAGATAGCCGTCGAGCCGCGGGCTGAGAAAACGATTTACCAACGGGGCGAGGAGCATCCGGACGAAGAAGCGGTAAAACCGGATGAAGCGGTCTGATTCGAAGACTGTTTCCGTGGGAATGGTGAGCCGGGGGACGATTTGTGCTTTGGTGATTTTGGTGGTGCCGCGTAGACCGCTGATGGCTTCGTCCTGTGTGCACCAGAGCCCGAGCCAGCGGTCGCCAAACTCAAGCATGGCCTGGTTTTTGGCCCGGATTTCGCGATAGACGTTCCGGGCCTCGGTGCGGACGGCTCGGGTGAAGAGGTAAACGGCGACAAATGGCACCAAAAGAAGCAACACAGCGAAAAATAATTGTGCAATAGCCCAGAATTTATCCAGCGGTGTCGCCGGATCGATGGTTCCCGGCTTAGTGCTGCCGAGGGCGGCTCGGGCCATTTCCCCGACCGATATTCGGAGGTTATCCAATGGGTTTGTTCCAGTCTGGAGCTTTCCAGCTGGCCCCGGTAGCTTGGTGTCCCTTGCTGATCGGGAACGGAGAATTTCGGATTCGGGATCTCGTTCGAAGGCGGATGGAGTGGAGTAGTTCGTGGATTCGGAAGGGACCCCGATGGTCTGGACCCATTTGAAGACGGGATTGCTTTCGTCGGTCCACCGCTGGAGTTGCCACCAACCGATGAGAACGCTGACGAGGAGGCTGACGATGAGCGCCAGGATGGTGGCGGATTTGCCATACCAACTCCCGATTTTTGCGCCTTCGAAGTGGAGGAAAGGCGTGCCAACCGTGGACCAGGATTTGAGGTGCTTCAGCTTGAGCTGATCCGCGTTTTTGGCCGATTTCCAGCGGCGAAGAACGGATTGTTGCAAGGCATGCCATATGGCGGACCCGCCGTGGCTATGGCCGATGAGGTGGTATTCCCGCCCTTCCTTTTCCAGTTCGATGAGCCGGTCAAGGAGGTCGATGCCAGCCTTGTAGCGCTCGCGTTCGGTGTTCTCGCTGGACCACTTGAAAGTGCGGAGATGCGGCTTTATCTGGCCATTTTCGTCGAGAGCGTCAGGTTCGTTGGCGAACGCTTTCTCGTCCCCACCCATGACGTAGCCTTCGGGCTCCAGCCTTTGTTTGAGATCACTCCAAACCGGACTCTTGACCTGCCACCAATCGTTTCCCTCGTCATTGGTTTCCGGAGCACGAACTCCTTGTTCCTGCCCGTTATTGTCATCCAGGTTCGAAAACGTTCCGTGGATGAGGAGGACGATCGGCTTCTTCGAGTTCGGGATTGGTTCCTGTTGCGCTGCCACGAAAGCATCCCAATCGAATCAACCGGCCCTTGCAAGTGTAAAAGATGGTTCGGGGAGAGTCAAGGGACTCCTTGGAATCTAGTAGCACGAGAGGAATATGGGTAGCGAAGGATTGGCATCAATTTCATTCAGACCCTTCAGCCATGGTAGTCCACTGAGCCTGTCACTTGCAGAGCTCTGTGCGTCCATCTACGGTCGTTCATGCATGCTGTGAAATCCCTTTCCCTGTCGATCTTCCTCATTGCGTTTTCCCTTTCGGCGTCCGCTCAGGAAGACCTGGCGAAACGGATGGAGGATGCGATCGCGCTGATGCGTTCCAGCGGTCAGGCCCAACCGCAAATTCTGGTGCCGATGCTGACTTCGTGCGCGGAGGGTTACATCCAGAAGAAGGAATTCAAGACGGCGCTGGCGCGAGTCGAGGAGGCGTTGGGGCTCGCGCTCAAACACGATATCGATCCGACATCGACGTTCTTCACGGCATCCAAGATTCTCAATACCGTCGATGATGAGCTTGCGACGCAGTTCCTCCAGAAGCAACTCGAAGCCCCGAACGCATCGAACCAATATAAGAAGGGTGTGCTGAAGGCGCTGGACCTGCATTTGGCGATCAACGGGGATCAAAAGCTGGCGATCCAGGCCGGCTACCAGTTGTGGCGCATCACCGCGGAGGAGAATCCGGGTAGCGAGGAAGAATTCTGGGCCAGGTTCAAATTTGGGAACCATTGTCTGACGGGAAAGCTTTTTGATGTGGCGATGCCGACGTTGAAGGAGGTGCGAACGATGGCGCTGGAGATGAAGCGGCCGGATCTGGCGGCGCACTGTTCTCGCGCCTTTGGTTTTGCGCTCGCGGCGGAAGGCGAATACGAACAGGCGCTGGATTTATTTCAGGAGGTTGTGACGTTCACCCAGGGTTCTCAGAATGAGCAGGCGATGATGGGCTTCGAGTTGGGAAACGTCGCCACGGTCCAGCTTCAGCTCAATCAGCTCGATGCGGCCGAAGAAACGATCAAGAAGATCCAGTCGCTGGCCCGGAATGAGATCGAAGAAGGCATCTCTGCTTCCATGGTGGCGGCGCTGGAACTGAAACGCGCATTGGCGCAGGCGGGGAGAAGGGGGCCCGATCTCAAGGCCGCGATCGCAGCTCAGGAGAAAGCGGTAGCCGCGAAACTCAAGAACAACGCTGCGGGCGAAGCCTTCGCGCTGCTTGGCGCCACCCAGGATCATGTGGCGCTGGCGGCGATGCGGCTCTTGGCGAACGACCTGGACGGAGCGGAAGCCGCTCTCAAGATGGCTGCGAAAGGGGCCGACGCGTGGGAAGAAAATTCGCGCGATGCGCAAAAGGCCGCTGTTTTCAGCGCGGACCGGGTCAACCTGTCGATGGGGGATCTCCGCGCCGCGATCTATGAGTTTCAGCAGCAGATCGAGATTCGCCGCAAGGATGTGGTGCAGGCGTTGGTGACCGCGGAGAACGGTCGTGGAGCTGCCCAGGCGGAATTGCTCAAGGAGAAGCTGGGGCTCGCGCCGTCTGAGCGCGTCGTCAAGCAATACACGACGAAGGACATCGGTCAGGTTGCCAAAGATCACCGCACCACGCTTGTGGTTTATTCGTTGGCCCACGTTCTGGCGCCCGACACCCGGCGCTTCTTCACTCCGCAAGACCGGGTTCAACATCCGCAGAATTTGCTGACTTGGATCATTCAACCGGACGGAAAGCTGACGTTTCATTCGACCGAATTAACCGGTCCGATCTCCACGCTTGTCGAATTGGCTCGGGCCCAAATCACCGCGCCAGACGACAAGAAACCGGAGGGCGATCCCTTGCGCGATCTCGCCAAACTGCTCATCGATCCCATCCGAAAGCAGTTGCCCAAGCAAGAAAACTCCCTCGTGACCTTCATTCCGCAGGGCGAACTGTTCCTTGTGCCGTTCGCTGCGTTGCCCGACAAGAATGGCGAATCACTCATCGACCGCTATGTGATTGGCATGTCGCCTTCGATCGAGCTGCTCAACCTCGCCGCGATCCAGAAACAGGCCGTTGCCAAAGTCGGGAATCAGGAGATTCTCATCGTCGGCAATCCCAAAATGCCGGGCTACAAGAGTCGTCCGGATCGCGAGGCTCACGAGCTCAGCCCTTTGCCGGGCGCGGAGCGCGAAGCCAAATTTCTAGCCAACGGGTTGGGTGTCGAGCCGCTCATTGGCGATGCTGCCACTGAAGTCGCGGTTGCCGCCCGCATGGGATCGGCGCGCTTTCTCCATTTCGCCACTCACGGGCTGCTCGAAGCTGGTAACGCCTACAATCAGCCCTTTCTCTCCGCGCTCGCCTTCGCCGCTGGTGAGGGTGAAGACGGTTTCCTCACGGTCAAAGAAACTTCGCGCATGAAACTCCACGCGGAACTCGCCGTTCTCAGCGCCTGCGACACCGGTCGGGGCCGAATCAGCGGCGACGGGGTGATTGGCCTTTCACGCGGCTACATTACCGCCGGTGTTCCCTCGGTGGTTGTTTCCCTCTGGCCAGTCAACGACCAGGCGACTGCCATTCTCATGGCCAACTACTACAAATCGATGATGGCCGACAATCTTCCCAAAGCCGCTGCCCTTCGCCAAGCCATCCTCCAAGTGAAAGAGCAGTATCCGGACCCCAAGCTTTGGGCTCCGTTCGTTCACTACGGGTTGGCGTATTAGCCTCAATCAGTCCTTCACAATCTTCCCACCAATTCCGAGCACCGTCGCATTCTGCTTCGCGGCTTCGGCTTCCGCGATTTGGCCGTCCTGCACGTACATCTGGGAAAGCGCGGTCCACGCCAACTGATCGTTGGGGCAGAGGGTCGTTGCCTGGAGGGCGGCGCCGATTGCGGGCTTGATCTGGTCGGCCTTCATCAAGGCCATGCCGAGGGCGTGCCAGCCGTCGAAAAACTCGGGATCAAGCTCGACGCATTTCCGATACTTCTCGATCGCGGCTTCGAGATCGCCGACCGCGAGATCACCGTTCGCATCGTCGAACAGATCGTCACGCTCTGAGGTATCGTTGCTCATGAACTTCAGCCTCGGGCGAACTCTTCCAAGCTCATCGCTTCAAGCTCGCCGTCTGGTCCCTTCATCATGGGAGGGGTTGGGTTTGCGGCCTCAACCCGCGCCTGGAACCAAGCGCGGAAGGCCTGCTCCGAGGAAAAGGCGTCCATGCTGTCGGCGATGCGCTGACGATCTTCCGGCTCGGTTTCGCGCGCTGGCAGGCTCCGGTCGGCGAGGTAGGCGAGCAACACTCCGTCGACCAGTGATTCCGGCTCGGAAAGCTCACCCGCTTCGAGATCGAAGGCGACGCGCGCCAGGGTCGAGGCAAAATCCGTGCCTTCCGGCGATTCGGTCCGGCTGAACGG
>TARA_R110002096_G_scaffold4501_22_pt1 | contig 11427 bp, 4 predicted proteins | sample TARA_R110002096 | Tara Oceans TARA_R110002096 (sample SAMEA4397295) | marine metagenome | biome: Polar Biome; feature: [DCM] deep chlorophyll maximum layer (ENVO:01000326); material: water (ENVO:00002006), including particulate matter (ENVO:01000060) such as... | depth 35 m | reverse complement strand
GGAGCGCGGCCCGGGCGGGTTCGAGCCGTTCATCATCAAGCGTCTTGGACTTCGGATCTTTCTTGATCGCAGCGGCCAAGGCAGCTTTGGTGTCATCGAAGAGCGTTCCGTAATGGTTGCGAATGCCCTCGAGATCGCCGGCGGAAGCCAGTTCATGCCACTTCGCGAAAAACGGATCGTCGCGATGAAAATCGAGATGCCGCCGAGCGTGATTGAGAATGCGCGGATGGAGCCCGAGCGGTTTCGCGATCGCCGCAACCTGGGTCAGCGGCATGCTGGTGTCGAATCCGGCCGAGGCGACGAGGTAGTCGGTCGCCTTGCTCCGGGCCTCGCCGCGAAGCTTCACGATCGTCTTGCTCTTGAAACTCGACGCCGCCTTCTTCTTCTCCGCGATTTTGGCGTCGATTTCCTTCATCGCCTCCAACTCCGCCTCGCTCGCGAAACTGTGTTCGTGCCAATGTTTGATGGCGCCGGTATTGGTGTCGCCAAGCGTCTTCGTGCTCTTGAAGATCGCGGCGAGCGCATAGTAGTCGGTCTGTTTGATGGGATCGAACTTGTGATCGTGGCACCGCACGCATCCCAACGTCATTCCGAGGAAGGCCTTGCCTAACGTGTCGAGCTGTTCATCGATGATGTCCATGTCCAGCTTCTGACGATCCGGCTCGGCAAGGACCTTGGCGCCGAGCGAAAGAAAGCCGGTCGCGATCTTGGTCTCGAGATTCGCGTCCGGCAGGAGATCGCCGGCCAGTTGCTCGATGAGGAAGCGGTCGAACGGTTTGTCGTGATTGAAGGAATCGATGACGTAGTCGCGATAACGCCAGGCCTGGCCATACGCCAGATTCTCGTCGAGCCCGTTGGAATCGGCATACCGCGCCACATCGAGCCAGTGCCGCCCCCAGCGCACGCCGTAGTGCGGCGAATCGAGCAGCCGATCGACCAATGTCTGCAGTGCGTCGGGCGAATCATCAGCCAGAAACGCGTCGATTTCTTCCGGAGTCGGGGGAAGACCGGTCAGGTTGAAGGTGAGGCGGCGAATCAGCGTTCGTGGATCGGCGGGAGGAGCCGGTTTCAGCCCGTTCGCTTCGAGTTTGGCGAGGACAAACGCGTCGATCGGCGTCTTCACCCAATCGGGATCGCGGACCTCCGGGGCGGGCGGATTGGAAACCGGTTGGAAGGACCAGAACTCGCGCCCTTCCTCAAGGCTCATTCCCATCGGTGCTTCCGCGACGGCGGCTGTCGTCACTCGTGGATCGGGAGCTCCCAGCGCGACCCATTTTTCCAGAATCGCGACTTCCGCTGCGGGCAACGCGTTTGTCGGCGGCATCTGGAGATCGCGATTGTGATAGCGAATCGCCTCGATGAGCGGGCTCTCGTCCGGGTTGCCGGGAGTTACGACCGGACCGCTGTCTCCGCCCTTCACGACGCCAGCTCGGGAATCAAGGCGCAATCCCCCTTTGGTCTTGCCCTCCGCGGAATGGCAATCATAGCAGCGCTCCACCAAAACCGGCCGCACTTCCCGCTCGAAAAACTCGAGATGCGAAGGCTCGATCGAGGTTGCCCGCGCCACGCCGGTGGCTGCTAGAAAGAGGGCAAAAATCTGGAAATTCCGATAAATCACGACGCGCTAATCTCTTCACGGCCAAAAAGCGGGAAATCTTGCCATGGGAATCGGAGGGGGGCGAAGAAAGGAGCGTCGCGTGGAGGGAACGTTGTGTTGGTTGTTAGGGAGCGTTTGAAAATGATGACGGACGCGCAAGTTGTTCCTCTTTGTTGAAGATTGGCTTCGCATGATCTTGAGATGCGGCGCTTTTCCTGCCTGGAAATGCTGTTCGGGGCTTTGTGAGAAGGCTCATCGCCGCCCTGAGCCATCATTCCCAGTCGACAAAATCACTCGCAGCGCGTCTCGACCTCATTTTCAAACACCCCCTAGAATTCTCGATACTGAATAGATAGGTAACGGTATGGCTATTAGATACAGTAATGACAAATTGGATGAGACATTCATCGTCGGGGCTGGGTGAGGAGAGAGGTGTTCGTTCTTACCGTTGATTGGTTGATTACGCGTATCATGCTTGTGGTTCGACCTTTATACCGAATCTGAAGATTGTATTCGATAGGTAGCAACGTGGGATCATCGTTGTTGATCCAGGAGCGTGTCATAATTGCGACTCGCCAATAAAATAGTTGCGAAGCGAGGTGTTGATGGGTATGTTAGAATGGATGGTTGCGTGCAGGGAAACTTTGTGGCAAATTGTGGTTTTGTAAGACTGAGTCTTTTGTGTGGAAAGCCGCACCGAGATCGGCTTGAACATCACTGCGCGCGTATGCAAAAACCACTTAAACCGGACAATGAACCACTTCGGTTGGAAGCGTTACGGGAGTATAATTTGCTCGATACGCTACCTGAGCAGGCCTTGGATGACATCACTGCGCTGGCAGGCCATATCTGTGAAGCGCCGATTTCTCTCATTTCCCTGGTCGATGAAGACCGGCAATGGTTTAAGTCAAAGGTAGGGCTGGCAGCCTGCGAGACAGGCCGGGACATTTCCTTCTGTGGTCACTCCATTCTTCAAACGGAGTTGTTTGTCGTTCCGGACGCAAAGAAGGACGACCGATTCGCGGATAATCCCCTGGTGACGGGACAGCCCAAGATTCGCTTTTATGCAGGGGCGCCCCTGGTAACAGAGGATGGCCTTTCGCTTGGAACGTTATGTGTGATCGATCAGGTCCCACGGGAGTTGACTTTTTCTCAACGGGAAGCGCTCCGCATTTTGAGTCGACAGGTGATGGCCCTGTTTGAATTGCGGCGAAAATCAAAGGAGCTGGAGAACCGGGAGCAACTGTTGCGGACGATTTTCGACTCGGAACCCGAGTGTGTGAAATTGTTGGGGCCGGATGGGCGTGTGCAGATGATGAATCCCGCTGGGTTGGATATGGTGGAGGCGGAATCCTATGATCAAGTTTCAGGGCAGTGTGTCTTTCCCCTGGTTGCAGAGAAACACCGCGCTGAGTTTGTCGCGTTGACCGAGCGGGTCTTTCAAGGGGGGACGGGGATGATGCAATTCCAAATGACCGGGTTGAAGGGCACCCGGCGCTGGATGGAGACCCACGCGGCTCCCTTGCGGGATGAGCAAGGGAATGTCACGAGTCTACTGGCGATCACGCGTGACATCTCGGGGCGAAAGTTCTCTGAGGCGGAGTTGAAGGAGGGGAAGGCTCGTCTGCAGCTGGCACTGGATGCGGCGAAGATGGGAAACTTTGACTGGGATTTGATCACGAACCAGCTTCGGACTTCACCTTGGTATGACGAATTGCACGGATTCAAGCCCGGTGAGTTTGATGGCTCGCTTGCGGGGGTTTTGCGCACGGTTCATCCCGACGACTTGCCTGGCATCGAGAAAGAACTGAATCGCTGTGCTGTGGCGCGAGAGCCGTTTACCTACGAATTTCGCACGGTTTGGCCTGATGGAAGCGTTCACTGGCTCGCATCCCGGGGAGAATTCACCTTCAACGAGAATAGCCAGCCGGTGCGGATGTATGGAGTGGTGCGGGATGTGACTCCGCGCCGTGAGGTTGAACGGAGTCTGCGTCACCAGCAGGCGATTTTGGAGGAAACCGGACGGATCGCCCAAGTCGGGGGGTGGGAGTTTGATCCTGCGACAGGGAAGGGAACATGGACGGATGAGGTCGCTCGAATCCACGATTTGGATCCCGTGCGGGAAGTGAACATGGAACTGGGTCTGAGTTTCTATGTGGGGGAGAGTCGCAAACGCATCGAAAAGGCGTTGGCAGAGGCTGTGGATACGGGAACGCCGTATGATCTGGAATTGGAATTGGAAACGGAGAAGGGAAACCACAAATGGGTCCGAACGATTGGACGTCCCATTGTGGAACGAGGCAGAGTCTCCAAGGTTCGGGGTTCTTTTCAGGACATTACCGAGCGAAAGAAATCAGAAAGGGCGCTGAAAAGAGCGCACGTCGATTTGGAGCGCGCGCAGTCGATCGGCCATATGGGGAGCTGGGAGTATCGGGTAGCTGATGGTAATGTGAAGTGGTCTGACGAGCTCTATCGCATCTTCGGGCTGGAACCACGTTCCGTCGAGATCACTTACGACGGCATTCTAGAGATGGTGCATCCGGAAGACCGCGATCGCCACAATGCTTACATGGATCGATTGATGGCCTCGAAACCCGGCGAGAGGATTGAAGGTCTTGAGTTTCGGATTCCGCAGCAGGATGGACGGATGGTCCACGTGCAGGTGGAGGTGGAAGTTCGTTTTGATCGGTCAGCATGTCCGGTTCAAATGGTGGGAACGGTGCATGACGTCACCGAGCGCAAACTGGCGGAAGTGGAGTTGAGGAGGCAGGCACAATTGTTGCGGTTGTTCGTTGAGTATTCGCCGGCTGCGATTGCGATGCTGGATAACGACATGCGCTACCTGGTGGTGAGCAACCGTTTCTGCATCGACTATGGCCTGGAGGTTCAAGACCTGACGGGGAAGAGCCACTACGAGGTCTTTCCCGAAATCACAGAGGACTGGAAAGACATCCATCGCCGGTGTTTGGCTGGTGCGGTTGAGCGATGCGATGAGGATCCATTTCCTCGGGAAGACGGGAGCGTTGATTGGGTGCGTTGGGAAGTGCGCCCCTGGGAGGAATCTTCTGGAAAGATTGGCGGGATCCTCATTTTCTCAGAAGTCATTACCAGTCGCAAAGAGGCTGAGAAGCGGATTCAGAAGAGTGAAAAGCGCTTGCGCGACCTCATCAACGGATTGGGGCCGTCGATGTTCATGGCGTTGCTGAAGCCGGATGGCAAGTTTCTGGAAGTGAGCCGATCCTGGTTGGAGGCGACAAATCTCAAGTCCGAAGACCTTCGGGGCAAACCGATGGATCAAACCAGCCCATGGGTTCATTCTCCGGAAGCTCAGCAGAAGGCACGAGAAGCGATGGATCTGGCCGCCTCCGGAAAGAGCTCTCGATTTGATGTTCCGCTACAGATGGAGGATCGCTTGATTTATCTGGATTTCTCCATTGAGCCCGTTTTTGGGGAGAATGGGGAAGTCGTGTTTTTGGTTCCATCGGCCAATGACATTACCGAACGGAAGCTGGCAGAGAACGCCTTGAGGGACAGCGAAGAGCATTTGTCGTCGCTCATGAATTCGATTGACGGCATTGTTTGGGAGGCGGACGCAGAAACGTTTCGATTTACCTTCGTCAGTCCACGAGCCGAGCGCCTGTTGGGTTACCCGGCATCGCGGTGGACTGAGGAGCCGACCTTCTGGGCTGATCAAATTCACCCTGATGATCGGCACGAGACGGTAGACTACTGTGTGACCTGCACGCAGGCGAAACTGGATCACGAGTTTGAGTATCGAATGATCGCAAAAGACGGGCGGGTGGTCTGGTTGAGAGATATCGTCACCGTCGTGGTGGAGGATGACCGGCCAGCTAGGCTGCGCGGGGTGATGGTGGATGTTACGAATCGAAAGCAGGACGAGGAAAGCATTAAGAAGCTGAACCGTACCTTTGCGGTGTTGAGCGCGATCAACCAGTTGATCGTCAGGGAAAAAGAATCGGACAACGTATTGTCAGCAGCCTGCCGGATTGCTGTTGAAATAGGGCGTTTCCGAATGGCGTGGATCGGGATGGCAAAAGGGAAAAACGTCGAAATCGCAGCCCACGCAGGTGCGTCGGCGGATACTCTGGAAGTGCTTCACACGATTGTCGGAGGGGTGAACCGGGGAGAGGGGTGTAAGTTCACCTCCACGGCTCTGGAAACCGGTCAACCTGGAATCTGCAATGATATCGAGCACGATCCTGAGGCAGCTGGCTGGAGTGAAGCCGCATTGCAACGCGGCTATCGGGCGATGGCGGCGTTGCCTTTGATTTTCGGAGGAAAGGTGGTCGGGATCTTTAACCTCTACGCTGAGGAAGCCGGCTTTTTTGACGGGGAAGAGTTGCTCTTGCTTGATGAACTTGCTGCAGACATCTCCTTTGCGCTGGAAGTTCTTCAGCGGGAATCCGAGCGTCGCCATGCTCTCCAGGCCTTGAAGAAGAGTGAGTCCCAGTTGTCCGGAGCCCTGAAAATTGCTCGCATGAGCTATTGGGAATACGATGTCACGTCCGACAGCATCCTGGCCAACGACCATTTCTATTCCCTCTTTCATACCTCAGCCGAACGCGAAGGGGGATATTCCATGTCCTTCAACCAGTTCATCGAACGGTTCTGCCATCCGGAAGATCGTCATCTCTTTGAGCTGGAGAAACGCAAACTCCTCGAAACGACGGAACCTCACTATCGAACCGTGTTCGAACACCGGGCTCTTCATCGCGACGGAGAGATCGCCCATGTTTCGGTTTGGATCTTCGTGATGAAAGACCGGAGTGGTCGAACCGTCAGAACCTATGGCGTCAATCAGGATATCTCCGATCGCAAGCGGGCGGAAGAGGCCATCCATCGTGGCGAACGCCGGTTTAGAGCGCTGATCGAGCACAGCGCAGACAGCATTTCGCTCATCGATCACAACAACAGGATTCTGTATGTCAGCCCGACGGTGTCAGCGGTCGAGGGCTATTCTCCAGAAGAGTTGATTGGCCGCAGTGGTTTGGAGCACACCCATCCCGACGACCTTCCGTTGGTTCAGGAGGTTGTTCAAGAGTTGCTGGAAAACCCGGGAAAACCCATCCCGGTGGAGTGGCGACGCAGCCACAAGGATGGCCATTGGCTGTGGCTGGAAGGGGTCGCGACGAATCTCCTCGACGATCCTGCGGTCGGCGCCATCGTCACCAATTACCGGGATGTAACGGCCCAGAAACAGTTGGAGGAAGAGCTGCGCCAATCGCAAAAGATGGAGGCCATCGGGCAACTGGCCGGCGGTGTCGCGCACGACTTTAACAACATCCTGACCGTCATCAACGGATGGGGATCGATCCTGATCATGGATGATGGAGGAGGTGGCTTCAATACGACGGAAGCCGCGGAGCAAATCGTGGATGCTGCGGAGCGGGCGGCAAACCTCACGCGCCAATTGCTCGCCTTCAGCCGCCGACAGGTGATGCAGACGCGGGTTCTGGACCTGAACGAGATTGTCACGAATCTGACGAAGATGTTGCAGCGCATCGTGGGCGAAGACGTTCACCTGCAACTCAATCTCCATTCCGCTCCCCTCGCGACGAGTGCCGATGCCGGGATGCTGGATCAAGTGCTTCTCAACCTGGTGGTCAATGCGCGCGATGCCATGCCAGACGGGGGACAGTTGATTTTGGAAACCGGAATCAGGATCATCACGGAGGAAGAAGCCGCCTCCCTTTCAGATGGCTCAGCCGGACGTTACGTCTTCCTGAGCGTGAAGGATTCGGGGACCGGCATCTCGCCGGAAAACCTGCAGCGCATCTTTGATCCGTTTTTCACGACCAAGGAACAGGGCAAGGGGACTGGGCTAGGCCTGGCGACGGTATTTGGGATCGTCAAGCAGCATGAGGGCGTTCTGTCGGTGGAAAGTGAAGTTGGCAAGGGGACGACCTTCCGGGCGTTGTTTCCGGAAAGCTCCGACAAGGGAGAGCTGTCCAGTAGCGGCGCCGAGAAACCGCTGCCGCGGGGCGGCACGGAGACGATTTTGCTGGTTGAAGATGATACGCCGGTCCGCATTCTTTCCCGCAGCGTCTTGGAACGGGCGGGTTACAACATTTTGGAAGCGGCCGACGGTCTTGAAGCCCTCAGCGTTTGGGAAGAGCACCATGAAGATATCCAGTTGGTGTTTACGGACATCGTGATGCCGGAGGGCGTGAACGGAAGGGAATTGGCCTCCCGGTTACGCCAACGCAACCCCAATATCCCGGTCATTTTCACCAGTGGCTACAGTCCGGATATTGCCGGAAAGGAACTCACCCTGGAGGCCGGACAAAACTTCATCCAGAAGCCGGCTCCGCCAAATGACCTGTTGGAAACCATCCGGCGTTGTCTCGACGATTGAGCCACGTTCCGTGAAAGGGGAACGCGCCTTCCGAATTGGGGAGGCGTGGATCACGCGGCACAAAATTTCGAGACTTTGCACTCAACCGGGGAGATGTTTCGTCTCCGTAGTCGTGAACCACCCACTTTGTCCCAATCCGGCTGAAACCGCTGACCTGTAAAAATGGCGTTTCGTTTGCCATTCCGAAATTCGGAACACCTTGAGACCCGGGAATTGCTTCAGGTCGGCTATCGCTACGCCTTTTCGCTGACGAATCATCAGGCGGACGCGGAGGACCTCGTGCAGCAGGCCGCGCTCAAGTTGCAACGAGCCTATGGCGGGATCAAGGGCAAGAGCCTCCTCTTCAAAACGATTCGCAATCTGTTTTACGACCAGTTGCGCCGATCGCGCATTGTTCGGTTTGAGTCGATCGACGAGGTGCCCGAACCATCCTTCATCTCCGAAAGTGGAACTCAGGTCGATTTGGACGCGTTGCTCGGACGCTTGAATGACACGGAGCGGGAAATCATTTATCTTCACTATGTCGAGGGCCATACCGCGGCGGAAATCGGGGAGTTGCTCGAACGCAGCCGCAACACGGTTCTCAGCCAAATTCGACGAACCCGGGAAAAACTTCAGAAGTTCGTCGAGCCCGATTCCAACGACCAAACATCTGCCTTATGAACGCCCCTCTCGAAGACCAGATTCGCGAATACTATCAATCTCAAAGCCTGAGCGAAGATTCCCTGAAGCGCATTGAGACGGCTCTGGAAGAGGTGCGCCCGGAAACCCGGCGGAGGACCTCCCGTTTCCAGCGTCCAGCGATGATTGCCGCCGCGGCGGTGTTGGTTTTGGGAGTGTTTGTCGGTGGAGCTCAAATCCGGAAGGAGATGGATACCCGCCGGGTGGTTGTCGAAATCGCGCAAAGTCATCGCAAAGCCCTGAAACCCGAGTTCCAGATTTCCGCGATTCCCGAACTTCAGGCAGTGATGGATCGCCTTGATTTCTCGCTGCTGCCGGTCGCGGATACGCTGTCGGAACGGTTTGAGATTTCAGGCGCCCGCTACTGTTCGGTCGGGGGGCAGCTCGCGGCGCAGCTTCGCGTTCGGGAACGGAAAAATCAAACCCCGGCAACGCTCTACGTCGCCTCGCTTACGCCAAAGCTGAATCGCACGCGCCCTTGCGCGACCTGTCTCGGCGACGTCACGGTTGAACTTTGGGATGACGGCGCCCGCTACTACGGGCTGGCCTGGAATTCGAAGTAGGTCGATGAGAGCCCTCATCATTGGCGATGGGTTTCACCACCACTGCTCTCTGCCGGCTGGCTTCAGCTCGATCGAATTGGTGTACTATTTTAGCCAACCATAGAAATGGCCGGGGGCTCATCACCTCCCGGCCAGTTCCAAGCGATCGATGTTGAACGTCAGTTAGTTCTTCTTCTCATCGTGATCATGACCATCGCCTTCGTGATGGTGATCGCAGGTGCAGGCATATTCCTTGTAGTCGCAGGTGGGGCAGTCGCTGAGGTTCAGGTTGAATTTCTCCAGAACCGGTTTGCCTTTGCCCGACTTGATTTGGACGACGACGGGAAAGTCGTTTCCAGCGGGAAACGCCCCATCGGAAACCAGGATCGTCCCTTCTTTGGCGAAGGATAAACGCGTCGGGTTTTTGCGGTCTCCTCCCGTTACGCGAACGGATTGATCGCCAATCGCAGCGGGTTTGTTGTGATCGTCGAGCGCCGTGATTTTGACTTTGCGATCTTCGGTGACGAAAAACTCCAAGTGAGGTTCGACGCTGGTGAAAACACGACCGCCGTTGGGGCCGGCAATTTTCTCGTCATGTTCGTGATCGTGATCGTGGTCATGCCCTTTGTGGTCGTCGTCAGCAGCAAATGCGCTGACACTGTAGACGGTGGCAAGGCCAATGGCGGTGAGGGTATTGAGGATGGTTTTCATGAATTAATTTGGAGTTGGTTGGAGTTGAGTTTTGGGTTTTAGCCGCAAGCTGCCGCTCGAACTCGGATCGACTTTTCTGCGGGCTTGCGACAAAAGGTGTAGAAGATGGCGGGCGTGACTCCGAGCCCAAGAAACGTGGAGCTGACGAGTCCGCCGACAATGACGATGGCCACGGGATTGAGGATTTCCTTGCCTGGCTCATTGGCCGCAAGCACAAGGGGCAGAAGTGCAATTCCCGCAGAAATTGCGGTCATCAGGACGGGCACGAGCCGTTCCTCGGTTCCGCGAATCACCATCTTGAGGTCGAATTGTTCGCCCTCGTGCGCCATGAGATGGAGATAGTGCGAAATCATCATGATCGAGTTTCGCGCGGCGATGCCTGAAATGGCGATAAAGCCGACCAGCGTTGCGATGCTGATATTATCCAGCGTCATGCGGGTAAAGAGAATGCCGCCGATGACGGAGATGGGAATATTGCTCAACACCAGCAGCACGAAGCTGAAGCACTGGAAATAGCTGAATAAGAGAAACACAATGACGAGCAGAATAATCGCCGACATGATGAAGATGGTGCGTCGTGCTTCCTGTTGCGCCTGATATTCCCCTTCAAAGGCGATCGCATAGCCTTCCGGCAATTGGACCTTCTCCGCGACCTGGCTTTGAAGTTCTTCGACCACCGCGTTCAAATCAGTGGTCGTCGGGTTGATGGACACCACAAAGCGGCGTTGTGTATTTTCCCGGAGAATGGTGTTGGGACCGCTCGCCTGACGGATTTCAGCAACGTAGCTCAACGGGATTCGTTGGCCGTCCTGCGTATCAATATAGAAGTTACGCAGCTTTTCGGGATTTTCCCGCCACTCAGCCGGAAGCCGCACGACGAGATCGTAAACGCGTTGGCTTTCATAGATCTCGGCGACATAGCCTCCTCCGATAAGATCGGCCAACTCCTCGTTCAATTCTCCAGGCGTCACGCCATAAGCGGCCGCCCGGTCGCGGTCGATCTCGATTCGAAGTTGTGGGACGGAAGCCTGTTGCTCCGTGCGGGCCTCTTCCATGCCGGGGATCTCCCGAGCAATGCCGGCAACCTGGGTGCCGAGACGCCGCAACTCCTCCAAATCCGGCCCGTAAATCTTGACCGCGACCTTGGCCGAAACGCCACTGAGCATGTGGCCGATGCGGTCGGCCAGAGGCGTGCTCATCGCGCTGAAGGTGCCAGGAATTCCGCGCATGGTTTCGCGAACGTTCTTCATCACTTCTTCGCGGTGTTCCTCACCGTATTCGTCAAACTCAAGATCCAACTCCACCGTGGAAACCGGCACGACGTGGTCGCCCCGCTCGGCCCGGCCTACGCGGTAGCCGACGACGTCAATCCCTTTCACTCCCAAGAGGCGGTCCTGCGCGGTTCGGGAGATTTCGACCGTCGTTTTGAGCGAAGTTCCCGGCGCCATCGTCGTCGCGATCAGCATGGTGGGTTCGCGAAAGGGTGGGAGGAAGTTGCCGCCCATCTTGGTGTAGATCAG
>TARA_R110002096_G_scaffold111174_4_pt1 | contig 11429 bp, 9 predicted proteins | sample TARA_R110002096 | Tara Oceans TARA_R110002096 (sample SAMEA4397295) | marine metagenome | biome: Polar Biome; feature: [DCM] deep chlorophyll maximum layer (ENVO:01000326); material: water (ENVO:00002006), including particulate matter (ENVO:01000060) such as... | depth 35 m | reverse complement strand
AATTAACAAGATTGGAGTATGTTAAAATACCTGAGAATTTTGATTTTTCTCAAATCAAATCTATGAGTTTTGAAGCACGTGAAAAGCTTAAAAAAATTCAACCAACAACGGTGTCGCAAGCATCACGTATAAGCGGTGTGTCGCCAAATGATATTTCGGTTTTATTAGTTTACATGGGCAGGTAATTCAATCAATTTTTGAAATGTTCCACGTGGAACATCTATTTTAAATGAAAAATAAATCTGTTTTTTTAACCGTAAAAGACCATTCCGTTTCAGGAGAGGTATTCGAATTAGTCCAAAATTCTGAATACGGTTTTTTAGAGACAACACCACAACCAACCTCAGACAAATTACCAGAATATTATAAAAGCGAAGATTATATTTCACATACAGATTCACAACGAAATCTGTTTGAAAAAGCATATCATTTGGTAAGAAGTATTTCCCTTAAAAAGAAATTAAAATTGATTAATTCTTTTCAATTAGAAGCTACAAATCTTTTGGATGTAGGATGCGGCACAGGTGATTTTTTACAAACGGCACGTCAAAATAATTGGACTGTTTCTGGAATTGAACCAAACGAACAAGCAAGACAAATAGCTAATAAAAAGACTGATAATTTGGTATTTGAAATTGATCAACTTTTAAAGTTTAAATCAAGCAGTTTTGATGTTATTTCGCTTTGGCATGTTCTAGAACATTTGCCAAATTTAGAAAATCAAATAGTGATATTCAAAAAACTTTTAAAGCCGAATGGCAGATTAATTATTGCCGTTCCAAATTATAAAAGTTATGATGCAGAATATTACAAACAGTTTTGGGCTGCTTATGATGTACCGAGACATTTGTGGCATTTTAATAAAGCGTCTATTTCTAATTTAGTTTCAAAACAAAACATGGAAGTAATAAAAGTAAAACCGATGTGGTTTGATGCTTTTTATGTGAGCATGCTTTCAGAAAAATATAAATTTGGAAAAATGAAAGTTCTAAAAGGGTTTTATGTAGGATTGCTTTCAAATATAAAAGCTTTCAGCTCAAAAGAGGCTTCATCTTTAATTTATATCATAAAAAACAGGTAAGATCAATTTATATCAAGCTCAATTTTTCTTAGATTAACAAAACAGCTAAATGCTAGTCAGTTTTTTAAAAGTCTCTTAAATCGCTTTAAATTGATTTAATTTTAATAGATATTTACTATTTAAATCCGTTTTTTTAATAAATATTACTTATATGTTAAATTCAAACTAATTCCGCTTTCATTTTTAACATACTTTGTTATTTTTGTTCGGATTTTAAAAACTATACCAATTAAAAACAAAAGGATGAAAAATATAATTTACTTAGTATTGGCAATGTTAATTTTTGCCTCATGTGAAAAACCAAATAAAATAGGTTTTGTTGATAATGGAACTATTATTAACGATTATCAAGAAAAGAAAGATCTAGAGGCAGAGTTTCAATTGAAAGAAGAAGCTTATAGAAAGAAGTTCGATAGTATAGATCAAGCATTTCAAATTGAAGTGCAACAATTTCAGGCTGGCGCTCAAAAAATGTCTCAGAATAAAGCTCAAGAAAAATACCAAGAGTTAGGACAGAAAAAACAAATTCAAGATCAACAAAAACAAGTTGAAGCTCAAGAATTTCAACAAGCGTTTAGGGTTGAATTAGATTCTATTATAAGCAAAGTAAAAAAGTTTGAAAATGAATATGGTAAAGCAAATGGTTATACTTATATTTTAGGAACAAGTGATGAACTAGCCACGGTATTATATGGAGCTGAAGAGCATGATATAACACAGGTTATTTTAGATTCTTTAAATGCTAAATACGAAAAAAAATAACAGTATAAAAACCTGATTAACAGTAGGATATGAGTCTGTCGAAAGAAATTTTGATAGACTTTTTTTATTGAAACTACTCAGGTTTCTTATGAAGTAAGCGCGTTAATTTTATAGATAAATCTGTTAGAATAATTTTAGAATTTCCATTACGTTCAATATGGTAAATGGCGTCTTGTAGTTCGTTACTAATATCCATGATGTTATTTCCATGAATAAAAGGTGCAAAATTTTCAAGTTTGAATTTTTCGGTTTTCGGTTCTAAAAAAACTAAACTTTTAGCATTATAATTGAACAACAAAGCCTGACGAAAAAAGTCTAAGCAAAAGCTTAAAAATTGTTTTTGAGTTTCACGACCAGTTTTGGCAATGTCTTCGCTCCAGGTAATTAAATCGTGTATGGCGGCTTTATTTCCTTTGGCTTTAAAGGCACTTCTAATCCAGAAAATAAACCAGGTTTCAAATTGAATATCTTCAGAATCGTGATAAACTAAATCGCAAGCTTTATTGTAATTTCCGTTGGCTTGATGCGCTATTTTAGTGGCAACCGAAAGCTCTAAACTATAATTTTTAATCAAAGCTTCCTTTATAACTTCTTCTGCCAAAGGCGGAAAATGTAATATTTGACAACGTGAACGAATCGTATTAATTATTTGTTCTTCATCTTCAGCAATTAAAATGAAAACCGTTTTATTAGGTGGTTCTTCAATAAGCTTTAAAAGTTTATTAGCACAGGCCGTATTCATTTTTTCTGCCATCCAAATCAACATCACTTTATAACCACCTTCATAAGATTTAAGGGTTAGCGATTTCACGATTTCATGCGCTTCTTCAACACCAATTTGCCCTTGCTTATTATCAACACCAAGTAGTTTATACCAATCAAAAAGATTTCCGTAAGGCTGCTCTTTTAAAAGTTGTCGCCATTCTTCAAGGTAAAAACCAGAAACGGGCTTACTTTTTACTTTATCACTTGTAGTTACAGGGAAAGCAAAATGTAAGTCGGGATGCGATACGTTTTTAAATTTTAAGTTACAAGCATCGTTTCCAGTACTATTTTCACCATTTGTGTTAGAGCAAAGTACATATTGAGCATAGGCTATAGCCATTGGTAAAGTTCCTGAGCCTTCAGGGCCAACAAATAATTGGGCATGCGGAACACGACCATTATCCACACTTTTTGTTAAGTGATTTTTAATATGTTCTTGCCCTAAAATTTCCGAGAATAGCATGAAACAAACCTACATAAATTTTTGTTATTTATTTTAATACCATGAATGAAAAAGTAGGTAGGCGATTGGCTTTTTTTAAAAATCTTTATCATCTACATCGTTTTCGTAAAAAAACACGTTTTATATGGCTTTTTAATTAGTTACATTTGTATATCAAATAGTTAAAAACAACAAAATAGTTATATAAATGAAGACCTTAAACGATTTTAATTTTGAAAATAAAAAAGCGCTAATCCGTGTAGATTTTAATGTGCCTTTAAATAAAAATTTTGAAGTAACCGATGCCACAAGAATAGTATCTGCAAAACCAACTATTATTAAAATTTTAGAAGATGGTGGAAGCTGTATTTTAATGTCACATTTAGGCCGTCCAAAAGGTGTTCAAGATGAATTTTCTTTACGCCATATTGCGGCTAAAGTAGAAGATGTTTTAGGTGTTGAAGTTAAATTTATAGATGCCTGTGTTGGTGAAAAAGCAGAAGCTGCCGCTGCAAGTTTAGAACCAGGACAAATTTTATTATTAGAGAATTTACGATTTCATAAAGAAGAAGAAGCTGGTGACGTAGATTTTGCTGAACAACTTTCTAAACTGGGCGATATTTATGTAAATGATGCTTTTGGTACGGCGCATAGAGCGCACGCTTCAACAACCATTATAGCTAAATTTTTTGAAGGTAAAAAATGCTTCGGAAGTTTATTAGCGCAAGAAATAGAGAGTATTAAAAAAGTAATGGAAACAGGCGAAAAACCAGTTTTAGCAATTCTTGGCGGCGCTAAAGTGTCTTCAAAAATTACGATTATAGAAAATATTTTAGATAAAGTAGATCACCTTATTATTGGTGGTGGTATGGCATTTACGTTTGTAAAAGCGCAAGGCGGAAAAATAGGGAATTCAATATGTGAAGATGATAAAATGCCATTGGCTTTAGATATTTTAAAACAAGCCAAAGTGAAAAATGTACAAATACATATTCCGGTTGATACTGTAGCTGCTGATGCTTTTAGCAATGATGCAAATAAACAAGTAGTAGATATTAATGCCATTCCTGATGGCTGGGAAGGTGTTGATGCTGGACCAAAATCTATCGCTATGTTTCATGAGGTGGTTATGAAAAGTAAAACGATTTTATGGAACGGACCTTTAGGCGTTTTTGAAATGGAAAGTTTTGCAAAAGGGACTATTGAATTAGGAAATTCTATAGCAGAAGCTACTGCAAATGGAGCATTTTCACTAGTTGGAGGAGGCGATTCTGTTGCTGCTGTAAAACAATTTGGTTTTGAAGATAAAGTAAGTTATGTAAGCACAGGTGGTGGTGCGATGTTGGAAAGTTTAGAAGGTAAAACACTTCCTGGTATTGCTGCTATTTTAGAATAATGTAAATTAAGTTTTCTTATTACCTTAAAAAATACGATTTTAGCCGTAATAGCGTTCAATAACCAACTGAATAGATTTTATGGCTTTTCGATTTTTTATAGTTTTAGTATTTCTTAGTATTGCAACTTGTTTTTCTCAAAAGCAAGATTCTTTAATAGATGGAAAAATTTCTGGAATAAAAACGATTAAAGCCATTCCCGATAGTACATCAGTTAAAACGTTATTAGATAATGAGTTTGCTGCCAAACTAGATGAAAAGTGGCTAGAAGAGCTTTACAGTAATAACTTGTTTGATACGATTTACAAATCGGTTACCGAACTCACTTATGAAGATGTTGATTACCCAGAATTACCCACAGATACTCTAAAGGCAAGATTAAAAGAATTAAACGCAAGAACACCTTTTAATGTAGAATATAATCCAGCTTTAGAAAGTGTTATAAAGTCGTATTTAAAACACCGCCGTAAGTCTATTCAAAAATTAATTACGCTTAGTTCATTCTATTTTCCATTGTTTGAACAAGAACTTGATAACCGAAATATTCCATTAGAAATAAAGTATTTAGCCATTGTTGAATCGGCTTTGAAACCAAGAGCAAAATCTAGAGTTGGCGCAACAGGTTTGTGGCAATTTATGTTTGCAACGGGTAAAATGTATGGTTTAGATGTGAGTAGCTATGTTGATGAACGTAGTGATCCTATAAAATCAACCATTGCTGCATCAAAATATTTATCGAAACTCTATGAAATTTTTGGTGATTGGGATTTGGCTTTAGCAGCCTATAATTCTGGCCCAGGAAATGTTTCAAAAGCGATTCGCAGATCTGGAGGTTATCAAAATTACTGGAATATCCGGCATAATTTACCACGTGAAACGGCAGGTTATTTACCAGCTTTTTTAGCCAACATGTATATTTTTGAGTATGCTAAAGAGCATGGTTTTAAGCAATACAAATCGGAAACAGCCTATTTTGAAACCGATACCGTAAGAGTAAAACGTATGATTACGCTCGATCAAGTTTCAGAAGTGACTGGAACGCGTATTGAAGAACTTCAATTTTTAAATCCTTCTTATAAATTAGATATTATACCGTTTATAAAAGACGAAAATTATAGCTTAAGATTGCCAAATGAAGTTATTGGTAAGTTTGTAAATAATGAAGACAGTATTTACGCCTTTGCTAAAGCAGAATTTGAAAAGCGAGAAAAACCTTTACCTAAGTTTTTTAACGCCAACGATAGAATTAGATATCGTGTAAAATCAGGTGATTATTTAGGACGAATATCTAGAATTTATGGGGTAAGGGTTAGCGATATTAAACGCTGGAATGGTTTAAGAAGTAACGATTTAAAAATTGGACAACGACTTACCATTTATCCAAGAAAACCTTATGTTGCAGCACCCAAAACAACAGTTAAAAGTGCAACGTCAAAACCACTTTCAGGTAACGTTACAACTTATAAAGTGCAAAGCGGAGATTCACTTTGGAGTATTTCTCAAAAATTTCCCGGAGTTTCTATTCAAAATATTAAAGATTGGAACGATATTAGTAGTACTAAATTAAAACCAGGAATGATGCTAAAATTATCTAAAGGCTAAATTCTTAAAATGTAACAATTATGCGACAATTTTTTTTAATTACGTTATCATTCATATTGGTAATGTCATGCAACGACTCTGAGAACAAAAGAATGCTTTTGGATTCTGCTGGAAAACTAAACGATGTTTCTGTTGTTATGGATAACGAGATGTGGGAAGGTCGCGTAGGTGAAGCGATTCGAGATGTATTAGCATCTCCAATTTATGGATTGCCACAAGACGAACCTACGTTTAATATTAATCAAATACCGACGAATGTTTTTTCTGGTTTTATTACAAAAAGCAGAACCATTCTAAAAATAGAAATGGGTAAAGAACCCGCAATTTCATTTGATAACAATATTTATGCACAACCACAAAAAGTAATTATTGTTTCTGGTAAAACAAAAGATGATATTATTAATCTGGTGGAAGAAAACGCTTCTAGAATTTTAGAAACCTTTAAAGGTATTGAGATTGCTGAAAAACAACGCCTTATAAAAAAATCGCTTTTTAATACTAAAGAGATTCAAGATAATTTAGGCTTAAATATTAATTTCCCTACAGCTTATAGAATTACTAAAACAGTAGCCACTAAAGCCGATAAATTCTATTGGATGAAAAGAGATATTCCAACAGGTTATGTTAATATTTTATTATTTGAATTGCCCTTAAAAACCATAAATAGAGATTCAAGTTTAATTGGGCAGGTTATAAAAATAAGGGATTCTATTGGGGAAAAGTATATTGGAGGCCCTATAGAAGGCTCGTATATGATTACCGAAAACGCATACACACCTTTTCATTCCGAAACTATTTTAGATAACAAACCCACATTAGAAACCAAAGGCATGTGGGAAGTAGAAAACGCAGTAATGGCTGGACCATATATAAACTATGCGATTGAAGATAAAATTAATAATAGATGGGTTATTGTTGAAGGGTTTGCCTATGCGCCATCGGTAGAAAAACGTAATTACATGTTTGAGCTAGAAGCCATCATTAAATCTATTAAGATAAATTAGAATTCAAAAAAAATATAATCATAAAAAAACCAACACATTGTGTTGGTTTTTTTACTTTAATAAAATATGTTTCTATTCTTTTTTATCGCCTTTAGAATCTTCTTCTTTACTAGCGTCTTTAAATTCTTTAATACCACTACCTAAACCACGCATGAGTTCTGGTATTTTTTTTCCTCCAAACAAAAGCAAAACAATAACTACAATTAATGCAATTTGCCATGGACCAACCATTCCTAAAAATATACTTGATGATATCATAACTTTTAATTTTGTTATGCAAAGTTAATAATTAAACTTTAATAATATCGTTTTATGCATAACTTTAGCATTAGTAAAATAGCTCTTGCAATAATTTTATATATTTTTGTTTAACAATGAAAGAAAAGAAAAAGAAGCCAAAAAAAATAAAAAACAAACTGCTTGATAGGTACAAGCTTGTTATTCTTAACGAAAACACCTTTGAAGAACGCTTAACTTTTAAGCTTACTAGGTTAAATGTTTTTGTTGTGGTGTCTTTATCGGCTATGTTTTTAATAGCAGTTACCTATACTATTATTGCGTTTACACCACTAAGAGAATATATTCCAGGTTACTCCTCAACGGCTTTGAAAATGAAAGCAACCGAGTTGAATTATAAAACAGACTCATTACAGCGCGTTATTTCAATGAATGACAGATATTATGCTTCAATAAAACAGGTTTTAAAAGGAGATTTAAGTCCTTCGGATTTTAATAAAGATTCAATTATTGCAGCGGTTAAACTAGAAGCTAGTGAGGTCGATTTAAATCCCACGCAAGAAGACTCTCTGTTAAGAGAAAAAGTAGATAAAGAAGATAAATACAACTTATTCGAATCGGCAACATCGGCAACAAATTTTGTATTGTTTCCGCCAGTAAACGGCACTATCAGCGAAGCGTATAACGCAAAAGAGAAACATTATGCCGTAGATATTGTAGTTGTAAAAGACACGCCAGTAAAAGCTACAGCAGATGGTATTGTGATTTTTTCTGAATGGACAGCAAGTACAGGTAATGTTATTATTTTAGAACATAGCTACGGCCTCATATCTGTTTATAAACACAATGCAGCCTTAACAAAAGAACAGGGCGATTTGGTAAAAGCTGGAGAAGTTATCGCTACTGCTGGAAACAGCGGGGAATTGAGCACTGGACCACATCTACATTTCGAACTTTGGAACGACGGGTATCCTATTAATCCAACAACCTTTATAGATTTTAAATAAATGATATCATTAAAATCTGCTTTAGCGAAACCATTTGCAAAGCGTATTTATAAAAAAACTCAAAAGTGGGTTAATAATCCAATTGAAACTCAAGATAAAGTGTTTCAGAATTTAATTTCTGATGCTGCGGAAACTGTGTTTGGAAAAGACCATGATTTTATAAGTATTAATTCGCACAAAGATTTTGTAAAGCGAATTCCAATTAGAGATTATGAAGATTTAAAACCTTATGTAGAACGGGTTGTTGCAGGAGAAAAAGATATTCTTTGGAAAGGGAAACCTATTTATTTCGCAAAAACATCAGGTACGACGTCGGGTTCAAAATACATTCCAATTACCAAAGAAAGTATGCCAACCCATGTTGAAGCTGCTAGAAATGCCATATTGTTTTACATACATGAAACAGGAAACGCAAAATTTGTTGATGGAAAAATGATTTTCCTTCAAGGAAGCCCTATTATGAAGGAGCAAAACGGGATTCAATTAGGACGTTTATCAGGTATTGTGGCGCATTACGTTCCTAAATATCTTCAAAAAAACAGATTGCCATCATGGGAAACTAATTGTATTGAAGATTGGGAAACCAAAGTAGATGCTATTGTTGAAGAAACATTGCCAGAGAATATGACGGTTATTTCTGGAATTCCATCTTGGGTACAAATGTATTTTGAGAAATTGCAACAAAAAACAGGAAAGAAAGTTGGCGATATTTTCAAGAATTTCAATTTATTTATTTTTGGAGGTGTTAATTACGAACCTTATCGCGCTAAATTTGAAAACCTAATCGGGAGACAAGTAGATAGTATAGAATTATACCCTGCCAGTGAAGGTTTTTTTGCTTTTCAAGATAAACAAAATGAAAAAGGCATGTTGCTTCAGTTAAACTCTGGGATATTTTATGAGTTTATAAAAGCAGATGAATTTTTTAATGAAAACCCTAAAAGAATAACCATTGCAGATGTTGAAATAGATGTGAATTATGTGATGGTAATTTCAAGCAACGCAGGCCTTTGGGCCTATAATGTTGGTGATACCGTTCAGTTTACTTCAACCAAGCCTTATCGTGTTATTGTTTCGGGGCGTATAAAGCATTTTATTTCAGCTTTTGGCGAACACGTTATAGGAAAGGAAGTAGAGCAAGCGATGCAGGAAGCAACATTTAATTCTGAAGTTAGAATTTCAGAATTTACTGTGGCGCCTCAAATTAATCCACAAGAAGGACTTCCCTATCATGAATGGTTTGTAGAATTTGAAAACGAGCCTAAAAACCTTTCCGCTTTAGCGAAAAAAATAGATGAATCACTTCAAAAACAAAATAGTTATTATTTCGATTTGATAAAAGGCAACGTTCTGCAACCACTAAAAATAACCAAAGTGAAGAAAGATGGGTTTCAGGACTATATGAAATCTGTTGGTAAATTGGGCGGACAAAATAAGATTCCGAGATTATCGAACGACAGAAAAATTGTTGATACTTTTTCGCACATAAATTAGCACAAATAATGCTATCTTTGGCACAATCAAACTTAATAAATGAGTAGTAAAAAACACCTTGGAAGAACCAGAGCTCAAGAGAGCTCAAACGCTATTGAACGCATGTATATTACCATGCGCCATTTGTTTAATCGAGGGTTTTATAAACCTATGGGCATTTCTGGTGAAACCTTGCGTAATGCATTGCTTTTATTACGCCCAGAAATTTATGGTTCTATAGGCGAAGAAAAAGCCGAATTAGAAGGCTTGCTTTATGTTGTTGATAGACTGCCTCAAGGTATTGAAGAGTGTAGTTTTATAAATTTAACAAGTGATGAAGGGTATTCAAATTCTCATTTTAAACCTATAATACCCGAAAAAAGACGTCGCAATTGTTATAGAATTGATGATGAGCAAATGAATATTGAGATTACACGTGGGCGCTCAGAAATCTATGATATTTTAACCCACCTTACCTTTCTTTTTGTTGAGTCTCATAAAATAAGCAACCGTGTTATTATTAATGAAGAAGGTGTAACTACCCGAGATTGGATAAAACTCGAAAAAGCAGTATTATCCAAAAAGAAATTAACTCAAGAAGAGCGGGAGGTTGCTATTACGCATACTGCAAATATTTTAGGAAGAACATTTAATGAATTAACCAGTGTCTATGGGGCATTCGCAACACCAAGTCAACCAGAACGCCTTTTACATATTGTATACTGGTTAGGTAAACTTGCTATAGAAGAGCAATTAAATAACAACAAAAGAACAGTTACTTTTAGTCCGGTTTTAAGAGAGCGTATTGGGCATCACATTCACGGTGAGATTTGGGCAGATACTATTAAAGAAACGCTTTATAAAAACGATTTAATAGAACGACCAATTCATATTATAAGTGCCAATATGCACAGTGTAATGAATACGCTTTTTACACCAAATGCTTTAAAAACGATAGTTTCTAAAAAAGATATATTTGAAGTATATGCAGCTTTAAGTAATAAGGATAATGCAGACCTTCGCAATAAAGTAACAAAGGAAGCGTTGCAAAAAGGCATGCTGTATGTTAAAGATACATCAGGAACTAATATTGATGTTCAAATTTTTGACACAAGTAAATTAGATGTTTCAAAAGTTGATATTAAAGCCAATAAAACGCTTTTAGAACAAAAAAAACCTGTTATTTTAGTTATGGATTATGCTTTTGGAGAACAGGCTTATGAAACTATAGATGAATTATTAAAGCCTTATGGCTATAAGAAGAAGAAAATTCATTTAAATGTGGAGTCTATCTCAATAATGGGGAAAGCAGGAATTTTAGAAGGTGGCAAAGGCGATATAATGATTCCTTCAGCACATATTTTTGAAGGAACAGCCGATAATTATCCTTTTGAAAACGAATTAAAAAGAGAAGATTTAGAAGGACAAGGCGTGGCCATTTATGAAGGCTCTATGATTACGGTTTTAGGAACCTCATTACAAAATAAAGATATTTTGAAATTTTTTTATAACTCAACTTGGAATGTAATTGGATTAGAAATGGAAGGCGCACATTACCAAAAAGCCATTCAAGCAGCAGCAAAAGTAAGAGGGAGCATAAGCAAAGATGTAAAAGTAAGATATGCGTATTACGCTAGTGATAACCCATTAGAAACAGGAGCG
>TARA_R110002096_G_scaffold243781_2_pt1 | contig 11432 bp, 7 predicted proteins | sample TARA_R110002096 | Tara Oceans TARA_R110002096 (sample SAMEA4397295) | marine metagenome | biome: Polar Biome; feature: [DCM] deep chlorophyll maximum layer (ENVO:01000326); material: water (ENVO:00002006), including particulate matter (ENVO:01000060) such as... | depth 35 m | reverse complement strand
GTGGGCGGATGGTTGCTGACGAATTTCATGCGCACGATCGGCATGCAGGAAGTGGTCAAGCTGCAGGCTCGCGTCGCGGCGGAGATCAAGACGACTTTCGCGAGCGATTACGCGCACGAAATCTCCCTTGCCGAGGCGCTGAGCCCAGAGGCGCTCAACGGCTACGCCGCGCGCTCCACGGGCAACAAGTATCTGATCAACCCCGCGGCCTGATCCGGTAGCGCCCGGGGCCGTGCGCGGCGAATACGCCGGCGGTCCCCGGTCGCGTCGCGTATCACGCGCGGCTGCGGCGGAGCGTCAGCGGCGGTGGTTCGCCCGTGAAACACGGCAGACGGGAGCGGCCGCATGACCGATGCAAGTCCGGATTGAGCCCCACGCGGGAACAGTCATTCGCGCTCGTGTTCGCTCGGTTCGACGCGCCGGTTCCGGACGGCGGCGCGCTCGGGCTCAGCCGACAGCCGCCGCATACAGGGCCTGAATTCTCTTGCGGTGATGTTCACCAAGCGGGGAGCGCAGCGCTTTTTGTAATACGTCCGCCGCCGGTTGCTTTGCGTGCCAGGCGTTGAACACATCGACGAGCCCGGCGAAGTCTTCGGTGGTTTTCTCGAGGCGAATCCGGTCGCCCACGGCAAGCTCGCCTTCGTGCAGCACTCTCGCGTAAGCCCCGGGCCGCGCCGCGCGCACGAATTGTTTGACGAATGTCGGGTCACCCATCCGGGTCGCGAGCTTGAAACACGGAACCCGCGGAGCCGTGACCTCGAGTTCTACCTCGCCGATCACGAGCCGGTCGCCGATAACGAGGGTGCGTAAATCGATACCCGCCGTCGTCAGATTCTCGCCGAACGTACCCGGCGCCAGGACCTTGCCATTCTCGCTGGCCCACCAGGCATAGTCTTCCGCGCTGTACAAATAGACGGCCTGGTCGGGACCGCCGTGAACCGAGCGGTCGACAATCACATCATCGTCGATACCGAAACGCCCGATCCTTGCACTGCCCGCGATCGGATCCTTGAACAGCCCGGTGTCGAAGACCTTGTTGTTGAACACGAGTTGTTGTTTTTTGCCGCGATTGATCGAGAGAATTTTCATGAGTGAGCCCGGTTGCAATGCAAGTGATGCCAGCGACGACACAGGGCGATTCTACGCTCCCGTAGCGTGACGCAAGGCGAATTCGGCCTCGGCCATCCGTGCCGGAATAAAAAGTACCCTGCAAAATATCAGCCAGGCTGCACGTGCGGCGTAATCCCGCGCTGATTCACCGTTTGCACGCGATCCGCGCAAGCGTAATTGCACTAAAACCAGCCGTCGAGCGCGCGTCGTGCACCCGCGACGGGCTTCGGGAGCCGGACGCCGAGCGAGCGAGTCGATCCTGAACCCGGACCGGCGCACGATCGCGCGGGAATTTCGCGCAATTCACGACGCAGCCTGAGCGCCGACGATCCGGGCATCGTGGGTCCCGACGGACGCAGGAATTCAGCGCCGATCCGCGCGGATGTCGCCCGCGACTATCAGTGCCGGATCCGATTCGGTACCATCGATCGTTGTTGATTCGTTTCCGGGGAGAACGAACGTGCGAACCGTCATGAGCATTCTGGTCACCGCAGGCATCCTGTGTTTAGCCGCGCCATGTACCGCCGATGACGGCGCGGGCCCGGCTACCACCGAGCGTGGAGCGGCGTTATTCCAGGCGAACTGTGCCTATTGTCACAGTCGCAATCTGCCGCGCATGCCGTCGCTCGACGCCTTGCGGGAAAAAGATCCGCGCGATATCTATTCCGCCATCAGCGCCGGGGTAATGGCACCGTATGCGCGCACGCTGTCGCACGACGATCGCCGCGCCGTGTCCGAATACGCTGCCGGAAAACCGCTTGGCGATTTCGCCTCGGGCGCGGCGGCGATCCCGCGGTCCGCGTATTGCGCGAAGCCGGCGGATACCGCGGTGACGAATATCGACGCCGGCTGGAACAGCTGGGGTAACAATCTCGCTAACACGCGCTTCCAGCCTGCCGAGCAGGCCGGATTGACCCCGGCGGACGTAGCGCGGCTGAAACTGAAATGGGTATTCGGCGTGCCCGCGGTGACGACGATGTCCGGGCACCCGGTCGTGGCCGACGGGCGTTTGTTTTTCGGGACGTTCTCGGGTCTCGTGATCGCACTGGATGCGGCCTCGGGTTGTGCGCTGTGGGTGTTCGAGGCGGATGCCGGCGTGCGCAGTTCGCTCACGCTCGGTAAGCGCCCCGACGGCAGTGTGCGGCTGTTCTTTGGCGACCTGAGCGGCAAGGTGTATGCGGTTGATCCGAACACCGGCAAGGCCGACTGGTCGCTGCTCGCCGACGATCATCCGCATATCCGTATCACCGGCACCCCGGTGTATCACGACAACCGGCTCTACGTGCCGTTATCGTCGCTCGAGGAAGTTGCCGGGGCGATGCCGGATTATGAATGCTGCACGTTCCGTGGTGGTGTCCTCAGTGTCGATGCGAGCAGCGGTAAGTCCTTGTGGAAGACCTACACGATCAAGGAAGCACCGAGCAAACGCGGCAAGAACGCGATCGGCACGCAACGCTGGGCACCGTCCGGCGCGGCGGTATGGACTGCCCCGACGCTCGACCCGGCGACGAACACGCTGTTCGTCGTCACCGGCGACAGTTACTCCGATCCGGCGGCGCCGGAGTCGGACGCGGTCATGGCGATCGCGATGGACAGCGGTGACATCAAATGGACCACGCAAACGCTCGCCGGCGATGCCTACACGATCGCGTGCATGGATCCGTCACCGGAATCGATGGTGGCGTGTCCGGACTCGAACGGCCCGGATCTCGACTTCGGCAGTTCTCCGGTGCTGGCGCGTCGCAGTGACGGCAGCCGGATTCTGCTCGCCGGGCAAAAATCGGGCTGGCTGTATGCACTCGATCCGGCAAACGGAACGATGATCTGGAAAACGAAAGTGGCCGATGGCGGTATCGTCGGCGGGATCGAATGGGGTTTCGCGACGGATGCGGCAAAAGCTTACGTCGCCATCGCCGGTGCCTGGGAGAAAGGTCCGGGCGAAGCCGGCGGGATCAGCGCGGTGAATCTCGACGACGGCTCGCTGGCCTGGGAAGTCAAACCGCACCAGGGTACGTGCGCGGAACGCGCCGGTTGCAATACCGGACAGCTGGCCGCGGTAACCGTGATCGACGGTGCGGTGTTCTCGGGCAGTCTCGACGGACATTTGCGCGCCTACGATGCGGCAACCGGTGCGGTTATCTGGGACGGAGATACGTACGGGGATTTCGCTACCGTGAACGGGGTGCCGGCACGGGGCGGCTCGATCAATGGCGCCGGACCCGCGATCGCGAACGGCTACGTGTATGTGAACTCCGGTTACGGCATGTGGAACAAGTGGATGCCCGGTAACGCCCTGCTCGCGTTCAGTATCGACGGCAAGTAGTCGCGTCGCAGCGCCGATCCGCACGCGACGCGGGTCGGCGATCGCGCGATCTCAGCCGCCGGCGCGATCGCTCATCCGGGCGGATCCGTGAGCACGGTCCACTGGTTATCGAGACGCTGACTCAGGTCGATCGGATCGCCCACGCCCACCGTGCCGCGCGCGACCTGGTACGCCCACACTTCGAAGTACGTCATCGTCGCGCCGCCGAATATCGTCGAGAACGCGCCATCGACGGCGTCCTGCCCGCCGGACACACGGATGCGGCCGATACGGGGGACATGGAAGCGGGGATCGGTGGTGAACCAGGTGCCGTCGATATAGACCTCCGCGTAAGCGTGGAAATCCATGTGGTTCGCGGGATCCGGAAAGCCGATATCCGGCATGTGGCCGGTGACGTAGCGCGCCGGCAGGTTGAACGTCCGGTTCAGGGCAATCGCGAGGTGGGCGAAATCCCGACACACGCCGTAGCCGCGCGCGAGGATGTCGCAGGCGGACAACTCCGGTTGCCCGGAGAGATAACGATACTCGATGTTTTCATGGATCCAGCGACTGATCGCCTGGACCCGCGGCATGCCGTGTTCGATAGCGCCGAACTGTTGCCACGCGAAATCCGTCAGCTTGTCGGAATCGCAATAGCGGCTGGGCAGCGTGTAACGCAACAAGTGCGCGGGGATTTCGGCTGGTGATTCGGGCACGCCGACGGTGAATCCCGCGTTATCCGGCAGCGAGGACAGCGCGACGATCGCATCGTGCCGGAAACAGTTCGTGCCGGGCGCGAGCACAACCCGCGTGACCGCGTTGCCGTGGCTGTCGATGAAATCTTCGGCCGGCAGTCCGTCACCGTACGACAGGGCTTCGAACAGTATTGCGCGGTTGTTGTCCGGTGTGAGCTTCAGGTTCAGTAGCAACGAGGCGCTGCCCGTCACTTCATACACGAGGCTGCAGCCGACACGGACGGTGATGTCGAAGTCGCGGTGATTCGGGTTTGTCGACATGCTGGACGGTACTCGGGATCGCGCGGTTAATGGTCCGCGGGAGCACACGTCGGGGATGGGGCTACGGTACGTGCGTGTCGCGCGGTGCGGAGTAATGCTGCTCGCAATCGATTTCGGGGTGGCGTGTACACGGTTCGTTCACCCGGACAGTGCGGTGTCGCGCGCCCGGCAAGCAGCGGGCGGCCGCCGCGGCGGGCCGTGATTCGGGCGTGACATGCACGCCGCGAGGTCTCGCCCCTGCGGACATCATACATAAAGCTGCGCCGCCCCGGGTTGCCGCCGTGTCGATATGGGGTCGTGCCGCAAATACGCGACCCCGTTCCCGATTCCGGGTTCCGGCTGCCCGCCGGTCCCGTAATCCATTGGCCGATCGCCCGCTGCGGTCCTATACTGCCCGAGAACTGACATGAGCAGGGTGCTGCATAGCGAAACAACATGAGCGAAGAAGAAGAATTCGACAGCGAAAAGACGCAATTCTGGCTTCCGGGGCAGGCTCTGCCGGGACGACCGGCGGCGGGCGAGGCGGACGGTGATCACGAAAGTGTCAACCTGAAGCAACCGCCGCAGGGCGCGCAGCGTCAGGCCGGTTCCGCGACGGACGCCGCCGCGGCGGGTAGCGGCACGATTGATTTCGACCTGACCGCCGAGCAGCAGCCTGGCAGTGGTGAACTCGATTTCGATCTGAGCGGGGAAGGGGACACGGGCACGATGGATTTCGACATCACGGGGGAGGGGACTGCGCCGCCCAAACCCGAAGCAAAGCCCGCGCCGAAACCTGAAGCGAAACCCGCACCGACGACGAGCACGCCCGGATCGAGCGCGAAGGCGGCGCGCGCGCCCGCGCCGCCGGTGAGCAATTCCGGCTCCGGCGGTGCCGTGCTGTTTGTTGCCGTTGTTGCGATTGTCGCTGCCGTGATTTACTTCATGACCCGCTGACGCGGCGCGGCGACCGGATCGCCACCCGCCAGCGCGGTTCATTCTCCGGCCGGGTCCGCACCGCCGCCCGTTCGCGGCGGCTTCGTGCCGGCACACCCGCCGCAAGCGGGCGCTTACGGCAGCCCCGGCGCGGGATTCCGTCACCGTTCCGTCCTGCCCCTCCTGCGCGAATGAACGCCCATGTGCCCGGCAGCGGGTAACACTCTAGAATGCACGCTGGAACAACGCGAACGCGCCGGATTCGTTCGCGGTCGTATCACGGTCGGCAAACAGCGAGGCACCAGGGCGATGAAGGAACTGATATTCCATCGGCATTTTCTGCCGGCACTCGATCGTTACGCGACGAGGACCGCGGTGATTGACGGTGACTACCGGGCAACGTTCGCTGAACACGGGGAACGGGTCATGCGCCTCGCGAACGCGCTCCGGGACACGCTCGGGATCCAGCGCGCCGACCGGTTCGCGGTGATGGCGGCCACCTGCCATGAGTATCTCGAGCTCTACCACGCGGCATACCTTGGCGCCGGCGTGATCAACCCGCTGAACCTGCGCCTCGCGGGCAAGGAACTCGAATACATCGTGTGCGATTCCGGGACGGAAGTGGCGTTCGTCGATGTGCATTTCGCGCAGTTGTTCCATGATGCGATGGCCGCGGCGGGTCGGGCGTCGACTATCCGCCAAACCATCCTGATCGGCGATGGCGACGTGCCCCACGACATGCGCTACGAGGATTTGTTGAACGCCGGTCGCGCCGACGTGCCGGAGGAGCCGGAAGAAACCGATCCCGTTGTGCTCATGTATACGGGCGGTACCACCGGCCTGCCGAAAGGCGTGTTGCTCGAACAGCGTGCGGAGTTGCTGAACAGCTATCACGTACAAATGGCCTTGCCACCGTTCAGGGACGAGATTGCGCTTGTCCAGACGCCGATCTTTCACGCCGCATCGATGCTCTACATCGTTGCACTGCCGCCGTCCGGCGGCACGCTCGTGCTGATGCCCGCGTTCGAACCCGCCGCGTCGATGCAGCTGATCGCCGCCCACGGGGTGACCCAGACGGCGATGGTGCCGACGATGATCGGCATGATGTTAAACCATCCCGATTTCGATCCGGGGGCGCTGCAGAGTTTGCGCACGCTGCTCTACGGCGCTTCGCCGATGCCGGGACCGCTGCTCGATCGGGTGCGCGATCTGTTCCCCGATATCGATATTCTGCAGGGCTACGGCATGACGGAATCGTCTTCCGTGCTGACCCTGCTCGGCGCCGAAGAACATCGTGCCGGCGGCGCCGCGATGCGCTCGGTCGGCAGGCCGGTGCCCGGCGTAAGACTGTCGATCCAGGATGAAGACGGTAATTTCCTGCGCACCGGCGAGCGCGGCGAAGTGTGCGCGCAGGGCGGCAATTACATGCGCGAATACTGGAACAAGCCGGAAGCCACCGCGGAAGCGTTTCGCGGCGGCTGGTATCACACGGGCGACGCCGGTTACCTCGACGAAGACGGCTATCTGTTTCTCGTCGATCGGGTCAAGGACATGATCATCTCGGGCGCCGAGAATATCTATTCAAGCGAAGTCGAAAACGCGATCGCGAGTCACCCCGGGGTAGCGCAGGTCGCCGTAATCGGAATCCCGCACGAGGTGTGGGGCGAGGCCGTGCACGCGGTCGTCGTGCCGATGCCGGACGCCGAATTGCACGCCGAGGTGATCATCGCGCACGCGCGTGACAGCATTGCCGGCTACAAAGTGCCGAAATCCGTCGAGTTCCGCAGCGAGCCGCTGCCATTGTCCGGCGCGATGAAAGTATTGAAACGCGAGTTGCGCGCACCGTACTGGAAAGACAAGGACAGCGGTATCAATTGAACAGACGGGCCGAGCCCCCCGCTCGGGGGGCGACCGGCGACGCACGAGCGCACCTCGAGGTTTCTCCGCACGGCCCGCCAGACGGACCGTGAAAGCGGGGGTAAAACTCGCGATTTCGGCGCTCGTCCTCGCCGTCATCTATGTTGGTTTCGATGGCCAGGCCGCGATCGCACTGATCGGCGATATTCGCCTCGAGTACGTGTGGCTGGCAGCGGCACTCGGATTCGCGGACTTCGTCCTCGCCGCGTGGCGCTGGCAGCGGATCGCGCGGGTCAACGGCGTCGCATTGCGCTTTATGACCGCGTTGCGCGTTACCGCCGAGTCGCACTTCTTCAACCAGGGCCTGCCGTCCACGTTCGGCGGCGACGCCTACCGGATCTGGATCCTGACGAACCGCGAGCTTGCCGTCGGCGACGCGATCGGTTGCGTCGGGACGGATCGGCTCATTGGCGCGCTCGCGCTCGCGCTGTTCGTCGCCCTCGTACAGTTCAAGCTCGTCGATTATCTCACCGACGATGTGGCCCGGATCGCGATCTGGTGCGTCATCGCCGCCGTCGTCATCGCGATAATCGTCGCGCTCGTGGTCGGCCGGCAGCTCGCGCGCCGCGAGCGCGGTCCGCTGTTGTCACAGCTTGCGCAGTCCGTCGGACATTTACAGACCTTGTGCGCGAAGCCGCTGGATTTCGCCGCCGTCATGTTCGTCGGTGTCGCCGGCCACGGCCTGCTCACGCTGATGTTTTATGTGCTGGCCGTCGGCCTCGATGTACCGCTCGGGGCGATCGAGGCGATGAGCGTCTTTCCCACCGTGTTTCTGTTATCGATGCTGCCGGTTACGGTCGCCGGCTGGGGCGTCCGGGAAGCCCTGCTGATCACGGCGCTGCAGCTTTTCGACATCCCGGCCGCCGCCGCGCTTGCGCTCGGGCTGTCGTTCGGGATCTGCATGCTGCTCATCAGCATCCCGGGCGCGCTGCTGTGGCTGTCCGAGCGTGGCCGCGGCGCCTGAGCCATTCGCCACCGCGGCCGTAATGCCGCACGGCTTAAGCGGGTGTGGAATTCGCGACGGCAGCGAAAACGCGCTGCACGGGCCGTTTTTTGTCGTTCGCGGGGCGCGAATCAGCGCACGGAACGCACACGGTTCGGCGATGGAACTACGCGAATCGCGCGGATTTATATATCATGCGCGCTCCATTCAGCGCTCGTTCGGGCGCCGTCGCATCAGATCAAGAGTACAGACATGAAATCAGGCATTATTTACGGGCAGACGCACAAGGCGATCCCGAACACGAGTATCGCGGTGTGCAAACCCATCTACGACCTCGTCACGAAAGAGATGCTGCCGGATCTCGGCATGGAGGCATCGTCGTTCTGGCAGCGGCTCGAAGACGTGATCACGGAAATGGCGCCGAAAAACAACATCCTGCTGTTGCGCCGCTATCAGCTCCAGGCCGAGATCAATACGTGGCACCAGGCGCGCTGCGACGCCCCGCACGACCCGGTCGCGTACAAGAAATTCCTGCAGAAGATCGGTTATCTGCTGCCCGAAGGCCCGGATTTCCATATCACGACGGAGAACGTCGACGAGGAAATCGCAACGATCGCCGGGCCACAGCTCGTCGTGCCGGTGAAGAACGCGCGCTATGCGCTGAATGCGACGAACGCGCGCTGGGGTTCGCTTTACGATGCCTTGTACGGCACGGACAGCATTCCCGAGGACAATGGCGCCACGCGTGACGGTCCTTACAACCCGGTGCGCGGGGAACGCGTGATCGCCTATGGCCGCCGGTTTCTCGACGAAATCGCGCCGCTGGCCGACGGCTCGCACACCGATGCGAGCGACTACGCCGTCGACCACGGCAAGCTCGTGGTTACGCTGAAAGACGGGTCGAGTACGGCGCTCGTGAGCCCGGAGAAGTTCGCCGGCTACAACGGCCGCGTCGATGCGCCGTCGGAAATTTTGCTGAAGAACCACAACCTGCACGTCATCATCCAGATCGACCCGAGCCATCCGATCGGCGCCGTCGATGACGCGAGCGTGAAAGACATCGTCATCGAATCCGCGGTGACGACGATCCAGGACTGCGAGGATTCCGTCGCCGCGGCGGACGGTGAAGACAAGGCCGAGGTGTATCGCAATTGGCTCGGACTGATGCGCGGCAACCTGAGCGAAACGTTTACGAAGGGCGGCAAGACCATGACGCGGACGCTCGCTCCGGATCGTCATTTCCTCGACCCCGCCGGACAACCGTTCTCGCTGCATGGCCGTTCGATGCTGCTCGTGCGCAACGTCGGCCACCTGATGACGACCGACGCCGTGCTGTGGAAGGAACAGGAAGTCCCCGAAGGCATCCTCGACACCGTGATCACGGCCACGATCGCGCTGTACGATTTGAAGCGTCTGAACCAGCTGCGCAATTCGCGCTGCGGTTCGATGTACATCGTGAAGCCGAAAATGCACGGCCCGGAAGAAGTCGAGTTTACGTGCGAACTGTTCTCGATCGTCGAAGACGTACTGAAGCTGCCGCGCAACACGCTGAAAGTCGGGATCATGGACGAAGAGCGGCGCACGACCGTGAACCTGAAAGAATGCATCCGGGCGGCGAAAGAACGGCTGATCTTCATTAACACGGGCTTTCTCGATCGGACGGGCGATGAAATCCATACGTCGATGGAAGCCGGGGTCATGGTGCGCAAGGCGGACATGCGCCAGGAGAACTGGATCACGGCTTACGAAGACTGGAATGTCGATGTCGGTCTCGCCTGCGGCCTGCAGGGGATTGCCCAGATCGGCAAGGGCATGTGGCCAAAGCCGGACCTGATGAAAGACATGCTCGACAGCAAACTCGAGCACCTCGAAGCCGGCGCGAGTACGGCCTGGGTGCCGTCGCCGACCGCCGCGACCCTGCACGCGACGCACTATCACAAGCTGCTCGTCAGCGAACGCCAGGACGCGCTGAAACATCGCCGCCGCGCGAGCCTCGACGATATCCTCACGATCCCCCTGCTCGGCGAACAACAACTCACGGACGAAGAGATCCAGGCGGAACTCGACAACAACTGCCAGGGGATCCTCGGTTATGTCGTGCGCTGGATCGAAATGGGCATCGGCTGTTCGAAAGTGCCCGACATCAATGATGTCGGCCTCATGGAAGACCGCGCGACCCTGCGCATTTCCTCGCAGCACGTCGCGAACTGGCTGCGCCACGATTATGTCCGCCGCACCCACGTGCTCGAAACACTCAAGCGTATGGCCGAAGTCGTCGACCGCCAGAACGCGGGCGATCCGGATTACGAACCGATGGCGCCGAACTTCGACGACTCCATCGCGTTCCAGGCGGCCTGCGAACTCGTGTTCGGCGGGGTCCACCACCCGAACGGCTACACGGAACCGGTGCTGCACCGGCGCCGCATCGAGTTGAAAGCCGCGCACCGCGACCGCTCATGATCGCGCGCGCGGTGCGTGGCGCTTACAGCGGCGTTATCGCGTAGCCGATTTTCGGGAAGTGCACACCGACGTCACCGACCCGCGGGTCGTGACGTCGGATCGTCATGCTCGACACGGTTGTGCCGACGAGCGTGCCGGTGATCGTCGCCTCGGCGTAATCCGTCGGTGAGATACACACTTCCGTGCCGGCGTCGATGTCGATCGGGTCGTGCGCCGCGATGCCGGTGCCGGCCAGTGGCTCGGCCGCGCGCGCGATATCGAGCGCGGCCGCCGGATCCATTTCGCTGCGCTCGCCTTCACCAACCCGATCGAGACGTTCCACCCATTGCGCAATCTGCGGCAGGTGCGCATAAGCGCGTTCCGCCTCGAGCGGTGCGAATCGAAACAGGAACCACGGATCCCACATCGCATGGATATCGGCCCAGGCCGGTTTCTCGCCGGTGAGGAACGGCCGTCCGTCTGCGAGCTGTTGCACGATGAAATCCGTATGCGCCGCGAGTTGCGCGCGATACCCCGCGAGTCGCGGACCGAGCGCGTCGGCATCGAACTGCGTCCGCCACATGGCCTTGCGATCGTCAAAGAAATGCGCGGGCAGATGCAGATTCTCCGGGAACGGATCATCGGTACCCATGCAGATCGCGACCGAGGCCACGACATACGGACCATTCGCCCAACTGCCGAGCGCCATGCCGAGACCCGGGTTGCCGTCGGGAAAAATCGTCGGTTGCGGATGCGAGCGTTCGAGCAGCGCCGCGATCAACTGCGTGTC
>TARA_R110002096_G_scaffold14610_3_pt1 | contig 11434 bp, 7 predicted proteins | sample TARA_R110002096 | Tara Oceans TARA_R110002096 (sample SAMEA4397295) | marine metagenome | biome: Polar Biome; feature: [DCM] deep chlorophyll maximum layer (ENVO:01000326); material: water (ENVO:00002006), including particulate matter (ENVO:01000060) such as... | depth 35 m | reverse complement strand
GACCTGTTGGCCTGGCTGGAGCGACTCGCCCCGCGCGGACACTCCAGCTACACGCACACGGCCGAGGGTCCGGACGACATGCCGTCGCACCTGCGCTCGGTCCTGACGCGCACGTCCGAGGTCGTGCCCGTCATCGACGGCCAGCTCGCGCTCGGAACGTGGCAGGGGATCTACATCCTGGAGCACCGCGACGTCGCCCACACGCGCAACATCGTGGCGCAGGTCATGGGGGAATAGGACGCGGCGTTGCGCCCGTCATCACGGGCGAATCACAGACCGGACGGCGTTCGACCGGATGCAGGCTCGGTTCGATCCGCGATCGGCCCGTCCCCCGTCCGGAACGCAGTGCGCCGTGCACCGAGGCGCCCTTCGCGAGTCAACAGCCCCCGGGAGGCCATGGGCCGGTTCCGACCGCAACGCGGAACCAGCCAGGCCCCGTAATCAGCCGGTGACGATCGCGACCGAACTGGAGCAGCCCAGGCGTGTCGCGCCCGCCGCCAGCATCGCTTCCGCCGTCTTGCGGTCCCGAATGCCGCCCGAGGCTTTGATGTCCATCTTCGGACCGACCGTACGCCGCATCAGGGCGACGTGCTCGACCTTGGCACCGCCCCCACCGAAGCCGGTGGAGGTCTTGATGAAGTCCGCGCCCGCTTCCTGACACAGGCGTGAGGCGCGTTCGATCTCCTCGTTCGAGAGCATCGTCGTCTCGAGGATCGCCTTGAGGATCGCGCCACCCTGATGACAGGCCTGGGTGACCTCGGCGACGTCACGCTTCACGTAGTCGTCGTCGCCGCCCTTGAGAGCGCCGATGTGGATGACCATGTCGACCTCCTTGGCGCCATCGGCAGCCGCTCGCCTGGCCTCGTGGACCTTGGCTTCGGTGGTGGCATTGCCGTGCGGGAATCCGATCACCGCACACGGCGGAACACCGGATCCGTGGAGGATCTCGGCGACCCGTGGGATCCACGAGCCGTGAACGCAGACCGACGCGAAGTGGTGCTCGATCGCTTCGGCGCAAATCTTGTCGACCTGGGCGGCCGTGGCATCGGGGGCGAGGATCGTGTGGTCGATCAGGGCCGCCAGCTCGCGGCCGCGCGCATCCCCGGTGGACGGTGCGGACGTGGTGGCCGCCGGAACGTGCGCCGGCACACCGCTCTTGCGTGTGAAACGAATGTTCCGGCGGTGGGCTTCCTCCTCGGCGAGCGGCGTGATGATCGCGTCGATCGCAATTGCGAATTCCCCGCCGTTGGGGACGTTTCGAAGACAGTCACCGCTGACGAGGGGCTTCCCAGGTCTGGGACGACCGCCGGATCGCGGACGGGATTCGCTGGCGCTACTCATGAGGTCCGCAGTCTAAACATTCATAGCTCGGAGAGGAGCTTGGATCGGGCACTCCAAAAGTGTGGGATAGCAGGGACGAGTCCTCAGCGTTCCCCCGCATCCGCACATGCGCCGGCGCCGTCGACCTCGTTCCGCACGCCCCCACTCCGGAGTCACGCCATGCGTACCCTGCTGAGCCAATTCTGCGAGTCGTTCGAATCGGTCGTTCGTCCGCTGCTCGACCCCCTGAACGCATCGGCCCAGGCCCTGCTCGAAGCCTCCCCCAACCTGCCCGGCAAGAACGTCCGGGCGGAGCTGCTCGAGGTCCGTCACCAGATCGAAGCCCTGGTCAAGAAGGTCTCCGAGCAGCAGGCCTACGTCCTGCTCTTCGGCCCGTTGAAGAGTGGCAAGTCCACGCTGATGAACGCGCTGGCCGGCACGTACGTGAGCGAGGTCTCGAGCCTCCCCGCATACCCGTGCATGGTCTACCTGTCGCACGCGCCGGAGCGACGCTTCGACGTGACGCGCTACAGCGGCAAGGCCGAGCGCTTCACCGATCCGTCCGCGCTCTACATGTACGTCAACCGCGCGCACACCGAGTTGGCCGATCGCATCCGCTCCGCCGAGTCGAAGAACGAGCCGTTCGATCCCGCGCTCCACTACCCGGAAGCCATCCGCAAGGTCGACGTGCAGATCCCGGCCGGTGAACTCGAGCAGTCCGGCGCCGTCCTCGTCGACACGCCCGGCCTCTACAGCCGCATGAAGTTCGGCTACGACCGGATGACCAAGGAGTTCCGCGACGCCGCGAGCTGCGCGATCTTCATCGTGAAGTCGGACAACCTGTTCCTCGAGCAGGTCTTCGAGGAGTTCGAAGAGCTCTTGGGTCTGTTCAGTCGCATCTTCCTCGTCGTCAACCTCGACACGAGCAAACGCGACCTCGCACCCGACGGTTCGCTGGTCCCCAGCCTCGAGCAAGAGGACCCGTTGCGCATCATCGATGCCTTCGAGAGCCTGGCGATGAGCCAGCCGCTCAAGGCCGCCGCCGACGAGGGTCGCCTGCGCATCTATCCGGTCGACCTGTTGCGCGCGGCCGCCCATCGCCTGGGCGGAACGGACGCGGGCGAGCCCGCACGTGGCCAGGCCAACTTCGACGCGTTCCTGACGGACTTGACCGAGTACCTGAACAGCACCGACTACCTGGTGTCGTTCCTGGGCGACAGCCTGAAGCGCGCCCAGACTCTGCTCGACGACACCGACGCGCTGTTGCAGCACCCCCAGGTCGAAGCGCTCGAGCGCGAGACCGAGGAACTCGACAACCGCCGCCAGGATGCCCAGCGCCGCCGGCACGCGGTCCTGCGACTGCTCGATCGCGAGTGGCGCACGGCCTTCGACGAGCTCGAGGACCGTCTCGCCCCGGCGATCCGCGATCGAGCCCGGGTGGTCAGCGAGCAGACCGAGAAGGTGATCGACGAGATCGTCGATCGCTGGTTCGGCGCGGACACGAGCCTGCAGTCCCTCGTCCAGGACGAGTTGGTTCCCGCGCTCCGGGCCTACCAGGAGAACCTCGCCGCCTTCGTGCGGGTGACGCTGGACGAGGAAGTGCTGGCCGGATCGGCCGGCGTCCTGTTGCCCACGGACGTGGCGGCAGACCTCTACGCCTCGGGCATCGACCTGGGCGAGATCGGCAAGGGCTGCCTCGACCGCATCGAGCGCTCGAGTTCCCTGCGCCCCATCGCCACGCCCCTGACCACGGCTCAGATCCCCGTCCGCCGCGGCCTCCTCGATTGGATCCTGTTCCGCAGCCCCGCCAAGGTCCGCGCCCGCCTGATGGGCGAGCCCCTGGCGCCGTCGTTGCGCATGTCGGTCGAATCCAAGATGCGCCGCATCGGCAAGGAAGGTCGCGACGCGATTCGCCGCGAACTGGACCTGTTCAAGGGCCGCTTCTTCCACGAGACCGTGCAACACGTGCACCGCCACGTGGTCGGCGAGTACGCCAAGGCCGCCGTCGAGTCCCTGTGCGATGCGTTGCACGAACGCGACACGTTCCTCGACGGTCAACTCGAAGAGGTCGTCGGTTCCCTGATGGAGCGCCGCAAGGTCCTCGCCCACCTGGCCACCCTGCGCACCGCTGCCGCGCACGCCGGCACCTCGGTCGACGAATTGATCGCCGAGTACGGCGCCACCGAACCCGAGCGCCTGATCCAGCCCGCCCCCGCCGGCGGCCTGCCCCCGCGCCCGGCCGGGACCCCGAGCGACACGATCCCGACCCCCAATCCCGAAGCCAGACCGGTGTCCACGCCCGGCCCGGTGCTCCATCCCGCCAAGTCGATCCCCGGCATGCCGGTCCTGGAAGGCGGCGACACGATCATCTGATCGGTGCGCTTGCGCCTCACGCGGATCGCCCGGCTCCTGTTGCAGGAGCCGGGCGATCTTGTGTTGCGGGAACCAGGTTTCTCGGCCGCGGTGCGCAACCGACCACCCGACCGGTGAGTCCTCAGCCCCAGCTCCCCCCGGGTGGTGGGCGGTCGGTGGGTGGTCTCCGTAGGGACGGGACACGTGGAAGCAACAGGCACCCTGTCGTGGAAGGTCGACCTCCGAACATCCGCCTCAGGACTTCGGCGGCTCCGCAACGCGACTCACCATGCTCGAGGGGCCGACCGGCGCATCGTCTTCTCCGGTCGCGATCTCCCCCTCGTACCGAAACCCCACATGGCCCTTCCGCGTTCGGATCCAGTCGACGGCGCGGCGAATCGCAGGTCGGCGCAACAGCGCCAGTTCCAGTCGCCGCTTCCCTGGCAGGTCCACGCACTGCAATCCGAGCAAGATCGACAGCAGCCCCTGACCCGGCAGCACCAGCATGAAGAGCCCCGCCACGATCAACAGCCAGCCACCCAGGTTGACCCACAGAATGCGCTGCCAGCTGCGCGGTGGGCGCTCCTTGGCGATGAAGTGATCGACGGGCAGGCGCCGAATCACCAGCGGCACGAGCAGGATCGACACGACGAACATCACGATGCTCGCCACGCTGCTGGCAAGCCACGGGCCCGGGTGCTCCGCGAGGAACTCCCAGGCCCGTCGGGTCAGGTCGTGAATGGATCCGGTCATGGACGTGGCGATCCCGCGACGTCCGCGGAGATCACCAACTCATGAACTCCATGCGCTTCGAAACCCAGTGCTGGCGGAGGGTTTTCAGCGAGGTCCTGCGCGGCCTGCCCTCGAAGGCGATGCGCTCGAGGTAGTTGTCCTGGGGCACTTGCGCCGTGACGAAGGCAGCGCCGAACGCCTCGCCGATCTCCTCGAAGGTATCGAACGGTTCGCCGTCGACCGAGGAGGTCATCGTCTCGCCTTCGATCGTGATCTGACTCGAGTAGGTCTCGCCGCCTTCGAGCGGTTCGGGCTCCTTGGCGTAGAAGTAGATGCGCCCTTTGTCCGTGACAGCTTCGGCGCCGCGGAAGTCCATGACCGCGGAGCGTCGGTCTCCATCGGCGGTCGCGGCGATGCCCATGTGCATCAAGGGGAACGGCCCCGCGACGTCACCGATCTCGTCGCTGTAGGTGATCTCGAACTCACCCGCCATCTGCCCCTCGAACTGCAAGTGGTGGATGATGCCGACGCGACCGAAGAAGGCGAGGCGGCCCTTCTCGTGCTTGACGTACGAGTCCGCCTCTTCGACCTGCGTTTGGTCCTCGGGGAACCGTTGGGACATCAACAGCGGCTGGACCATGAAGTCGTCCAAGTGCGAGGCCTCGTCGAAGGTGTACTCGATGCGGACGCGACCGTCGCCCAGGTCCGTCACCGTGCCGGAAAGAAGGTCCGCGAGTTCGGTCGAGTTGGCGCGGATCTCGAGGGAGCTCTGCGTCAGTGCCTTCAAGGCCTCGATCCGTTCATCGTAGGCCGCCGTGCCCATCGCTTTCTGACGGACGTTCTCGACGTCGGCCAGGATCTTCTCGGCGCTGTCGATGTCGGTCGCGGCGGGGTTGGCTGCCAGCACGGCGATCGCCTGCAAGCCGTGCCCCGCGCGCAGGATCGCATCGATGCCCTCGGCGTCCGCCTTGATGGACTTCAAGGCGTCGTTGTCGCCTTTGAGGAACTTGTCCCACTTGTCGTTCCCTGCGATCAGGCAAGCCCAGCCGCGAGTCCACGTCTCGCCGTAGCTGCTGACCTTGCTGCCCAGGTTGGTGGCCAGCAGGTCCGCATCGAACTCGTCGACGCCCCAGGAGCTGATGTTCCCGAAGCCGCGCTGAAACTTGATTCGGCCCTCGACGATGCCCGTGACCCCGACCGTCTTGAGCTTGCCATCGATCGGGACCTTCAACTTCGTTCCGCCCTTGGCCAACTCGGCGAGCCAGGCATCTCGGGCAGCCAGGAGCGCCGAGGTTCGCGCCACCGCGCGATCGAGGCGCGGGGCGATCTCCTCGTACTCGACGTCCGCGTGGGCCTGCGCAGCGCCCTGCTTCAACTGATCCAGACCTTCTTGAAACTGCCCTTTGGCCACGCTGGCCAAACCCATCGCGAGCCATTCATGCGGCCGCGCCTCGACGATGGCCAGCGCGGAAGGCTCGATCTCGTCCCCTGACAAGTCGCTGCCCGTTTCCGGAGCGAGAACGAGAGAAGTGAGTCCCCCAGCGACGCCTGTGGAGGACACCGGTCCCCCGGATGAGGCGATGGGGGCGAGCAGGAAAGGGGCGGCGAACAGGGACAGGCTGGCGAGCGATACAGTCATGACGGCACGTACGACGGGGAGCGGGACGTATTCCTAAGGTGTTTCGGTAGTCACCGATGAACCCAACACCCGTAACGCCGCGGGGACATCCCCGTCACGTTCGAATTCCGTTCAGGTTCAATTCAGGTTTCTTCGCAAAACCCGTGCCCGGTCCGTCCAAGCAGCCCTTTGGACCTCGAAACGTGCTCTCGGGATCTTCCACGCCGAATCTTCACTATCCAGGTCTTCGGGTAATTCCCGAGCGTGTTCCGCCAGAAGTGCTCCCAGGAATCCGAAACAGACGCGCGGTGTTCCGAGCTCCTGAAAGGCGTTTCGCAGGTCGTTCTCGTCCAAGTCACTAGCCAGGAAATCGCTTAGCCGCGGCGCCTGCGCATTCGTGCTGGAGGCGCGAATCCGTTGATTGGCGATCTCGAGCAACTCCTGACCGCTCCAACGCAGTTCCTCGACGACGTTCGCCTTGTCGAGTCGCATGCGCTTCAGATCGTCCGGACGTGCACCCAACGACAGGCGCGACAGTTCGATCGGCAGGAACATCTTGAGCGCCACGTCCTCGAGCTGCAGCAGCTTGTGTTGCAAGAGGGGTTCGATGAACGCCTGCATGGCGTCGGCGTCGCCGGCCAGCAATGCCGATTCGTCCACGCGGTCGACCAGGACGAACAGACTGGTGTAGCCCATGCCCTTCAGGACGCCGAGCAAGCGTCGTAACAAGCGATAGCGCACCTCTTCGTCGCCGCGGCTCTGCGGCAACGGCAATTCACGCCGCGCGGCACGCCCGCTCGCATCGAGGTTCGCGGCCAGAACTTTGGAGTCGCCGCGGGTGACGCGAATCGAGTGGGTCGCCCGTGCTGCCGTGACGCGCAGCATGAGCTTCATGATGCCGGCCCCCATCCACGTCACGGCGAGCAGGGCGCCGCCGGCCATGTACCAATTGCCGTTGCTCTCGCCCTCGATCCCCTCGAAAGGTGCACCGAGGAACCCGAGGTGCGGTGCGAGCGCCACGGCCAGCGCCAGCACGGTCAACGTGAACAGCAGGGCGCGCCGCAGCCAAAGACCGCTGGAACCGCCCAGTTGCTTGCGCAGGGCGTTGACGGCTTCCTCGCGGGTTTGATCCTCGGAACGATGGTAGAGCGCAGCCAGGTGCAACGCATCGCGCCGGCGTCTGCGGTCGAGCTTCTTGCCCAACGCGCGATCCAACATGAGTTCGTTCGTGATCTGCGTCGTGGCCAGCCCCAGGATCGCGTCCAGGTGATCCGCGCGCGTCAGCTTGTCGAGCACCTTCTCGGCGGCACGCTTGTGGCTGGCATCGATGCCCTCGGTGCGACGCAGGTTCTCGAGCATCGGGTCGAAGTCGATGTACTGCACGACGAACGCGCGGCTGCTCAGGTTCTCGGTGTTGTGGCGCTGGAGAGCGCGCAACATCGCCAAGCGCAGGCCGCTCTTGCCGCTGCCCTTCTCGCCGAACACGACGCCGGGAACCGGGGATGCCGGCTCACCGAACAACCGATCGAAGGACGAATGCACCGCCATGGATTCCATGCGGTCGAGCACGGGATCCTTGTCGGCGTCCTCGTGAACGAACGGTGCGTCCTTCAAACCCCAATGCTGTCGCCATGTCTCCAAGAACATCGTGTGATCAGGATAGCGCCCCGGAGGGTGGGCCTCCCATGGGACCTTGTTCGGAGGACGCGCGATTCGATTCCGTGCGTCGTGCGAAGTCCTAGAGGTGCGGGCTAACCGGCCGTCGGTCCGGCCATGCGTGGCAAGGCCGTTTCCAGGAGGCGTGTGAAGCCGGCGGCCATCGCCTTGCCCGCCTCCAGGACCTCGGCGTGGTTCAGCGGCGTGGCCGAGATCCCCGCAGCCGGATTCGAGATGCACGAGATCGCCGCCACCCGCATGCCGTGGGCGTGCGCAGCGATGGCCTCCAGGACCGTGCTCATCCCGACCGCGTGAGCACCCATGGCGGTCAACATCCGGATCTCGGCCGCCGTCTCGTAACTGGGACCCAGCAGCCCGGCGTACACGCCCGATTTCAGGTCGACACCGACCTCGGCAGCCGCGGCTTCGACGATCGCGCCCAGATCGGCGTCGTAGGGCGTGCCGAACCCGCGCTGCTCGCCGCGCAAAGGCGTGCGTCCGGTCAGATTCAGGTGATCGGTGATGCGCATGAGCGTCGGGATCTCCCAATCGGGGTTCATGCCTCCAGCCGCGTTGGTCAACACGATCGAGCCGCAGCCGGTCAAGGCCAGAGCGCGGACAGCGCGCGTCACCTCCTCGGCCCGCCCGCCTTCGTACAGGTGAACGCGACCCTGCTGGCAGACGATGGTCGCGTCACCGATGTGCCCCCGAACGAAACGACCCGCATGTCCGGCGACGGTCGAGCCAGGCATGCCCTCGAGCTCTTCGTAGGGCACGACGTGCGTGTCCGTCAGGCCGTCGGCGAAGTCGCCCAGGCCCGAACCGAGCACGACCGCGACGTCGGCACCGGCCAAGCCTGCGGCCTCCATCGCTCGGGCCAAGGTCACTGCGGGATCTTGGGCCTTCCCGTGGACCTGGGTCTTCCCGCGATCGGGTGTTTCCGCGCGCTCGCTCACAGGAACATGCCTGCGATCGTGGCGGTCATCCAGGACGCGAACGCGCCGCCGAGCATGGCCTTCAGAGCGAACTTGGCGATCTGACCGCGGCGCTCGGGCGCCAGGGGCGAGATGCCGCCGAGTTGGATGCCGATCGACGCGAAGTTGGCGAAACCGCACAGGGCGTAGGCCGCCATCTTGGCGTGGCGCGGGTTGAGCGCGCCCTCGGTCTTCATGCGCGCGAGGTCGCCGAAGGCCACGAACTCGTTCACGCCGATCTTGGTGCCGAGGAGCGTCCCGAAGGACTGACATTCGGACCAGCCCTGGACGCCCATCAGCCAAGCGACGGGCGCGAAGATGTAGCCGAAGATGCGGCCGAGACTGAGCGGCAAGGCTTCTCCCGTGAGTTCGTTCACACCGAGATCGATGAACCCCAGGAAGTGGTTGATCAGCGCGACGAGCGCCACGAACCCGATCAGCATCGCGAGCACGTTCAGGAACAGGCTCAGGCCGTCTCCGATGCCGCGTGCAGCGGCATCGATGAGGTTGGTCGGTCCGTCGGGATCATCGACCTTGGCCATGTTCACGAGGCCGGCCGTGGTCGAGACCTCGGTTTCGGGGACCATGATCTTGGCCAGCACGAAGGCCGCCGGGGCCGACATGAAGCTGGCGGCGAGCAGGTGCCCCGCGAACTCCTCGCCGAGGATGCCGATGTAGACCGCGAGCACCGATCCCGCGATCGTCGCGAAGCCCCCGGTCATCAACGCCATCAGCTCGGACTTCGTCATCGTCTTGACGTACGGCTTGACCACGAGCGGCGCCTCGGTCTGTCCGACGAACACGTTGGCCGACATGGCGAGCGACTCGGCGCCCGACACGCCCAAGAGCTTCGTCATCACCTTGGCGAAGACCCAGATGATGCGCTGCATCACGCCCAGGTAGTACAGGATCGCCATCAACGCCGAGAAGTAGATGATGGTCGTCAGGCCCTTGAGGCCCAGCGAAACGATGCCGGAACGGCCCGGGTTCTCCTCGGCCGAGAGATGAAAGGGGTAGGCGGTGTAGAAGCTCAGCTCCGCCGGAGGCACCTTGGGGTCTTCGGCCTTCTTGTCCCAAGCGGGCTCGTGATAGAAGCCGGTCAAGGGGCCGAACACCATCTCGGCGCCCACCTCACCGAAGGACAACAGAGTCACAGCAGTCTCTGAGACGTGATCGAGGACGCCCTTTTCGTCTTCGAGCTTCTTCTTCCATGCCTTCGTCTTGACGGGATCCTCTGGATGCTCCGTAGCGGTCCCGTCGACCAGGGTCTCCGTCCACGCCTTGCCGTCCTCTCCGGGTTGGATCACGCGTTCCCCCTCGATGAGCATCCAGCCCAGGAGAACTTGAAGCGCGATGCCGGCGATGACGAGTCGCAGGTTCACGCGACTCTTGTGAGCGGACATCAGCCAGGCGACGCCACAGAAGAAGGCGAGGCCGAGGAGGGCGCGGAGGATCAGCATGGGGGGGGAGTCGAGCCGGAGCCTGGCGGAGTGCGGGCGGCCTTGGGTGGCCGGAGGGGCGCGTCATCCTAGGGGGAAGGCCCGAGGCGCGCCGGTCCAAGTCCGTGGACCAAGACCTGCATGGGGCCGATCGATGCCGTCTTTCCGCCTATTCGGCGTCGGAAAGGCGCTCGATGAGGGCCGGCAGGTGCTTCCCGTCGCCATCGAGCGTGATCGAGGCCAGCAACTGTTCACGGGCCTCCTCGAGGCCATGGCCAGCGCGGTGATGCAGCTTGACCAGGTTCTCGCCGGCCTTCACCTCGGCCCCGGGGTCCGCCAACCACTCGAGCCCGACGCCCATGTCGATGTCGTCCCCTGGGAGCCGGCGTCCCGCTCCGAGCGCCATGGCGGCCAGGCCGATGCGCCGGCAATCGACGACGGTCAGGACTCCTGTGCCAGGCGCCTGGAACTCGTCGACGTCGGGCGCGCTCGGCAGCAAGGAGGGATCCTCGATGACCTTGGCGTCGCCGCCCTGGGCGACGACCCCCTTCACGAACGCTTCGAACGCACTGCCGTCGGCGCGCACGGCGTCGAGCCTGGCGCGGGCCGTGAGCGGGTTCGGCGCGACGCCGCCCTGGACGAGCAGGTCCGCGCCCAGTTCGCGCGTCAGTTCCCAGAGATCCTCGGGGCCTTCCCCGCGCAGCGTCTCGATGGACTCCGCGACCTCGTTCGCGTTGCCGATCGCGACGCCGATCGGGCGATCCATCGCGGTCAGCTGCGCGCTGGCTCGCAGCCCGAAACGGGAGCAGAGACCCAGGATCGTGCGTCCGAGCTCGCGCCCCATCTCGACGTCCTTCAGGAAGCCGCCCGACCCGACCTTGATGTCGAGCACGAACCCGTCGAGACCTTCCGCGAGCTTCTTGGACAGGATCGAGCTGGCGATCAGCGGGATCGATTCGACCGTCGAGGTGCCGTCGCGCAACGCGTACAGCTTGCGGTCGGCCGGCACGAGCGTCGCGGTCTGCGCAGCGATGACCCAACCCGCTCGATCGATGGCGCGATCGATGGACGCCTCGTCCAGGACGGTGCGCAGCCCAGCGATGGCTTCCATCTTGTCCAGCGTCCCACCGGTGTGCCCGAGGCCGCGGCCCGAGATCATCGGCACGCGCACGCCACACGCGGCCAACGCCGGCGCGAGCACCAAGGAGACCTTGTCCCCCACACCACCGGTGGAGTGCTTGTCGAGGCGCACCGGGCCGGTGCCGCGCTCGAGCTTGCCACCCGAATCGAGCATCGCACGGGTCCAGGCGTACAGTTCTTCGCCGTCGAGACCGTGCTGGAAA
>TARA_R110002096_G_scaffold42937_87_pt1 | contig 11440 bp, 8 predicted proteins | sample TARA_R110002096 | Tara Oceans TARA_R110002096 (sample SAMEA4397295) | marine metagenome | biome: Polar Biome; feature: [DCM] deep chlorophyll maximum layer (ENVO:01000326); material: water (ENVO:00002006), including particulate matter (ENVO:01000060) such as... | depth 35 m | reverse complement strand
ATCACCGGCAACAAGACCTGGATCACCCATGCGGCCCGGGCCGATGTCATGACCCTTCTGGTGCGCACCAACCCGGATCAGCCGGGCTATAAAGGCCTGAGCATGTTCCTGGCTGAAAAAGCGCGCGGCACAGACGACAATCCTTTCCCGACCGACGGCATGACCGGCGGCGAGATCGAAGTGCTCGGCTATCGGGGCATGAAGGAATTCGAGCTCGGCTTTGATAATTTCACGGTACCGACAGAAAACCTGCTTGGCGGTGAAGAAGGTAACGGCTTCAAGCAATTGATGACCACCTTCGAATCGGCGCGCATTCAGACCGCCGCCCGCGCCCTTGGGGTCGCCCAATGCGCGCTGGAACTCGGCCTGCGTTACGCCACCGAACGGGTGCAGTTTGGCAAACCGATCTATGGCTTCCCCCGGGTCCAAAGCAAAATTGCCCTGGCCGCCGTGGAAATCATGATGTGCCGTCAATTGACCTATTTCGCCGCCCGTCAGAAAGACGAGGATAAACGCTGCGATATCGAGGCCGGCATGGCCAAGCTGCTCGGGGCGCGCGTCGCCTGGAGCACCGCCGACAATGCATTGCAGATTCATGGCGGCAATGGTTATGCGCTGGAATATCAAATCAGCCGCGTGCTCTGTGATGCACGTATCCTCAATATTTTCGAAGGCGCGGCCGAAATTCAGGCCGATGTCATCGCCAGACGCCTGTTGGCATAAATAAGGGATCTATACTATAATTACTCTTTTTTTGATTATATGGACAACTATTGTTCAATATTATAAGAAAAATCAGAATAATATTTGCAATTTATCTCATATGGCGTACATATAGACATATACAGATTTACGATTCCTCCGCTGGATCAGGCACAGCTGATCCGCGAACACAGAATTATCCCCGTCAGGACGATTGTTCTGACAATCCCAACTGACCGCCGGCCTCACCGCCGCGCGGTCATTTTTTTTGGAGAGAAAGATAAATGAGACAGACAACTTTCGCTGCCTGTCTCAAGTTATGAGGGCCCGAGTTATCGGGACTCTGCCCTTTTCGAGGATTATCCCGCCAGACCCGAAAGTCTGACAATCCCAACTGACCGTTCATGTGGGCCTTAAGGCCTCTTCACCGATCTTTTATATGGCATCTTATGATGATGCCTTCTTCCCCCTCTGCATGCGCGGTTCTTCTATCGGAACCGCTTGCCTGCCTCCCTTCAATTCTGACCTAACTGCCGCCAGAGATAGGCATATTCCAGAGCGCGCATGGTGGCTTCCTGATCATAATTGGCGTTGCCCTTATGACCGCCCTCAATATTCTCATAATAATAGAACGGATGACCGTACGCCGCCATCTTGGCCGCCATTTTACGGGCATGTCCCGGGTGAACCCTGTCGTCCTTCGTCGAGGTAAAGAAATAGACGGTCGGGTAATCCATGTCTTTTTTCAGATTCTGAAGCGGCGAATATTTCTGGATAAAGTCCCAGTCATCGGTATCCGGATTGCCATATTCCGCCATCCAGCTCGCGCCGGCCAGCAGTTTGTTGTAGCGTTTCATATCAAGCAAAGGCACACCGCAAATCACCGCATTAAACAGGTCGGGCCGCTGGGTAAAGGAAACGCCCATCAGCAGGCCACCGTTGCTGCGGCCATCAATACCGTAATGTTCCGGGGAACTCAGACCGCTGTTCTGGACTTCTTCGGCCACGGCGAAGAAATCTTCATAGGCCCGCTGGCGATTTTCCAGCAACGCCGCCTGATGCCAGCGTGGGCCGTACTCGCCGCCACCGCGGATATTGGCGATCACATATGCGCCGCCTTTTTCAAGCCACAACTTGCCCCGTAACCCGCTATAATGCGGCAGAATGGAAATTTCGAACCCGCCATAACCATACTGCAGAACCGGCGTTGATTTATCCAGTTTGGCGCCGTCTTTATAGACGATAAAATAAGGAATTTTCGTGCCGTCTTTACTGGTGGCGAAACGTTTTTCCAGCTTCAGGTCTTTTGTATCGAACCGCGGCGGCAAAGACTGCAACTTGACTTCCTCGCCCGCGACAAAATTGACGAAATACAGACTTGGTGGTGTCAACAGACCATCCCGCGCCATCAACATGTCGTTGCTGCTGCCGCTGGCCGATTTGATGGAGAAGACATCTTCACCGCCAAAATCAATCTTGCGGCCCTGCCAGACACCGTTATCCAGAGAGAACTCCCGGATGCGGCTTGAGACATGTTCAAGCCCGACGGTATAAACCTTGTCTTTCGTGACCACGACATTCTCGATGGTGCCGGCAAGACCCGGATCAAAAACCGGGGTAAGCGTGGCAATCTCGCCGCTGTCGCGGAAGGCCTGCAGGTCAAAGCTCACCAAACTGCCTTTATTATGGCCGCGCCAGTCTTCTTTCAGGATCACCAGAATCTGACCTTTGAACATGCCGGAAACGCCTATTTTCTTCGGCAGCGGCAGTTCCTGCAGTTGTCCGTTCCCGTCCACCAGATAATAGGTTGCATGGTAAAAATCATGGCCCCGCATGACAAAAACGGCCTTGCCTTCCGGCCGGTCGAAACTGAACGGGAAGGAGAATGTTTCCTCATGCCCTGTTTCCAGCACTGTCGTCGCATCGGCCAGTGGCGTACCGCGTTTCCAGCGTTTCATGATCCGGGGATAACCGGAACTGTTCATGGCCGAAACACCCTGATCGTCAGGTCCCCAATCCGTGCCAATCAACAGGGTATCCTGATCTTCCCAGCCCAGGTTGGTTTTGGCCAATGGCACCTGAAAACCGCCATCGACAAACGCCTTGGCTGTCACGTCAAATTCGCGATAGGTGGTCGCGTCGGTGCCGCCAGGGGACAGATCAATCAGACAACGGGTATAATCCGGGGCCAGACAACTGGCGCCTTTATAGACCCAGTTTTTATCTTCCGCTTTCGCCAGGGCATCTACATCCAGCAGCGTGTCCCATTCCGCCGCGCCGGCCTTGTAGCTTTCAACCGTCGCCCGACGCCAGATGCCGCGCACATGAGTCTTGTCGCGCCAGAAATTATACACATAGCCCCCGCGCAATGTGCCGGAGGTAATACGATCTGCAGCGGTGAGAATATCATAGGCCTGTTGTTTGAAACCGGAGAACATTGGGTCTTTGGTCAGTTTTGCCAGAGTGGCCGCATTCTGTGTGCGCACCCAGTCGAGCGCTTTTTCCCCCTCCACTTCTTCCAGCCACAGCAGAGACTGATCAATATCATTGCTTTCCGCCTGTTCAGCGGTAACAGTAGATATGGAGGTACCGGAGAAGGCGACAACGGCGGCGGCAACAGCCCCCACCCAACGTAAAGAACCCATATTCACTTCCCATTTTGAAGAAATTATTTATTGCTTCCTCTTTGGCGCAAAACCCTATAGCCTGCGCCTGTAAACGCCAAGAAAATAGTATTTAACTGCCCAAAAAAGGCATATTATGCGTACAAACGACTTTTTCTAAAACTAATCTGCTAAAATGCAGGCAATAAAAGGAATATAATGATATGAACTGGCTTCTTATTCTGATTATTATCGGGGTGGTCTTTACTGGCGGCGTTATGATTCTTGGCGTTGCAACCATGAGTCAGGGCGGCAACTTCAACAAAAAGCATGGCAACCGGATGATGCAGTTGCGGGTCGCGTCTCAATTCGTCACCCTGGCCCTCGTGGTGCTGTATCTGTATCTCTATACCTAAAGGCGATCCTGATGGTTAAACTGACCAAAATCTATACCCGGGGCGGCGACAAGGGACAGACGTCATTGAGCGATGGTAGCCGCCAACCGAAATACGCGCCGCGGATTGAGGCTTATGGCACCATTGACGAGGCCAACGCCGCCTACGGCCTTGCCCGCCTGCATACCACGGGCGAACATGACGTCATGCTGTCGCGGATTCAAAATGACCTGTTTGATGCCGGCGCCGATGTCTCGACCCCAACCGGATCTGTTGATCCCCAGTATGAACTGCGCATCATTGAGGCTCAGGTCACGCGTCTGGAAAATGAAATTGATCAGATGAATGCCGATCTCGCGCCACTGAACAGCTTTATTCTGCCCGGCGGCAGTCCGGCGGCGGCGGCGCTGCATCTGTGTCGCACCATTGTCCGGCGCGCCGAACGGTTGCTGGTTCAGACAGCCGAAACCGAAGACATTAACCCGGTGGTGATCCGTTATCTCAACCGTCTGTCTGATCACGCCTTTGTCATGGGCCGCGCCCTGAACAACAACGGCGCCGATGATGTCCTGTGGGTGCCCGGCGCAAATCGCTAGGCCCGACGCCGGAACATTTATTTTATCAGGTCTGGTCCTCCTTCGGGGCCAGGCCTTTATTATATGCGAAAATTGCATAACCGAGATAATGCCTGCGTTATCTGAATAGCCCTTCCCCTGCCTAATGCCAAATACTTAACAGGTTAAATTATTTTAGCCATGATCCGTCATGCCAGAACAAAAAAATCATAACCTTATAGTGGAGGCTTTTATGCCAAATAAATATTCAGGACTTTCAGGGCGTTTTTTATGCAGTACATTACTGGCCTCTGCCCTTCTCACACCGGTGGCGGTAGCGCAGGACGCCCCCGCCGCCAACAGCACCAGCTGGTTACTGGAAGAGATTACCGTCACCGCCCGTAAACGGGAAGAGGGCCTGCAGAGCACGCCGATCGCCATTTCCGCCTTTTCCGGCAGTAGCCTGGAGTATCGCGGTGTGACCAATGTGGGCGAAATCGCCCAATTCACCCCCAACCTGTCCTTCCAGAATAACCCGAGCTTTGGCGGGGCGAGCAATTCCGCCGCCATCTATATTCGCGGCGTCGGGCAAAAGGAATTTCTGCCCACCGTTGATCCGGGGGTTGGTCTTTATGTCGACGGGGTGTATATCGCCCGATCCGTTGGCGGCATTCTGGATCTGGTGGATGTGGAACGCATCGAGGTGTTGAAAGGCCCCCAGGGCACCCTGTTTGGCCGCAACACCATCGGCGGCGCCATCAGCATCACCACCCAGAAACCTCATGAAACCCTGGCCGGTAAAGTTTCCGCCACCTATGGCAGTGACGACCGCCTCGACCTGAAAGCAACCGTCAACCTGCCGCTGGCGGATAATTTCTTCGCCAAATTCTCCGGCGCCTATTTGTCCCAGGATGGTTATGTTCTGCGGGATGACGGGGTTGATCTCGGGGATGACGACACCCTGTCCGGACGGGCATCCTTTCTGCTGACCCCTTCCGAGGATCTGGAGATCAACTTTTCCTTCGAGGCCAGTCGTGATCGGGAAAATGGCCCGGCCCTGACCCTGATCGGCGTGAATTACGGCAACCCGGTAGACCCGGACACCCCGCCCATGGCGGTTATTCATAATGTCGGCGCCAATCTGGCGGCCGGAAATGGCCCCATTCCCTGCGCCCTGCCGAACGCTCCGTTGAACCTGGCTGTGCCCGGCTGTTATGATGACCGGTATGTTTACGACGGAGAAAGCCGGTCTTCCGGCACGGCGCCCGCCTATTCCAACACCGATTTCTGGGCCGCCAACCTCAATATAGACTGGACCTTCAGTGAGGATATTTCTGTGCGTTCGATCACCGCATACCGCAATCTCGACGCCACTTTCTCCCGCGACGGCGACCATTCACCGCACCGGGTGTCGCAGTTCCAGGACCTGCTGGAACAGGAACAATTCACCCAGGAAGTCCAGTTTCTCGGTACAGCTCTGGAGGATCAGCTCAACTGGATTGTCGGACTGTATTATTTTAAAGAAACCGGCAACAACGTGAATGAACTGGATTTCACCGTGTCGCGCTTCCGCAGTGGCGGGACCTATGACAATCAGAGCCTCGCGGCCTTCGCCCAGGGCACGTATGATGTGTCCGACCGGTTCCACATCACCGCCGGCATACGCTATACCGACGAAAAGAAGAAATTCAAACCCGACCAGGTCATTCATGAGAATTATTTTGCCGGGTCAATGCATCCACAGCTCGACGCCCCCTTCATGCAGGCCGGGGAACGGGTGCTGCCTTTCCTGGAAAAAGAACTGACCTACGATAATTTCGATCCCTACCTCAATTTGTCCTATGACGTGTCCGATGACCTGATGACCTATGCCAGCTATTCCGAGGGCTTTAAATCGGGTGGCTTTTCCCAGCGGGTGTTCCCGCCGATTGTCGCGCCCTATACCGCCCCCGCCGGCACCCCGGATATCGACCTGATTCCGACCTTCCTGCCAGAATTCGTGCAGGTTTATGAGCTGGGCTTTAAATATTCCGGCATGGACGGCAAGCTGCGGCTCAATGGCGCGACCTTCTATACCGATTATTCCGATATGCAGGTCCAGACCTATACCGGCGTTGCCCCGATCACCAAAAATGCCGGGGCCGCAACCATCAAGGGGGCCGAACTGGAAATGCAGATGACACCGGCGGACGGCTGGTTTATCGAAGCCGGCATGGGCTATCTTGATGCGCAGTATGATGCGATCGACCCGGTCACCACCCTTATTTCAAAAGACAAGAAACTTGAACGGGTGTCCGACTGGACCTTCAGCGCCGCAATGTCCAAGGAAATTTCGTTGGGACAGAACGGCTCTCTGGTGCCCCGGATCGACTGGGCCTTCCGTTCACAATTTGAAAACGACGCCTTCAATACGGTCCAGATCCATCAGGGCGGTTATCACCTGCTGAACGCCAATCTGACTTGGGAAAATGCCGATGAAAATATGACTGTTGTTTTCGGGGTCAAGAACATCACCGATGAGAAATACCTCCATACCGGTATTATCGGCGATGCTTTCCAATCCTATGAAGGTCTCTATGACCGGGGGCGGCAGTGGTATCTGACCGCGCGCTATAGTTTCTAACCCTATCCTAACCCTGAACTCACAAGGGCTCCCTGTCGGGGGCCCTTTTTTTATGCCGGGTAGGACGTCAGATGACCCGTCTCATCGACAAACACCGCCTTCAGCAACGCGGGATATTTCCCCCAAATGTCGTCGCGCTTGTCCGGGGCCATGACATAAAGCGCCGTCGACAGCATATCGGCGGTCATCGTGTCCCGCGCAACAACAGATACCGATCCGTAATGAGTGGCGCTATGGCCGCTGCGCGGGTCGAGCAGATGATGCAGACGGCTCTGATCGGAAAAGGGACTGCCGTAACCGCCGGAAGTCGCCAGCGCCTGATCCCGGAGCGGCAACCGGGCAAGGACTTTACGGTCCCGCAGGGGCGAAGATATGCCCGCCGTCCAGGGGCGACCATCATCATGCTGACCCATGGCGTAGGTTTCGCCCATATAGACCAGACAATTCTCAAAACCCGCCGCCCGCAACAGCGCCACCACCCGGTCGGTGATATAGCCCTGCGCCACCCCGTTAAGGGAAATGCCCATGCCGGGCCTTTGCAATTCGATGCGGCGCGAGCCCAGCGTGACCTTGTCACTGCCGACCAGCTCTAACGTCTGGCGGATATCAGTCTCCGACGGCCCGGCCGGATCGGCGTGGGCTGTCGCGAAATGATCGGTATAGAGCCGCCACAAAGGTTGAATGGTGATATCAAAGGCGCCCCCGGAATTCTGCCAGCAGGCCTGACAGCGCGACATGACGTCCAGCAGTTCCAGCGGCGGGTTATCAAGAAAGCCCGTTTCGTTCAGGCGGCTGATCTGCGACTGCGGCCGGTAGAGGCTGAAAATCCCCTCAAGCCGGTCAATTTCCGTCCGACAGCGGCGGAAAACCGCTTCGGCCTGTGCCTCATCGGCGCCGTAAAGCTGGATCTGGGCTTTCGCCCCCATGGCCGCCCCCTGCCAATGACGCAACGGCGTCCCCCCCTGCGCCCATGACACGCCCGGTAACATCCCGACGCCGATCGCGGCGGCGCTGATGGAGATAAACCGCCGTCTATTCACCGGAATTGCTCCCATATTCGCCGCTATCCCCGAGCAGATAATCCGTCGGGATATCATTGAAAGCCACCACCCGTCCGCCATGCTCGGCCGCAAAGGCCGCCGCTTGCTTGCTATCGCCGAAAGGAATGGTTTCCTTGGCCCCCATCCCGCCGCGCCTGTCGCTGTTGATCACATAATGGGCGGCGTTGGCCTTCAGCCAGATGCCATCGTCATTCGGACGATCCCAACTGTCCGCCAACCCCATATCATGCACATAAATCGCCAGAACCTGCTGCGCCTCCCCCGGCAGAATATTATAAGCCAGCGCATCGCGCACCGAGGTAAACCAGATGGCCTGATCCCGATTCTTTTCAAAGACCTGCGCTTTCGGGCCGGGATGATCGCTGACGATCATATTACAATAAAAGCCTTCCGCCTCCCGGGTCAGCGCCACAGGATCCGGGGCGACAATCTCTTCCTGACAGGCGGTCAGAACCAGAACACCGAGGATAAGAGCATAAATTTTCATAACTGCCTCCGGTTAAAAATGGCACAAGCAGTGGTCAGTGGCACCACCACCCACAGCCCCATAATCAGCAACAGACTGCTGTCCGCCACCCTGTGGTCGGCACTCAGCCCCGCCATGCCCGACAGCAGCGCCGTATCCTGACTGCCGGTCAGATTAAACATGCGGTAACTGTCGGTGGGATTGACCAGCATCAGTCCCTTGACCAGCCCGCCACTCAGCGCGCCGTCACCATCCGCCGCCAAAAGGGCCAGCAGCCCCATATCATAAAGCAGCACAAACAGCAGCCAGACCCCGATCGCCAGCGCCGCCGCCATGCCGCGTTCCCTGACCCAGGCGCTGATCATATAGCCGATCGCAAGAAAGACCGCGCCCAACAGAACCGAGGACAGCAGCAAGCGGCTAAAGCTGCCCCATTGTTGTTCGGCAAAACCCGTCTCGTTGGTCAGGGCAATGGTCAGTCCGGCAACGCCATAACCGATCAGGATCGCCACCGACAACAGAAAACCATGTCCAAGGAATTTGCCGATAATCACCTGGGTCCGGCGCACCGGATGCACCAGCAGCAGGGTCAGGGTACCGCGCTCGGCTTCCCCCACCACGCTGTCATAGGCGAGCAGCAGGGCGATCAAGGGAATGAAGAAAATGCTCAAAGACGACAGGCTGACCACCGTCACCGCCAGCGGATTGACGCTGGTGCTGCCGGTGGGCGCACTGCCGAGCAGGCTCAGGGTCAGGGCAAGTCCGGTCATCACCAGGGTGATCATCACCACCCAGCGATTGCGAAATCCGTCGCGGGCTTCTTTCGCCAGCAGGGTCCATATCTTATCCATGACTTTTCTCCCCGCCCGCACCTCTGCTATAGGCCATAAATACCTCTTCCAGGCTCGGATCATGGACCACAATATCGCTGAGTTCCAGATTGAGATCGACCAGTTCCCGCAGGAAATCGACCTTCTGATCCGGCGCACAGGGCAGGATGGCGGTGCCGTTGATAAAATGATCCGGGCTATACACCCCGTCAAAATGTTGCGCCAGTTTCGCCATTACATCGGGTGCGGCGCGGAGGGTGACGTCGGAGGCAAGACCGATATTGCGGCGCAGATCCGCAATCCTGCCGAGCGCCACCAGATCACCCCGGCTCAAGATGGCCACCCGGTCAATGCGCGCATCCAGTTCGGTCAGCGCATGAGAAGAAATCAGCACCGTCGCGCCGTCCCGCTTGGCCGCATTGATGATGCCATACACATTCTGCCGCGAAACAGGATCAAGCCCCGAGGTCGGTTCGTCCAGGATCAGCAGTTTCGGCGATCCGATCAGGGCCTGGGCCAGACCAAGCCGTTGCCGCATGCCCTTGGAATAGGTCGAGATGCGCTGATCGGCAGCGGCGAACAGATCCACTTTATGGAAAAGATCATCCAGACTGTCGAGCGGCGCGCCCTTGAGGCGGGCATAAAAGCTGAGAGTCTCGCGCCCGGTCATATTATTCTGGAAAAGCACCTGTTCCGGCAGGAAGCCGATATCCTTGCGTAAGGCATGGAATCCCGGCGCCTGCGGGTCAAGCCCCATGACAGAAATCTCGCCACTGCTGGGCTGCACCAGGCCAAGCACCATCTTGATCAGGGTGCTTTTGCCTGCGCCGTTATGGCCGACAAGCGCCAGACATTCGCCGGGCGCCACCGCGAGATCCACTGCCTTGACCGCCGGTGTCGTGCCGTAGATCTTGGCCACCCCCGTCAATTTTATATTTGGTTCTGTTGTCATCATTTGCCCTGTCAGTTGTTTTTTTCTATGAATTGCGGCGGCACATCCATCAGCGGCGCACTATCGACCACGCCGCCCGGATGCAGCGCCGGAAAGGCCGACTGGGCCCATTTCAGCAATTGCACCGCCGGACTGTTGACCAGCAGTTTGGCCTCCGGATAGCGCCACAGGATCTGGTCGGTCAGATCATTGGGCCGGTAAACCGTATCGGCGATACCATTCCCGTCAAGATCAAAGGCGCTGTTGTCGCTCCAGTAATTGCCCCGGCCTTCTGTCGACCATTCGAGCCAACGGGTGCCAACATATTTCACCTGGGTCCGGTTGTCGACAAAGGCATTCCCGGTGATGTCATTGTCTTCCGATCCGGCAGTGAACTGCACCCCGATATCACAACCGGACAGCAGATTGTCCTGAATGATATTCTTGTTGGAATTATAGATAAAGATACATTTTTCCGGTCCCGGCGCCCCGTCCACGCCGTCAACCCGGTTGCCAATGACCTTGGTATGGTTGGCGTAATTAAACAATATGCCGCGTTCTTCATCACCAAAAGACTGATTGTCGATCATCGCCACATGGGTGGAAAACATGATCGCATAACCAATATCGTTATGGCGCGAGATGTTGCCCTCTACCGTGCTGTTGTTGGTATACATATAATGCACCGCAAAGCGCACCTCATGAATAATATTATCGCGGAAGATATTCTTCTTGCTGGTGGTGACAAAAATGCCGTCGCGGCCATACTGAATATCGTTGCCCATGACCATCGCCCCCGGCGCGTTCCAGATTTGCACCCCGTTGCCGCGTTCATTCACCCGCAGATCCTGACGCCCGCGAATGACATTGCGCCGTACGACGGAATCCTTGGCGCCCCAGACATAAACGCCAATCAGATTATCAATCAGCTGATTATTCTCGACCACCGCCCCCGTGGCTTCCTTGGACAAAAATATCCCGGAATCCTGAGTTTCCAGCAGCAGTCCCGATCCGGTGATGCGCAGACCCGACAGGGTTACATCCGGCGCCTTCACCGTGATGACATTGCCCGTCCCTGTGCCCTGAATGATCACGTCCCCACCGCCGACAAGCGCCAGCGGCTTTTCAATCAGAAACGCCCCTTCATATCGTCCCGACGCCAGCAACAGCCGATCACCGGACATCGCCCGATCAATCGCCTGCTGCAGGTTATCGGTCACCGTAATATCTTTTGCCCATACGCCCCCCCCCAAGCCCGCATAAATACCGGTCACC
>TARA_R110002096_G_scaffold256335_1_pt1 | contig 11441 bp, 10 predicted proteins | sample TARA_R110002096 | Tara Oceans TARA_R110002096 (sample SAMEA4397295) | marine metagenome | biome: Polar Biome; feature: [DCM] deep chlorophyll maximum layer (ENVO:01000326); material: water (ENVO:00002006), including particulate matter (ENVO:01000060) such as... | depth 35 m | reverse complement strand
TTAAATAAAAGTTTGTTATTTTTTTTCGGGAGTGGGTGGTTGAGGTAATTCTACCGCCTCGGTTTTAATGATTTCTAAAAATACGGAATTTTTCGGTCCCAGTTCCGTGTTGCTGGGCAATGTACCATCTGGTAATAATACCCGTACATTTAAATCAGTTAGTAATTCGGGATCACCTCTATGCTCATAAACAATTGAGCCAGCTCCTGTATCTTGGAGGAAGTTGTTTGATCCCGTATAATATTTTCCTATAACTGATTGTATATTATTATTAGTTAAGTTACCTCCATATTGACCTCCAATCATGGTCTGTGGGAATTTAAATCCTATTTCTATAAGGAAGTATCCCTCATCTTTTGCACTACTATCAAACTCTCGGTTTGCTATTATTGCAGTAGTTAATGATGATTCTATTGCACTGCTGGGAGCAGCTTCTGGTGCAAAGAACCTATCTGTTTTAGCAACTGGTATATCCAAACCCTTAAAAATTCCAGTTATATTTGTACCCACAATCGGAGCTATTTGTACTGGGAATACGGGATCACCTACTTTATTATCTCCTGTATTAAAGGGTGTTTGTTGGTTTTGGAAAGGAGTAACAATTGTTGTAAATCCTAATTGTTTTTGCCAGAATTCGGGTGGGTCTAAACTTGCTATTGCTGCTCCCCCGAAAGTTGTAGCTAATTTACCATCTGCATTATATTGCACGCCTGGAACGGCTGGTGTGCTATTTATTTCATATCCTACATATATCGGAAAGTGCATAATAGAAAAATTAAGTTTTTTTAATACTGGGTCAAAATTTAAATCTACTTGCTCTGCTCCTATAAATAAATCATCCCTATTATTGGGTATTGCTCCATTACCACCAGTAGTAACATTTGCTGCAAATGCGGTAGAATCAATAATCATTTCTTTATCTACTAAATCAACTAAATCACCTTTTTCATTTGTTGCTGCTCCTACTTCTGGATAATATACTACATCATATGGACCACCCGCAAATTGGGTTGCGTTATATTCTAATTGTCTAACAGTAGATAAGAAGGGATTATTTACGCAAAATTGCGGTGGGACTAAGGAAGGTTCGTTAATACTTGGTCCTTGGAATTCTAAATCAGACATTTTATCATTTATTAAAGTTGCTATTTCCCCTGGGGTATATCTACCAGTAGGAATATTAAAGTCCATTTGTTCTATATAAGGTTGGCTTGTTTTAGTTCCCGTTGGAACTGCGCCAGAATAAGTTATATTTACTTGTTTAAGTTTTTTATCTAATGCATTACTGGGTCTTTGCAACTTGTGATCCGTAAATTGTTTATCGGTATCTATAGGGGCAAAATCATCCCAACCGCTGTTCCCTTTGACCAAACAATTAACTGCTAAAGTTAGACCATTTTCATGACTAATTGGATGAAAAGGCGGGACAATCAGTTTATATACTGATGGCTGGTTCGTTAATCCACTTGTATATGCAAATTGGAGCACGCAATCTCCGCACTCATCAAACCCTTGGTGTTCTGGAATTAAAGTTACCGTATTAACATAGTATGCTCCGGCTATACTTCCAGATTTTAAGCAGGCAAAGTAGCGTCTAACATCTGGGATTTGATTACTCCCTGGAACAGGAATATTGCCAGGGTTTGGACTAGGAACAGGAGTAGTAAATTTTGGTTTAATAGATATAGTAGGATCTGTTCCAGCTGATCCGCTTAAATAATTTTGATAAAAGGTAATATACTTCATGACTCCTATAGAAATATCGACCCCTGCTGGATCATCGAGCTGAATAATAGATTCCGCACTAGTATCTAATATACAAGTGTGGATTTTTACCTGATCACCCTCTTCTAAAGTTACAGGCGTTTTTAAAGTTGTTTGCCAACTAGCGTGTTGGGTTGGGTCGAGGGGATCGGCTATTCTAGATTCATTATTTCGCAGCCTGAGCATTACTGATTTTTCGGTTTGTGCCATTTATATATATAATAGAAATATAATTTAATTTAATAATTACTGCTGGGCATATTCAATATTGTAGGATAAATCTGGATTGACTATTAATTGTTTAGCACATTCTGCATAAACATGAGCAACCATAGCATCAGTAGCAGGCCGAGGAGCATCAGCACCTTGAGTGGCCTGTAAGCCAGTACGCTCGTAGTTAATAACAAGATCATTGATATACTCCCCAATATATCCGCCAATGTAATCTAACTGACCACCATAATCAGGACCATCAATTAACACATCATCAATACCGTCTACACCAAACTGGTTTGATGAAGGATACGCTGTGCAATCACCCCAAGCATCAATTAAATAGGCAAGTCTTTCATTGTTTCCAGTTATACCATTTCGTGGAAAGATATTACGACCATTTACTCGGAAGTTGACTCGCTGTCTAAAGGCACATGGGGAGGCATACCGACCAAAGCCGACCTGATTTCCACCACTAACAGCTTTAAGCGGGTTCTGGAATTCTTTTGCAATTAATATTCTTTCTATATGTTTGTTGTTAAAAGCATTAATTTTTGGATTAACCGACTGCAGCACAAGCTGGTCATTTGCACCACCATCATTTGTTGATACTGGGATATTAAACTGATCATGTTCTAATTCTAACCATCTGGCTGATTTAAGCTGACCATTTAATTTTGCCACTATTGCGGGGTTCTGGAGGACATCAACAGCAAGCAGTGGACGAATAGTATTAATATGTGCTGCTACAGCTACTAAAATCTGACGGTCAAGTAAACTTGCATACTCTATCTGAATATTTAAATTTTTAAATACAGCTGTAGGAAGGTGGCTAACACTATTCAACATTGGAAAGACATCACGTAGATCTAGCCAGCCTTGATAACTAGTTGCTTCTAAAGCAGTAACTCCCCGTACAATTTCTACACGGCCTACCTTTCTAACATTACCCTGTATTTCCCAGCCTATCGAATTTTGACTTAATTTGGAATCAACAACCTCCGAATGGGAATTAGTACGATTTATATTTTTAAATCCCTGTATAATCTGGAATTCATTACATGCCGAAAGCTCGGTTTTACCGTCCATTAATCTAATATTACGGATGATAGCATATGCACCAACCAATCTATTGTAAAGGTGGGCACCATTAGAGTTGACTCCTACATTTAGGAGACGCATGTTAGGAAGATAAGCCATGGCCGTACCATCCAGCTCGAAGTTGACTCGGCCAGACCCAGTAAGGTGAGTACCAGGAATAAATGATTTAGGATCCACATACTGAGTGCCTACATTTGAATCGGAATAAAAGCTCATTATAAACTATAAGGAGATTTTTATTTTTAAAATTTGTTTTCAATATCTTATAAAATTATGCGTTGACCACCGAACTGAAGTACATGTAGATATTATATGGTTTGGTATTATCTATATCGGTAGTAAGCTGTAAACCAAACCGAGTTCTGGACAGATCAATGAAGCCATTAAAATGCTGACCCAATGCAAACCCGTCGTAGGTTCGGAAGGAGTCTAAGTAGGTCATGTTGTGGCCCGTATTGCTAAAAGAATCAATAAAGCCTTTAAGCATCGTATTCTGGTCATTTTGTTCGTATGAAATATATTTATTTGTGGAGTCATTCCACAAGAACTGTACCCGTCGGATATTAGGAACTTGGGCTAATTGATAATTATTAAATACATTAGCATTTTCCCGATCTTGCCGCTGGAAAGAGACATGGCATGCATCACAGACAGCTGGAACTTGAGCGGAAAGGTTAGCAGTAGCAGACTGGATACTGCTCTTCACGCAGTAAACATTTCTCATTGTAGTAGAAGTGTTCATTGGGTCACCCTGGGTTTCTACCGACTGGTACAAGCATCTTAAGTTGGCAATAAAGTAGGAAGACGCACTGCCCTGTAAAGATCCCATCAAGGCTGATTGATCTTTAGCAAGATTAATAGTTAATCGGATTTCACCCGATTTTTCAAAAGGAAGATGATCCCCAATCATTTTATTTAAAATACAATTAGGCTTGAGTGCAAAGTCTAACGGATCAGTAAGTGTTTGGGTTGTTCCAGTAGTTTCACCGTCAGCATACCGCTCGGCTACTAATTGATTAGGGGCTCGCATTTCTACTTGATTAGATGCATTAAGCATATCAGCATCAGACCGTTGTGCGGCTGTAGTCATAGCTACCCACCTTGCGTAATTCTGGGTATTTTGTTTTACACCGCCGCCTGGGCCTCCAAATGTAACCTGCAAAGAATCAATCATGGAATGGGCACCGAGTCTATAATCAAAGTAAATTTGGCCAGTTGATACTGTGTTTGCCGCTTCGGTAATGGTTAAATCACCAACCAATCGCACGGAGTTACGGACTAATGACCGACCCTCGCCGACATTAATTACAAAATCACAATTATCAAAAGCTCCGTAAGTAGACTGGATTGCTTCAGGATCAGATGAATGGAATACAATACTTGAGTTCATTATACTATAGTTTATATTTTAAATTAAATTAAATTTGTTTTTTTAAAATATATGGCATCTAAATACTCTGAGGATGAGCAATTTGAAGAATATATTAAAAAGACAGTAGGAAAAAAAGAAAAAAAGGAATTAATTAAAAATCTAGAACAAATAATTCAATTTTTAAAGCGTAATACTTAATTATATAGTCTTTACTATTTCCTTATATAAAATAATATCCTGGACTGCTGCGGCACCGCCAAACACCCCACCAGTCATCTGAATCTGCACATCTTTAGGTGCTGGAGTTAATGGAAGTGTTTCTAAAAGCGGAAAGTAATCAACTTGGTTGGGTCGTGTGGGATTAACAATGCCTTGTACGAGTGCGGTATCAATCATGGATAATGAAAGATTGTCCACATTTTGTCCACGGTTGTTAAAAAATCGCATGATCCTGTCTTGGTGTAAGTTACCCGCCCATTCTACACTCCTATTTCCTGTCTGATCTATATTATCTATCGATATACGGTAATCAAACCACGGTCGGTTAGGGGCTATTTCATTCGTATCACAACTGGCAATAATCAAGTTCTGGGCTTCTGCTTCTACAGAGTATTGATGAAAATAATTGTTACCAGTTCCAACCTGTATCTCCGAGACATAGGTTCGGTAATCAATCTCTGATGGGCCCTGTACTCCAACCTGTTCAGCTAATACAATATCAGCTTTATTAATTCTAATTAATGATGTTGCAAAGTTAGGAAGGTAAGCCTTAATCAATACATCTATATTTGTATTTGCTTGGGCACCTGGAGTTGAATAAAAAGGAGTTCGGGTTGTAATAGTCATTGATTCATCTCCGCCAGGAGTAGCCTGAGAGTTGTTGTTGCTGTAATCAATAGAATCAATAATAACATGTTGGACAGCTTGTGCACCACCCCGAACGGAGTCAGTAGTTGTTACCGATATCGCCTGTCCAACATAAAATGGAAAGTTAAGTGAGTAATCCTTGTATCTTAATTTAGTTTGCATAACCGTGAGATCTGTTCCACCAGCAACCGCTGCTTGTTGCAGCATTTCGCCATATGTTTCTGTTCCATTTGGACCATTAGTAACATCTTCTATTCCTCCGCAATTTTGCAAAGCAAGTTTGTTTATATTCATTTCTAAATGCATTCTTGTAGGTCCGTAAACTTCACCATTCCACATTGCATTGCCTACACCAAATAAATCGGAGAGTGGTATTCTAAAATCACGGTCAATTCCTTTAGATTTAAGTCCGAGCTGAGCGTTGTTCTGATTATCAACATTTCGGACTACAGCCTGGATCATATCAGTTGTTAAATTGCCTACTCCACGCTTACCCTGCTGTGGTCCTAAGTTTTCTAATCGTTCTTGCTGCATCTGTTTATCATTTTCTAAATTGTAAAGGCATTGTCTAAGTGTATCAACTCTTCGGATTGATTCTACCATACCTCGGTTCTGGCTTTCAAGCTGGCAATTCCTGACCAAGGAAGCACACTGGCTAACAAACCGACTACCACCCTGCGTATCTAAAGATACGGTTGTATTATACAAGGCGGTGTCTGGAGTTGCCTGGGTATCTTTACCAGCTGGTGCACCAGTAGCAGGATCAGTTAAAATAAGTTCAGCATTTATGGCAATAAATGATTTTGAAAGATCATATGTAGCATTGCCTGGAATTGTAAAATCAAGCAAATTGCATGTGGTGAATGCCCCAGGGACAGCTTGCTCAGTAAACTGATTATCAGATTGTAATTTGATTATCTTTTCCATTTTTATATAATATAGAAATATTTTTATTTTATAAAAAAATGACGCTTTTTAAATTTAAGCAAAGCATATCTCCGATTAATCTGTTCCAACACCAGACTGATATGAAAATGAAGTTGGGTTGTTCCCAGCTACATCTGTCGCCTTCTCTTCTTCTTCCGCTTTGTGTGCTTTATGAGCTGCTACTCCTGCCATGATGGCCCCAACTAATAATCCCAATACTTGACCGCCTGGAATAGCATCTAATATACCTCCCGCTGCCTCACCACCCGCCGCCTCACCGCCAGCCTCAGCGGCAGTTTTTTCAGCAGCAGACTTAGCAGCCGCCTCCGCCGCAGCTTTTTCAGCAGCACTTTTAGCAATAGCAGCATCAATATCTGTTTCGGCAACAGCGCCACCGCCTCCAGCATCTGCACCAGCATCACCAGCATCCGCACCCGCTTGTGTGCCACTTGCTGGAGCATCAGCGGTTGGCTGTGTCTCAGGATCAGCTGGTTGACTGCGGGGTGTACTAGCGGATTGACCATCTTCTTCATCGGGATTAAATTTATTCTGTCTAGCATTAGCAAACGGATTTTGCAAATTTGCTCCCCTTGATTGGGACATAACACTGCTAAAGACTGGATCTGAACTAGCATTAAAACCACCTTCTAAGCCTGTTGCTATATCAGTACCACCACCTGCTTCACCCGCTGCTGTTTCTCCTACCTCTTCGTCGGCTGCACTAGGATCAAAAGCCCTATTTGGTATTTCCTGAGCTGCTTTACTAGCACCTATATCCTGCATCTCAAATGTTTCTTCTTCTCCAGTAGGTTCTGCATCTTTTGCACCTCGGGCTTCGGCTGCATCATTAGCATCTTTTTCGGCTTGTTCTGCGTCTTTTGCCTTCTGGGCTTCTTTTTCCCTATTTGCAACATTTTGCCTTAATTCATCAAGTCTAGATGGTCCAGCATTATTTGGAACAGCCTCTGCATTTACAGGTGGAGGTTCTGGTGCACCACTTTCACCAGGTAACTTGCCTTTTACTAAATTACCAAATTTTTCCTCAGCTTCTTTTTTAAAATTATCTAAACCTTCTTTAAGTTTAGGTTTTAAATATGCACCTACCTTATTAATAATAGGTTTACCAGAAAGAAATACTTTAGCCTCACCTACTGTTTTTACTATTTCATCTGCCCTAGATTTAGCATTAAACAAGGCTTCTTGTTTAGCATTTTTTTGGGCTTGCTCAACATTTGACCCTATACCCGACATCAATGCTTGATAGTTTTTAAAAGCGTCCATTTATTATATATAATGAATATAAATTAATTTATTATATTATATATAATGGCATCTAATTATAAAATACTGAAAGTCCGTGATAAATCGGACTCTTACTATACCGAAACACCTTTATTTGATATACCTATGCGTCTATTGATTTGCGGTAGGTCGCAACTAAGTGGTAAGACCACCGTCATTTTAAACCTCCTGGCTAATCCTGATTTTCCATACCATAAGATGTTTAAAGGGGAAAATATACATATAGTCAGCAACAACCAGCTTGATAATAAATTAGTCATGTTGGCAAATAGACTTGATATTCCAGAACAAAATATGACTATGTACGATGAAAGTTATTTAGAATTGCTATATGATCAGATGGAGCAGGATTTTATGGAAGAAATAGAATTGGGTAAACCTGCTAACCGTCTAATTATATTTGATGATTGTGGCTTCTCAGGTAGTTTGCGTAATAAAAATGCTGGTATAATCAGTAGAATGATATGCAATGGTCGCCACCTTAATCTAAGCCAAATATATACTTGCCAAAAGTATTCCCAATGTTCTACAACTTTACGGACAAATATAACAGGTGGAATATTTTTCGGGACTAGCATGCGGGAGCTAGAATCTATATCGGAAGATTTTAATTACTTTGATGATAAAAAGAAATTTGTCCAAATGTTTAGGGATGCTACTAAAAAGCCGAGGAGCTTCTTGGTAGTAAACTTTAGTCGTGGGATTGATCCTGCTACTCTATATTATGATACTGATTTTAATCCTATTTTGCTGAAATAACAGCATCAATGATCTCACCTGATCCACTAGTATTTGTTTTTGAAAGTCTTATATATCTGGCACCCACGCAGCAAAGATTTTTACCAAAGTGACCAGAGGAGTAATCAGGCTGAATGTATTCATTATTTAATTCATACCATGTGGCATTATCATGACTGACTTCTACATCAACTGGATCATCTAAATTATCGGTTTGACCCATGATGGTAACGGACTTGTAGGCATCAATATCGACACTTGATGAAGTCTGGGTTGCACCCGATAAGACAGACTGGGTTGTAAATACCACGGTAGAGGAAGCCGAAACAGATCCCGCACTAACTTGCACTACACCAGCAGTTACAGCACCAGCCAATGTAGAAAGACTCCCAGCAGCACCAGAGAGACTAGACTCCGTAGCAGCTCCAGAAGGAAGTGCAGAACTAGAAACAACAACAGCACCTGTATCCACGGCGGTAACTTTAGCACTAAGGGCAGAAAGAGAGGACTCGCTTGCTGCACCAGTTGGAAGAGCTGAGCTAGAAACAACGACTGCACCCGTGTCCACGGCAACAACTTTTGCATTTAAACTAGATAAAGATGATTCTGTAGCTAAAAGGCTAACATCTGCCATTGTAACTTTTAATTCACCAGTGGCATTTGATTCTAATTCTCGGAGTTTGGAATTAGCGGAATCTTTTACAACTATTATTTGACTCATTTTATAAATATAGAAATATTAAAATTTAAAAATTAATGCCTACCGCTTTCAATAAATGAAACAGTGTGGACTGATCCTGTATTGTTGGTACATTTTATCCGATGATATCTAAATACCATATCAAATGTTGCGGAAACGTTTGTCCCCATAATTGTAAAAAGAGTTGGAAATGGAAAAAAGGTTATATTATCCTGGCTTACTTCCAAACTAAAATCCATATTAGAATGTCCTAATGTTCCTGCTAATTCGAACTCAAATATCCCATTTGATCCTGTTATATCTACGCTTGGAAAAATATGCGTATAACCACCTGCTATACCTGCTACATTGCTTATATCTATAACTGTATGACCTACTGCGGTAATGATCTGATCTAATTTAGGTTCTATATCATCTATATTTACAATTATATTGCTATTTTGTTCTTTATTTCGGGTATTTTTTAATAAATGGCTTACCAACTTTCTATTTGACGGGCTGCTCATATTTTTATATATTTAAATATATATAAAAATATGGATTCTAATAATTCCAAAAAAAATGCGCTATATGACTTCATATTAAAGTTAGTTAAAAGTATAGGAGCTATCTTCCGTGGTTTAAAAATTAAAAGTACATGCTGTAATAGTGAGTGCATGAATAAGGATACTACTATTAATAATTGCCCCGAATCTATCGTTCCCCTGGACCAGAAAGAAGAATCGTTAAAATAGATTTATTCGTTCCAGTTTGTATATTATTAAAATTTTTATCAAGTATTCTAAATTCTAGATTTCTTTCATTTAGGGTGCTTTTATTTCGTAAATCAATAAATTGAGGTGTAGATGCTTCGTAATTGACCATGCCATCTAAATCTGTTGCTGGAATAGTACAAATTATATTTTTACGTCTTCCTAATCTTTGGGCAGTAACATCAAAGCCAGGTCTAGATCCCCCTTTATCTTCATTGCCATAACTCTGTTCACTTGCATCATAGGAATCAACTGGTAAAGTAAGGCTTTCTACAATAAAATTATCATCATCATCGAGATTAGGACCTGATTCCCCAACCCATTCGATCATATTTCGGTATTCTAAATTATCATCTCCTATCTTTTGATCTATAATATCATATCCTATCATACTTGTAAATTGATCACCATATCCCAAATATTTCCAAACATCCCGATGCATGATTAAACTTGTAGTAAATGTTCGGTTATTAAACCTATCATTTCTATTCTGCGGAACAATTTGTCCTATAACAGATAACGGGTAGGCAGTTCCTGATCCATTTTTTAAAATATCTAAGATTTGATAGTTATTTGTCCCAATCTGCGTAAATCCTGTTGGGGGAATGTCGTCGGGATTATATGGAGTCCAATCTGGTTCTGTTTTGCCTCCAACATCCATTAAATGAAAAGTTGACGGGGTAAATGCCATTGCATCTGCCATAATTTCTCCTGGTGCACCATTCATAAAAAAGTATGGGTGTAATTTTTCATATTGTAAATCAGCACCATCAAGTTCATCACTAAAGAAAATATGCTCGACAGCGTTTGATCCCATATCTTGCCACACACCTGCTTGTATGCAGTATTTTCCATATGTAGGATCATTTGCGGTAGCTTGATCTGTACGCTGGTTTCTACCCACTCTAATCCACATGATATCATGGTCGGTAATCGGCTGAGCTGCTACTACCCTTTGAGGGAGTATATTGCTATCTTTTTCGGTAGCTGTTGAACCAGCCCTTGATGTAAATTTAAAAGTTTCAAGTAATCTATTAAACCTAACTTCGGCGTATTTTTTTGCAACTGGGATATCATCTTCTACAGCTACATTAAATAAATCTTCTGATAGACCAAACCCAAATCCATTATCTTGCAGGGCGGATCCATTATCAACAAAATTTCCAATTCTGCACATCCATAATCCGCTCCCGCTAGACATAACTACTCCTTCGGCAGGCTCAGCTCTAAATTCAGTTCCTTCCGCCGCTAGTTGACCAGCTGTCCTTTCTATTTGATTGGAAAAACGCTGCGCATCAGTTGGAGTACCCGAACCAGTATAATTAAAATAAGCCACACCAGGCCCACCATCAACCAGCATAGGGCTGTTTCTACTTCCTTGCGGGTATGCCATACTAAACGTAGGACCAAATGCTGATACTATATTATTATAAGTATATCTAATTACGGGAGGGATCAATGGTTCTGGGAATTCAGCCAGATTATCTTCATACTGCATCTGGAATTCGGAAAAGACCGAATTGTCCTCTTTAGCTCCGCCTGCAACAGTAGATATTTTATATCCTAAGGTAGTATTAAGTGCCAAATTTACATCTCGGAAAAATTGAGTTACTCCTAAACTTCCGCTATATTGCCTATTAGGTAACTCGGCGGTATTACCTCCTACTTGATCATTATACAGGTCTGCATCACTGATAAAATCAAC
>TARA_R110002096_G_scaffold207992_1_pt1 | contig 11451 bp, 11 predicted proteins | sample TARA_R110002096 | Tara Oceans TARA_R110002096 (sample SAMEA4397295) | marine metagenome | biome: Polar Biome; feature: [DCM] deep chlorophyll maximum layer (ENVO:01000326); material: water (ENVO:00002006), including particulate matter (ENVO:01000060) such as... | depth 35 m | reverse complement strand
ACTAACGCCTCTTGCGCCGCCATACGAGACGCTTCGTCATAGTCCATGCCCTCAGACTCATGACGTTCCAGCGCTTGTCGGAAAGTGCCGCCTGTCTCTAATGCAGCCGTTGGTGCTGCAAAACCAGCAAATCTAAGATTTCTAGCCGACTTAACGCCAGTAGCTAATCGGCCAAGACCGCTTGCGACGGCTCCGCCCAAAACTACCTGTGAGGCAACTTGCGCCGCTTGCTCCGGCAGATTTTCGGCTAAAAACCTAAGCGGGTCATCTCTGAACGGATGCTCAGTTGCTTGTGACGGTGAACGAGGAAATGCTTCGACCATTCTCTGACCCTGGTCGCCAATAACTTTACCAAGGTCACGTAAATAATTGTGGCTATCCAGTGGATCGTAGCCGATCTTATCGCTGGCTGCTCGCAGGCCCGATTCTGCAAGACGCGCGCGCATCTCCTTGCCTCTGTTTTCTGCGTCGACCGAAACCGCTTCGATAGTTCCGCCAACCCCCTCAACTAAGGTACCAGGATACCGGAAAAGACTCCTAAGACCGCTTTCTAGAAAATTGGTTTCTTTTTCGTCCCCTAGAATGCTCGTAAGGCCCGTACCGTCTTTTTCTGCTTGTACGGCGGGCGAAAAAGCTGCCGTTGGGGATAGCTGCCCTGTAGGCGGCGTGCCGGACGTAAGGATGCTTGTTAGGCCCGTACCGCTTCTTTCTGCCTGTACGGCGGGTGAGAAGGCGTAGGCTGGCACGGCGGATGACGGCTCCGGCACTAACCCAGGAGCGGGCTCTCTTGTAATGCCCAATATGCTATCTGCACGAGCCCTAAGTTCGGCAGACGCTGACGCCACAGTTGGCTCTCTTGTGATGCCCAATATGCTATCTGCACGAGCCCTAAGTTCGGCAGAAGCTGACGCCACAGTTGTATCAGGAGGCGACACCAAAGTGTCTGGTCGTTCCTGACGCCTAAACGGATCGTCCTTATCGTCGTTCGGGTCGACCCCGTAACGATTCATATAAGGGAAACGAATAGCCACGATTGTCTACCTCGACCCAGAGATTTCCGCCAGTTGCTCTTCGGTATAATCGCCCGTTGCCCTCAATAAATCTATGTCGGATTGGCTCATTCGCTGCACCTGTCCCCTCGAATCTCTCGTACGCCGAACAACGCTGCCTGACATCATACTTGAATCAGCGTCTGGGGCAGGAACCGACCGGCCAGGAATATCAATATCAGCACCTGAACGAGGCTGAGACAGACTCCGAACAAGCGGGTTTTGTGATAAAAGAGAGCTGGTCGGCTGCGGGACTGGTCGCTGTACAGGCCCGTAACTTCCAGGGTTTCTAAAAATCTTTGCTCGATTATAAGCATCCGTAAAAGACGATTGTGGCTCGGGTATTTCTATGCCTAGCTCGTTGTCTCTTTCCAACCGAAAGGCATCAACCATCTGAGAAGTCGGTTCATAAGAGGTTTCCACAGTAGGGGTCAGGTTCGCACCCCTCATTTGAGCAACGTCTGATCCCGTTAACTGCGGATGAAGTTGATTATTAAACTCCGGAGCGAATGGACCCCTCACTCGTGTTCCAGCTCGGAGCATTTTATCATAAGCGGCTGCGCCGAGTCGTTGTTTTTCTAATTCGGCTTCTGTTTGTGCCCCTACTACACCTTGGGCAACTTGTGCGGCCGTTGCAGCACGGGCTACCGCTCTATCGTCCGCTAGGGCAGCCGCCGCTTGTTGATTTATAAGACTTTGATCTCTTACGCCTTGGTTAAACGTTCGGGTATCGTCTATTACGCCTTGGTTAAACGTCCGGTTGTCTTGCCTTACGCCCTCTGCAAATTCACGAGCCTCGCCTAGCGCAGCTAATCGACGATTTTCTTGCTCTGCAACTAAATCTTTATTGTAGCCACGAATCTCTTCGCGTTCGGCAAATCGCTGTTCTCGGTCTTCGCGCTCGAGGCGATTTTTCTGCATGTCAGAGCCAAGCGACGTAAAACCTCTACCGATACCTGCTAAAAGTGCCATTATGCCCACCTACTTTGTGGCCTGTACTGTGATCCGCCGCTCATCATCATCTCTCGCATAAGAGCTTCTCTCTCTAAAAGCGCCAGTTCGTTTGGATCCATCATAGGCTGATTGCCACCGCCACTACCTGCTAGAGCTCGACCAGCGCCTTTCATCAACAAATCAGCTTTGTTGTCGTCTAAGTAAGCGCCAGCTTTGTCGAAAAACGATGGTGTAGCATTAGCAAACGCGTTGGGCAACGCTGGGGCTCCGGCGCCGCTCAGCGCCATCTGAGAAGACGAAATGCCCGGCATAGCAGAGTTCGGAAGCGTAATTTGCGGCGCTGTTATAGGAGGCGGAGCAGTTGGAATTGGTATAGCGTCAGGCGTCATCGGAATGCCTGCTGGGTTGACGCCACCACTACTAACGAGAGTTTCAGCTCCACTACTGCCGACTTTACCAGCAACATTGCGCCCGATGTTACCAAGGGCCTTGCCCGCTTGTACTCCTCCGTAACCCTTAAGCGCGCCAAAACCTATATCTTTGATCCCGCCGCCGCCTTCTTTAAACCCGCCTTCGATTGCGCCGCCCGCAGCGCCGATAGCGCCTAAGCCAATTCCAGCTACGCCGCCTGTACCAAGCACAGCACCCACCTGGGCACCTCGTTTAATGTTATGCCCAATGCCGGCTAACGCGCCCTTCCAGTCGCCCTGCACGCCCTTAACTATCGGATCAAAGGCTCGCTTAACCTCATTACCAACTATTTGGCCAGCTTTTTTGACGCCCTTGCCGATTCCTCGGCCGATGCTTTTTAAGCCGCCCCAGAGTCCCATTACGCCCACCTACTGTTTGAGCCACGAAACAGGAACTGTTCGCGCAAGCGTTCTCGATCCTGATCGTATGCCTGTTGCTGCTCACGAAGGGCTACCATGCGTTCATCTAGGCCACCCTGCTGCAAGCCCGTCATTGTTTGCCCTAGAGCATTAACAAGTACGTCTGGATTGTCACCTAAATAGTCGCCGACTCGACCGAAAAGATTTTTCCCAATGTTTTGCGTGTCTCGACCAGTGTTATACATGTTTATTTCACGGCTTGGCTGAAGACCAGACCGCAGTTGTGACGACATGTCACGGTATGGCACGTTGTATGGCGCGTTGAAGGCGGCGCCGACAGACTGTGGAGGAGTCATATATCCGCTTGGGGAAGGCTGAGTCTCCAGTTGCGACTGTCTCGAGCGGTTTTGCTCAGCTTCCGCCATCTCTAACTGATTAGCCGGCGAAAAATCCATAGGCGCTTGAGCTGGCACGCTCGGCGTGGTTGTTACATTGCTTGGAATAAAGCCACCTTGCGACTGTCTCGAGCGGTTTTGCTCAGCTTCCGCCATCGTCAACTGTGACGGCATGTTTCCCGCGGAAGCCCCTGGAGGCGTTTGTGGGAGGCGGTCGCCGAGGCCCATACCTGTCTGTGGGTCTACATTAGGCACATTCTGGGGATCCTGATTCCACTTGTCGAGCTTTGCAGTTTCTTCCCCAATCGCTCTGTCTATGAAGTTTGATCCACCAGAACCCGGACTAAGGTCTCCAGGGCCACCAGATCCACCGTAATATTGCTCGCCAATTTTAATAGTTCTTGGGTCTTCTCTTACTACATTAGCTAATCCCTCGATCCGTCCCTGTCTTCTTGCGAAGTTTCGGTTGTCAAAGTTCTGTTCGTCGGAAAGCGACGGATCCCATTCTGGCGCTTCTCCAAAACCGCTGCTCATCTGCTCATCATATTTTTGGCGCTGCACGCGATCGACAAAAGTCTCATCCGTTTCGCCCTCAAGCCGCATAGATGGATCAGGACTCGTGAGGCCGACCTTATTCGTCAACGCGCCGAGACGCTTATTGATGCCTAAACGCTCTCCGATGTTATGAAGGCCCTTGCCTGCCTGCACTCCCGCGTAGCCCCCAGCTCCACCGCGGACTGCGCCTGCGAACCCGCCGTCGCCGGTATCTCCAAAATATTGTCTAGCAAGATCGGAGGGTCCGAGTGCGCCTTCTACTCCGCCCCCTACAGCGCCCAAGACATCTACGTCGATTCCACCAATATCGTTTGCGCCGCCTAAAGCGCCTACCTGGCTGGCACGTTTAATATTGCGTCCAAGCCCAGACAACGCGCCTCTATAGTCGCCTTCGATAGCGCTGCCTATGGGTGCAAAGACACGACCGACTTCGTCTCCAACAAATCGACCGGCTTTTGCAAAACCACTGCCGATATCGCCGAAAATACCCATTACGCTGCTCCCGTTGTTACTCCGTTCTTAAATCTAGCCTATCACTCGTTTAGCTTTCAAATCCATCACTCGATCAAAGGATTCCCATCTGTCGTTAACCATCCCTTGTCCTTATCAAAAGTCATGTCTTTAGTCCAGCCCATAGGCGGATTGTCGAAATCAAATTGATCGCCGTCAGCCGAACCAGCCTTCTTCGTATTCTTTCTCTTGGTGTCTTTATCGAACAACTCATTCATTAACTCTTTGTGAGCATCATTGGCCCTAGTCATCATGTCGATGTCGTGGTCTCTTGTGCGATCGGCTTCACCCGAACGCCAAGTCTGCTCAGCCGTCTGCAAGGCTTTTTGCAGACTCATGCCTTTTTCTTGCAAACGAGAAGTTTCTCTGTGGAAACGTTCGTTTTGTTGCAGCGCCGCATATCGGTAGGAATTCTCGTTTGTAATCCCCATTCTTGTTAAAGCTTGAGCGGATTGCGTTAAATGTTTTTCTTGATTGAGCGCCGCTCTGCGATAGGCATCGTCTTTAGTCATCCCAGTTTCTTGCAATCTCAGCGCTCGATCACGGAGAGACTGATCCATTTGCCGAGCGATTCTTGTTTCGTTAAGAGACGAAGCAAACTGATTATTCTCTTGTAACCTGCTTGCAACCTGCTCGTTCATGCTTCTTGAAAACTGACGTTGTTCTGCATTGAACTGGTCGCGCGTCATATTCATGCTTTGCGCAAATTCTCTTTCCCGCTGATAACGATCTTTATTCGCCTGTCTTTCTGCTTGGTTCAAAGAGTCCTTACGGTATCTATTATCAGCTTGATTCCGCGCTTCTTCGAGTGACAGAGATTTGTCAGTCTGTCTAATCTGTTCAGTGCGGTGATCAATGTTCGCTTTATCTCGCGCTTCTTCATTCGACAATGACGTATCAGTTTGTCTGATCTCCTCATAGCGTATGTCGATGTTAGCGCGGTCGCGAGCTTGCTCCATCGTTATGGTTTTGTCTTGTAGCCTAATTTGTTCTGTGCGGTAATTTGCATCGGCTAAATCTCTAGCTGCTTCATTCGACAACGATGTGTCGGTCTGTAGTAGCTCCTTGGTTCTATGTTCTATTTCGGCCGTCGAACGAGCTTCGTCCAGTGTTAACGAGCGATCGGCTTGCAAAAGCTGTTTAGTACGAATGTCTACGTCAGCCTTACTGCTGGCTTCATCAAGGGACAGCCTGTCGTCAGCTAGTCGAATTTGCTCGACTCTGATTTCTTTGTCAGCTTTTTGTGCAGCTGCGTCAAGCGACAACGACGTGTCGCGTTGTTGTAACTCGGTCGTACGGAATCCTACCTCGGCTTCGTGACGCGCTTCGTCTATCGATAACGATCTATCGCCTTGGCGGATTTGATCTGTTCGAATTTGAACGTCTGCTTCATGGCGGGCCTGATCTAACGTCAACGCTTCGTCGCCTTGTCGTATCTGCGCTACTCGAATTTCTATATCAGCCTTGTTTCGGGCCTCTTCGAGCGACAACGATTTATCCAACTGTTGTAATTCAGTCGTCCGGAATTCTACTTCAGCATCGTGACGAGCTTCGTCCAGTGATAGCGATCTATCAGCCTGACGCAGTTGATCTGTTTTAATCTGCACATCGGCTTCGTGACGAGCTTGGTCTAGTGACAACGAATCGTCGTTCTGTCGAATCTGTTCAGTCCGAATTTCTACATCAGCTTCGTGTTTGGCTTCATCTAATGTAAGCGCGCGTTCTTCTGTTTTCGCTGCTTGCATTAACTCGGCCGCACGGGCGTCCACCATTTGTTGATCAATTTCGAACGAAGTTTCGGCCTTGTAGGTTTCCAGTTCTGCGAGATAGCGATCCATCGAAGCATCGTCTTTGTATTTGTCTGCTTCTAGCTTGAATCTGGCAGCTTTTTCGCGATCTTGGCTTTCGGACTCACCCATCATCCGCAACAACTCGAGTTCTTCAGCGCCACGGTTTGCGTCAAGTTGACCTTCGAGCCCTACGCGCGCGTCACCCTCGTAGCTACTGCCGACAAGACCGCGCTTGGCCATCCACTCGTCGATATCGGTGCCTGCCTTCAGGCGTGAAGCGTCACGTTTAGCGTCACCGACTTCACGAGTTTTTGTGGCCAACTCCGACATGTATTTATTTGGTTCATCCATCCACTCCTTGGCAAAATCTTCTACCTCAGAACTTGGTCCTCCAACCCCTGGCGGTGGCGGTGGCGCTGGCGGTGGTGGTGGTGGTGGTGCAAGCGTGGGTGTCCCAGCAGGACCAGCTGGGGTAGGCCCAGCCGGGGCGGTGGGTGTCCCAGCCGGGGCGGTGGGTGCCGCACCTGGAGTAATTTCGCTTCCATCGGCAGAAACCGTAGAATGACCGAACGGATTAGCTGCTCCACCAGGAGAAGTCGGAACAGCAGTGCCGGAGGGAAAACTGACGTTACCCTCCTTAAGCATAGTGTTTGCCTGGTCGAGCTCGTCCTGTGGGTTTGCGCCGCCCCCTGAATCTGTCATAGCCATTTTAAACGCGCTCCTTTAATACATATCCGCTCAAGCCAAGCAACGTGATGCGTGCGGCGTCCGAGGTCTGTACCTCGAGTTGTGGCTGGTCACCTTTTGCAGAAATCATTTTTTTTGCACGGACCGAATGATTAAGTGCTCCTCCAGCAATCGTCATTGATTCGAATGCTGTACTTTTTCCCGCTGCCCTAACACCAGCATTGATTGTGACCGGAGCATCGTTAATCGATGAAACGTGCATAACGCGCACCTTCTTTTCTTTCGTAATACTGCCGAAGAAAAATGGCTTCGACACGATTTTCATAGTGACTGAAGCTCCACCTGTGTTGTCTGAAAGAACGTCATCGCTGATGCCCTCTCCATGCAGTCTTACAAAACCGTCATAGCCAATTGAATGGACCCTGCCAGGATGTCCGGAAATAGGCGCCAAAAAGATTGTAGATGGCATCGTGTCGTCGACCACAGTTTCTAGATAGCCGTCAGAATCTTCTGCTGTTGGATCGCCACCGGCACCAGTCGTTACCAACTCAACATAACCAGTTGGAGTGCGCCTAAATTCAGCACCGCCTGTGCCAGTCGTGAGATAATCGTCGGAACCACCAAGAAAAAAGATTTCGCCAGTCGCACTATTAGGAACATCTACTGCTGGGGCACCAAAATGAGTCTGTGACCGCTGACGCAAACTAAAGCGAAGCACGATGTCGTTACGCGTGCCGCTTGTAGACACCGCCAGTAGATATTCTTCTTTCGTCTGGTCATACACAGCACTCGGCAAGCCCGGCGACACTAGCAACTCTTCGCGATCTATTTGGTCAATGTATTCTGTGATTCCGCGACTGAGCAGTAAAATATCCGAACCTGGTGTGTAGTATTCGACACCACGCTTGCTCAACCAGCAGCAACCGTTGTCACCAGTAGGAGTGAGCGACCTAAAGGCAAGCAAACCCACAGAACGACTCAGTCCGGTAGCGCCGCTCGCCACGATAATTGTCTGTTCACCGAACCCGTCGATGTAGCTGGTTTGGTTCTCATCAAACACAAGAAGATGCGGCCCAATTTGTAGCAGACCAGTTGGTGTACCGCCTGACGCCACAAGAATCTGTAGCGTGAGTCCTCGAGGGCTCGCCCAAACAGTTGGGTCAGCAACCTGAGATGCCTGCACGATTGCACCGCTGTGACCAGTAGCATAGAGCCTACCGTTAAACGGCTCTATTTGTTTTGCGCCCGCCGGCCCGTCTGTTAATTCGCTCCATGTTGCGCCGTCCCAAGACTGGATATACCCAGATCCGCCGTTTGCCATGTACAAATAGTTGGAAGCGCCGACCCGCATTTCAGCAAAATCCCAAAAATCTTCATGTAACCCAGTCGCAATTTGTGACCAAGATGCGCCGTAGTTAATGCTCTTGTACGCAGTATCGCCCGAAATCACAATAAACTGAATAACGCCTGCCGCAGTAGTAAACGAAAAAGCGCCCCAGCCTTTGCCGCCGCTATTGAGAGCAGAAGAGTGTAATCGCTTCGATCCACCACGATGAGACACCGACGAGTCTGGTTCTAACCGTCCATTCAAGATCAAAGCAAGCGCGTCTTTCGGAAACCGAGTAGCCGCGGTGTTGTCGACCTGACCTCGCCTGAAGTCAGTGGTTAACTCTGTCAGTAGCTTTGGCATCGCATCCCACTTCTATTTCGCAGCCGTTATTTCGGCTGGCTTAACCTTTTCAGCTTCATTAACCATCAGCGCCTACTTTAGGCGTCGTCTTTCTCGAAGTAACCCCAAATCGTTACGACTGCTGCTCCGCCGACCGTTACGTAATCGACACCAATCATTTGGTTTTGACCAAGTGTAATAATGTCGTCCATCCGAACCTCACGCATATTTGCAGCCGGAATACCGCCGCTCCACATAATGTCGCCTTGTGTGTTGCCAGTTTCGTCAGCTTTTGCTGTTGCTGGTGCCGTGTTAGTGCTTGCGCCGTTCAAATTTGTGCCGGTAACCGCTGTGCCGGCCATCGTGACCGTTGCTGCGGTTGGACGGTGAACTTGTACAACGGTTGCGGTGTCGCCCCACAGCCACATTGCGTGAATGTGTAGTTTCTTGTCTACGGACGTGTTGTAAACGCCGAGGATCGTGTCAGCCGCCGTATAGTTATACGTAAGATTCGACCAACTAAACGCAAGGCCGTCGAAACGAGCGTTGTAATAAGCTCGCTCAGCTACCCGTGCAGAAACATTAAGTCTACCGGATGGACTTGCTTCAATTGGCTTGTTGTTATTTCCGCCTACAATTACGAGTGGCATTATTTCTCTCCTGGCCCGAGGGCTATTTCTGTGACGACTTCAAGGTGCGTTAGCGCCCGGTCGAATTTCTCGTTCAGTGCTTCCAGCTCGCTCTGCAATAAATCGATCTTCTGCGAGTTCGCGCCCAACGCTACAAATGCCATGAAATCATCTCCTTCGTTTGTTTCGCCGTCATACCGTGTGTAGGTGTCGTTTCCGACATCACCTTCAAGGAATTCTGGGATAAGCCAAGCGATGTAGTCGTCGCCGGTATCGCGAGTAATCGTGACATCCTGCTGGCGGTTGGCCCTGCAATCGACTCGAGTGTCCGAGACAAAAAGGTTCGCGTTGAACGTCGCTCCACCTCCACTGCTTCCGTCATGCTGGACGTGCACTCGAACAAACATAGTTGCTCTAGTCGCCCTAAACCGTAAAACAATGTCATCTCCTAACGGCCTGATGCCTTGAATCCAAACTCCTGGGCGTTCATCAAAATGGGAATAGACAAATTTAAGGAGGCGATTGTACCAGCCATCGCCTGCTCGTTGAGCTGAATCGCCTGTTCGTCGAACTCCATCGTTTTGCTCACTATCTGAACGTCGCGGCACCCTGGCTCCTCGTTAATTGCGCCCATCATAATTCCATTTTTACTTTTTCTTTTCGACTTCCAAAAGATCGCCCATATCGAAAATCGTATTAGCAGTCAGCTCAACGGCGCCGTCGGCGTCCGGTGTCCACCCGTAAGAGTCTTCTTTCTCGTAGAGCATAAACGGCTCATCGAAAAGCATTTCAGCCGCCATGAGCTCGTTAAACGCTGTTAAATACGAAGTCCAGCCAGGCATGTCTGATGACACTTGTGTGGCTACGTCTTCGTCTTCTTTGGGGACTCCGTGTTCCGCTACCAAACCATTGTTGAGCTCACTAATATCACTCATCCGACTTTTAATTTGCCGCTGCACTTCGACAATCCTCAAGGCAAGTTTCATGGGAACTTTTGTGCTACCACACTCTCTGAGCGCAACTTGCAATGCTGCTAATTCTCCGTTTGAAACTGCGATCTTTCCGTTACTTGGCATTATTTACTCCCCTACTCGTCATGTTAAAGGTCAACTCAGCCACGGTGGCGTCATCGATTTCGTGGTCGGTGTAATCTTTTCCTCGATCATCGCGTCGATTCTGGCCTTGAGTCTAGCCACCTCGTCATCGCCAAGATGCGCTGTAGTCCAGCCCTCTACGTCGCTTTCCGTCAGGTCGGCAAAGGGAGTAAAGGGGTCGCCCTCCGCATAAGTGCAGCCGAACCCGCCGGTAAGAAATGCGGAATTACCATCTCCGTCATCGCCGCCAAGCTTCCAGTAAATATTGTGGACGACATCCGTCTGGCCTTCCGCAGAGGGGTGAACGTCTAGCGCCGAAAAAAACCATGTATAGGTCATTTAGAGATCAGCCAATTCGTTTAAGTGGACCTTGAGTTTTTTGGCCGCACCGTCGTAAGTGCTATCTACTGTTTCTTGCGCCACGCGGTAACTTTTGCGGTGACCGTCTTCCATTTTAGTGACAATGACCTCAAGCTCCTCGCCACCGATCTCGCGATTCCTGCGAAAAGTGACTTCCTCCACGGAGGATGCCGCATCGCCATCTCGTGCAGCGCTTGTGTCAAGCGAATCGAAGCCAGCCATTAGTTTATCTCACTCATTTAGGATTCCTTGTTCAACGGCGTCTAGCCGAGCTGTGAGTGCTGCAATTTGTCGGATCTGCTCCGTGACCATTACTAACAAGTATTTAGACAGTTGTTTGCTATTGACCATCGCGCAGTCGGCGTCCAGGCCGTCGTAGAAATTGGCGATGCCGAACTCTTGGATGGCCTCGCTGTTCTCCCTCATCCACTTCGCCCACGCGCTGTTCAGCGCCTTGGGTGCCGGTAGACCGTGCGCGAGACCCGCTGCGATAGCGGTGCCAAGGTCTGGACACTCGTCGAGTGTCATCGTAGCGAGGTCAGTGCCTGTCTGTGGCGGCATAAGTGCGTTGGCCATTAGTACACGCTGTCCGTCCATACGTCGTCCGCGTGGGCCGTTCCTTCTTTATCGAATATGAAGCGAGCGTTTCCGTTATCAGCCACTACAAACAAGTTTGCGTCTCCTGCTGCTGCCGCCACGTTGCCGTCACCCGCTGTCACTGCCGTTTCGACTTGGACGATACCGATAGCCGACGCGGTCTTCGCATCATCTGCTGGTTCACCAAGGAACCCTTGAAGCACCAGTGCGAGGCCCGCAGTGCCGTCTGCGTCCTTGAGTCCTTTTACAGCCAAGCCACCGGCGTCTGCCTGATATTTGGAAAATGTGCCATACGTGTCGGCTTCGGCCTTGTTCGTCATGTTGTGTCCAAC